>Ga0208197_1000448_pt1 | contig 52731 bp, 85 predicted proteins | sample AD_JPNNA4_MetaG_FD_184444 | JGI IMG/M metagenome (GOLD analysis project Ga0208197, IMG submission 184444) | Active sludge microbial communities of municipal wastewater-treating anaerobic digesters from Japan - AD_JPNNA4_MetaG (SPAdes) (version 2) | ecosystem: Engineered > Bioreactor > Anaerobic...
TGGCTCATTGGTAACCTCTCTGTTGGGTGCCCCCGCTGCGCTGGCCGCTAGGCGGGGGCTCTGCTATGTCTGGTGGCCTCCCCCTCGCTGGGTTGGGCTCACCTGCGAGGGGGAGGGCTATGGGGTGGTGATGGTGACGGGTGCGCCGCAGACCGTGCCGGTCCACAGAGGCCACAAGAGCGACTCGTCGCGGGTCAGCGGGTGCTCATCCGTGATGGTGCGTGCAGCATCGGCGGGGACTCGGGCGTAGACGTGCGCCTGGGTGCCTGACTCGGCTGTCCAGCAGTGGATGGCGAGGGTCGCGGGTCGGTCGCCGGCAGCCTCAAGGATCGCGACGACCGCGAGCCCTGCCGCTGCGGCCTCGGCCTTGCGCTGGTCCCAGGGGCCACGGGTGTCGGGGGTCTGGATGGTCATCGCTTCACGCTCGCGATGTCGGCGGCGTGTGCCGATTGGGTGATGGTGAGCCGCTCGTCCAGGAGCCGGTCGACAACGGCTCGCTGGATGGTGAGGGAGCGCACGTCGCCTGCGAGGCGGTACCAGGTGAGCCTTGCCCCGGCGAGACGTAGGGCGTGGGTGTTGCGGTCGAGAGGGGTCCAGGTGGCGCTCATGACGCCGCTCGATTCAGGTCCCCGATGAGTTCGCTGATCGAGTAGCGAGGGTCATTCATGACGTTGACGGCCAGGTTAATACCCCGCTCATCTGTGACGAGCTCGATGTCCGCGTTCAACGGGTTGCGAATCGGGATGTCGACGCTCTCCAACGTCTCCTTGTCGCCCTTTCGACGGACGAGTACGACCTGCACAGCCACGATCGGGCTGGGGGTGTTTGGTGTTGCCATGGTTAATCCTCATCTACTTGTTTTCGGTACTAGAGAAAAAGACAAACCCAAACCACTCGTTGGAGTGGTAAGGGTCTTGAATCACACGACGGGGCGGAGCATTTCGTTGTTCTCGAGGAAGGTCTCGGAGGCGAGGACCTGATGTGTTTCGACGTACTCGTTGAGGACGGTCGCGGCTGAGTTGTAGGCCTTCATCTCGGCGTCGTTGAGGTTGGTCTTGACGTACATGTCGCCATTCTCACCTTCAACGAGACCGAAAATTCGGATCTTGTTGACAGCGTTGGCCTCCTCGGAAGTGAGTCGAACGATGTGATCAGAGCCTTCGCCGTAGTAGTACGGCATCGTGAACTGGAACATAGTCTTTCCTTTCGTAGGTGGTTTCATTACAGGCTACGTTTTTTATGCGAGATAGTGGGCTTTTGACTCAGTTGTCCATGTCGGGGAAGTAGAACTCGTTGGTGAGGCCCTTCTCTGCCAGGAAGACGTCGTAGCTCTTCTGCGAGACAAAACCTTATGCCCAGAAGGAGGGCATAAGGAGTTGAACGCTCAGTCTTTGGTTCCGTGGTGAACGGCGATCTCGCAGGTTGCATCGACAGCCTTTCCGATCAGCCAGAGTCCACCGATGGCAAGTCCAGCCTTCGTCATCCAGTCACGGACGGCAATGATGTCGTCTCGGGAGATGGCGATGGTCTGAACCGCATCGGTGAGATCGGGCGTCTCGTCGGCTTTGGCGAGGCGAACGCGGATTTCACGATTCTTGAACATGGTGTTCCTTTCGTAGGTGGGTTCATTACAGGCCACGTTTTCCCTGCGAGATAGTGGGACTTTCGGCTCAGAACTTGATTCCACTACTTGACTCGTTGAAGTTCCTCTTCTCCTTGAGACTCCTCATGATCATGGCGTCAATAGCGGCGTTGGACCTGAGCACGTAGTACCACAGGTCCTTGAACGGCGTGTTCATTCGATCGATCCGTCCGTACGCTTGATGCCAGTTCTTATACGAATAGGTCAGACTCCAGAAGACCATCGCGTCGGTCTCCGTGCAGTTCCACCCTTCGGCTCCGGCCACGTACTGAACCAGATAGATCCACCGCCCACCACTCGGGATGGGTTGGTGCTTGTGCCCGTTCCATTCAGCGACTTCCACTTCTTCTCCGTCGATCAGAGCGTCCCCCAGTGTGCGGAGGATGTCCAGCTCGTAGTTGAAGTTGTAGAAGATGATGAGCTTCTTGTGCTTTCGCATCAGCTCCAGCACAGCATCTCGGCGACTAGTATCGCTGTTGACGATCTTCCGCATGACTGAGAAAAGCTCGGCCACGTCTCGAATGGGGCGGTCGTCAAAGACGTGCCAACGCAGAACCATTGCCTGATGAAGACGCTCCTTGTCATGCTCGACCAACACGTGGTGCGTGTGTCGGACGGTGTGACGCTCGTAGGGCATCTCGACGATGATGGACTTCTTCAGGCGGTTGAGCTTGTCCTCACCTAGGTATTGCTCGACCTTCGGGAACTTGGAGTAGCGGGCATAGACGACGTGCTCGCGCTTGAATTCCGTACGAGTTCGATAGAAACCGTTAGCAATGAAGACAGGGATGTAGTCAAGCCACGTGTCACCAGGAGTGGCACTAAGAAGTATCCAGGTATTACTCCGGGCGATCTTAAGGAATGACTTGGTCCATGCCCCACTTCCCACAAGACGTTGTTCGTCAAATATGAAGAATGCGTCTTTGACATCCTCGAACCTTTCGATGTTGTTCCATGAGTCGACCGTGAGAAGTCCCGCGACAGACATCTCTCGACCGACACCGAAATGGACGAACTCAGTCTCCCAGTCGAATGAGTCCCGCTTCTTGGCCGTGGTGATGACGTAGACGTCTCTGGGGGCCTGGTGCTCCATGTAGTAGGCGGCTGCGGTAATGCTCTTGCCAACACCCGTTCCGCCTAGCAGGATCTTGCCGGACTTGAGGGAAGCCACTGCGTCCACCTGGTGAGGCTTCAGCATGATCTTGGGGATCGTGACTAGTGGGTTGCCCTTGACCGGGACCTCTTCACACTTCTTCTTGGAAGGGACGAAGGAGGACAGACCATTCTGCCTCAGGGACTCGATGAAGTCCTCCTCCGTCGCTCCAAGCCACATATCCGCCATGGGTTCTCCTTGTCGTTACTGGCGGAGGTGTCGCCCTTGAAATTGAGCGATGTAGATCTCGTCCTCACGTTGGATACGGGCGATCCTCCGGACCATGGCAGGAGCCCGGCCCGGAGGAGGTCCACCCCAGATGTTCTCGTGAACGAGAGAGACGCTCTGGGTCTGGATCTGATCGAAGTTGAGGATCGGCTTCTTGCGCTGAGTCGTCACTTCGTGACAAATGCACTTGTCGCCGCAGCACTTGTCAATACTGGATCGGGACTCCTCCATGCTCCTCTCCTCTCATGTGTGCCGAGGTCTGGAGCATGGAGGTGCGCCACGGCTCCTGCTGGCCACTGAGCGGCGGCTCAGCCCACAGAAGACCGTCGACCACGCCTCGTGCAGCCAGGCCCAGAAGCTCCATCGCCTTCTCGTCCGAGGGTAGCTCCAGCTGGATGAAGAAGTTGATCGGGGTGAGGTGCGCCCAGCTGCTGATGTCCAGCGGATTGGGGCCACGTGACGGGTCGAGAGCAATCAGGATCAGCTCGTGTGAGACGTCCGGGTACTCCTTGTGCACCTCTTTGCCGCCCTCGATGTTGCGCAGGTGGTGGATGCTGAGGAGGTAGTTCTCCCAGACGGCAGACTGACCGGGCATGGTGAGGAACCAGAGGCCGATCGTGGCCAGGTTCTCCACGTTCTGCATGTCCTGTGGTTCGAGGGTGACTTCCTCGGCACGGCCCATGGGACCGCTGATGCGTTGTCCGAACTTCATGTCAGTCCTCGATCATGGGTAGGTAGTCGGGGTGGGAGTTCTTGACGTGCTTCTTCACCTTCAGCCAGGCCAAGAGCTTGGTGGCCCCAGTGAAGGGTCGGTCGCATCGAGGGCAGTACGCGGTCTTCACGCGACCACCTCGAACGCGTCGTGCCCGCCGATGCCCTGACGGACGAAGTTGTTGAGGAGGATGTCCATCAGCTCGGGAAGGATGCCGTTGACGAAGACGCTCGGTGCGACGTACGCCTTCTCGACCTTGAGCCCTTCGAGCTTCTGGATGGAGCTGGGGTGGTTGTTGATGACCTTGTCGAACTCGAAGTCGAGGTGTTTCAGGTTCTCCTTCAGCTCCTTGGCCTCGTCGTAGTAGCTAACCAGGATGATCTTCATGTTGCTCCTTGAAAAGTATGGACCATGATGGGGCCTGCATCCGAAGACACAGACCCCACCAACGGTGTGCTAGTCCTGCTTCGGCGGGTTCGCCTTCTCCCACTCAGTAACGCGGTCGAGGTCGGCCTTGTCCTGCTGAGGGAACTCGATGTACTCGAGCCCCTTGGGGAGTTTCGGAGAAGAGTTGAAGCCGATAGACATGCCGTCGACCTCTCCTGCCTTCACCGCATCGAGCAGCTCCGACCCCGAGATGGTGTCGATGGCTCCCTCGATGATGATCCCGTCCTCGGTCTCTCGGACCTCGATGATCTTGCCCACGGGCGGACGGTAGTTGTTGCGCTGGCGCTCCTTGATGACCCACTCCTGGAGGGCGTTGTGGGCCTGCCCGAGCCAGTTGTGATGCGGGTCCTCGATCTTGACTGCCGAGGCGTAGGTGCAGTCACCCTTCCAGTCGTGGTTCTGCACGGGGATACCCTTCTTGCAGTCCCACTCGACCGAGTAGCCGGCGTCCGTACGCTTTCTCGCCCAGCGGGGGCCATGCCGACGTCCTCGGGTGGCGTGCTGGAGGGTGAACACGACGGTGTAGATGTCGTCCTCGAACTGGTACACCCCGAAGTCATCTTCGTAGACGCCCAGCTTCTCGTACTCGTAGTACCGATGACCCCAAATGACATCCAGAGGGTTGAGGTCGATGCTGCCGTCCCGGAGGCACATCCAGCTGCGGTACTTCTTGTTGCGGAACGGCCACCACCACGGGTTGCGCCACTTGTCACAGTCGTGATGGCGGTCGTACCCCATGTCGTCGTCGAACCACAGGTTCCACCACAGACGGCCGCTGTGCGTGCGGAGGCTGATGTCCCGCTTGTGCCCGCGGCCGATCTTGTTGAAGATCCGCCCCATGCGCGGCGTGTTCATGCTGAAGAAGATCGCCATCCAGTAGAGGTAGACGTCGAAGTGGAACGGAGTCTCCGATCCCTTGTCGCCCAGGTGAAGGCGGAAGCCCACACCCACCCACTTCGTTTTGCGACGGCCGTACGCCACCTCCAGGTGGTAGTCGACTCCCTGGCGCGTGTAGTCCGGGTCGTTGACCGTGAGCCAGCCTCGCCAGAGGCCCTTCTCCTTGATGCTGTGCTTGCGCACCGAGCTAACGTTGATCGCCGAGTACGCGACGATGAACGCGATGATCCCCAAGGGGATGTTCCACAGATGGAAGTTCATACCTACTCCTTCTTGATGTTCTGGACCAGAGCCGCCGGGATACCGGGGATGGGGACGAAGAACACAGCCTTGATCTCTCCGCCGATGACGATGTGGGGCCACTGACGATCCGGAGCCTTGGCGTCCCACTTCACGTTGTTGACGTAGAAATGAGCATGCCAATACTCTGGGGTCGGGTTGTACTCACTGCTCACGAAGAACTCGATCTCGGCGGTCATCTCGCCGGTCTCGTCGTTCACCTGGTAGTCAACGACTCGGCCCACAGGTGGACCATCCCAGTCCGCACCGATGTAGGCATAGACATCGTCACCGAAGGCAAGGCAGTCCTTTGTGATGATGTACTTCAGCTCAGTCTCACGACCCTGGTATCCCAGGGACCAGCGCGACATCACCTCACCTTGGACGCAAGCAGAACTGCCTGCGCATTCAGAACCTGTGCCTGAGCTGCGAGCAACTCGGGCATGATGAACTTGCCGTCGGAGTACTGGGCCTCGAACACGTTGGCCGGTCCTCCAGGCTTGTTCTCGACGACCCGCTTGATGGCCTCGATCTGCACGTTGATCCGTGAGTTGAGGACGCGGAGCTCCTGCATGAGGAGCGCACTGCTAGCCACGGGGGCTCCAGGGCGTACCGTTATGATGGACACGCGGCCCCATGTAGTCGGTCCTCGTACCCATGCGCTGGGCGTAGGTGACTCGAGCCGGCGTCTCGAACTTGCCCTTCTTCTTGAGCGGGGTGAGGGTGGCCATGGCCTCCTCGTAGTCCTGCCCGAAGTGGGTCAGCTTGAAGTTGACACCGTTGATGCACACGATGTCGCCGAACTCGATGTCGTGCACCGGGCTGTCGCCGATGTACATCTGAGCCCGCTTCTCGCCGAAGACCTCGTCCATGATCCCCTTCTGCCGCGGCATGACCCGAGGCGGGATGGAGCAGTCGTCTTCCGCGATCGACTTCTTGTCATCGCTCTTGGCGTCCCGGTCCTCGGGGAGGTGTTTCCAGGTGGTGAGGTACGAGAACGGCGCAACGCCGTCCCCGGCGGGGACGCACCCGATGAGGGTGTACTGCTCTCCGAGCTCGTCCTGCCAGCGGATGAGCTCAGCCTCGATGGCTTTGTTCATGTATCCGGTTTGGTAGTTCTCGGGGCGCTGGACGCTGATGTACTTGACGATGAACTTCTGCATGGTGCTCTCCTTCATAAGGTCTTGTTGGATGGGTTGGGTTCAGCTCTCGCTGGGTGCTTCGGTCTCCTGATCCTGGGTGAGCTCAAGAGCGAGCTTGAGGCACTCCTGACAGGTCTTGTTGGGCTTCTCACCCTTGGGGTAGTACCGCTCGCCACAGATGGTGACCACGTGACGGTCGGTCAGGCAGGCGACGTCCATGACGTCCTTCGAGGACATGCCCTCCTGCCAGATGTGGACGTTCTGGAGCGGGTTGACGATATGCCTCAGGACTTCCACTGCCATGATTCCTCCATGTACTCCAGGACTGCCGAAACGGAGTCCATGATGTTGAGCTGTTGATCCTGGGAGAGGTCCTCCCAGGCCTTGGTGTTGCCGGCTCGCTTTCCGCGCTGCTCGTTGTACCAGCGTCGGGTAACGGCTTGAAGGTGCTCGATCACTCGTTGTCCTCTTCCTCGGCGTGGGCCTTGTGCTTCACCGGGTCCCACCACGTGCCGACCACGTTCTGGTCGTTGTGCGGGGCCTTGGTGATGACGAATCCGAACCCACCCGCGTGGACGCCAGGTGCGCAGAACGCACCCCAGCCGCCGTCGCCATCGCTGACGGTCCAGACGTGGTAGATGTTGAGGTCGTGGGCCAGTAGGAAGGCGTTGACGTCGTCCATGGTGTTGAACACCAGGCCGCCATCCTCCATCGCCAATAGCTCGTAGATCCTCCAGAACTCGTCCTCGTCAAGCTCAAGGGTGACATCTTCAGACATCGGGCTCTCCGTATCTCTCGGTCGGGCTCAGAATGAGACCCTTCTGGTAGTTGTCTGCTGCGCTCTGGATGATCTCCTCCACCGAGATGGGTTCGGTCTGAGCAATCTCGTTTGCCAGCAGGTGGATCATCCCGTACATCGCCTCGACGACCTCGTAGGGTCGCTTCGGCGCGAGGGTGGTGGGAGGAACGAGCGAGCCGTCCTCCGTGATGACGTCCCTGTATCCGTAGCGATCCATCTCAGCCCTCGAAGTACTGCCGGAAGCCGCGGTCTGTGTAGACGTGGAACTGATTGTTGCGGTCCTTGATGATGTAGTCGCCGAACTTGAACGTCAGCTCGTTGGTCGTCCCAAAGGGACCAGGCACGAGATATGCGATGGTCACCGGGCAGCCCGGCTCACGCATCGCCACCTCGACGTTCTCGACCCTGGTGATCCAGTCCGAAATCTGTTGCACGTCCGAGAGGTTGGAGTACTTGACGTACTCGATCTCGACCGGCTTGGTGCGGGTCTTCTGGATGACGACGTTACCCATCGCTGCGCTCCTCCTCCGTCTCCTCCAAGGTGGAGGCGATCTTCTTGTCGTTCATGGCTTCCCACAGGATGACGTTCATGAGCGCCCGGCGGGACAGACCACCGATCTCACGGCAGCGAGCGTCCAGCTGGTCGGCCAGCTTCTTCGACATCACGTGGGTGAACTGGGTCATGTCCGGTTCGGCGTCCGTACGCGGCTGGCGACGAGCCAACGTCTCGGGCCGGATCCCCGGAACCTCAGGTGACAGCTCAGCCATTGAGCTTCTCCTTCACCTTGAGGAAGCCGGCCTTGACCTGCGTGCGGTAGTGATAGCCGACAGCGACAGCGACTCCCGTCAGCAGAACGGCCATGCCCTTGGTCTGGACGGGCGTCTTCTTCGGCTGCTCCACCTCGACCAGATCCAGCACGTTGGCGAAGGCGTGTTTGGCTCCCATGTGGTAGGAGTACTTCTGCGGCTCGAAGGCCTCGAGCGGGAGGTTGGTGTCGCCTTCCATGTTGTCGAGCACACCGTCGACGTTGGCGACGTAGCCCCTGAGCTTGTCGTAGTTCTCGTTGGTGATGATCATGGTGGTTCCTTTCGGGATATGAGGCACAAACCTAGAGCCCGGGTTAGGGGCTCTAGGCGAGGACGTACTACTGCTGGTTCTTCTGCTTCTTCTCGCTGATCTTCACCTGCTTGGCGTAGGCTCGACGGCCCTGAGCGGCGGACATCGCGTCGACGACCTTGGCAACGGAGGTTGCGGCAAGGGCGCCAGCTGCAATGCAGCCGATCGGGTTCTCGTTCCACTGCTGCTTGAGCTGGGGTGGGATCTGGATGTTGATCTGCATGGGAATTCCTTTCATAGGGTGGGTTCTCATTACACCCTCGGTTTTCCTTGCGAGGCACAAACCAAGAGCCCTTGTTAGGGGCCCTTGGCTAGAGGTTCTCGTGCAACTCGTGGCGGAAGATCAGTGTCTCGTTCATGTGGTTCATCCACTTTCCATGCTTGATGCGTCGGCCTTCCAGCTTGTACTCAGCCTTGAGGAGGAGCTCGTAGCAATACCAGTGGTATATGACTTTGAGCCCTTCTCCAAGGGTGGTTTCGGGGAAGTCGAGCATCTGTTTGGTCTGTGAAAGACGACGCTTCATTGACATGATGGTCTCGTTTCTGTTGTTAGGGATTCTCATTACAGGCAGAGATTTCCACGCGAGACAGAAACCTAGAGCCCGGGTTAGGGGCTCTAGGAGTTGACTACTTCAGCACGAGCGTCTGAGGGGCGTTCTGCGGGATCACGACGTAGGTGTCGTCGTCGAGGGGGTACACGTTGTTCCCGGAGTTCTTCTCCTCGAGGATCCAGTTCATGATGTCGCGGCGGTACTCGGCCTCGGCGTTCACGGCATCGGCCCATTCCTGGTCCAGCTCCTGCTGTTCCTTGATGGCGATGACGAACACGGCGGCGTATGCACAGACGGTGGCGGTCATGATTGAACCGATGAGGATGGTCTCCTGGTTTTCGGTGACCCACTTCTTGAACTTCTGCATCTTGGTCACGATGATTCCTTTCATGGGGTGGTGTGGTGTGGTCATTACACCCTCGGTTTTTCTCGCGAGCCTCTATTATCAGTGGACTTATTTAGAGGCTGAAGGCAGGGCTTAGACCATGATTAGCCTAAGCCCTGCCAACAGTTTGCCGGCCAAACAGCGGCCGCGCTATTCACTTCCCTTCCTAGTAGAGGTATGGCTAGAGGGGTCCTTGCAGTGGATGTCCCTCAGCTTCGCGCGCTGCATCGCCTTATCCTGGACGACCATACCTAGTGCCTTTAACTCCCTACGAATACGGCCGCTAAGCCTGTAAACGCGTTCGGGGCACCACGCCGCTCACCCATCCCCTGACGGGCCTTTATGTACCTGCTTAGCCTCTGGCTTACGTCTTCGGGTACCTGATAGGGGATGACGCTCTGGGCCTAAGTTGTTTAGCGTCGCCCAGACGACGTACTGCGCATCTAGTGGTTACGTCTCCACGGGCGGTGTCCATCCGCTTCCTTGGTGGTACGCACAATATCTACATCGGACTCACCTCTCTCCATCAGTGTTTCCGCTCGCATGACGGGATACCGCCAAGTCAGTCGGAGGTGTAGAGCTTCTCGCTCTTTCCCTCCACGGGCTCCGAAGTCCGGGCCTTGCCGATCGAGGTGATGATCATGTCGAGGATGAGGCCCACGACAATCACGAGCATCACAATCTGGAAGAACATGGTCCAGGTCATGCCTTGGCCTCCTGCTCCTTCATGTCCTCCAGCGCGAGCTTCTCGAGCCAGATCTGGACGGCGCCCTGCTCGTCGTCCGTACGCTCGCTGGCGTTGGCCACGGCGACCGCATCCGTGCTGAGCTTGCCGACGCTCTCCGACGACTCACCAACGAACTTCTTCTGGAACGAGTTGTCGAACGCCTTCAGGGTGTAGACCTTGAAGCCGCTCTCGGACTTCAGGACCCAGTCGCCGACGAAGGCCTTGGTCTGGCGGTCGTTCAGAGGACGGTGGACGTCGACCTTGATGAAGGGCAGCTTGATCTTGCTCGTCTCCTCGCCGGCGTCGTTCCGCAGGGTCTTGGTCGACGCGTGGATGTCACCGCCGCACCACTCGGCAACCTCGTTGAGGTTCTCCTCGGTCACCTGGACAGCCTCCACGGGGAAGGGCTTTCGGGTGTAGTGCTCGATCTTGAGGGTCATGTGTTCTGCTCTTTCTTTTCGGTGTTGCTCGGGCTGAGCGTCTTCGTGTACTTCTTCGGGCCGGTGTCGTTGATGCTGAAATACGTCTTGCCCTCGTCGTCAGAGAACATCTTGCTGTTGCGCTTGTTCTGCCAGATGCCGGTCACGCCATCCCACATCTCCGCCGAGTGCTTGTACCACTCGTCCGGGTCGTCCGTCAGCTCGGAGAGGTTCTCATGCTTCAGGAGCTTGTTGATAATCGGGATCGTGGCCTCGGCGGAACCACCCGAGTGCCCGTAGACCATGAACGCGCGGATCACTCCGACGTACCAGTCCACGAACTGCGGCTCCTCGCCGATGAGCTCGAGCTCACGACGTGCGTGCTGCGCCAGGTTGCTCTCACCGCCGTGAGGAACCTCATGACCCTCGAAGTCCTCGTGGAGGCTGTTCGGGTTGCTGCGGTGGTCCACGTGCTTGACGCAGTAGGTGGTTCCACCATCCGGCTTGTCGGAGACCTTGTAGTTGCACGCGCGGTAGTAGTTCTCACCCTCGTAGGAGATCACGTTCCCGTTCGTGAACGCTGAGTCACCGACCTTGGTGTAGTCGGTGTTGGGGGTTCGCGTCATGACTCACCACTGGAAGTCGTCTTCGAGGATCTCGCCCTCGATGATGTCGTCGCCGGGGCCGGCCTCGATCGCCAGCATCTTGCCGTTCATGTCGACCTCGGGGATGGCCGCGTACTTCTCCTCGAGCGCGTCCATGCGGATGGTCACGTAGATCGACTTGAGGTAGGCCTTGACGCCGGTCTCGCCGCGGTTGTTCGGACCCCACTGGAACGGATTGATGATGAGGTCGACGTTGGCCATGTCGGCGAAGTCGAGCATCTGTACGAGGTCCTCGCCGATGGCGGTGCGGACCTGCTCCAGCTCCTGGGTGACCTGGTTGATGCGCTTGGCGATGAGCACCACGCGCGGCGGACGGTTGCGGTAGCTGACCGCGATGGGGACCCATGGCTTGGGCAGGTCGCCCTCCTCACGGGGCTTGAGGTACTTGACGTTCCAGCCGTCCTCCTTCATCACCTCGGCGATGTCGTCGGGGAGGATGCAGCCGACGCTGCGGACGCCTTCCTCGTTGAACTGGCCCTCACGTCCGGTGAAGTTCTTGAAGATGAGCTGTGCGTTCTCGATGGTCACCGGCTGAAGCTGCCGACGACGCTGGAGTTCCTGTACCATGTGTGTTTCTCCTTGATCTGTCTTACTTTGTGGGTGGGTAGTAGTACGGAGTGTGCAATATGCGCTCCATCGGCTTGGCCTTCCACTCCGGGAAGCGCTTGATGTAGTACATATAGTCCTTCCGCAGGAGATTGGCCTGGTGAGATTGCACCATGAGTGGATCACCAAGCCAAGGGGGTGTCGGGCCGTCGTCATCTTGTGTGAAGTGACTGAAATATAGGGCCGCGGTCTTGACGAAGCATGTGTCGTCGAAACCCAAGTTGATCGTCCACTCGTCACAGATGGCCTTCTGATATGTCAGCAGACTGAACTCATACCCGCGCCACATCTTGGTTACCGGGTGATTGATCCAGCCGCGTCCCGTCGTCAGCGCCTTCATGATTTGCAGGTTCTCAACTCGTTGCTTACCTAGTCGCTTCTGATCGAGCAACCCAGCGCATTCCTCGAAGTAGGCGAGAGGCGTTTCCGTCTCGCCCAGATAGGGAAGGAATGTCTGCATCTCGCTCCTCTCGGTTACTTACGAGGGTTGATAGAGAGGTGATCGAGGGTGTCGGAGAGGAGACGCTCGCGAATCTCCTCCCCAACGTTGCTCGTATCGATCCGAGCGATGATGATTTGACCATCGCTGGAGACGAAGGCTGACCCGATCGTGAAGCCGTCGAACTTGATAGGCACCTTGCGGTGCGGCTTCTCGCACATGTCAGCCCCCGTGGTTTGCGAGGACCTTCGAGGTCTTCTTGGACGCCTCCGACAAGCCCTGCATGGCCTTGGTGACCTCCTTCGCGCTCTCAACGAGACGCTCCTGCTGGGCCTTCTTCTGTCGACGCTCCCGATCGCGCTCCCGATCGCGCTTCTGACGGCGCTCCTCGCGCTCCCGATCGCGCTTCTGCGCTCTCAGTCCGCTGTCGATGGACTCCTGGCGGTAGATCGCCTGACGCGCCCCACCTCGGGCCCGCTTCTCGCTCTTTCGCATAGTGAACGCTCCTTCTACTTGAGGAACTCCTGGAAGTCCCCGAACTGGTTGATGGCTTGAACTGCCTTGGACGCGAGGTCCTCGTAGTATGACATGTCGATCTGGAGATCACTCCCCATCCGCTTCGCCATCTCCGCCTCGAGCCACACGTGGCCCTTGGTTCCGGTAACGGCGTACTTCTTGCCCTCGTGGACGCGGTACAGGATTCCGCCTCCCGACTCAGGCATGACCGGCAGGAAGAGCCCGGTCCGACCGATGAACTGCTCGCCCGAGTGCGTCTTGTGCATCGGGTTCTGAACAGAGTCGAAGTCGATCGTCATGTGACCCTTCATCACCTGCTTCGCCTCGTAGTAGTCGTCGGGCTCGATCAGGTCGTCGAGGGAGAAGAGCGTCTTGTAGACGTACGGGTGCTGGAACTGAGCGCCCACAGCCTCCCACTTTCCGATCTTCTTCTCCTTCGCCGCCCAGCCGACCTTGGCGATGTACACGGCGTCGTTGACGAGGCAGAACTTCGAATATGTCGCCTCGTGCTCGAAGGTGTAGCCGTACTTCTTCCCGAACTCCATGACCTCGCCGATGATCTCCGGCGTGGCATTCGGGATCTTGATCGAGTCCGTCTTGATGTGCGCGACGGTGAAGCCCTTCTCCTGAACGAAGTGCTTCAAGTCGATCATGAACAGAGCACCGCGCTTGGCGACGATGTTGTCCTTGTTCTTCATGATGCGGAACGGGTTGTCGAACTTGGCCGAGGTCATCCCGTAGACGATGTTGATCACGATCTTGAGCGCGTAGGAAAGGTCTTCCGCGGTGCTCTCGTCCTCGAGATATGGCTTGAGCTTGCCGTCCAGCATCTTGCGCGCGTCGTCGAACTTCTCGTGCTTGATCGCGATACGCGCCTTCAGCAGGTCCTCGTAGTTCTTCGTGTACTCACCGAAGTAGTTCATCTCGATGAGCGAGGTGGGGTGCATCGACGCGACGTCCAGAACGGCAACGTCGGTGTAGATTCCCTTCTCCGCGTAGACGTAGCCGCCTTCGCTCGGGTCTTCGCCACGGTAGGTGCTCTTCCCGAAGTCGAACTCGTAGCCGGGGAACGTCTTGGACAGGTCGGTGTACCTGAACTTCGACTGCGGGTTCCGGTCAGCTCCGAATATGATCCGGGCTGTGTGCTTGGCGGTGGTGTCGTTGACCGTGAGGCCACTCAACTCCGCCAGAATCTGCCGAGCGACGAAGTCCGACTTGCGGTCCTCGAAGGTTGCCTCGGTTCCGAGCACGTCGTTGCAGCAGTACTCGACGATCCGCGGGATCAGTTCCTCCGGAACGTCCTCGTTCCAGGGGATGTCCATCTCGATCTTATGGATGCCGAGGTCGATCATGAACTTCTTCAGCGACTGCTTCTTCGACGAGAAGTCGTAGATGTCCGCGTAGGAGAGGTTGTACGCCTCCACGAACATGCTGTTGCGGTCGTTGTTCACGATCTTCTGGGACAGGTCGAACAGCTGCTTGTTGCTCATGCCCATGAAGCGCCCGTAGATCATGTGGTTGTCGTAGCGCCGGTTGTTGAAGCCGATGAGCTTCAGCTTGAGCAACGCCTCGACGTCCGCTGCGGACGGGTTGATCATCTTGACGATGTTGTTTGCGCCCTGGAACTTCCAGCAGATGATGAACAGGTTCGGGTAGACCTCGACGTCGAAGAAGACGTTCCGCTCGTCCTTCACCTGTGCAGCAGCCTGAGCCGCTGCGCCACCACCGAATGCCGCACCCTGTGTGCTGGTGTCGTCCGGGTTGCCCTTGGGCTCGCCCTCACTGGCCCACTTCATCTCGTTGACGACCTTCAGCGCCTGGAGCGACTGGTTGGACGAGTTCATGGCGAACGACATGATCACCGGACGGAGATCCGTCAGGTCGTAGGACATGCCGGACTCGTGGGCCTCGTCCAAGATCTTCTTGATGAAGTCAACCGAGGGCTTGGTACTCGGATGGATCTCCTTACGCAGGTTGCGATCGATCAGGTCCCTGAGGCCCTTCTCGGTCTTGATCGTCTTCTCGCTGAGCATCTTCTTCTCCTTCAGAGGCAGGACCATATTGAGCGTGGCCACTGGAATGTTGTTGCAATATGACAGTCGCCGACGAAGCGATGCGTCGCCCAACAGGGTCTTGACCTCGATGCCTTCGGAATATGACGACGAGAGCTGTGTGACATCACCCTCGTAGTTGTAGTGCAGGTGCACCCCGTTCCCACCCTTGCTGAGTTCCGCGTAGGTGGGCGGCCAGACAGAAGCAGCCTCGAGATTTCTCTCGAGGGACTTCTCACCGGTCTCCGGGTCCTTCAGATCGAAGTCGATAACGATGTGCTTCTCCGGAACCTTGACGAAGTGAAGCTCCTGCGTATCGATATCCGCAAGCGTCGTCCGTACACTCGCCCACTTCTGGGCAGGGATCTCATCGCCGAACTCGTTGATCCGAGCCAACTGAGCGGGGAGCTCAGCGAACTCGGTGTCGAGCAGCGATACCTTCTCTTCCAGCACGAGGGAGAACGTGTTCGGTTCCTTGGCGGGGACCTTGAACTTGTTGGCGTTGAAGCCGCTGTAGTAACTACGCACGTTGGCTCCTTCCAACACGTAGCGGTCATGGAACTCATCGAAGTAGTTCCGGAGTTCCTCCCGGACCTTGTACATGGGCAGCACTCGGTCGATCCCGGTGTCAGCACAGAACTCCTTGTACAGGCTGTAGGCCTGACGCAGCGTCGTACCGTCCTGGAGCTTGAATATGTCGAATGACGCCTCGATGAAGTTGAAGAACACATCGGTCTGAAGCATCATCTCGAGAGGCCGGTAACCGTTGTAGTAGTTCTTCCCCATGTCGCGGTAGACCTCAAGGCAGTGCGCAGCGATCGCGCCCAGCTCGAAGTCGATCTTCGCCATCAACGTGTGGTAGTGATTGATCGGGATCTTGACACCCGTGGGGTGGATGTCGATCAGACGACGGATGATTCCGGACTTGGCGTCCGAGATCTTGACCGGCTGGTTGGTCCCCATGAAGAGCATCGCATTCACCTTGGCCGTGTAGCCAGGCTTGTACTTCTCGTTCATAGGCATGTCCTCGTGGGACACGATGGAGTTCAACCGGGCGTTGTCCTCAAGCTTGCTGAGGTCACCGTCATGCTGGATCGCGACAAGCGGGTTGTTCTTGAATACCTCCGTTGCGAATGCCGCCCCGGACGAACCTAGGGCTTTCGCGTCGAAGGTGGTCGTGTACCCATCGAACATCTTCTGAACGACGTTGAGAATGGTCGACTTACCACTCCCCGGCGGACCATAGAACACGAAGAACTTCTGGATTTTCTTCGCGTCGCCAGCGACGATCGCTCCGATTGCCCATTCGATCTTCGCCCGCTCTTCTGAGTTGTAGAGCGTCCCCACAAGTTCATCCCAAGCGCTGAAGTCACCAGGCTCGAGACGGTACGGCAGACGACGGCTTGCGTAGTCCGACTTCTTGACCTCCGTGTTGACGAAGGTAAGGTGGTCGTCCAGTTGCTTCGAGTTGTCGCTGACGTTCTTGAGGAACTTTTGGAATGCATACCAGCCACCATTTGAAGCCGAGCGGAGGTATTTCACGTTGTACGGGACGTCGTTCTTGGCGTCGAACGCCCGAAGTTCCTCGTCGATGAGACGCTGAACGTCGTACTCGTCCGTAGACCAAAGCCCTTGCTCCTCGTCCCAAACAGCATAGAACGATTTGCCTCGAACCATCAGGTCCTTCGAGCGCCCAACCGTGAAGTCAGGATATAGCTCGGTGACGCCCTTGGTCTCCCTCGTACAAATCTGATAGAAATCCACTTACCCTCCTCTCGGTTATTGGAGCAAATACGCAGCCAGTTGGTACCAGATCTCGACCTTCTTCTGGTTTTCATGGGCCCGCTTCAACGGGAACAGGCCACCACGGCCATCCTCTCTATATGTGCGCCAGATCACGGTGTCGAGGACGTTGTTGATGCGTCGCTCAGGAAATGGCGCTACGGCGTCGGTGTAGTTGTCGATCTCGAGATTGTGAAGCAAATGCCAGAACCAAGCGCGCGCCTGACCATCAGCTTCGAAGGCCAGGCGACGCGACAAGGCGATGAGCATCTCGAGCATGGAGCAGTTGAGAGCCAACCACTCATCGTCGATGTGGGCTATGCCCGTCTCTTCGATGAACTCATATCTGAGTTCCCTACCGTCCTCGGCTCGGTTGTCATCATTGGGAACGAACCAGACGAACTCCGTTGTGTAGAGCAGTCTGAGCAGGGACCAGTAGGTCCTGTTGGGGTTCTTGAGTCGAACCGACGCGACTTGACCGTAGAGCCACCGCAGATATGCATCATCCGGCAGCTCGGGGGTCACTCGTCCAGCCGCCTACGTCGCGACATCGCCGAGTGCTCGACGTGGTCGTCGGTCTCGACGAGACCCAGGACCTCCTCGGCGTAGCTGCCGTTGTGGCGCAGGACCTCGAAGTCCGTTGCCAGCTTCTCGTTGCGGATGAACACCACGTTCGGGTCGTCACAGCCGTGGCCGAACCGCTTCATGTTGTCCTGACCGACCGTCCCGTTGATGTCGTCGATCATGGCCTCGTTCTCGTCGACGAGGGTGTCGTCGCTCGCGAAGTAGGTCAGAACCTGACGGTCGTTGCTGTCCGAGTTCTCGGACCACTCGTTCTCGGTGATCACGTACGGACGCCCGAGTTCACGGTTCATCTGCTCCGCGTCGATGTCCCACGCGTCGATGTTCAGCGCCACGCCCTCGAACAGGACCTGGCTCTTCTGAGGCTCGATCGGGTGCTCAGAGTTCTCCTCCTGCACCTGAGCCTGGACCTCCTCGGCGACCTCCATGAGGCCTTCGTCGGCGGTGACCACCTCGACGCTCTGACCCTGGTAGCTTGCCAGGGCGGCCGCTGCCTCGGGACCCATGAGCTTCTCGACTGCCTGAGCCGGCGTCTCGAACTTGCCCTTCTTGTTGAGCGTGGAGTAGAACGCCTTGGCGTCCGCGATCTCCTGCTCGGCGATGGCCTCGAACTCTGCCGTGAGCTTGCGCTTGGCGTAGATGAAGCCGGCGGCTGCACCGACAGCCGTCGAGAAGACGGTCATGCCGATGGATGCCATCTGTACCTTGTTCATGGTGTCTTCCCTTCTACTTTCCGGAGTTTCCGAGCTTCTTGAAGATGGGCCCGTCGACGTTGAAGTCGAGCAGGATGGAACCGTCGGCACCGACGTGGAATGGGTCGAGACCGCCACGCTCCGCGTCCTTCCAGCACCCGAAATCGATGTACTGGTCGCCGTTCTCGGAGTCCCACATCCAGCCCACGACGCAGCCGGCCTCGGTGTCGTCCATGCCGAGCTCGCGGTAGACGTCGTTGAGGAGCAGGTAGCCCTTGGCCCGGAGGCGGTCGTTGCAGTGGTTCTGGATGAGGCGGATGAACCACCCGTTGCCCTCGACGGTGTTCTGGAAGTTGTAGTTCTCCGCGTCGAACACCTTGGAGTACGGCGAGGATCCGTCACCAAACGTGGTGACCTTCTCGACCTTCGAGCCCTTCTTGGTCTCGACGATCTCCTCACGGGTGGAGGTGCCGTACATGAACTCGCGGTCCTTGTCGTCGCCGAGCTCCTCACGGACACGGCCGCGGTACTCGTTGAACGCCTTGTTCACGGCGGTGAGCGTGGCGGTCAGGGCCGCGTTGCGCCGGGTGAGGATGACGTGCGACCCACCGAGAGCAGCCACCGAGAGGCAGCCGACCACGACGGACGGGGCGTAGAGCTTGGTGATGTCCAGCACGAGGCGGGTGTGGATGACGACCTGGTCGTGCTTGAACTTGTCCTCCGTGTAGGTCTCCGGGCGCTCCTCGCGGAGGTCCTTCGACATCTCCTTCTTCTCCTCGAAGGCGTCCAGGACCTCGGAGACCTTGAGGGTCGCGCGGCTGGACATGACGACCGTGGCGACGACGCCGGCAACGCCGACGCCGAAGAGGATGGCCGGGGAGTGCTTCTGGCCCGTGAGGAGGGCAAGACCTGCCTTGCTGGTGACGACCTGCTTGGCCGCTCCGATGGATGCTGCGATGTTCATGAGATCTCCTTTAGATCTTGTTCTGCTTCTTGAGCCGCATGTACACGGCGATGACTTGCTGGTCACTCATCTCGGCGACCTGCTTGGCCCACTTGGGGGTGGGTTTGCCGTCCAGCCCCTTGTAGGCCATCTTGACGGCTTCGCGTTCCTTGCTCTCCGTACCAGCCATCAGCCGAGGTGCTCGGGCTCAGGGAACTTCAGCTCCCACCCGTCCTTGACTCGCTTGACGCCGGCGCCCTCGAGGGACTTCCAACCCCACGACTCCTCGCGGAAGGTGGAGCGGATATCCACGAGATCGAACAGGTCGCCGACGGAGACCTGCTTGTAGGTGCGGATCAGCTCGAGCATGCGCTTGAGCACCTCGTTGCCCTCCTCCTGCGTGGCCAGAACCACGTGGCGGTAGTTCTTGTGGAGGCCTGCCAGTCCGGCAGAGACCTCACCACCGGGCTGCTGCCACTTGGGCATCTGGTCGAGGGTCTCGGTGTACACCCAGCCCGACTCCAGGAGGTCCTGGACGGTGGCGTTCTTGAGACCGGTGAGCTGAGAAACGCGGTCGATCTGGCTCTTCGAAAGCTTCATACTTGAGTCCTTGTCTATCCGAGTTGGTCGAGTTATGCGCAGTTGGAATCGCCGCAGGCGCAGACGATCCTTGTCCGCTGCTTGACCGGGTAGTGCTCTTCGTTGGGGTCGATGTCCCCCATTAGTCGAGCTGAACCGGGTTCGGCAGGTCGAGCAGGTAGCCATTCCGAGTGCGGTGCGGCCGAGCGCCATCCATGTTGAGCCAGCCGAACTTCTCGTCCGTGTACTGACCCGTGACTCCGACCAGGTCGAAGAGGTCGGCGACGGTCGCACGTCCGTAATGGATCGTCAGGGACTGCATCCTCGAGATCACCTCGTCGGCCTCGACGCGCGAAGCCAAGATGATGTCGTTGATGCTGACGTTGCCGCGAGTGGTCACGGTCCTCGATGAGGGTTCCTGCTGACGCTCACGGGGGTCCTGCATGAACCCGGGGCGGTTGTAGTTGACGCGGGACGCCAACGTGGAACCGACCGAGTTGTAGTTGGTCCGGGCGGAACGACCGCGGGACTCTCCGTAGAGAGCACGGTCGATCGCTTCACGGCCAGCGTCCGCAACCATGTCCTTGGCTGCCGGCACGAGAACGTCCCAGAGCACGTGGCTCATGACGCTCCGACCGTCGTCGCCGGTGAAGGCCGACGCGAACCGCTTGCCCAAACCGGGCTTCTTGACGATCACCTTGCCGGTGGTGATCTGCTCCTGCTTCGGAGCCTCCGACTTCTCGGGCATCTTCTTGGGCGTCTGTCGGCTGTTGCCGGGGTACTCGTCCATGGGTTTCCTATCTGAAATATGCGAGCGGTGGTTGGTTGTCAGGCCTTCTCGGCCGACTTCTTCTTCTTGATCTCCTCGAGAGCCTCCAGGAAGTCGCCGATCTTCTTGTCCACGTGCTCCGAGGCCATGCCGGAGACGATCTGGGCGATGACCATGCTGCCGACGGTGAGGGTGGCCTTCTGGAGGCCGGTCTCGGGCTCGGCGACGTTGTTCTTGATCACGGCCTTCGAAACGGCGTAGGCAGAGAATCCGACGACGGCGGTGACGGCGTTGCGGACGGTGAAGGGGCTGTTCTTCTGAGACATGGTGGATCCTTTCGAGTGTTTTGAATGGTTGGGTACTGCGGGTAGGGGCACATATTCATCGCTGGGGTCGATCGCGACCTCGGCTGTCGTTTATAGCCAGGCATCCGGAATAGGGTGGAGAACCCCTACGAAGGAACCCTTGCCTGGACCCCCTTGAAGTCGGCTGGAGGTCAGCCGTCCGTACGCGGCGAGTTCTTCCTCTGCATCGCCACCATGAGGACCTCGCGGGACATCTTCTGCGGGTCCGTGCCGGCGAGCGTGTCGAACTGCACCTGGTCCATGTTGAGCAGCTCCTCGCGGGAGTACCCCTCCGGCTTGGTGCGCGCACCCACGGCCTGGTTCTCCTGCACCGGGAGCGCTTCGGGCATCTTCGCCACGAGCTCCGGCGGCACGATCGCGCGCAGCCAGTTGGTGAACTCGGTGTCGGACGACTCCGGCCCGAAGAACTCCATGAAGAGCACCGTGTAGGCGTCGGACTGGAGGAACTTGCGGGAGATCTCGTCGGACTTGTTGAAGGTGATGCCGTCGTCGTCACGGACACCGAAGGCGCGACGGACGATGTCCTTGTAGGCACGGAGGAGCTCGCCGGCAGCCTTGCGCTCGACGATGTCGGTCCAGTACGCGGACATGCCACCCTTCATGTCGAACTCGAGCTCGGTGACCTCGGGCATGGACAGGTTGAAGTAGAAGTCGCGGGTGATCGACTCACCGTCGAGGTTCTTGAACGTGATGGAGCGCTTGAGCATTGTTACTTCCTTTCGGACCGGTCAGATGCCGGGGAGTGGGGTGTCACGCGTGGGCGCGACGTGAGAGATGTTGATCTGGGCGACCTGGTTGATCTGGAACCCCATCATGTTCGGCACACGGGCCAAATATGCAGCGAGTTCCACGTCGCCCTGGATGTGTTTTGCGGCCGTGACCATGTTGTCACCGAAGTCGACCTCGACGATGTAGTGCTCCATCATCGAGCCTTGGCGGGACGTCTGCGCTTCTGGGCCGGCTCCACGTAGAGACCGTCCTCGATGAGCGTGGCCTTGAGCAAGATCAGGTAGTTGATGTGGTCCCCGATCTTCTCGTCCCACGCCGCAGCGGTGAAGGCCTCACCAGACTCGACCATGTCGTAGACCGAGACGGTGTGCTTCACCATCATGCCGGTGACGGCCTGCGGCAGCGTGGTGCCCTTGAGGCGGGCCGCACGCTTGAAGTTCGACAGGCGGTCGACGTCGGAGGCGTACTCCTCGGCCTTGCCTGCCAGAACGGACTTGCTCTGCTCGACCTGCTGGTTGAGCACCTGCTGGAACTGCTCGTGCTGCATGGGGTTCTCCTTGAAATATGACACAAACCTAGAGCCCGGGTTAGGGGCTCTAGGCGTGAGGGGTCACGACTGGATGGGGTTCTCCAGGTCAGCGAGCGTCTCGGTCGTCGAGGAGTCGAACTCCAGGGCGCTCAGGTCGGCGTTCTCGTCGTCCTTCGAGTTGGACTTGATCACGACGGTGGCGGCAGCAGCGATGGTGGCTGCGGTCACTCCGATGGCGATGAGGGTCTTCTTCGAGGGGCGGCGGAACTTCTTCTTGGGCGTCTCGGTTGTCGAGTCGATGACGATTCCGGGAACGGTGTCGTTGGACATGGTGTTTCCTTTCGTAGGGTGAGGGTTCTCATTAAAGCGCGTGTTTATTCTGCGAGGTCAGTCGCAGTCCATACACGCATCTATGTCATGAGAGCCGATGAAACCCCCTGATGGGCTCCACGCGGTACCGGATCGAGATCGCCGGCTTCTGGTCGGGCGAGATGCACGTAGAGAACTCGATCTCCAGGAGCTTGTCGACGTTCCAGCCGATGTCGTCGGCGTCCTGCGTGTGCTCGAGGCCGAGCATGTCGTAGAAGTCGGACAGCGATGCGTAGTTGTACATCAGGATGCGGTGGTTGAGGTCGTTCTGGGCCTTCTTGAGTTCCTCCATCGAGGACTTGAAGTACCGGGCAGACCACGAGTCGAAGCACAGCTGGTCAGAGCCCTCGATGACGACGAGAGACCCGGGAACCGGCGTACGCGAGACCTGGTCCTGAGCGACTGCGTCGGCGACCTTGGTGGCCTTGTTCTTGCCGACCTGCTCCACGACCTTGTCCCTGTACTCAGTGAAGGCCTTCTCCGACAGGGAGAAAGCCGCCGTCATGGCAGCTGTCCGGCGCATGCCGATGCGAGTCGACATGATGATCGCCGTCGCCGTTCCGACCCCAACGACCGTTGCGGGAATGTATTCCCGCCAGACCAAAATGGCCTGCTCCTTGAGGGGAAGGTCCGGGGCCTCCTCAGAGAGGATGCGCTCCGCGTGGGTTGCACCACGAGCGGCCAGAACCGCGGTTGCGGCAACACCAGCCACGCCGACGCCAGCGAGGATGGCAGGCGAGTTGTCGTCTGCGAACTTGCCCAGGTTCTTGATGATGTCAGAAATCACGTCGGTACTCCGTTGCCTTGTCGATGGTGTCGGCGTCGCGCGCCTCTTGTTCCTTCTTGCGCCGGATGGCGGCGCGGATCTCGTCAACCTCGTCAACCTCGTCATCCGTGAGGCGCTCCCGAGGCTTCAGGATGTCCAGACCCTCGTAGGTGGGCCTGACATTGACGAACGACTCGATCCGCTTGATGCGGTTTCGAACCTTGACGGCGAGATATGCGGCCAGGATGCCGACGAGCAGCATCACAGCCAGCATGACGATGCAGATGTACATGAAGGCCGTCAGTACGACGGCCAGCGCCTCGTTGTTCATATTTGACTCCTTGTCAGGCGGTGAGTGGGTTGTAACCGTACTCGGCAACCATCGGGTCGAAGATGGTCCCGTCCGTACGCGGTTTGGGCCCCGGCAGGAACCGGATACCCTCGTCCACGATCACGATCCTCGCGGTCGTGTTGTGCAGTGGCATGAACTGGCGCTGGATCGTGGTAGTCCGGCGGTGCATCCACCTCGGGAGGCGAATATGACCACCGAACCGCACCAGAACGAGGGCCTTCACCTCGTCAGCTCACGGATGATGATCACGATGATCCAGAGACCACCCGTGATGAGCGTGAGGAAGGCATCGAGCATGAAGTTCCAGAAGCCGTAGCGGCGCATGGGCGTCAGCCCTTCTTGAGGTGGACGACCTTGGAGGTGCCCATGACGGTGATCTTGAACGAGATCTCGTTGTCCTTGACGATGAAGATCTTGGTGGTGGCCTGTGAGCCCAGCATGGACTCGGACAAGGCCTCGGTGTCGGCCTCGGAGGTGACGGTCTCACTGCCGGCCGGGAACGTGCCCTTCCAGTAGAGCGAGCTCGTGTCCTGGTCGACGATGTTGACCTCGATCGAGTTGTCGGCGATGACGGCCTCGAAGCCGTCGGCCTTCCAGGTTCCGTTGAGGGAGGGCTTCTCCACAGGTGCCTCCTGCTTGGTCTGGGTGGCGGGAGCTGCCTCGGATCCACCCGAGCAGGCACCAAGGCCGAAGGGAAGGAGGATGATGGCGATGATGGTGGCGACGATCTTGTGCATGATAATTCCTCTCAGAGATGTCATGTGCCTAGCGGTCGCCAGACACAAAAGTGAAGACCTGTTTTCAATCCGCTAGAAGGTGCGGGTGTGAGCAGTCAAATGTCTGCGGGTCTTCATTAAAGCCCGTGTTTTTTATGCGAGGGCACAAACGAGAACCGTCTCTATAAGTCCTAGGATGCTAGAAGCCACCTCCCGGAAGCGGGTGATGTTAGAGACGGTTCTCATTATAGGCCGTGTTTTTACTGCGAGACCTGAGCCTTGCCGAGCTTCTCAAAGACGTGGCCTTTGACGTGGTCCGCTCCTTGGCGAGGCCTAGGCCTCGGGTGCCGTGAACTTCTCGAGCTCCTCGTGGAGACGCTCGATCTCACGCTGCTGACGTCCGACCACGGTCACGGCAACGATGCCGATCACAACAGCGGACTTGTGGGTCATGACGAAACGAACGGTCTTGTGGAACTGCTTCTTCATGGTGTCTCCTTCTTGTAGATCAGGAACGGTCCGAACGACTTGTTCGGGTCTCCCGGGCTGTAGGACCAGTATCGCGTCCAACTGCGAGGTCTGTACCAGCGCTCCCCACAGAAGACGACGATTCTCCACTTGAACATATTTGTCTCCTCTCAAAGACAAACCCTAACACCGGGTTAGGGTGTTAGGGCTGAGGGTCACGCCTCGGTGGGGTTGGTCTCGGTGGTGGCGAGGGCCTTCTTCTCCGCGCGGCGGGTGCGGAACGTCCGGACGCCCTCGACCGCGAAGCCGATCGCGACCATGCCGACGAGTGTGCCCACGGTGGTGGCAGCGCTCGTCAGAACGGTGTTGGTCAGCTCCTTGGCGAGGGAGGTCTCGGAGGTCTCGTCCAGCTCGACGGGGTCGATGGTGGTCTCGTTGTCCATGAGGGTTTCCTTTCGTAGGGGGTGATTACTTCATTACGAGCTCAGTTTTTTCTGCGAGACAGAAACCTAGAGCCCGGGTTAGTGGCTCTAGGCTTTGAGGGGGACGTGTTACTGCGGGGGCAGCCAGGTATCAGAGCGTGGCAAGCATCGCGTTGGTCATCATGATCATGCCGAGCATCACTGCAAATAGAGCGATGTAGGCGATCACGATGAACTTCAGGATCTTGCCGATGGTCTTCAACATTGGTTGTTCCTTTCGTAGGTGGGTTCTCCTCATTATAGTCCTCGTTTTTCCTGCGAAAGGTGTAGACAAACCTAGAACCCGGGTTAGGGGTTCTAAGCTTGGTGGATCAGTCGAGGTCCAGGGGGTTCTCGTTGAGGCGTCGCTGACGGTCCTCCCACTTGGTGTCCGCGTATTCGTAGACCCACAGGCCAACGAGCATCACGCCGGTCAGCTTGAGCTGCCAGACGAAATTCTCTTTGGTGTGGTTCTGCAAGTACACGGGGGTCCGGCGGGTGGTGTCGGCTTCCTTGAACTTGAACATAGGTGTTCCTTTCGATTGATGGGTTCATTATGGGCTGTGTTTTTTCTGCGAGGTCTTGTCCAAACAACCTTCCGGGGAAATTTTGGCAGACAATTTTAAGAGCCCGTGACAAAAGTAGAGGGCGCGATTGAGGTTTTAATCTCTTTCGCGCCCTCTACTCTTGAATGCCTCTGACTTCGGGTCAGCAGGTCATCCCTTTGGCTTGCCCAGGAAGGGGAAGATCTTGGTCGTGAGGACGTTGTCACGCTCGTGCCAGAGGACCATTCCGGCGATGCCGACGTTTCCAAGGATCACGGCCACGGTGTTGACGTCCAGCTGCTTCGGTCGAGTTGCGTCGATGAGGTTGCTGAGTGTCTCCACGTGGTGCATGATCTTCTTGTATTCGTCGGAGTCACCAGTGTGGTTCTCCAGTTGTGCGATGAGTTTGGTCCGTACGACTTCGAGCTCGCTCTTGGCTGAGGAAAGCTTCCGGTCGAACATGCGGTTTCCTTTCGTAGGGGGTTTCATTACAGGGTGAGATTTTCACGCGAGCAAGCTAGCGCGTCATTTCACTCCCATTTTGAAGGCTTCAGCAGAGTTTGCTGACCCCTACCTCGGAGGGTTGACCTTGAAGGTGACCTCGCTCTGGTTGACTACGTCGGAAGGATCGACGTAGTTCTTGAGTACCAGAGCGGCCCGCTTCACGCTGTCTTCGTCCTCGGTGATGTGGATCTCACCGTCGAAGCGGGCATCCGACTTGCGGAAGTTGGCCGACAGCCAGGTCACGACCACACCGAGCATGGCCAGGGCTGCGGTTCCGACGCCGGCGTTCACCTCGACGTTCGGCCACTCATAGGCATGGCCCGCGAAGAGGTAGAACGTGACGATGGCAGGGCCGACGAGCTGGACGAAGCTCTTCATCTTGTCGTAGACGCTGTTGCTGACGGCGATCGGGTCCTTGGAGGGGGCCGCGTGCTCGGGCTGGTACTCGGGCTCTTCGATGTTCTGCTCGGTCATGACATTGGATCCTTCTCTGTTGGGTCGGGCAGCCAATCGTCCTCGTGGAAGAGAGGCGGTGGTGGGAGGAGGCTCTGGTGGCCCGGCAGGCTCTCGTTGATGATAGAGACAAGCATGACGTCCCACTGGTGGTGTCGGATGAGTGCACGGCGCGCGGCGGCTTCACGACGATCGCGTTCGTCCTCACGACGCTGGAGCTCCTGGACCTCACCAAGGAGGTCCTTGATCCTGGATTGCAGCTGCGTGACCACGCCGAGAGCGGCGTCTGTGATCACCTTCGTCGCGTCAGCTCCGGTCTTCTTGCGATTGGAGATGGCGTTGATTGCAGCGGCAACGATCGTTGAGAGGCCTACGGCTCCTACGACTGCGGACACTGTTTCAGCGTTGACCACCACGAACCTCCTCCTCTCGTTTCGTAGGGACACGTGCCAGTATTCGTTGGGCCATAGCCATCATGATGAACAACACGCCGTCCTTGCTGAAGGCAACCACGGCGGTGAGGTCCGAGTTGAGGTCCTGGATCGAGCTGATCAGGAGAGCACCGCCAAAGGCGAAGCACCATGTTCCTGAGATGAACATCCCCCAGACTCCGACCATGTACTGCCGGTTCTTGAGCCCGAAAAATGCCAGCATCCCAGCCACAAGCAGAACAATGCCCCACGAAGCCGGGCCTCCAGTGAGGTATAGCGCAGCCTTGTCGCCGATTGCTGAGAATAGGCTTGGGCCTCCGACGATGATGAGCATTCCGAGAAGCATGGAATATGCGGCCATCATGAAGACAGAGAACTGCATAATCGCCAGGAGACTAGCCAGCGCTCGGAACGACTGAGACGATCGATCGATCTGGTCGAATTTGTCGTGGTTCATCAGCCCGCCTTCCAGAGGCCTTCGATCTTGGTCCATGATTCGGCCACCTTCCAGACTCCACCATCTCTGACGTACGGGACCGCGCGCTTCTTCACGCCGTCGACATCCACCCATGCTCCTTCGAGCAGAGTGGCGGTCGATCGAGCGGACCAGGCGCCTGGACCGTACTTGTTCCGGAAGCGCCCCCACACATAGTAGACCTGCCCGGGGGACAAGCCGGTCAGCGTCTGGGGATGGGTGAGGCTCGTGACGATGGTTTGCGGGGCGTTGGGGTCGGTCCCATACCCGGTTTCCCAGGCTGTGCTCGGTGACCCGCCATCTCCGTTACCGGAATACGCCACCTTGAGCGAGGTCTGCTTGATCTCACTCAGGGCTGGAGTCGTAGGAGCCGGAGGGGAGTCGTGGGTTGTCGCCTGCGTCCTGGACGACCATCCAGACCAGCCCTTGGCGTTGTGCGTACGGACCCAGAAGTAGTAGGTCTTCCCTCTGAGGAGACCTGCGAGGATGCCGGAACCGTCCGTACCAGGGTCGAAATATGCCGACGACGAAGCGCCGAGCTCTTGGTAGCGAACCTGGACTTGGTTGATGGCGATTCCACCGTTGGGCATGTGGTTCGTGAAGCCTTGGACCCACGTGTCAGCGATCTGCTGGATACTCCAGGGGTCCGGAGTTCCGGGAGCGCTCGTTCGGCCGATGGCGACGCTGAACGAAGTCGGACCACCAATACCACTTGTCCCCGAGCGGCCCAGGTAGAATGTGACCGTCTGGTCGGTAGTGACATTCCATCGGCCAAGCAGCTGCCACGCGCCACCCGACACGAAGCGGAACTGGAGTGGCCCTGAGTTAACACCGTTGACGGTGTACTGCCACGGGAGCTGGTAGTTGTAGGTGCTTGGGCCGGCCTTCAGCCAGAACTCGACGTCGGTCCCAGTGTCACGGATCATCATGGTTCCAGTGGAACCAGTGGCCATTGTGTAGTCGGTCATGTCACCGCCTACGGCAGGATCTTGAAGTAGATATCGCCGTCACTGCCGCCAGTGGGGTTGGCCGTACCCGATGAGATCCCCGCGGCCTCACGATATGCTGTCTTGCTGCCCGGGATGAGCGCCTTGACGGCAGCGATGTAGTCGCGTGTTCGGTTGATCTCGCGGGAACCCCAACGAACTCGGCCTTCCTCTCCCGTCTCCGGGACTGTGGCGTATCCGGCTGCCGAAGCAGCGTTTCCAACCGCCATGTCTTACCTCCTTCGCTACGGTAGTGTCGCCCAAACAGTGGTCGTGTCGGCGTCGTAGTCGATCCAGGACAGGCCCGGAGCAAACGACAACCAAGAACCCGTGCTGACGAACTGGTTGATGGCCAACGTGGGGTAAGTACGCTCGCCTTCCTTGTCAGAGACGAAGATCTGCTCCGTCACACGCATCTGGTTGGCGATGCCATCCACATTACGCATCTCGACAAGGTCGCCAAGGTAGTAGTCCACGTTGTACTTGTACTGACTGTTCGGACGGATCTCTCCATCAAGAGCCTGGATCTCACGGTGCTCGGCCAGCGCTTCCTTGCCTCTCTGAATAAGCGCTGAGTCCAGCTCCGAACCAGCTTCAAGCTCGATGTCGTTGGCGTTCACGATGAGGATGCGCCGTTCGAAGCCGTCGGTGTCGATGGGAACGGCCGCAGGAATGACTTCCTGGAATCCGTTCTTCGAGTAGACGTAGGCCACGTTCTTGGCGCCCTCGATTGAGATCAGCTCAGTGGTGTCCGTCAGGTTGTCCAGCTCCGGCGCAAATATGACAGGCGGACGGGTCGTCTGAGACGAGGTCCGATCGCTGCCGGCGTACACATCGAAGTACAGCTGTGCCGCATCGCCGTTGCGAAGGAGTCGGAATCCAAGTTCCCAGGTGTTGGCCACGTTCGTGATGGCCTTATAGACCGTCTGAGGCTCAAGCTTGACCATGATCGTGTCTGGAGGCTCGAGGATGGTGTCGGCAGGAAGCGACGGCTGACGAGCCTCCACGAGGAACGGGATCTTGTCATAGACGCTCAGCACGCCGGTGACGCAAATATCGTGAACGATCTTGCGCATGATGGCCGCTGGAGTGTTGGTGATGTCCCAGGTCGGCTCAGTTGTGAGGTCGGAGTGGGACGCCTTGGCCCCGCGGTCCTCAAATATGGACTCGATTGACCGACCCTTGACCTTGAGGATCGACTTGCCGTCGGAGTCGGTGCCGTCCTCGATAGTCTCCACCGTCATCACTCGGTCGGACTGGTTCATCGCGAGCTGAGTGCCCTTCCGAAGAAGACCACGACTCCCGTAGGTGGAGCGGATGGCGAGTTCGAAATCGCCCCAGCTCGCCCAGCGCTCAGTCCAAATGAGCGACTCGAAGCGATCGATTACCTCGCTCCGACGGAGGAGACTATCGAGAACGTACACCTCCATTACAAGCCTCCGTATTTCTGGATGTGGTCGATGGTGAAGGGGACACCCGCACCCGTGGCGTACACACGGATGAAGTTGTCACCGGGCTGGAGTTCCAGCCATGCTGACTGCGGGCTCACACCGTAGAGGAAGGACGTCAGCACGCCCGCTCGAAAGAGCCGCACGTACTTGTCGCCTTGCACAGTGCTGATCGTCAGAACGTCGCCGGCCTGGAGCGTCCCAGCGAAGTCCAGCTGACGCAGAGCGCCAGAAGGGTCTACATGGTAGATCGTGAAGGCCGTCATTGCTCTGTTGACCGAGAGACTGAACACAACGCCAGTCTCGACCGAGCCGTCATAAGAGATCTGGATCGCATCCATGTTGGACACGGTGTTCCCCGTCGTGCGCACCGGCGTCGGATCGTAGAAATCCGGGTCGAAGCAGATGATGGAGATGTCGACAGCGGGCTCAGCGCTGAAGAGGTTCGTCTCGAAAGACTCTACCCTTCCTGAGATGTACGCGACGCTTCCGTCACTGTCGTAGAACCGAAGATCCACTGGAGCCTTAGACATGAAGTAGTTGTAGAGACGGCGGCGAAGATCGCGCACCGACTGGTTCACACTGTAGTCAGGCTCCAGCGAGATCGTCAGCTTGATGTTCCGTTCCTCCCGCCTGGAGGACTGGTACTGGGATCCGTCCAGCTGTGCGAAGGATGACGAGGTGATCGTCGCCTTCACTGGATCGAGTCCCTCCACGTTTTCTAGAAGGAATCCGCGGTCCAAGTCCTCCAGGGAGAGGTTCAGGAGGGCGCCCTGAGCGGAAATTGCCTCAATGCGTTTGAGCATTAGTTCTTCAGAGCTCCCTTCGCTGTCGAGATCTGGTTCTTGGTCTGCCGGTAGATAGTGGCCTCAGATAGAGCCTTCGGCGAGGAGTTGTACTGGTTGAAGGTCAGCTTGTCGCCGACGCCTGCCAGGGTCATTTCCTCCTGTGCATTTCGGTTTGCGGAGTAATCCGCCGCGGCAATCTTTGCGTTTCGGAATGCCGAGCCCACCTTGATGTCTTGCCCTCCGAAAAGAGCTCCCATTTTGACTGCATCGGCCTGAACCTGAGTCAGGTCCAGAACCGGGCGAATCGTGGGGTCGACATCGATGTGTGAACCAACAGCATCGGAGAGACCCTCGAGGGTCTTCCTCATCGCTTCGATCGTTCCGTGGCCGACCTGCTCCGAAGCACGCTCGGCGACACCGGAGGAGTCCTTCAGCCCCTTGGCAAGGCCCTTGACCGAGAAATTGCCGACCTTGGCGAACTCCCTTGAAGGAGAGCGAATGCCAAGAGCGCCCTTTGCCGCGTCAAGAGCCGAGCTCGCCAAGCGCCTCGCAGCGCCAGTCACAGCAGACAGCCCGCCCGTGATTCCACCGACCATGCCCTCCACGATTGCGGAAGCAAGGTTGCGGCCGGCAGCATGGAGCTGCGAGGAGTTTCCACGGATGGAGTTGGCAACGCCGTTGATCAGCTCGATCACAGCCCTCATGCCGCCGTCCACCAGTCGCGGCACATTGGCCGCGATGGCGTTGATGAAGGCGAGCATAAGGTCAGTCGCCTTTCGGGCGAACTGCGGAACATAGGCCTGGATCACGGTTAACAGACTCAGGATCATGGTGGCACCTCGAGAGGCGAGCACCGGGATCAGGGTCGTTACCGCCTCGATGAGTTTCATGATCAGGGTGGTCATGGTTGAGACGAACTGCGGAATAGCACGCTCGATAGCAGCCAGGAACGATATGAGCACGGTCGTGATCGCGTCGATGATCCTCGGTCCGGACTTGGAGATGACCACCGCGATGGCGATGATTCCCAACCCGACCTGCTGCGCGAACAGAGGGATCAGGTTCAGGAGTCCAGTGAAGCCCACGACCAAGACCGCGAACCCAGCCGTACCGATAGCGACGAGCGTTGCGAACCCTGCGGCGAAGGCTGCGAAGCCGACACCTGCGAGAAGCATCGCGCCACCGATCATCAAGATCGCGCCGCCAAGGACGATGAGGCCTGGACCGACGTACATAGCGGCTGCACCGGCAACGATGAATATGCCAAGTGCGACAGCAACAGCACCCAGCCCGAGGGCTAGGGTCTTGAGGTCTGCCTGCCCGAGAAGCATGATGACAGGTGCGAGCTGACCAAGCGCGATGGCGATGATCAGGATGCCCGCAGCGCCCATGAGCGTGGACGGACTTCCCATGAGATTGGTTGCCAGAACGAAGAGCCCCAGCGCTATCGCGATGGTGCCCAATCCCTTGGCCAGGTTCTCATACGGGACGAACCCGAGAGCAATGAGAGCCGGCGTCAAGACCGCCAGAGCTCCAGCCATGAGCAGGATTCCAGCAGCGCCCTTGATCGACTTGGAATCTCCGAGAAGCCACGCAGCAGCAGCCATGCCGCCGAGCGCGAGTCCCAGGGTTCCAAGACCCTTGGCGAGAACCTCGTACGGGATCAGTCCGAGCCCGATGACGACAGGAGCCAGCATCGAGAGGGCCGCAGCCATAAGCACGATGCCCGCAGCGCCCTTCATGGACTTGGTGTCTCCCATGAGCTTGGAGACACCTGCGAGAGTGATCAGCAAGGCCTGAACGGCCACGCCACCTTGGATGAGCTTTGCCTGGTCCATGGAACCAAGCTTCGAGACGGAGAAGGAGAGCAAATATATCGATCCAGCAAGGATCGCCAGGCTTGCTGCACCCTTCATGGACGTGTTCTCCATGTCGGAGAACTTGGTGAAGAGCGCCAGAGCAGCGATCAGAGCACCCGTGCCGATGAGGCCACGAGCCATCTCTTCCCAACTGAGACTGGCGATGTTCTTGACCGCGACGGACAGCAGCAGGATTGCTCCCGCCAGTAGGACCATCGCACCTCCAGCAGCGAGGATCTTGGCCGCGGAGGCGGGGGTTTCGCCCTCGATCGTCTTCATCATGTCCATGAGCGAACCCATGGACTTGGTCAGGCCGACCATCATGAGGCCGACGGCCCCAAGAGCGATAGCCAGCTTCCCGGTGTCAATGGTCGACAGGATCTTCAGCGCCACGGCGAGAATGCCGATCGCGATGGCGATCTTGAGGATCGCGTTGATCTTGACCTGCTTCTCCAGGGTCTCCGAGAAGGACGTCAGGGTTCCCTTGATGGTGTCGAAGGTACCGCTGATCGAGGTGGCGATGCCCTTAAACGAGTCACCAATCTTACCCAGGTTCTTCATGAAGTCGCGGATGGACTTGTACATCATGATGAAGAACGCGGTGTTGACCACTGCGATGGCGTCCTGCATGTCCAGGTTCTTGACGAACTCTGCGATCTTGTCGGTGATGGTGGTGAAGAGCTTGCCGATGGAGTCGCCGACCGGGCCGATGAACTCCTTGACTGCCATCAAAGCCTGCTTGACCTGCGACCAACCCTCTCGGATCTTGTCACTGGCGGCAGACAGCACGCCGGCACCCTTGGCCGCGCCCTCTGAGCCCTTCGTGAAGGCGTCGAGACCGAGGTTCTGGATGACCATGCGAAGCTTTCCGAAGTTCTCAGACAACTTGGACAGCATCTTCTGAAGCGGCTCGAGAGCCTGGATGCCGAGCCCCTTGAGGAACTCTCCTGCGATTCCAGTGGCGTCCCGAAGGTTGGCCAGCAGGCTTCGCACGTTGGCAGTCAGGTTCTTCCAGACACCATCCGCCAGAGCACCGAGCCCACCGAAAGCCTCCTTGATCTTGTTGACGAAGCCCGGAACGTCCCCACTCAGGAGAGCGCCAAAGGCCTCAGCCACCTTGCCGATGATGGAAATCAGCGGAACGAAGATCGCCGCACGGGCCGTGTTGATCGTGGAGAAGAACTCCCCGATCTTTCCGTTGGTGGTGAGCCAGTCCTGGATGCGAACGATGAAGTCGCCGACTGCCGCGGTCAGAGCGAGGAAACCCCCGGCGCCATTCTGCGCGATGCCGAAGAGGTTAAAGAGCGTCGTGACTACCGAGGAGATAATGGTGTGCCCGACCTTGAAGATTGCGAACACACCAGCGAAGGTTCGCTTGAGGCGGTCCATGTTCTCGGGTCCCATTTTGAGCCCAGCGGCGAAGTCTCGGAAGTTCTCCGTGATCTCGGCCAGCCTCTTGCCGGTCATCGGCGGGAAGATCTGGTTGAAGGCGTCCTTGAGAGGCGTGAGGACCGACAGAAGCGCAGACCAGCTGTTCTTCAGCCCATCGATGAGCGCGTTTCGGCCTCCGGCCTCCTTCCACTCGGACAGCATCTTGTTCCTGGCGTCCTGCATATTGCCGAGGAAGGTACCGACGTAGTTGGTCAGCCCGGTGAAGAGGGCCTTCGACTCCTCGAGGTTGCCGAGGATGATCTCGAAGGTGTCTGTCCACCCAGTGCCGACGCCGGCCTTGAGGGTGTCCATCATCATCGGCAGGGACTTGACGTCCTGGGCCGCTGCGAGGGCCTTGCGACCGATCTCGGTGAGCGGATTGCCAAAGTCCCCGAGGGTCTTCAGGAGGACCTGGGACGTTGCCCAACCCTCCGAGAGCTTCTCGTTGAACAGGGCTGCGGCAGTGCTGGCCGTTCCGGCCTTGGACCCGGCGATGTGGTAAGCATCCCCGCCGACCTTCTTGAGGGTTCCGGCGGCGACGGCCGTCTCGATCAGGTAGTCCTTCCACTGCTTGGTGGCAACGTTGGCGAGGTTGAGCGACTTGTAGTCGGTCGTCGTCAGGAAGCCACCCGCGAGGGACTGGGACAGGTTGTACATGGCGATCGATGCGGCGCCCGCGCCCTGACCGGCGAGTGCGGTCATGTTGGCAATACCCTTGATGGCCGGGACGGCACTCTCGAGGGAGATGCCTGCGTTCACGAACTTCGCCAGAGCCCCAGTCATGTCACTGAGGTTGTAGATGGTTTGGTCGGCGTACGTGTCGAGCTGCTTGAAGTACTTGTTCACGACCTCCATGCTTCTGCCCGTCGAGTTCATGACGGTCTGGACCGAGGTCAGCTTCTCATTGTAGTCAGAGAATCCGTTTCCGATCGGTCCCACAGTCAGTGACTTCACAAGTGTCAAGCCAGCATTGACCGCCTTGTTGGCGATCGTTGCCAGTGCTGTCACACCAATCACCGACAGAGCGGAGAAGCGCGATGCCAGGTTGTCGACATCCTTCGGTGCAGAGTCCGGGATGAGGTTCTTGGCCGCCGCAGCGACACCAACGAGGCCCTTGGCCGCGTCAGTCAGCCTGAGCTTGCTCGTGAGCTCGCCGAGGGTGCTAAGCGAACGCTTAGCGTTGGACTCGAAGTCCTTGTTGTTCAGCTTCATCTCGACGACGCGCTCTTCAATACTCTTGCTCATGCTGATGTCACCGCCTTCCAGGCCTTGTCTGCGATCTGGTCAAAGATCGGCTTGAGTGCAGGGTTGATGTAGTCCTTACCTTCGACCCAGCCACCAGTACCGGTGCCGTGGCCGTACTGAAGCATCACTGCCACAGGGAATCCGTTCTCGATGTTGGAGTTCGACCACGCGATCGTCCAGCCACTGCGGGTCTGGATAACTTCGCAGTACCAGGACTCTGCGGCGATGCCGGAGGCCCGTGGAGTTGCAGCGGAGAGAGCTCTCACACCAGCTTGTCCACAGGACTCCAGCACCGCACGGACGTTCTGCTTTGGAGCATTCCTTAGAAATGACTCCGTCTTGTTGAAGGAGCCGCGGGAGGTGAAGCTAACGTCCACGTTTTGGCTCCTTTCGGGGTTACTCGAGGCCGGTCAGCTTGCGAGCGATGGTCGGCATGTTTCACCTAGTTCAGGCTGTAGGAAATCGCAGAAAGCTCCAGGGTTGTGGTCCCTGAAGTATATGGTGTCTTGAAGTGTGCCATACCTCTCCGCAGGCTCGCCTCGGCTCCCTGTCCCCGCCGTGCCCGGACATGACAAAAGCACCCCCGACTCCACGTGGGAGCCGGGGGTGCTGTCGTGCCGGGGTGGGGTCAGGTGGTGGTGTCGGTCCGGTGCCGCGCGTGGCGGGTGGCGAGGGCGCGGTCGGCGGCGTTGTTCAGGATGCGCCGGACGCCGGTCACGGGCCAGTGCCCTCGCGGTAGATCCCGGCGCGCGAGACACGGATCGTGCCTGCACCCTTGCGCTGGAGCTCGAAGGCCAGTCGGAGAGTCGCAGTGGAGGGGACGGTGATGACGGGTGTGACGAACACCCCGGCGCGGGGGACGAAGGTCGCGGCGGGCCATGCGGTGTCAACGTTGTTGTCGAGGTCGTAGCCGGCGAACCCGTCGCCGAAGTCGGGTTTCGTCGCGACGAGCTTGAGCCTGAACCAGTTGCCGGTGGCTGCGGCGAGGTCGGCGTCGGTCTCAAACTCGCACACGGCATAGACTCTGTCGCCGGTGTTGTAGGTGGTGCCGAACCCCGAGACGTTGAAGTTGGCCTTTACCTGACCGGACGTCACGACGACCTGCTGCCACTCCCCTGCGATGCCGTCGGTGCGGGCGACCTTGGAGCACGCAAAGACGGAGGCGACACCTTGGTCGGGGTGGACCTGCCATCCGGTGGCCACGGACCCGGTTCCGCCCGTGCCCACGGTGCCGCCCGTGCCGGTGAGGAGGGGGTTGGTGATGAGGTTCGCGGTGTCGACCGCACCGTAGGGGAGCACGTCGAGTGCGGGGATGAGCGGGGTGAGCGTGTCGGCGACGATCTTGCCCATGACGGACGCGCCCTGCGGTGCCGGGTGCGTGCCGTCAGCGGACATGCCGGCTGCGTAGTCGCCGGAGGTCGCGGCGACGAGGGCGGGGTAGACGTCGCACACGACGAGGCCGGGGCGGGTGCCGCCCTGCTGTTTGATCCACCGGTTGACTTCGGCGATCCGGAGATTCTGGGCGCTCGATGCGCCAGTCTTTGGGGGGACGGTGACCGCGACGACTCGGCCGCCCGAGTCGGCGATCCGGTCGTAGATGGCGGTGAGGTTGGCGGTGATGGTGGCGAGGTCGACGAGGCCGGCGGCGTCGTTGGTGCCACCGAGGACCAGGTTCCATCCGGGGGTGCCGTTGGCGAGGTAGGAGTCCAACCGATCGAGCATCTTGGCTGTGGTGTCGCCGGCGACACCGGCCTCGGTGATGAGCCGGAGGCGGTGGCGGAGGCGGATCAGAGCCCACACCCAATATCCCTTGGCGTTGCGGCTGTCGAAGGTGGTACCGGATGCGGTGCCGAAGTCGGTGATGGAGTCACCCAGGACACCGAGAGTGTTGACGGGGGGTCGGGCGGGGGTGAGGTCCCCCACGATGGGCAGGTCAGCCATCGCGGTCACGCCGTCGCCGAGGACCAACTCTGCGGGCTGGCCGGAGTCGAGGACGACCGCAGGCTCGCCCGCGGCAAGGATCGGGTTGGAGGCGTTGCGCTCGGCCGTGGTGCCGCGACGCAGCGTGATGGGCAGGGGTGCGGCGTCGAGGTCGCCGCCGTCGACCTCGGTCAGAAACTTGGCGTCGGCGCCAGCCTGCGAGTAGACGTCAAAAGGCATGGGTCATGCTCCGATCGTGAGAGTGAGGGTGCCGTCGAGGTTGTCGGTAATGGAGTTGCCGCCCAGGGTGAGAGTGCCGTCCCCGTTGTCCGCGATGGTCAGGCCGCCGGGGTTGGTGACTCCGCTGCCTGCCTCGAGGATGGTGAGTCGCCCGTTGAGTTCGGCGTACTCCGAGGGTGCGAGGACTGGCCCGCCTGGGGGCATGGCCGTGGTCAGGTCGAGCGGGGCGGCTTCGGTGTGCCCGGTCGTGACCTCGATGTTGTGGGACGGGATCGTGGCCCGCGGGTGGGAGTAGGTGACCTTGTAGGTGCCGGTGACGAGCCAGACGCCGCGTGCTGCCTGCCTGTCGATGAGGTAGCCGTTCGCGTCAACCCCGCACGGGATGGGCTGCTTGACGACGGTCGCCGGAGTCGGGGAGGCGACCTTGAGGATGGTGTTGGCGGGGGTGAGCGTGACGGTCATGCCGTCAGCGGGCACCGGGTCCGGCATCCGGCCCGCGTCGGAGCGGTCACCGATGGCGAGGATGATGCGACCGTCGACGTACCCGTAGGTGAGGTCCGGGGGTGGGGTGACGTTGGTTGGCGTATTGGTCACGGATGCTCCTTTCTAGAGCGACTGAAGTCTGTATGTGTCTCCACTGATCATCACGGCCGACGGCCAAGTGATCTCGAAGGTTCCGTCAGGGTTGACAGTGATCGCATCGTCAGGTCCGATGGCCGTCTACGTCCCATCACCGTTGTCGATGACACGGAAGTGGGAATTGGCCTCGAATATGTCGAAGACCTCGAGCGGAGACGGCAACCTGGCTTCAGCTTCATCACCTCCGTACAGGACCTTCTCAAACGCTGCGATCGTCTCGGGATATGCCACTTCGGTGTCGATGATGAAGTGGGACACGATCATCCCATCTGGTCCGAGCTCGCCACGAGTCGTGAGAAGCCATTGGAATGGATAGGTTTCGTCGTAGACGTAGTTGCTGCCCGCGGGGGAGGCAATCGCGTTGTAGACGAGGTGGATCTTGTAGCCTTCTCGGCTCTGCGTACGATATGACAGCCCGAAGTGGGTTCGTCGAATCGGCTCAACGAGACCGGGACTGAAGCTTGTGGGGTAGGTGAACGCCGAAACAGTTGCCGAGAACTCGCCGAGACGGCGTCGATTTCCGATTCGCTTCCCGTCGAGGTAGCGAGGACGATCATCTGCCTCGGAAGGAGACTCTTCCACTGACACAAGGCCGTTCCAAACCTGTCCGGGACCGTTGAGAGGGTAGAACACCCCGCGGTCGACGCCAGCCTCGTAGTCACGGGCAGCGATGTCGTCCCAAATGAGCTTGGACATGTGAAAGAGCCTCCTTCCTGAGGGCTAGTTCCAGTCGTGCATGGACGACGTGGAGAGATTTGCCAGCCAACTACGGGCTGTTACTCTGGAACATCGTCACCAGTTCGGAGACCAGCGGCATGCGGGCCGAGTTGATCTCGGTCCCGTAGAGGATGTCCTCGACGTCAGCCAGAAGGCCGCTCGGGGTTTCACGGGAGTCGATGACGAAGTGCGAGGTCGCCTTGTAGTTGGAGAGGGACGGCGGAAGCGTCGTGATCGCCCAGCTAAGCCGGGAAGCCTCCGTCGAGTCTCCGATTGAGCCATTCGTCCGCTGCGCCGGGCCAGCCAGCGCGTTGTAGACGAGGTGGATCTTGTAGCCGAACTCAGCCCCCTCGATGGGGTTTCCGATTAGAGTTCGGTAGCTGAAGTTGAAGGCCTGGCGAGGCTGCTGCGTCGCGATCAGGCCGTTCTGGATCGAGCGACTCCCGTCACAAGGTCCGAACTCCTTCGGGGCCGCAAAAGCCTCGATGGTTGCCTCGAACTCCTCGGAGGAGGCGATGTTGCGGAACTTGCGTCCGTCGATGTAGGCCGGCTTGGGGTCGCCGCCAGTGGGAGTTTCGTTGACGGATGTGAGGCCGTTCCACGGAACGCCGATACCGTCACCGGTGTAGAGGACGCCGTGGTCGACGCCGGTCTCGAAGAAGCGCTCAGCAACAACGCCCCAGTTCAGTCGTGCCATTCTGTGTCACCTCCTATCCGTTTGAGCCGTACTGTGCACGGCGCTGTTCATTGATCTCACGATGCCTTTGGGCGAGCTCGCGGCGGCTCATCTTCTTGGGTGGCTGGTTCTTGGCGTTGCAGACCTTGACCAGGGTCAAGAACCGGTTGAGGTGCCAGTGTTGGGCCTCCCACGGGATCTGCAAAGCGACCATCCAGTAGTACATGAGCTCGTTGGTGATGATCTCCCGGTTTGGAGGGCTGTTCTTCTCCTCCGAGAACCAGGTTGCGGTCATCTTGGCCGCGATGTAGTCGTTGATGTCCTCGAGGTTCTTCTTGGTGATCTTGGACCAGACCTCGTTGGGGACTTCCGGGGTCATAGCCATGCACTTGATGTAGTACGCCGTCTCTTCCGCGTTCTTGTCGTCGGAAGTGAGGAACGGCTTCTCGTACTTCATCTCCCATTTTGAAAGGGAGGCCAGAGAGTGCTCCAGTTCCAGCTGAAAGAACTCAGTCTCGACAAACTTCTGTGTCAAGTTGTCGAAACCTTCGACAAGTGGAACGTTGATTACTAGCACTCTCCGGCCTCCTTTCGGTTGTTGACCTCAGTCAGTTGACTGGGATCAGGGGACGTTGTTGAACATCGCGATGACGTCCTCCGGCAGCGGCAGCTCCGGATCCGTGGCGGCGTCGCCGTAGAGCAGGAGCTCGAGAGCCGCGAGATCGGCCGGCGCGACCGCGGTGGAGTCGATGACCATCAAGGCGGTCGGCTTGAAGCCGGGGACCGCGACGGGGGTCGTCGAGAACTCCCACGAGAGCGTCGTCGCCTCGGGGGAGTTGTTCACCGTGGAGTAGGCCTTCTCGGACGGCGCGGCCTGCGCACCCCACACGAGGTGGAGCTTGTAGCCCTCGTCGGGATCGAGGTCCGTCCCGATCTTGGTGCGGTAGGCGAGCCCGAACGGCTTCCGGGTCTGCTGACCCAGGTAGACGCCCTTCTTCGGGGCCGCCGTGCCGTCGTGCTGACCGAACTCCAGCGGGGACATGAAGGCCTCGATGGTACCGCCGAACTCCTCAGCACTGATGAGGTTCACGTACACGATGTTGTCCGCGTACTGCTTGCTGGACTCGGCGCCCGAGGGGGACTCCGTGACCGACACGAGGCCGTTCCACGGAACACCCGAGTTGTAGGCGCCGGTGTTGTCCGGCGTGTAGAGGACGCCGTGGTCGACGCCGGTCTCGTACCGACGCTCCCCGGCCTTGTCCCAGACGATCTTGGTCATGCGGTGACTTCCTTTCTAGAAGTACAGGTTGAACACGTCGTGGTTGAGGTTGTCTGCTGCGTACCAACGCTCATGCGCTGACAGTGGAAGACTTGCGATCTTGAAGATCTTGTCCGAGTCCGGATCCCGATCGATCAAGGTCACAGTGTACCGCTGTGTATAGCGGTAGAGCTGGTTGTCTGCGAACTTCGCATCTGCCCGGTCACGCTCATAGCGGATGCAGGGATACTGCATCACGAGGTTCGCCGGCGGCTGGAAGTAGACATTCTCGTTTCCCAGAATGCCAACAAGGATCTCATGGAGCTGGAGTCGCCTCTGCTCGAGGTCCATTGTATACACCTCCCAACCGCAGGAGCAGGCGAGGACGCTGAACATCGACCGAAGTCACAGTCCAGAACGCCCCCGCCCACTCAACGAACCGAATGGCAAAGATGTGCTCGTTCGCATAGGCATCAGCCAGGATGCTCAGTGAAGTATTCGTCGAGATGTCGTCGTTGACCTTCTCCACCTCATCGAGCCGACGTGAGGGTCGGACCTCGTCACCATAGTACTTGTACTCGGTGATGACGTCTTGCCAAACGCCGGGCTTCACTTGAACTGTCTCGGCATAGCCAACGATCCCGAAGAACTTTGCCATGACGGTCAGACCTCAGCCGGCACCCGTCACGGGGTGTGGGTGAAGGTCCAGTCCCGCGTGGTGTTGGCCGGGAAGTAGTAGCCCTCGTCGGGCGCCGCGGCGACCTCGGTGGTCTCGGTGATCACGTGGTCACCGGGAGCCCAGGTCACGCCGTTGCCCTCCCAGACGACGCCGGCGGTCGCCGGGATCGTCACCGTGTTGGTCGCACCGTTGAAGCTGGGAGCGGCCGGGGTCACCAAGGTGCCCGTGGCGCGCTTGACGACGATGGCCGACAGCGGCTTGTTGAGCCCACCGGACAGGCGGGTCTCCTGGAGGTACTTGTGCTGGTTGAAGTCGATGTCGAAGTCCTCGAAGGAGGTCAGCTCACCGCCCTTGTTGGTGCCGATGGAGTAGTCCACCAGGTTGACCATGATGGCCACCAGGTCCTCGTACTCCGAGAAGACGTCGACCACGACGATCTTCGAGACGCGGAGCTTGTCGGCGACCGACTGCTCGTTCTCGTAGAGCGGGCGACCGAACTTGTCCTCCTCGAGGAGGATGTCCGTGAGCATGGCGTCGTCGATGAAGAGCGTCGGCTTGCCGGAACCGCGGTACTTGGACCGGGCGCGCACGAGCTCCTTGACCATGTCCTTCGGCGAGGTGTTCGGAGCCAGAGGCGCCGGGATCGCGTAGAAGGGGTCGTCGTGGAGGATCGAGCGGATGCCGTCGCCGGAGAGCGCACCCTCGGGGTCCTTGATCCGGTCTTCGCTCAGGTCCGAGCGGCCGTCGCCGACGAGGATCGCGCGAGCGAGCTCCTCCTCGAGCATGAGACGGATCTCGACCTTGAGCCAGGCGACGATGTCGATGTCGTTGCCGATGTCGAGGACGTCGTCACGGTCCAGCTTCTGCTTCTTGTAGATGGTGGCGGGGCCGGTGCTCCGACGGAGCAGCTTGATGACCTCCTCCTTCTTCTTGTTGCCCTTCATGTAGCCCTTGGCACGCGCCTCGTCGGCGGTGATGTCGGCCACGAGCGTCCGCACCTTGGCGAACGGCAGCTTCTTCACGTTGTCGAGGACGTCCTTGACCCACTCCTGACGACGGGAGTAGATCTGGAGGCCGGCCGAGTCCAGCTTGGCCTCGGGGAAGAGGAACTCGATGTCCGCGATGCCGTAGTCGACCGTCTGGCCGGCCGCGTTCGTCGCGTGGGCGAGGTACTCCTCCTTCAGGTTGCCGTGCTGGAGGGCCTCGTTGAGGGCCTCCTTGAAGCTGCCGCGCTTCTTGGCGTCAGCCATGATGTCGGCGAAGTCGCTGTGCGACAGGGTCTTGGTGTCGCCCCCGCCGGCTGCGGCCTGGTCGAAGAGGTTCTTCGTCATGCTGGTGGTTCCTTCCTGGTGGGTGAGGTCGCCCTCGTCGGTGTTGCTGTCGTCGGACCGGGCGTCCTCGGACTCGGTGTCGGCGGAGTGCTGAGCGGCGGTGTCCTTACCGTCGCCGAGCTGCTTGGCCTGCTCCTCGAGCGCCTTCTCGAGCACGTAGTTCATCGCGTGCTTCTGCTTCTCGCTCATGGAGTCGAGGATGTCCCCGAGGGGCTCCTCCGTCTCGGCATCGGCCGAAGCCGTGTCCGCGTGCTCGACGGTCTCGTCGTCCGTCTGGAGGTCGTCGTGCTGGAGCTCGAGGCCGGTGTAGATGATGGCCTCGTCGTCCAGGGTCTCGATGAAGTCGTCCGAGTGAGCGATACGGACCTGGTCGATGAGAGCGCCGGGATTGGCACCGCTCAGGACCAGGCTCAGCTCACGGATGACGCCGTGGAAGACCTGCTTGGACTTCTCCTTCAGCCCGTTCGCGTAGATCGAGAGCGAGACGACGTCTCCGTGCTCGACCAGCGCCTTGGCGTGCTTGGCCTCGGGGGTGTCGTTGAAGTAGGCGTGTGCGTACACACCGTCCTCACGCTCCTCGAGAACCGCGTGACCCAGAACGTTCTTGGGGTCGTCGTGGGAGTGCTGCCAGACGAGGGGGACGGTCTTCTTGTCCTGGTGCGCGAACGCACCCCTCATGATCGTTCGACCGTCGGAGCACTTGAGTCCCACCTTGGTTGCGTACCCGCTGAAGTCAGCGTGCTCAGCTCCCATTTTGAGGGTCTCCTTCCTGTTTGCGTTGATCTCCTGAAGATACCGGCTCCGACGGACCCGGCGGGTTGGTGTTGATGTTGCTGTTGTTGAGCTTGTCAGCCTTCGGATCTGTCGATGGCTTGAAACCGAAGAACGGTCGGAGTTCGTTCGCCGAAGCGATCTCGTTCCGACTGAGCTGGTTACTGATCTCGCCCAGCTTCTCCAGAGGCACCCGCTTGAACGGATTACGGAAGTAATCGATCGTCTGGTTCTGCGTCCTTGCCGTCTTGGTCAGGAACTTCCTCCGGAACTCCTCCACGACAGCGTCGAGAAGGGGTTCGATGGTCCGGCTGTAGTAGTTCAGCATGGCGGCTTCATCCGCCGTGCCGTTCATGATCTCCACGGTCAGGCCGAGCTCACCGTAAAGCATGTCGGTGAGGTACTCGACGGTCTTGAGGAGGTTGTTCTCAGCCGGTCGGTTCAGCTGGGTGATCTTCTCGGTTCCATCCGTGTAGGCGATGCCGTACTGGCTGCCCTTCAGCTGAAACTCGATGTCCTTACGACGCTTCTCGGCTTCGTTCCGCCGAGTCTGGTTCTTGATGACGTAAGGGAGCTGGACGATGAGGTCCAACTTTCCTGAGCTCGCCTGCTCTTCGACAACATCAAGAAGGTTGAGCTTCCGGATGAGTCGCTGAAGGGTCGAGTTGCGCTCGTTCATGATCGCGTAGAGAGGGTTCTCAATGATCGCGACGATTCGCTTCTCGAGCCAGATCTGGACGTGCTTGCCCGTCTTGTCGTTGTAGAGGTCCACCTTGACGTGACGTGGACGCCAGTCGACGATCTCACCAACCCGCAGGTCGAGGATGTCATAGCCGCCGGTCTGGTTTGGGTTCAGCGATGTCTCGACAGGAACAACCGCGACGACGCCCTTGTCGAAGAGCTTCGTCACTATGTCCTGTCGGAACATTCGACCGGCTTGGTCGATGTTGGCTCCGACCGTCAAGCACTCATGCAGTCCGGACTTGATCGTCTCCTTGTACTGATCGTTTTCGTCCAGCCGAACGTGTCGGATGAGGACGCCGGAGAAGTCGACGCTCACCTTCGTGTAGATCGACGTGATGATGGAGCGCTCGTTTGAGAACCGAGTTCGAACACGGTCTGGACGAGCTCCAAAGGACGAAGATCCGCCGAAGCCACCGAGTGTCGACAGAGGATTCTGCGACTGCTCGGAGTCATTGAAGGCATTCCATGCATGCGCGATGCGCTCGACGGTCTGGCTAAGCCTACCCATTACTCACCTCCTTTCCTTCGTTGAGTGCGGTCATTCGAACATCTCCTTGTTTGCCTTGTAGGCGATGTATGCGTCCATCATGGCCGCGACGTTGTCGATCTTCTCGTCCTGGCGCTTCTTATACAGCTTCCGGTTGCCGTTGGTGTCCTCCAGGGTGATGGCGTTACCCATCGTGAAGGACATCAACTCCTGATCAAATAGCAGCTTCCGGTGCTCAGCCAGGATCTTCAGCTCGCCCAGAGGAACGGACTCAGACTTCGCTCCCTGGATCACCTTTTCGACCCCAAACCCGCCATTCTCGGCGGTCCATCGCTCCACGAATTCCTTGGCGTTGTACGGGTCATACCCGAACGCTCGGACGTCGTACTCGTTCTCGAGAATGAAGCGATCCAAATCGTCGTACACCTGCATCATGTCCAGGACCGTACCGTCCATGACACGAAGACTGTCTTCCTTGAGGAACTCGTCGTACTTCTGCCGGAGAGCCCCAGGCAGCTTCATGAGGGTGAGCTCAGTGATATAGCTGCGCGTCTTGATGCCGAAACGGTCGTTCCTCAGCGGGAACATGAACGTAAAGGCACAGAAGTCATCGCCCTGGGAGAGGTCAGCACCCATTGCACAGGGCAGCTGCCAGAATTTCTGAGGGCGGTGAGGGATGGTCTCCTCGTAGGTGAAGTAGTACGTGTATCCCTCCATGGGGATCCCGAAACGCTTCGCGAGGATGTCGTTTCGAGCGGCAGGCGCCTTCTCAGCGCGTTCGACCTCGAGGTGGTACGTCTCGTAGGTCACCGTCTTGCCGAGGTTGGGCTGCGCCTTGACCCACATTGCGGGGTCGGCAACCTCATCGATCTCGTCGAGCTTGTAATGCCAGATCGAGACGTGGGGCGCGGAGTACTCGCCCTTCAGGATGGACATGAGCTCCATCTTGATCGTGTCACCAGCGCCGGCTCGGACCGTTCCCTCCGAAGAGACGGAAACGATCAGGTAGTCGTCGATCTTCGACGCACCCTGCTCGATAGCACCGATGACATCCTCACGCAGATCACCAGAGAGCCACTCGTCCACCGTCGCCATCTTGGTCCGGAGACCCTGAAGCTTGTTGATGGACATGGGGCGGATCTCGAGGAGGGACCCAGTGAGGAAGTTCTCCACACCCTTCTTCGTTGGCACCAGCTTCTGGCGAAGCGCCCGAGAGCCGGTCGTGTTCTGGAGCGATCCTTCGGTCAGGAACTTGAAGAGAGGACCACGAGCGCGCGTGATCGCCGTCCTGATCGGGGACATGACCTCCTCTGCCTGCTTCATCGTCGGCGCAGTCGTAATCTGATGCGTCGTCGAGGTGTCGACATTGAGGAAGTAGCTCTGGAGGCACGACTCGTAGAGCGACTTGGCCGCGCCACGAGCAACGATGAGATACTGCTTGTTGGTCAGTCGCTTCTTGACCGTCTTGGTGACGTAGCGACCGCCGTGGTTGTCGGGACTCGGCTCGTAGACCTGACGTTCGACGAAGTAGTACCAGCAGAGGATCTGCTCAGCCCAGAGTTTGAAGCTGGGGAGCAGGTGCAGGTCGCTACCGTCGGTCAGAGTCAGCTCGTTCTCGCAATATAGGATGAATCCCTCGAGCGGAGCCGGGTCGTAGTAGATGTGGGGGTTGGCGATGAGCGCATCGATGCGGTTCATCTCCATGGAGATCTCCCGGCAGACCGGAATGTCTCCTCTGAGGACGGCGTCACGGAATAGGCCGTAGTAGTACGGCGTGGCCGTGTTGGAAAGCTCGCTCATCGCCAACCTCCTTTCATCTGGTGTAGTAGATCAGCTGCCGATCGACTTGACGGCGACCTTGGCGGCGGCCTTGGCGGCGGCCTTCGAGGACCCACGCTTCTTCAGCGTGTCGATGATGAACTCGACACCCTGCTGGGTCTTGGGCTTCTTCCCATTCATCAGCGTTGCCTTCTCGTCCTTGAGGAACTTCTCGAGGAACTTTCGAGAAGGGCTCTTGGCTGCCTCGAGCTCCGCGGCTCGGATCTTGGCGTAGTCGTTCTCCAGCCGGACACGCTCGATGAGCGCCTTCAGCTGGGTGTTGGAGAGGGTGCTCGGGCTGCTGGCACGAGCCTGCTGACGATATGCCGCCGCCTTCTTGGCGTCGTCGTGAGCCGGCTGATTGCTACCGCCTGAGGTCTGGATCTTCCCGCCCGGATGCGACTTGATCGTCACGTCGACGGGATCCTGAGACACCGGAGCCGACGGGGCGCGCTTCTTCCGAACTCCCCATCGCATACCCTTGACGCCGTAGTGCGCCATGTAGTTCTCGTAGTGCGCCAGGTTGTTCTCTGTGTCTTCCATTGTACCTCCTTTCAGAGCTCCGGGACCAGAAGGTCTTCGTCTGTGGCGAGTGGAGCCGGATCGGCCAGCACTCGGATGCGCCAGATCTTCTCGTCCAGCTGCTTCTGCATGGAAGCGATAGCGAACGAGGTCTGAGGCGGGTCGAACTCGAGTCGGCAGCTCAAGAACACGAAGCTGCGGACCATGTTGAGACGAGGGTCGCCACCGAGGAGGTGATCCCACGTCTCGGCCGAGCTCGAGATCTCAAAGCCGATGTCGGGTCCGACTCCGACCTGGCCTAGGGTGCCAAGAGCCGAGTTGATCGCGGTGATGACATCGAGATCGAACGCGTCATACCCCTCGCCAAGTCCCAAGATCTTCTTCGTGCTGTCGAGAATGCTGTCTTCGTTCATGGGATCACCTCCTCGGTGACGTTGTGGTCAGCTTAGCGCCGACGGTTGACTTCACGCTGAACGGCTGCCGCGTCGTAGCCGGCGCGGGTGAGTCGCTGAACGCGATCGGGGCCGTTGCCCCACTTGCCAGCCCAGACCTCGTCAGCGATCTGCGAGTTGGACTTGCGATTCGGGTCATCGACCACTCCACGCTTGCCGACACCCTTGTTGACGAGCTGCTGGATGAGCACCGGGTCGTAGCCAGCATTCTTCAGCCTGGCGACACGGTCGGAACCGGTGCCCCACTGGCCCGCCCAGACCTCGGCGGCGATCTGCGAGTTGCTCTTGAGAGCAGCCGGCGGGGGCGGGGGCGGAGGCTGGACAACGGCGACGTTGCCCTGCTTGAAGAAGTTGTACCACTTCACAACCTCGGCGAGCAGCTGGCTGTAGACCGAGTTCATGTACGGACCGGCGCAGACAGTGTTCTTCCAGTGGTGGTGGAAGAGGACGTTGGCCGACGTGGGCTGCGCTCCGATCACCTTGGCGAAGAGCCAGCCGGCGAGGCGTGCTCCCGACATCCAGGTGATCGTTGCGACGGGCCACTGCCCACCGATGCTCGAGTTGGCGAGCTCGATGGAAATGGACCGCTGGTTGCCGTTCTTGTTGCCGGTAGCCCAGGCGTACTCGTTGGGCTTGACGAACTGAGCGACAGTGCCCTTGCCGTCGACGTTGAATTGGGCCGACGCGGGACGCGTCTTCCACACGTTGAGGACACCCTCGTGAGAGAGGCGTCCGGCGTTGTGGTGGAACGTGACCGAGTCCTTGCGGTAGGCCGTGTGGGTGACGTGACCCGTGGCCGACAGCTCGTCGATCAGGTTCTTGACCGGCTGGTCGTAATTGATCGTGGCGGTCACTTGTCGTCCTCCACATCGTCCGTGGCGTAGCCGGCGAAGTCGGACTCGGGGAGTTCGGACTCGTCGTTCTCGAGACCGGACCCGTCCTGGGTCTCACGCTCAAGCGCAGCGGGCACGTCCTCGTCGTCGTTGGCGTCGGCCTCGTTGGGCACGTCGATGGGCGGGGAGGCAAGCGTCTCGTCCGGGGTGACGTCGACCGGAGTCGTCGCTTCCTCGGCCCGCTCAGTGTTCTGGTTCTCTTCCATTCTGCTTTCCTTTCTGGTCACCACAATTTGGTGTCACCCGCACGACGAGGAACGAACTGCCGAGGCAGCAAGCTTTCGTCACCGTAGTGAATCGCGTTGTGGGTTGGGAGTGAGGTTGTGATAAGGAACTCGGGATCAAGGATGTCCCCGTTGTGATGAATCAGATCCATCGTCTGCATCGGATTCATGTGGTGGATGGTCGGTCGACTGTGAACGGGGAACTCTTCGTCCGCCAAGTCGCAGCCAAGGTCTCGAGCAATGACGAAGTCGCGGACTCGCCGCCACTCAGTCGATCGGTAGAACGCTTGGTTCATCCATCGGTCGGAACCAAAGGTTCGATCACCGACGATGCCCTGAAGTCGGAGGTAGTCATACCGCTCTTCGAGAGTCGGCAGAGTGACCAGCTCCGAGTAGGTTCTAATGGTCGAAGTCCTCCCCACCTTCCGGCTGAGGGAGACCTTGGTAACCACGCATCGCGTCGATGGCGTGCTGCACAAGCATCTCCATGCGGTCGCCTTGGGCCATCACCTTCTTCTTCGCCTCCATCAGCTCGACGTCCATTGCAAGACGCTGCTTCTCGAGGTACTCGCGGGTCGAACCCGCGCGAAGGTAGTGGCTGATCACCTGGGCGGAGGCTGTACCGTCGATCAGCTGCCTCTCGGCGAGGTCGACGGCAAGGTTGACGAGCTGGTTCTCTCTTGCCTCTGGAGTTGAAGCGACTCTTCGAGAGATTGGCTCAGAGTTGGAAGGAGTTACTCTTCGAGCAGCCATGCTATCAGCTCCTTTCGGAAGAGTTCTTTGTCGGTTTTGGTTAGGTATTCCACCAAGAAACTGGCTCGTAAAATACGAGCGCAGGTGCGGAAGACTTGTAGGTGGCGTCCAGTTCGGCGGCATACCGCTCGGGCGTCATGTCGGGGTTGTGGTGCGCATGCTCACCCGGCGCGGCACAGTTGCCGACGTCGGCGAAGCACCCGTGCACGTGTAGGTCCGACGTGCACTCGGAATCACCAGAGCAAACGTCGACCCACCCGCTTGCCTCGCACGCGAGGCACGACGCCGCGTCCATCACTCGCCCCCCTCGGCCAGGAGGGCGCGGAGCATGTCGCCCGCGTGCTGCATCCCCTCCGTGTGATCGCAGCCCCAGGTGGTGGAACCCTCGTCGGCGTAGGAGACATGGCATGCGGGGCAGGTGTCCGCCTGCATCTCAGCGGCCAGCGCCTCGATGCCCGCCCGCAGCCGGGACGCCTTGGCCAGCACGCCCGCCGCCTCAGCAGCCAGCGACGTTGGCGTGTGGTCGCCGGTCGTGCTCAGGTGAGGCCAACCATCCAGCGGCAGGCCAGACGGTCGGTAACCCAGCGCCTTGGCGATGATCTCGGTGGCATCGTTCATCTCTTGCCGGATGCCGTCGAGCTCGCGGCGGATGCGCAGCACCTCGCGCCAGTGCTTGGCCTGCACGTCCTGGCGTCGATCCTCGGACTCCAGCGCATCGAGGTCGGCGGTTGCGCGGTTGGCGCGCATCTCGGCGGACTCGCGCTTGGCGATCTCGGTCTCCAGCAGTGCGGCGGACACGGTGGCCTCCTCCACCAGCCGCGCGTTCTCGGCCTCCAGCGTGGCGGCGGTGCCACGGGCACGGTCACGCTCGCCCTCTAGCCGAGCCGCCGTGTCACGCCACGTGCCGACACGTAACTCCGCGACCTGGCGCATCCGCGCGTTCGCGCCGACCAGCCGCTCCCGGTCGGCCAGGAGACGCGGGACAGCGGTCCGAGCGAGGGCGATGAAATGCCACGACCCCTCGGTCACCGCGTCAGCCAACGCGGCCCACTCAGCCGCCTCCGCATCCGACACGGCATCCCGCGCGGTCGGGGAAGGGCGAACGTCCGACGTGGGCCCTGTCGCGCCCTCAGGGCCTCGCAGCCCCTCGGTGGCACCCTGAGACCCGTCCGGGCTCTGCGTCGCTCCTGGGTGGCGCGGCGCGATGGATTCGGGGCGTTCCGTGGCGTCGCTGGCCCGGCACCCGCAGTAGTCGGGGCACTCCGGCCCGCACTCGTGGCAGCCGACGTACTCGGACATCCCGGCGTAGGTCACCCCGGACATCTCGATGCCGGAGCCGTGGCATCCGGGGCAGCGGTCGGTCGTGGCGGTCATGCCAACACGTCCTCGGACTCGGCGGCCTTGAGCAGCGGGTGAGCGGCTGCGTAGTCGCGCTCGATACGGGCGCGGTTGCGTGCGATCTCAGCGTCGATCTGCTCAGACCGGGCGCGCAGGACTCGTGCCTCCGCGCGCTCGAACTTCCGGTTGGCGGTGTCGAGCGCGTCCTCCGCCATCTCGGTCGCGGTGCGTCGCGCGTTCAGGGTCATGGTCGTGTCCTCTCGGTTGGTGGTCATGCGCTGGCGGCGCGCAGTCGGTCGCGCCGTGCTTTGGTCTCGCGGGTGGCCCGGCATTGCGGGCAGGACTGGTCGATCGGGACGCGGGTCCCGCAGGCGGCGCACGTCGCGGTGACGGGCTCGGTCGCCTCACGCGTCGCAGCGAACAGCCGGCCAGGCCCCTCCACGGTCAGGGCTGGACGTTCGGGGCGGTGGGTGGTGAACCGCTCGACGGTGAGGGAGTCGAGCAGGGCTTGGCGTGCCTCGGCGGGGGTCATCAGGAATGCCCCGGGCGGGCGTGCAGGGCGTCGAGCATGTCGCGCTCGGTGAGGCGGTTCGGTGCAGCGTCCGGGAGAGTGTCGGAATCGGTCCCATCCCGAACAATTCGGATGACCTCAGCGTGTGTGGGCTCGGGGAGGGGCGTGGTCACCGGGCTCACCGGGTGACCACAAACGCGTCGGCGTAAGCCCGGTTGCCCGCGTCGGCCACATACCGCGCGGTCAATGTGGCTTCCGTCGCGGTGAGCTCGAGATGCCCGTAGGCGATGCCGCCCGGCGAGTTGGTGCCGCTTGCCGTGGCGGCCCAGGCGGGCAGCGGGGAGGCGACAGCGCGGGGATTGTGCCCACCGGCACCCACGGTCGCAAAGATCGAGCCGGCGCCAGCGACGAACGCCCCGTCACGGTCGACGACGACAGGAGCGTATGCCGTCCCGGTCAACTGGTGGCTGCGGCTGTAGTTGTGGTCGTGTCCCGAGAGCACGAGATCGACGCGACGCGACAAGAGCAGGTCGGTCAGTGCCGGTGGGCTCGCGCACCCGTGACTCCCGACAGTCAGGCACGGCATGTGCATCGTGACGACGACCCACCGGCCGGCAAGTTTGGCCGCGTCGATCCAGTCCGCGAGTTGCGCGAGTTCGGGGGTCCCGGCCGCGTAGGTCCGGGACGCGGACGGGAGCACGATTCCCGGGCTGACCCCGATGACCCGCATCGGCCCGCGGTCGGCGTACCATGCGCCCTCGGCGTAGGACCCGGACACGCCCCACAGGTCCGGCAAGCACGCCGCGTAGGCCGAGAATGCCCCGTCCCCGTCCTGTGCCTCATGGTTGCCGGGGAGGATCTGAGCCCCGCCAGCAACACGGGCCTTGGCCCACGCGCAATACTGCGACTCGATCCCGGCCGTGTCGGCGTAGGCCAGGTCCCCGACGATCAGGGACGACTTGGCCCGGGCCATGCCCGTCAGGACGGCGCTGGCGTTGCTGTCCATGCCGGTGTCACCGACGACCGCGAGGTCAGCGGTCGGGGTCGTTGACGGGGTGCTCGTCGCGGTCGGCGTGGCCGTGGCCGTTGGCGTCGTGCGGGAGACGAGCCGCAGTTGCACGGCCTCAGCGCGGCGTCCCTGCCCGGTCGTCCCGCATGTCGAGCCGTCCTTGACCCACGGCAGCCAGCCGAGCGACGCCACGTGGGCGCGGCACTCGACGCTGTAGGCCAGCGCCGACGCGCCGGACAGGCGGACCTGCACGGCCTCCAGTTGCCGGGCCTGGCCCGTGGTCCCAGCGGTGTATGCGGGTCCTACCCACGCGAGCCAGCCGAGGTTGGCGACGTGGGCGCGGTAGCTCAGGTCAGACCCGAACGTCCCCCCGGCGATCCGCAAAGCCTCCATCTGGCGGGATTGACCCGTCGTCCCGGCCGTGGCGGGGGATGCGACGTCCGGCAGCCACCCGAGCGAGGCGACATGCGCCCCGTAGGTCAGCGTGGGCGGCGCTGCCGACGACATCGGCACCAGCACCGCGAGCAGCAGGGCGGGGGCAGCGAGAATCGCGGCGAGACGGAGGAACGTACCAACGATTTGTCTGAACAGAGCTTCTGGAGGTAGCGCGACGGTCATGTTCTATCCTCTCGACGTTCGCGGAAGTGAAAAGGTTGTATGAAATATCCCCCCGGGGAAAATATAGGGAGTCGGGCGATGCAACAGGG
>Ga0208197_1000450_pt1 | contig 52652 bp, 44 predicted proteins | sample AD_JPNNA4_MetaG_FD_184444 | JGI IMG/M metagenome (GOLD analysis project Ga0208197, IMG submission 184444) | Active sludge microbial communities of municipal wastewater-treating anaerobic digesters from Japan - AD_JPNNA4_MetaG (SPAdes) (version 2) | ecosystem: Engineered > Bioreactor > Anaerobic...
AAAGGAAAAGGGAAAAACAGGGCCGTGGATTCCAAGGGTGATGGCAAACGGAGAGACAATGCCCCAAATCATGGCTCGAAGCCGTCATGTCATATTGAAGCACAAGTCCAAATGGAATGATAGTCAGGTGGCAAGAGCCAAGGTGCTGTTCGGGCAGTTCCCCGACCTGCAGGCCGCATACGAACTGTATCTCGATCTTATAGACATATTCAACAAGAGATCAGAGCCGAACGTGGCGAAGTTGCATTTGGCAAGATGGTACAAAGAGGTGGAAGAATTTGGCAATGCGGAATTCAACAAAGTCATCGAAACCTTCGAAAATCACAACGCGACAATAATCAACTACTTTGAAGAAAGGCTCACGAACGCTTCTGCGGAGTCGTTCAACGCAAAAATAAAGGCTTTCCGAACACAGTTCAGGGGCGTGGCAGACGTGAAGTTTTTCATGTACAGGCTTGCCAAACTTTATTCTTGAATCTGGGGATTCTTGTCCTTGTACCAACCCCACCTATCCGCTGATCCAGAAAATCAGTATAACTCCATCTGATTTCAAAATCTATTTATTCACGTACATACAGAAAAGGACTGCATCTTAATTTAGACACAGTCCCTAATATAAAACGAGAATTCATCCGATCTTTTAATAAAGCACTTGTCTGAAAAGTTTCTCGACTGCCTTTTCTGTATATTTTTCCAAAAAGACTTGCCTACAATAGTTATTGAAACGAGGTCGAGGATTAGCTGAAATTTCATTGATTACATCGATAAACTCTTTAGCTGTATTACAACAACCACCCATTTTTTTGTAATCAAGGTCATAACCAACCAAAGCTTCATCTGTTGCCACTATATTTTTCCCATACATCAACGATTCACAAGTTTTGACCTTCATTCCACTTCCCTTAAATATAGGCAAAACCATCATGTCTGCATTTTCAAAATATGGCTCCAAATCAGGAGCATCATTAACAACTTCCACCTCTTCAGGAATTTTGTAATTAGCACGAAGCTGATCCATACCCTTACCAACAATCTTCACTTCCACATTTACATGAGGATAAACTTCATTGAAAAACCACTCAATACCTTCATTATTCGGTCCAAAATAGGCACCCAAAAAAAGTAACTGAAGTTTACTTCTTGTCATCTCTGACGGATAAGACTCTCGATTGTACCTATCAGCAAAAGCCACAGGAATCATCACATCAGAATCCCTATTATACAAAGTTTTTATCCGTTTTGAATCACGAGGATTAAGAGTAATGATCTTATCTGCATATTTACATGAATACCCATCATTTTTGTCCACACAATGAAGAATCAATGATTTTGCAGGATTCCAACCCTTCATTTTAGCCTTAAAATAATCTAGTTCCACATTATGGAAAAAACAGACTACTCTTCCTTTATAATCACATTCTTTTAGGCGTTTTGCAATTATTCCAAAAATAGATCTGTCTACAAAAACCAGATCAAACGACTTCGCCTTTTCTACAATCTCCCTCACTCTTTTAGGAGAAAGACCATAATAATAGTTTTTGAAAAAATAACACAACACACCCACATAATCCGTGATCCTTGGTTTATGTGACTCATCATGAACATAATATGTCTCTACATTCTCTTCACCTACAATGGAAGACAATACATTATAGTTTTTCTGACTACCCTGTTCTCCTCCTTCCAATATGTTTTTCGACTTCTTATATCGAATAAAAAGAATCTTCATGACAATCTGTTTTATAATTAATTCCGCTTATTATACGTATAATACAATTAAAAGATTGTATTCATCGTTTTTCTCCTTTTGTTTTACATTTCAAAGAGAAATCCATCTGAATGTTTGAACAGTTACTGTTTTTTCTGTTTATATAAATAGAAGCCTACAACTCCAACAAACCAAAAAAACAAAATAAAAGACAAAACGGTTGTCAACTTCACCAAATTCCAATAAGTATCAGGTTCAAATATAAATTCAACATCATGTGAACCTGCAGGTATATTCAAGCCTCTTAATATCCAATCTGCCCTAAAATGTTCTACTGGTTTCCCATCAATAAATGCCTTCCATCCATCTTTATAATATACCTCCGAGAAAACAGCAACTTCATCCTTTGATGAATTAGACTTGTATGCAACCCTATTGGGTTTATATTCAGTCATTGCAATTGAAGCTGAACTGTCAACATCAAATGAGCCTTCTTTTACTACAGACGAGAATGATTTGTCTACTATTGCTGTTGTCTTTGGATCAATCGAACTTAAAGCCAACATCTCATCATCTGCATTATTTACATATTGCACATTCTTCACAAACCAAGCATTTCCATTGGCATTTTTATTCGTTGCTGCAGGAATGTCTTTATTCATGATAAGATAGCGCATATTAAGCATATCAAGAACCGGAGTTGGAGTCTGAGAAACCAAGCTATCAGCCTCTGACAATGTTTTAATAGAGCCCAATTTTGACATCAGAGTTCTCATTTCTGGTTCAATATGCAAATCTATCAGATCCTGATAACGTCTTAATTTAGCGGCATTGTAACCTCCAATTGATTTATGGAAATAAGCCACATCAGTATCATTAAATGGATTGTTCAAAGTAAGAACACGATAAGACAAATCTTTATCTTCATTGATCATCTTATCTGCAGCAGACTCAACATAAGCATTCTTCTGTTTATGAGGAGTTACGAAGCTATCATCATTAAGATATCTCTTATCAACTATCCACAAATCACACAATGTCAAAAAGGCAATTGCTGCCAATCCATATTTAAGTAAATTTTCTTTCTTAGGCATTGTACATACATACAAAATCAAGAATGTTATCAAGATAAAGAAAAATGAACGCCAAGCATCAGATGTCAACAAATCCTCTCTATCCAAAATCAATGCAGACATATACCAATCTGGCAACTGATAATTAGCATCCATTGGACTTGTGAATGACATAAACAAAGAAGGCATAACCGCAAACAACAAACACAAGCCACCTGTGATTCCTGCTGAAATAAAAAGATACTTCTTGAACTTAACATATTCAATCTCCTTCTTGTATATTGTAGTCAACGCCATACAAGATAAAAGAACAAATGTAAGCTGAGGAATTACCAACGCCATGGATGGTGTTCTGAATTTATTGTAGAATGGAAGATAATGGAACAAAAAATCATTCACTAATGCAAAATTCTTACCCCAACTCATGATGATAAGCAAAGCAGATGCTGCCACAATCCACCATTTATATTTACTCTTTACAACAAACAAAGAAAGTACGAACAGAAAACAGATAATCGCACCGAAGTAAACAGGACCAGAAGTGAACGGCTGATCACCCCAATATGTGTAGGATTGTAACACTTTAGGCTTTTGATAACCTTTTTCATTGAATGCTTTGGCCAAATTAGAATCATCAGAGAGAACTCCTCCGGATGCACCTCCATAGAAATCTGGAATTAAAAGAGTAAAAGTCTCTCCCTTTCCATAACTCCAAGCGAATGCGTAATCTCTATCCAAGCCCGAAGATTTATCACTTTTTCCATCCACCTTAGATGTCAACTCAGACTTACCTCTCACGCTTGTTTTTCCCATTTCATAATTAGAATATAGCATAGAAGAATTTGCCAAAACTGCAAAAACAAGACCTATCAAAAAGACACCAGAAACTTTCAACATATCAGAGAAATTCTTCTCTTTAACTCGAAGAAACACATATCCGAAATATATAAACAAGCATAATAGCATTGAGTAATATGTAATCTGAAGGTGATTGTGTCTAACATTAAAATACAAAGCTATAGTAAACAACAAGCCTCCCCATATCCATTTCTTCTTCATTGTCAATGCCATACCAGCAAGAACCAAAGGCATATAGGCCATCACCCAAGCTTTAGTAACATGTCCTGCCATTATAATTATTAAAGAATAAGATGAGAACGAGAATCCTATTGCACCTAAGACGGAGACAGGAACAGGACATCCTAATACAGACAATAATATATACATGCATATCATAGATGCCAATACTATACCAGCATCAGGTTGTCCTATTACTTGGATTGGTTTTTCAAACCATGTCATCGCATTAGGATAGTTATGCCTGATTGATATCGTATAGGATGGCATTCCAGAAAACATAGAACCACACCAAGCAGAGACTCCTCCCTCTTTTTCGTAATATTCAAGATTCTCACGATCCATTCCTTCCCACTTCTCTATATCACCTTGTTGTAACTGTTTGCCTTCCAACTTAGGACTAAAATAAACTACCGTCAGCAAGAGGAACAATACGATACTGCCAACATGTATGAACCAACTCTTCTTCATAAATTTTTTTATTTAGACTTTTTATTAGATTTTTATTCAACATCAAAAAGATTCAAAATGCACAAAAAACATGCTAAAAACATAAAATTAATATTTTATGCAGAATAAAAGAATGCATTATAAACCATACAAAAATACAGAATTTATTTCAATCAAATCTGATAATAAACAAACAATTAACGAAGCATAAGATTCTTGAAATTCTTCTTTTCTAAAAAAACAAGAGTGAGTACGAAACGCGTCGCACTCACTCCTCAACTATTATAAATAAGGTTTTTATTATTTCAGATATTTATCCATTGCTGCGGCAGCGGCACGACCGTCGCCCATAGCCAAAATAACGGTTGCTCCACCTCTCACAATATCACCACCTGCGAACAACATCGGAATAGATGACTGCATTCCCTCATTGACCACAATTGTTCCCTTTGGAGAGACCTGTAATCCTTCTACAGAACTAGGAATCAACGGGTTTGGAGAGACTCCGATACTTACTATTACCTCATCAACATCAATTTCTTCGATAGCGCCAGGAATTTCGATAGGAGATCGACGACCAGATGCGTCAGGCTCACCCAACTGCATCTTCTGCAATCTCATCTTCACTACTCTACCCTTCTCGTCGCCAATATATTCGATAGGATTATGTAAAGTCATGAACTCCACACCCTCTTCTTTTGCGTGTTTAACCTCTTCCAAACGAGCAGGCATCTCTTCTTCTGAACGACGGTAAACAATCATTGCACGGTCTGCTCCCAAACGCAAAGCGGTACGAACAGAGTCCATTGCAGTATTTCCACCACCAATAACAGCTACGTTATGACCTTTATTAATAGGAGTATCACTCTCAGGATTTGCAGCATCCATCAAGTTTACGCGAGTCAAATATTCATTGGAAGACATAACACCGATCAGATTCTCACCAGAGATATTCATGAAACGAGGAAGACCAGCTCCACTCGCCACGAAGACACCCTTGAATCCATCTTCTTCCAGATCTTTTATTGAGATTGTCTTTCCAACGATGCAGTCTTTTATGAAAGTAACGCCCATTTTACGAAGGTTCTCGATTTCAACATCAACCACCTTGTTAGGTAAACGGAACTCAGGAATTCCATATTTCAACACACCGCCGATTTCGTGCAAAGCCTCAAATACCGTTACAGAGTAACCCATCTTTGCCATATCACCGGCAAAAGACAATCCTGCAGGACCGGATCCAACAACAGCAATCTTTTTTCCGTTTTTCTCTTTAATTTCAGGAACAGAAATCATACCGCTCTCACGCTCATAATCTGCAGCAAAACGCTCCAAATAACCAATTGCGACAGCATCTTTCTTCAATTTCAGCTTGTAGAAACATTGAGACTCACATTGTTTCTCCTGAGGACAAACTCGTCCGCAAACAGCTGGCAATGCACTAGTCTCCTTCAAAACCTTGGCAGCTTCCAAGATTTCTCCGCGTTCTATATTTTTAACAAAACCTGGGATATTAATATTAACCGGGCAACCCGTCATACAAGTAGGATTAGGGCAATCCAAACAACGTTTAGCCTCAACTAACGCTTGTTCTTTAGTCAAACCTTGATTAACTTCCTCTCTTACGCGAGCACGATAAGCAGGTTCCAACTCGTTCATCTTAACTCTTTGAATCGCAGTTCTCTCTTTATTTGACAAACCCTTGCGCAAATCTTCGCGCCAAGCTACGTTTCTATCTTCTGCCATAATCTTATTATTTACTAACCTTGTACATATCTGCCTGCTCTTCTTGCTTGTAGGCACCAAGACGCATCAACATCTCATCAAAATCAACCTGATGTGCATCGAATTCGGGACCATCAACACAGACAAACTTTGTTTTTCCGCCTATAGTGACACGGCATGCACCACACATACCAGTTCCATCCACCATGATCGTATTCAAAGAAGCGACGGTTGGAATCTCATATTTTTTTGTCAGCAAAGCGACAAATTTCATCATGATGGCCGGACCGATTGTTACGCAAAGGTCAACCTTCTCACGGTTGATAACCTCTTCAATACCATTGGTAACCAAACCTTTCTTGCCTGATGAACCATCGTCTGTCATAACAATCACTTCGTCAGAGAACTTGCGCATCTGTTCTTCCAAAATAACAAGGCTTTTGTTTCTTGCAGCCAAAACAGTTATCACTCTATTGCCAGCTTTCTTGAGAGCCTCAACTATTGGCAACATAGGAGCTACACCTACACCACCACCGGCACAGACTACAGTTCCGAAATTCTCGATATGTGTAGCTTTACCCAAAGGGCCAACGACATCGGTAATCTCATCACCTACGTTCAAATTGCATAACTTAGTGGAAGAGACTCCGATTTTCTGAACCACAAGAGTTATGGTTCCTTTCTGTGTGTCTGAAGCGGCAATTGTCAAAGGAATTCTCTCTCCTTTTTCTCCGACTCTCACTATAACGAAATGTCCAGCTTTTCGGGACTTCGCTATCAACGGAGCCTCAACTTCCAGCTTAACTACATTCTCCGAAAAATTTTCTTTACTGACAATTTTGTTCATTCAAATATAAATTACTGTTTTTTGAAAAACATTTAAAATCCACCACTCTCTTAATGGACTTTTATTAATACAAAAGTAAAAAAATAACTTCAGTTTCAAAAGATTCTACTATTTCTTAACCACAAAGTTTATCTTCTCTGTTTGATATTTTTGGTTTGCAACATATATATCAAACGAAGGAATCTCATGCTCTGCACTGTCATTTGCCTTCAAATAATAGATAAAAACATAAGATGAGACACCATCTACTGTCTCTATTCTTGAGGTTTGTCTTTCGATTGAAAGATTCCACAAGTCAGGAAAAGGCGGTTGGTCTGGTTTCGCATTCATCGTCAAGATAAGTTGAAAGGTATTTCCTACTTTTGGATTTTTCGGATCCAACTCCAACGTATAATGAAATTTGAAATTCTCATCCAACGCCAATGCAAACATTTGTTTGGGTTCTATCGTATATTTTCTATCACTAATAATGACAGACGCAGACGGTATTGTGAAAGATCCACCTTTTTTTGCCTTGACATCATAACACAAGGCCTGGATGGTTACCTTATGGTTGCCCTCCATCTCTAATTCTCGCATGTAAGCATCTTTTACTATTTCAAACTCAGACAGGTCTGGACGGATAAAGCTATCAGTGCGAGCTTCTGAGCAATATCTTATACGAAAAGTCTGTCCTACCCTAACTGTATCAACATCCGTCAAAATATAAATATCAGAATTCACCACTTGAGAAAAACATGCTGCACCGATCATCATTAATAAAAACGAAAGAAAAAGTTTCAAACACCTCATATTCTGCATAAATTAGATTTTTACCCTTCACAAATATAACGAAAAGCATTAAAATGTAACTAAAAAAAATATACGTTATGTTTTTACTTTCTATAAAAACTTTTTTATTTTTGTGATAGATTAAAAAAACGAAAAAAGATTTAATTATGACAAGAAGATTTTTATTCTCAGCATGTATTGCATTATTTTCTATGTGTGCTATATCTTTATCATCATGTAGTAGCGACGATGATGAATCTAACGAGGAGCCAGAAGTAGTGATTGTATCCCCTACTATTTCTGCAAAGATCAACGGCACAGCTCAGAAAAACAATTCATCTCTCAATATTCTTACAGAAGGCGAAGCTAACAATGTGAAACTCAGTTTCGACATTCAAAAAGGTACAGGAGAAATTTCTTCTGTTACTTTGTCTTACACAAACAGTGAACTTTTTGGCAACCTTATCGTTACTGATTTAACTGGAAATGTATGCTATAACTTAGGAAAGAACACAAATGAGATCGAATTCGCTGGTGTCTATGCAAAGTACACTCTTACTGTAAAAGACTCTTACGGATCTGTTGGAACATACACATTCTCTCTTACTGGAGACGGTTTAGATTACAACACATATGCAGCCTCTAGACTTATCACTCCAAAACAATCTATTGCCATCAACGCTAATCTTAAACAATTTGGTTTAGATGTTACTCCAAAAAAGATAACTGCTAGTGCCACTACAAATGCATTTTTCAAAACCACTGGTAAATTAGTTCGCATTCAAGAAGCAACTTATAATCAATTCACCCAAAGTGGTGCTAAAGGCTTCAAAAAAGCTTGCATAGACAGCATCAATGCAAAAATTGACAATAGTGACATATACATCAAAGAAAATGCTCCTTTGTATTATTTCTACAAATACACTAAGAACACGCAAGACTACTTATATTTAATTAAGGTAGCAAAGTTGGATGAAATGGCAGGATCTGCAACATTAGAGATTCAATACTAATTAGATAGTAACGAATAAAACAAAAGGAAGGGAAGAATAATAGTTCTTTTCTTCCTTTTTTCATATCCATAAACAAAAAGGTTATGAAACAATTAACCTACTATCATAAAAAACGTTTGCCTATTTAAGAAAAAAAGTCGACTTTTGTAAGATATTTCTGGATTTAAAACTCACTCAATTCTATATGAAATTCGAGCTACAGTATACTGATGCCAAAAGCAATGCAAGAGCTGGTAAAATAACAACTGACCACGGAGAGATCACAACTCCGATATTCATGCCCGTTGGAACGCTCGGTTCTGTGAAAGGCGTGCACATGCATGAATTGACTGACGACATCAAAGCCCAGATTATTTTAGGAAATACTTACCACCTCTATCTTCGTCCAGGACTAGACATTTTGGAGAAAGCAGGAGGTCTTCACAAATTCAACGGTTGGAGCAAACCTATTCTGACCGACAGCGGTGGATTTCAAGTATTTTCTCTCTCCGAGAACAGAAAACTAACCGAAGAAGGTGCTATTTTCCGCTCTCACATCGACGGATCCAAACATATATTTACTCCCGAAAATGTAGTTGACACACAACGTACCATCGGAGCAGACATCATCATGGCGCTCGACGAGTGCACACCAGGTAACGCAGAGTATAAATACGCAAAGAAATCTTTGGAACTGACCCAGAGATGGTTGGACCGTGGTTTGAAACATTTTGACGAGACAGAACCAAAATACGGCTATAGCCAAACTTTTTTTCCTATCGTTCAAGGCTGTACTTACAAAGACTTGAGACAACAGTCTGCAGAGTTTGTGGCCTCTAAAGAGAGAGAAGGAAACGCTATCGGCGGTTTGGCAGTAGGCGAACCTGCTGAAGTCATGTATGAAATGATCGAAGTGGTCAACGAGATTCTACCAAAGGATAAGCCTCGTTATTTAATGGGCGTTGGAACTCCGATCAACATTTTGGAGGCCATAGAAAGAGGAGTTGACATGTTCGATTGTGTGATGCCAACCCGTAACGGTAGAAATGGTATGCTCTTCACCCGCAATGGTGTTATGAACATGCGCAATAAAAAATGGGCAGACGACTTCTCGCCTATCGACCCTGACGGGACTTCATACGTTGACCATTTTTACAGCCGCGCTTATCTACGTCATCTCTTCATCGCAGATGAGCTTTTAGCCCTTCAAATTGCATCCATACACAATCTCGCCTTCTATCTTTGGTTGGTTGGCGAAGCTAGAAATCACATCATCGCCGGCGACTTCTCCACATGGAAGAGCTCAATGGTACAATCGTTAAGTAACAGACTTTAAATCAAGAACAAGTAACTAATAATCTATTAGTGATATGCTTAAAAAAATAGATATTTATATCATACGAAAGTTCCTTGGAACTTTCTTCCTAGCCATAGTGCTTATCATCGTCATTGCTGTAGTTTTTGACGTATCAGAGAAGTTGGATGACTTCATCAACGAGCCCGTGACTCTAAAAGAGATCATCTTTGACTACTACTTCAACTTCATCCCTTACTTCGTCAATCTGTTCAGTCCGCTGTTCACTTTCATTGCCGTTATTCTTTTCACATCCAAGATGGCAGAGCAGTCGGAAATCATTGCGATTCTTTCTACAGGAACGAGTTTCAACCGTTTGGTAAGACCCTATATGATTTCAGCAGGTATAATCGCGCTATTGACATTCACTCTAAGCAGTTACATCATTCCACCAGCCAATGCAGAAAGACTTGAATTCCAAGACAAATACATCAAGAAAAGGAAATCAGACAATGCAGCTCAAATCCAAATGAGAGTAAGCAAAGAGGAGATTCTCTACATTGATTATTACGAGAAAGAAAAGAAATGCGGTTACAGATGTACTCTTGAAAAATTCAACGGAAAAACTTTGGTATCCAAACTTACAGCAGACTCTTTAGTTTGGGACACAGCCTTCAGCTGGAGTGCTAGAAAATACATGTTACGTGAATTCGATGGCATGTATGAGAAACTGACAAGAGGCGACCGTCTTGATCTTACCATTCAAGTAGAGCCAGAAGACTTCTTCATATACAAAGGCATGCAGGAAGAGATGAGCAATCGTCAACTAAGGCATTACATCTCAAGACAAAAAGATAGAGGAATTGGTAACATAAAGGAGTTTGAAATCGAGTATGCAAAGAGATTTTCATTCCCATTCGCAGCCTTCATTCTGACTCTTATTGGAGTATCTCTTTCATCTAGAAAGGTAAGAGGCGGCATGGGTCTCAACATGGCATTAGGTCTGCTGTTGAGTTTCTCCTATATTTTATTCTACACCGTTTCGTCAACTTTCGCTGTCAGTGGAACACTTTCTCCAACGCTATCAGTATGGTTACCGAACTTTGTCTTCGCTATTATCGCAGCCATTCTTTATAGAAAAGCTGTAAAATAAGCAAGAATAATCATATTAAGAAGGCATTATCATCCACATGGTAATGCCTTCTTGTTTTCTATAAAGCAATTCTATTTAAACATTATATAAAGTCTCTCTTCACTTTATTTATTACTTTTGTATAAGAAAAATCAAAGCATTGACCTTATTACTAGCTTTGAAATTTATAACCAAAACATACTTGTATGTCACTAGAAAAAGAGATTTCACTTTTAAAAGAGGAAAAGGCGATCCTTCAAAAAGGGGGCGGCGACGCTGCCATTGAGAAGCAGGTTGCCATGGGAAAAATGACGGCAAGAGAACGTATAGCCGCTTTATTAGATAAAGAATCCTTCTGCGAATATGACCTGTTCGTAAAACATGAAGTCCACGACTTCGGAATGGACAAGAAAGAGTTGCCTTGCGACGGTGTCGTTACCGGAACAGGTACCATCAACGGAAAACCTGTTTGCATCTACGCTCAGGATTTTACCGTAATGGGAGGATCTTTAGGATTGATGCATGCACGCAAAATCACGAAGATAATGGACCATGCGCTGAAGATGCAGATACCTTGCATTGGAATCAATGATTCTGGTGGCGCACGTATTCAGGAGGGAGTTGGCGCATTGGCCGGTTACGGAGAGATATTCTACCGCAACACAATGGCATCAGGTGTCATTCCTCAGATTTCAGTGATTCTTGGTCCTTGTGCAGGCGGAGCCGTTTACTCTCCTGCCCTTACAGACTTCGTCTTCGTTGTCGAAAACATTTCCAAGATGTTTATCACCGGTCCTGCCGTTATCGAGACTGTTCTTGGCGAGAAGATTTCACAGGAAGAGTTAGGAGGTGCACGAGTACACGCAGAAATCACTGGCAACGCTCATTTCTATTCTATGAATGAGAAAGATTGCTTCGATCAAATCCGCACTTTGCTCTCTTACCTTCCAAGTAACAACACAAAGAAACCGGATGAGACAAAAGTTATGGCACCGACATTCAAAGGCAAGTTGGAGGATTTCATCCCCGCTGACCCTAAACAGCCATACGATGTCCGTGATATCATCAAAGCCATTACTGACGGCTCTGAATTTTTCGAAATACAGGAACTTTTTGCACGCAACATCGTCATCGGATTCGGAAGAATCAACGGTCAATCTGTCGGCTTCGTAGCCAACCAGCCGCTTTATCTTGCCGGCGTTTTGGACTGCGACAGTGCTGACAAAGCCGCTCGTTTCATCCGTTTCTGCGATGCATTCAACATTCCTATCGTAACGCTCGAAGATATGCCGGGTTACCTTCCTGGCGTGGACCAAGAGCATGCAGGCGTGATCCGTCACGGAGCAAAGGTTCTTTACGCTTACTCAGAAGCTACTGTTCCAAAGATCACAGTTATCTTGAGAAAGGCTTACGGAGGTGGTTACATCGCCATGAACTCACGCCACTTGGGCGCAGATTTCGTCTTTGCTTGGCCATGCGCTGAGATTGCCGTAATGGGGCCAGACGGAGCTGCTAACATCATCTTCAGTAAAGAAATAAAGGATGCTGAAGACCTAGAGGCTATGAGAAAAGAGAAGATTCAAGAGTACAAGGATAAATTCGCCAATCCATACGTAGCAGCTGCCCGTGGATTCATCGATTCAGTGATTGAGCCTTCACAAACACGTGCTATGCTTATCCACACACTGACTATCTCAAAAGACAAGACAGAGGTAAGACCTACGAAGAAGCACGGACTTCCTCCATTCTGATTTTTCAAACAATAAAACAACGATTATGTCTGAAGAGAAACAAGAACTTGTAGATTTGACAATCGAAGAAGGGACCTACAAAACCCTATTGACTGAAAAATTCAAGATGAAAAAGAAGTACGAGCCAAAAAACACGGACCACGTCTATTCCATCATCCCTGGAACAATCTTGAAATTTTTCGTCAAAGAGGGAGATACGGTAAAAGCCGGTTCTCCACTGCTCATACTTGAGGCGATGAAGATGGAAAACATCATCAAAATGCCTTTCGATGGTAAGATAAGAAAGATTCTAGTTTCAGATGGTGTCCGTATTGCCAAAGACACTCTGATGGTAGAGTTGGATAAATAAAAACAATCAAGGAAAGGATGGACAAGTTGTTCATCCCTTCCTTTTTCAATTTGCACTCTGTGAACAAAACGATACTGAAAATAGCCATTCCGGCTATTGCAACCAATATTTCGATACCACTTCTCAGTTTGGTCGACATGATGATTGTTGGGCACATGAGCAACGTTGCCTACATTGGAGCCATCGCTGTTGGGGGAGCCCTTTACAACCTCATTTATTGGAACTTCGGGTTTCTCCGCATGGGAAACAGCGGACTCACCGCGCAAGCTTACGGAGCCAAAGATCCTGCTGAAATGATGAACATAGTGCTCCGTTCACTTCTGGTTTCATTGGTAGCTGGTGTCTTCATTTGGGCCATCAAAGATCTCTTCTCAGGGATAGCATTTAAACTGATGGACACTACGCCTGACATACAAGCGTATGCCCTCACCTATTTCAATATCTGTATCATAGGTGCACCAGCTGTACTTGGCATGTACGGCATAAAAGGATGGTTCATCGGCATGCAGAATTCCATCTTTCCGATGATTATTGCCATCTCGATCAATGTCATTAACATCATTTGCAGTCTGCTGCTAGTGTTTGTCTTCAAAATGGACATTGTCGGTGTTGCCCTTGGAACTGTCATTTCACAGTACTGCGGAATCATTATTGCCATTGCTCTTTGGTTCTTACGTTATCGAGAATTAAAACAATATGCTAGTATAAAAAAGTGCCTTGAAGTAGCTAAGTTGAAGCGTTACTTTTCCATCAATGCCGGAATCTTCATCCGCACATTATGTCTATCAGCCGTAACCAGTTTCGTGACCTTTGCAGGAGCAAAACAAGGGGAAGTTCTTTTGGCCGTGAACACATTGATGATGCAGCTCTTCAATTTCTTCTCCTATTTTACAGACGGATTTGCCTACGCAGGCGAAGCTTTAACCGGCAAATACATAGGTGCCGAAGATGAACAGATGATGCATAAATCCATCCGAAACATTTTCTATTGGGGAATCTCGCTCGCATTAATTTTCACTGTACTTTATGCTGGTTATGCGAACCAGATCATGGGTATCATCACCGATAAGCAAGAAGCGCTAAATGCGGCAAAAGACTTCAACGTATGGATTCTGATTATTCCAATCACAGGATTTTCAGCCTTCCTTTGGGACGGAATCATGGTAGGTGCCACAATGATTAAAGGAATGGTTTACGCCATGTTAGTAGCTGCTGGCGTTTTCTTCGGTCTATACTTTGCTTTCATCGATACACTTGGAAACCATGCACTTTGGTTGGCATTCGTCTCTTATCTTTCTGCAAGAGGATTGACGCAAACATTTTTCTTCAGGTATAGAAGCAAACGAAAGCTTGTCATTCGTTGATCAATCCTCGCATTTAGGAAGTTTTATGCGATAACCCGATTCGTTTTTTTTATATTCCACGCTCTTAGAAAATAGTATGTTTTCTACCAAGAAAGAGATTGAATCCAAATTCAACCAATCTTTCGCTCTAAGCTTAGAAAACTTTTCCGAAGATTTTTTTGTTTCCAGCACAGGAAGCACACCGATATAGTCGGGTTGCCAAAACGTATAGGTAGGCACACATGTTATCTCTGAAATACGTGTCGCACCATTCCATTTGGTTAACTGCACAGTTGCCAGCAGACCAACATCTTTCAAAAGACTATCTCTACGAACCTGGCTTGACAAAAAATTCCCCAAGGAGTAAAAGACGACACACTTATGTTTGCTTCCATTACGTACCACCTCCTTGATCTCCATCTTCTGCAAAATATGAGGATGACTTCCAAAGACAACATCCACACCATAAGTCAGAAGAGAATCGACCACTTTACACTGATATCTGTTAGGCAAAGCTTGGTATTCCGTTCCGAAATGAACCAATGCAATGACAGCATCTGCCCCAGCCTTTTTCAAAGCCTCCACATTCTGTTTCATCATTTGCATTTTATCATCACGGTACCCTTCAATCGAAGAAATTACATATTTCAAACTGTCAGGAATATGAATGCCATTGGTGGTAGAAGTATAAGCACAGAAACCTAACTTAACACCTTTCACATCGACTAAGAAAGGTCGTTGACGTTCATATATCGTTCGATAGGCTCCAACATGTGAGAGACCAACAGAATCCAACAGATTAATGGTAGAACAGAGTCCTTCATAACCAGAATCAAAAGTATGATTGTTGGCTAGCGTCATCATTTCAAATCCAGCCGCCTTAATCGTATATGCAAACGTATCCGGCGCATTGAAATAAGGAAAGCAAGAATACCCAAGTATGGAGGTATCCCTACCCTTTCCTTTCCCGGCAAAGGTAGTCTCCAGGTTTCCGACAAGCCAATCGGTCTGGTCAAAATAATCTTGCATGAAAGAAAAGACTTTCGAAAAATCAAACGTCTCAGTCTCTTTTCTATGAGCCTTATTCATCTGCCAACGATGCATCATCACATCACCAACAGAAGAGACTGTAATGGAAATTGGAGAAGAAGGAACTGTTACAAACGAAGAATCTCTCATCTCTTCAGGCATCACATTTGTATGTTGAACCTCCTGACGACTACAGGAAATCGCCATCCATAAAAAGAAGAAACAAAAAATCCAAACAAACTTTCTCATACACAAAAAACCTGCGGCATCACCATTTGCAACAGCAATGCCACAGGTTCAATAAATTTTATTACAACAAGTTACTTGCTAATTCAGAAAGAGAACTTCTCTCACCCTTAACCAAATTAATGTGTGAGAAAATGTCCTGACCTTTCATCTTATCAATCATATAAACCAATCCATTAGACTGCATATCCAAGTAAGGAGTATCAATCTGCTGGATATCACCCGTGAAAATCATTTTCGTACCCTCACCCGCACGTGTGATGATAGTCTTGATTTCATGAGGTGTAAGGTTCTGAGCCTCATCTGCGATGAAATAAGTATCACTCAAACTACGTCCGCGGATAAATGCCAAAGCTTCGATGACCAACTTATTCTCTTTCTGCATGTCTTCAATCAAACGCAACTCCTTCGATGTTGGTCCGAACTGATTCTTGATAACATTCAAATTATCAAACAAAGGCTGCATATATGGAGCTATTTTCTGTTTTTCATCACCTGGCAAGAATCCCAAATCTTTATTAGCCAAAGCCACTATAGGACGAGCCAATAAAATCTGTTTGTAACGCTCATTCTGCTGCAAAGCAGCAGCCAAAGCCAACAAAGTCTTACCTGTTCCTGCCTTACCAGTAATAGCGACCAACTTAATATCGTCATTCAACAATGCATCCAAAGCAAAAGCTTGCTCTGCATTTCTGCCCTCGATACCAAAAGCCTTGGTCTTTGTAACCTTAACCACCATCTTGGTCATGTTATCGTAGCGAGCCATAACCGTAGAACGAGAACTCTTTAGAATAAAGCATTCATTAGGATCAATATGATTTGGCAAATTCAAATCGTCCAAAGGAATACCAGTCGGTGTGCTATACAACTTGTCAATCAAGTCGGGATCTATATCTTCGTAAGTCATCTGAGACTTCTCGAAGATATCAATGTTTGTAACCTTATCTGTAATATAATCCTCTGCCAACAAGCCCAAAGACTTTGCCTTCATTCGAAGATTAATATCCTTTGTTACCAATATATTTTTTGATTCTTTGAAAATTCCGTTCATGACCTCTACTGATGCAAGAATCTTATGATCAGGAATTTTCGCTGAGAATGCCTTTGAAATACGGTCTGGATAAGTCGGATCTGTAAAGATATACAAACGACCTAAACCGAAACCTAGCTCAACACCTTGCTCAAACATATCGTCGGTGGCAATTTCATCCAACTCTCTTGCAAATTCCCTTGCATTGAAATTTATCTGGTCGTTACCCTTCTTGAACTTATCCAACTCTTCGAGTACGACAATAGGCAAATAAATATCATTTTCCTGGAAATTGTAGATACACTTGTAATCATGAAGAATAACATTCGTATCTAAAACGAAATTTTTCTTTGCTCCCTTTTTCTTTGCTCCCATGATATTCAGTATTTAAGTTTCTTACTAATCGTTTTATTGATGGTGTTTTTCACACCTGACTTCAAAAAATTCAAGAACAGGCTCCGAGAAAAGTGAATTTTAATACTAAATTAACATCTTGTCGTTTTTTATACCTTCTTTTCTCCTTTATGAGCATCAAATTCTTTAATTTCGCTTTACGTAAAGTTATGTTTTTAGAAACAAAAAAACGAATAAATAAAGTAAAAAACTTGTCCGAAAATGAATTATTCTGAGACTTTAGAATTCATATACAACCGTCTTCCTCTTTTTCAGATGGTTGGCTCTGCAGCCTATAAAGAGGGAATTGATGGAATGATCGAGTTTGACAACCACATAGGCAATCCCCATAAGGCTTTCAAATGCATTCACGTAGGTGGAACGAATGGAAAAGGTTCCGTTTCTCACACCATCGCATCCGTACTTCAGGCATCAGGCTATAAAGTAGGATTATTCACATCTCCCCACTTAAAAGATTTCAGGGAGAGAATCAGAGTAAACGGAGAGCCCGTACCCGAGCAGTTTGTCATCGATTTCGTGGAAAAACACAAAGATTATTTCGACGTCATCTACCCTTCTTTCTTCGAAGTGAATGTAGCCATGGCTTTCGATTATTTCAAGGAACAGAAAATCGACGTTGCCGTTGTGGAAGTTGGACTGGGCGGACGATTGGACAGTACCAACATCATCACCCCTGTACTCAGCGTGATTACCAACATCAGCATTGACCACATAAACATACTAGGCAACACCTTGCAAGCTATCGCCCAAGAGAAGGCCGGAATCATAAAGAAAGGCATCCCAGCCATCGTTGGCGAATTTTTGCCAGAGACGAAAGACGTCTTCATCAACAAGGCTGTCGAGGTTGGAACTGACCTTGAGTTTGTGGAAGATAAGACTGAGTGCAAATTTATCGGAACGAATAACACGGACGGGACTCCTCGTCAGGCATTCGAAATTAACGGCGAACGCATAAGCACTCCATTGTTGGGTTCTTATCAGAAGAAAAACATGCCGACTGCATGGTTTGCTGTGAAGAGGCTGCAAAAGCTAGGATTCAAAATAACAGACGAATCTCTTCTCGAAGGATTTGCCAATACAATCAAATTGACGGGTCTGCAAGGCCGTTGGCAGAGACTGCAGGAAAATCCGACTGTCATCTGCGACACAGGTCATAATATTGCCGGCATAAGCTACATCAGCAAGCAGTTACAAGAGACTCCGCACAAGACTTTGCGTATTATATACGGTATGGTGAACGACAAGGACATCGACCATATTTTACCGCTCTTACCTAAAGACGCGGTCTATTACTTTACCAAGGCATCGATCAAGAGAGCCCTACCCGAAACCGAACTTCGCGAAAAAGCAAGAAAATGCGGATTAGACGGAAAATGTTTCGCCACAGTAAAAGAGGCATTGGAGACAGCCAAGAAAGAGGCAGACAAAGACGATCTTCTATTTGTAGGAGGAAGTACATTTGTGGTGGCTGAGGTGATATAACAAAATTTGATAATTTACAAAAAGCCTGAGTTCAAAATTTGAACCAGGCTTTTTACATGGCATCCAATTTAGGAAAGAACATCTCCATTTTTCAAGACTTTTAAAGGTTCTTACCACCCTTTTTCATTGACTTTTTTCTTCATTTCATTATCTTTGTGAAATATAACTTGAAAAGCACAAAATGAACAAATTATATTTTCTAATACCATTACTCGTCATACTCTTCAGCTGTAACTCCACAAATAAGGAGAATGGAGAAACAACGCAAGAAGTCAGTAACGAAACAACAGTAAAAGAACCTAAAATTCTATACGGCATTAATGCCGATAGTATGGATGTGATTCAAGATGAAATACCCAACAATAAAACACTGAGCGACATTCTGACCACCTACGGTGTGAACCAAGTTCTCATCAACACATTGGCTGAAAAGTCGAAAAGCATATTTGATGTCAGACGAATGAAACGAGGCAACAAGTATTGTATACTTCGAGACATAAATGACACTCTTCCTCAGGTAAAATATTTCATTTACGAAATAGACCAAATCAACTACATCACATACAAACTAAGCAATGATAATATCGAAATAATAGAGGGACAAAAACAGTGTAAAACAAAAGAACGAATTGTAGAGGGTGAGATCACGACCTCTCTTTGGAACGCCATCACAGAAAAAAACGTTCCGTTCATGTTGGCTTACGAGCTTTCCAATATCTACGCTTGGAACATTGACTTTTTCGGATTGCAGAAAGGCGATAGATTCAAAGTAGACTATACTGAAGTTTGGGTCGACTCTACTTTCATCAAAATAGACAACATCAAATGTGCCATTTTCAACCACTGTGGAACTGACTTCCACGCCATTCCATTCCAGCAAAATGGCAGAATCGACTATTTTGACTACGAAGGAAACAGTTTACGCAAGGCTTTTTTAAAAGCACCTCTGCAATATTCACGCATAAGTTCCACTTTCTCTAACAGCCGTTTACATCCCGTTTTGAAGATTCGGCGTCCGCACCACGGGGTTGACTATGCAGCACCTGTCGGCACACCGGTCATGAGCATTGGCGACGGTCATATCATCGAGAAGAGATACCACACCGGAGGCGGTAACACCGTTAAAGTTCGCCATAATGGTATGTACACAACCGTTTATATGCACCTCTCCAAATTTGCGAAAGGCATTAGCGTAGGCTCTTTAGTTAAACAAGGACAAACAATCGGTTACGTTGGAAGTACAGGACTTTCAACCGGACCTCACCTCGACTTCCGTGTTTATAAGGACAAATCTCCGATCAATCCAATTAAAATGGAATCACCTTCAGTGGAACCTGTTAAGAAAGAAGACCTGTCGGCTTTCAACGCTGTGCGCGACAGTTTGATAGAGAGGCTGAATTCAGTTAGATTATAATTGTTCATAACAACAAAAGAAGGGATGGCTCTCCAACGAAAACCATCCCTTTTTTATTTATTATATCAGAAAACTACTTCAACAAGCTGCTGATTCTATCCCATCTAACGTTCTTTGCAATGATATTACCTTGTTTATCTATCAAATAATTAGCGGGCAAAGAGGCTATATTGTATGTACTAACTGAAGCACCGAATGTATCGCGCACACATACCCAAGAGAAATCAGAAACGGTTTTCTTCCAAAAATTAGAATCCTTATCGTAAGAGACCTGATAAATTTCAAAACCTTTCGACTTATTCTTTGAATACATATCTTTCAATAGCAGAATATCATCTGAAGACATCTGAGAATATGCACAGAAATCCAACAAAATATAATTGCCTTTCAAAGAAGAGAGAAGAACCTTTTCACCTTGTTTATTAGGTAAACTCAAATCCACAAATCCAGACTGATGCTCTTTAGATAGTTTGTCAAGAACGGCTTGTTTCATATCCTTACGAGCCTGATCTATCATATTCAACATTTGCTTTGTCCTTGCACACTCCTTATAATTCACATTCCATGCAGTTGCAACAGCCGAATAGACCTTCAAATCGGCTTTATCCAAAGCAGAGAATGGATTAATGTTATAAGACAATCTTTGGAAGATGGCGAAATAAGCAGCCGGAGATTTGGTATCATCGTAAATAATCTTGCGGATTGAATCCTTATACACATTCAAACACGTCATGATCTTTGCTTCCAAAGAATCTCTGTTCTGCAACTCCTTTGCAGCAAAAGCTTCCATCTCTGCCGATATTTGTGAATTGGTTGCATTTACCAAAGAGACAATCTGAGCTATTTTTTGATTCGCTTCAGAACCATCTACCTTATAGGAAGGGAAAGAATCAACCTCAATCTTTACAGAAGTCTCTTCTGCCGTCATGGAGAACGGAATCCATTTAGAGCCGAATCTCAAACGATAAAATTCCGGACATTTAGGTTTTTCTCCCTTTAACACAAAATCACCTTTTGCATTCAGTTTAACAGAGTCCAAAACGAGAAGTCCATCCAATCCGTTTCGCTCCAAATAAAGCATGGTACTATCCTCTCCTTTTATTGTTCCACTTACCTGAAACTGGTTATGATTAGTACAAGATAAAATCGACAAAGCCATCAAAATGGCCAAAATAAACTTTCGCATAAATATTTTTTTTTCCGCAGCAAAGATATTAAATGCTTTCAATTCAAGAAAACAAAACGGCAGAATCAACCCTTACAAAATTCAAGAAACTTTAAAAAGCATTAAAGGTTATATATCCTATCAAAAAAAAGTCTATATTTGCGTCATAAAAATGTGGACAGATTTGGCCGATTGCAACCACAGAAAAAAATGCTAAAACATATTTATTTTCTGCGCATATTTATACCTGCCCAATCCATCACATTTCATATTTATTAAACGACTTCATCCTTTGAAGTTTTGAATCGATGTATTAATCAGGGCTATTTTTTTGCCCGCAATTTTATCTATAAATATGGGATATTTCTTTTCTTCAGAATCGGTATCAGAAGGACATCCAGATAAGGTGGCCGACCAAATCTCGGATGCCATTCTTGACAATTTCCTCGCATTAGACCCTAATGCGAAAGTTGCTTGCGAAACTTTAGTCACAACAGGACAGGTCGTTTTAGCTGGAGAAGTTAAAAGTAAAACTTATGTTGATGTTCAAGAGATTGCAAGAAGAGTAATTAACAGAATCGGATATACAAAGGCAGAGTACATGTTTGACGGCAACTCTTGCGGAATTTTCTCTGCCATTCACGGACAATCGCCCGACATCAACCGTGGTGTGGAGCGCGAAGACCCTTACAACCAAGGTGCCGGCGACCAAGGAATGATGTTTGGTTACGCTTGTAACGAGACGAAAAACTTGATGCCTATCTCGCTTGATTTGGCACATGCTCTATTAATAGAGTTGGCTGAAATCCGTCGCGAAGGAAAAGAGATGACCTACCTTCGTCCAGATTCAAAATCTCAGGTCACTATTGAATACGGCGACGACAATAAGCCTATGAGAGTAGACACCATTGTCATTTCAACTCAGCACGATGAGTTCATCAAAGCAGAAAATAGCAAAGACCAATTGAAAGCTGACGAGGAGATGGTTGCTAAGATCAAAGAGGATGTGAAGAACATTCTTCTTCCCCGCGTCATTGCTAAAGACAGCCAATATGCAGTACTTTTCAAAGGTGATTTCAACCTATTGGTTAACCCTACCGGCAAGTTCGTTATCGGTGGTCCTCACGGAGACACAGGTCTTACTGGTCGTAAAATCATCGTTGACACTTACGGAGGTAAAGGTGCTCACGGAGGAGGTGCCTTCTCTGGCAAAGACCCTTCAAAGGTTGACCGTTCTGCTGCTTACGCTGCAAGACACTTGGCAAAGAACATCGTTGCTTCAGGTTTGGCTAGCGAGGTTTTGGTTCAGGTTGCTTACGCAATCGGCGTAGCAGAGCCAATGAACTTGTACATCAACACTTACGGAACAGCCAAGGTTAATCTTACAGATGGAGAAATCGCCAAGAAAATATGCGAAAGCAGACTTTTTGACATGCGTCCAAAAGCCATCGAAGACAGATTGAAGTTACGTCACCCTATTTACGAGGAGTCTGCATCATACGGACACATGGGTCGTACTCCAGAAAAGAAAGTGAAGACTTTCATTGATGAGAGCGGGAACCCATTCACTCAAGAGGTTGAACTTTTCACTTGGGAAAAGACAGAAAAGAAAGATGATTTAAAGAAGCTGTTTGCTCTTTAATATCCAATCTGAATAAAAAGAAAGAGACTGCGTCAATGATGCAGTCTCTTTCTTTTTATAAGGTAGTCAAGTTTAAAAAAAACTATTTTTCTGTTAGAATCTCCGTCGGACAAGTAACAACCTTTTTCCTCAACGTCTTCATTCTACAGAGATGAATTGTAACACACAACGCAGTAAAAAGCAACAAAATACGAACCCACAAAATTTCCACAAGGTAAATTGAAAATGAAATGGACAACCAAAGCGTTGTAATCGCTATAATTCTTGACTTCATCGTTATCGCCTTGTTTTTCTGATAATTGTAAACTGTATTACCAAAATATTGATTAGACATCACCTTGGCATATAACCTGTCTGAACTTTTCATGTAAAGCCAAGCCGTCAACAAATAAAAAGGTGTTGTTGGCAGGACTGGCAAAAAGATACCCATAGTTCCCAACAGCAAGGATATTGTTCCTATAATGATATATACCGTTTTCTTCATGCGACAAAATTATAACATTCTTTGCGGTTTACAGCAAAAAATGATTGAATAATTACAATTATTTATTAATATAAAAATAAAAAACAAATAACAGACTGATTATCTTTTAAATACAAAACAAAACACAATGATTCATTTGTACCATTTCATGATTAACAATAACACAAAAAAGGCTGCATCCACACGACACAGCCTCAACTATATAGCATATTCAAACTAATCCACATACGTTTCCAAAATCTTGGTTTCTTCTGATGCCGACTTAATTCTCAATTGATTCATACAGGCAGGAATCAAAAGACTTTCGCCTTGTTTTAAAGAGACGAATTCACCTCCATCAGCAGACAAGAGACAAGAACCTTTTGTACACATATAAACCACAAAAGAGTCTAATTTTGAATAATCCATCTCCCTATCTGACTTTATCTGTAACAGATTCACCTTAAAATAAGGACTTTCTATCAGAGAAACAGATTCTGACATATCAGTCGCAACCGATTTGCACATCCTCTCTTTAGGAACATAGGAGAAATTCAATACAGCCATAGCCTCATCCACATGCAATTGACGCATACCGCCTTGCGCATCTTTCCTATTATAGTCGTAAACTCTATATGTAACATCTGAACTCTGCTGAATTTCAGATAACAGCAAACCTCCTCCCAACGCATGAATTCTTCCTGCAGGAATATAAAAAACATCACCAGCTTTTACCTTGTGGTGCATAAGCACATCATTCAAGGTTCCTTCAGCAATGGCCTTACGACATTCAGCTTCACTCATCTCTTTCGAAAACCCAGATATCAGTTCTGCTCCGGGTTCTGCATCAATGATATACCACATCTCCGTTTTTCCTTTGCACTGATGCATACACATAGCTTGTTCATCATTCGGATGAACCTGAACGCTGCACTTGTCCTTTGTGTTCATGAATTTAAACAACAAAGGTAACGTATCACTATCCTCTGAATATATCTTTTTGCCAAGAAGATTTGCCTTTTCCTGCTTGATCAAATCAACAAGAGTCATACCTGCAAACTCTCCATCAGAGACTACAGAGAGGAGATTCTGGACAGTCGAGATTTCCCAACTCTCACCAATGGATTTTCTTCGAGGCAAGATGTCTTTGAAATAACAAAGTTGCTCTCCTCCCCAAATGACTTCCTTCAATATCGGTTCAAATTTCAAAAGATACATAACGTGGTTTTGCGTTTGCAATTCGGTTGCAATATTACTAAACTATAACAAACTCAAGTCTATTTTTTCCTTCTAAAAAAAACTTTAACAAGCAATTGATTTTTATAAAAGGCAAAAGAGAGGTCTTCATTGACCCTCGTCTAGAAGAACCTCTCTTGTTTTATATCATTCAAAACTTTTTTACTTCAAAAGTTCCAAACATTGAATCAAAGAGTCACGCCAGTAAGGTACGTTAACACCTGCTAACTTAATCTTCTTTTTGTTCAAAACGCTATAAGCGGGACGTTCAGCCTTTGAAGGATATTCGGAACTCTCCAAAGCATTTAACTTGATGTTGATGCCAGAAAGATCAAAAATAGTCTTGGCAAAATCATACCAACTAATTACACCCTCATTTGAAAAATGATAGAGTGTGAAGCCAGAGAATCCTTTTGTTAAAAGATCCATGATGGCGTAAGCCAAATCCGTTGCATAAGTTGGAGTTCCTATCTGATCATAAACAACCCCCATCTCTGTTTTCTCTTTTCCTAGACGAAGCATTGTCTTAACAAAATTTCCTCCGAACTCACTGTATAACCATGCTGTACGAATGACGATAGCATCACCACCAACCTCTTCTACAGCCACCTCTCCTGCACGTTTTGTACGTCCGTATGCACCAATTGGATCTGTAGTATCAGTCTCCTTCAACGGAAGATTGTTCTTACCGTTAAATACATAGTCTGTAGAGACGTGGACCAACTTAGCATTTGCATTTTTAGCCGCAATGGCCAAGTTACGAGGACCATCTACATTGATTTTTGCAGCGATTGCTTCGTTGTCTTCAGCCTTATCAACCGCTGTATAAGCAGCACAGTTGACGATGGCATTTATTTTATTCTCCCTCATTAAATTCTCCAACAACTCCAAATTGGTGATATCCACCTCTGGCATATCTGTGAAGAAAAAGTTATTTGAAGGATACTCTTTTGATATTTTTTGAATGGAGTTTCCCAACTGTCCGTTGGCTCCAGTTACTAATATATTCATACCTATTTATATTATTCAAAAACCACGGCGTCGTTCAAAAAAGGATGTAACTTATCTTTATCAGACAAGATCATATCCTTCTCAGGTATACCCCACTCTATTCCAATTTTAGGATCATTAAAAATGATGCCAGCATCAGCTTGTGGTGCATAAATATTATCCACTTTATAGGTAAACACAGCCTCTTTGCTAAGCACTACAAATCCATGAGCAAAACCACGTGGAATGAACAGCTGTCGTTTGTTATCCTCGCTCAACTTAACTGCTACATGTTTACCAAATGTAGGTGAGCTTTTACGGATATCAATAGCAACATCAAGCACCTCTCCGCGAAGTACACGAACTAACTTAGCTTGAGAAAAATCTCCCTTCTGATAATGCAAACCTCTAAGCACGCCGTATGACGACATAGACTCGTTATCCTGAATGAAGTTCACCTTTCCTACATGTTGTTCAAACTCATTCTGCTTATAAGCCTCCATAAAGTATCCACGACTATCGACAAATACTTTTGGCTCTATTACCCAAACTCCTGGTATGCTCTGTTCTAAAAAATTCATTTTTCTAACAATGATAATATATATTGTCCGTATTGTGTTTTATTTAACTGTTCACCTGCATTACGAAGTTGCTCATCGTTGATCCAACCGTTTCTCCACGCAATCTCTTCTATACAAGCGATATCGTAACCCTGACGTTTTTGGATGGTAGCCACAAAATTTCCAGCCTCCAACAACGAATCACAGTTTCCTGTATCCAACCAAGCAAATCCTCGTCCAAAGAGTTCGACTTTCAAAGTACCCTCTTCCAAGTAAACCTTATTCAAATCGGTTATTTCATACTCACCTCTTGGAGAAGGTTTCAAGGATCTTGCTTTTTCCGTTACTGTCTCATCATAAAAATAGAGACCTGGAACTGCATAATTCGACTTTGGTTTCTCCGGCTTTTCTTCCAAAGAGATAACGTTATTATTTCCATCGAACTCTACAACGCCATAAGCGCTAGGATCCTTCACATAATAACCGAATATATAAGCACCCTTCTTAACAGAAGCGGCTTGTTTTAACATGGAAGAAAAATTCTGTCCATGAAATAAATTATCACCTAAGATCAAACAACCGGATTCGCCATTCAAAAATTCGGCACCCAAAACAAAAGCTTGAGCTAAACCATTAGGCTGCTCTTGAACCTTGTAACTGAATTTCATGCCTAGATTCTCTCCGGTTCCGAAAAGATCCTTGAACATAGGTAAATCTCTGGGAGTACTTATTATTAAGACTTCCCTCATTCCCGCCAACATTAAAGTAGACAGTGGATAATAAATCATCGGTTTATCATAAACAGGCATAATCTGTTTTGAGATTGCCTTAGATAATGGATAGAGTCTTGTGGCACTACCACCAGCCAAAATGATACCCTTCATTAGTTATAATTTTTCATTCCGGAAATCAACCAATATCCGGAATAGGTTTATAAAAAAACTTCAAAGTCTGAATTTCAAAATCAGACTTTGAAGTTTAAATTTTTAAAGATTTCAATTTTTGTTTTTTGAACTCTTTTTTTTCGCATTCTTCAAAAGAACAGAATTAATTGCATTTTTCAACTCATCTTTTGGCAAATAACCACGGTTAGCTTGTGGTTGTCCGTCTACAGGAATAAAGACAATCAAAGGAATGCTGCTTGCACCAAAAGTGGCAGCCAAATCACGTTCATTGTCTACGTTGATTTTATATACATTAATTTTGCCTTTATACTCTTTTGCCAATTCTTCCAAATGAGGAGAAAGCATGCGACAAGGACCACACCAAGATGCATAGAAATCAAGAATACAAGGTTTGTCTCCTAGATACTTCCATTCTGTTTGTTTCTCGTAATCATATACTTTCGTCAAAAATTCAGCTTTTGTAATCTCCTTAACCTCTTTTTGCTTTGTTTCAGCCTTTACATCTTGTGATTTTGTCTTTGTCTGCTGTGCATAAACATTATATGAGACAAGGCCCAATAATAAAGCTACAGCTACAATTCTATATTTACATATTGATTTCATATTCATATCTTGCTTAATTATGAGAATTTATTTTGCTCAAAGTTAACGTTAAAAAACGAATAATCAATATCTAACTTTTCAAAATCTTCACTATTATTAGTTAAAGAACTTATAATCATAAAAATTCCAGCCACCCATACTATCAAAAGAATCCAAAACATGGTTCTTTGTTCCTCTTCTAGTTTACGTCGACGAAGTACAAAATAACATACTGGCATAACAAATACGATCAATGCTCCCAACACCAACAAAGGAACATCCGGATGATAACCAATATCAAAAGTAATGCTGTCGTAAGTACTTATCATCGGATCTGTTATAATATTAAAAAAATCAGACAAGTAGATAGAAGGAATCACTAACAACAATGCGATAACCAAAACAAAAAAGGCAAATATGCCTGCTGTTCCTACACATCCATATTTAAATACGTCCAATAAAGGACTATCCGTTGAAGAAGAACTTTGTTGCGACTGGCCATCTCCAGCCTCGTAAGGGAGAGTCTCCCTGTCCTGTTTACGAGGCATAATGAGCCAAGCCAAGAGATAAAGACCCAACATGATAACGAAAACACTACCAAATAACAATAAAAAGACAAAAATTACACGTAATACATTGGCATTGATTTGAGTATAATCGGCAACTCCTGCCAAAACGCCCCCTATCACACCTTCTCTTGTATTTCGTTCTAATCGTCTATTTTTCTGTTGATTATCATCAATATTTAAATCTTTTTTATTGTCTTCATTGGTCTCCATAAGCCCTGTTTTATTATTAAAAACGCTTCTGTACAAAAATAAGAATTTTTTGACATACTCAAAATTAAGTTTCTGTTCGGAAATCCTCTAAATAATTTATTACTTTTGCATATCGAAATCTTATTTATTTAAACAACATGACAAAAGAAAATTTGTTTTCAACGCTACCTTATAAGGTGGCAGATATCTCATTGGCCGACTTCGGACGAAAAGAGATTGAATTGGCAGAACAAGAAATGCCTGGCCTTATGGCTCTTCGCGAAAAATACGGAAAACAAAAACCTTTAAAGGGAGCTAGAATCACAGGTTCTCTCCACATGACAATCCAAACAGCTGTTTTGATTGAGACATTGGTTGAACTCGGTGCAGAAGTACGCTGGGCTAGCTGTAACATTTTTTCAACTCAAGACCATGCAGCAGCAGCCATTGCAAAAGCTGGCGTTCCTGTTTTTGCATGGAAAGGTGAAAATTTGACTGAATATTGGTGGTGCACATTACAGGCCCTCAACTTCGGTAACGGCATGGGTCCTAACTTGATTGTAGACGATGGTGGTGATGCCACTTTAATGATACACATAGGTGCCGATGCGGACAAAAATCCTTCAATTCTCGATGCAAAAGCAGAGAGTGAAGACGAGATTTGTCTACTCAAAGCATTGAAAGATGTTCTGAATGAAAGACCTAACTTCTTCAGCAATATACTTCCAGAAATCAAGGGTGTTTCTGAAGAAACAACAACAGGTGTTCACCGTCTGTATCAGATGAAGAAAGACGGCAAGTTGAAGTTCCCTGCATTCAACGTAAACGATTCCGTAACAAAATCCAAGTTCGATAACCTTTACGGTTGCCGTGAGTCTTTGGCAGACGGAATCAAACGTGCTACAGACATCATGATTGCAGGTAAAGTAGTGGTTGTTTGTGGTTATGGCGATGTGGGTAAAGGCTGTGCTCAGTCTATGCGTTCTTACGGAGCTCGCGTAATCATTACAGAGATTGACCCTATCTGCGCATTACAGGCAGCTATGGAAGGTTACGAAGTAACAACCATAGAAGAAGCTCTTCCTTATGGTGATATGTACGTTACAACAACTGGTAACATCGACATCGTACGTATCGAGCACATGGAGAAGATGAAGAACAATGCTATCGTCTGCAACATCGGTCACTTCGACAGTGAAATCCAGATTGACAAGCTCAAGAAATTCCCTGGCATCCAATGCCGTAACATAAAACCTCAGGTTGATCAATATTTCTTCCCAGACGGACATTCCATTATTCTTTTGGCTGAAGGTCGTTTGGTTAACCTTGGTTGCGCTACAGGTCACCCTTCATTTGTAATGAGTAACTCATTTACAAACCAAACATTGGCTCAGATAGAGCTTTTCACTAAAAACTATCCTGTTGATGTATATTGCTTGCCTAAGCATTTGGATGAGGAGGTTGCTCGTTTACACTTGAGCAAGATCGGTGCTAAACTGACTAAGTTAACTCCAACTCAGGCTGCTTACATCGGCGTAACGGTAGATGGTCCTTTCAAATCTGATTTGTACAGATATTAATAAAACATTTATAAAATTAAGGCTGGATCTTTGGTCCGGCCTTTTTTTTGTTTTGTACAAATCAGTCGAATTGGAATAAAAAACAAAACAAGAATGATTCGTATACAAATACGTCTCAAGAAGCATCTACTTTTCCTTAATAACATCCATATACTCTCGATAGCGGAGCATGACTTCGTTCACGAAATTATAGACCTCCTCTCCTCTTAGATATCCATGTTTAACAACAGAATCATTAAAGTATTCCGGGTTACTCTTTAAAAGAATATAATCTGCTACATTTCCATCCCACTTTTTTGGATCTTTCCCATGTTTCTCAGTCAAGGCCATGGCATCTCTTACATGTCCGACTCCCGCATTATAGCTTGCCAGCACAAACTTTCTACGTTCATGACGATCTTTCACATCCGAAAAAATGCCATCAACCGCCTTCAAATAAGAGACTGCTGTTTTTACACTCTGTTCAGGATCCATAATTTTTGTTGTGTCCATACCATACGCCAATGCCGTCTGAGGCATCAACTGCATCAGGCCTTTTGCTCCTGCCCACGACTCTACCGTAGGGTTAAACTTCGATTCCTGATAAGCAACAGAAGCCAAGAGCTTCCAATTCCAGCCTAAACTTGGAGCATGAGCCTTAAAAATAGAATCATAAATAGATATCTTATGCTTATTGATGTATTTCTTAAGACCTTCTGAGTTACCCTTTATCTGGACAAAATATTTATGGTAAAGATATTGATATGTATAGCTATTTTTCGAGGTTCCAAACCAATGATTGACTGCATTAAGCAAACTATCTGCTTCCAAATTCACCGCCCATGCGGAGCGTTGGTCAAAGCTGACCTCCATGTGTATGTCAATGCTAGGATAATAGGTTTTGTTGACTTCAGCAATGTTATTATCGGCAATGGTATAGGAAATATCTCCATCTGCTACTTTTTTAATCAGCTTCTCTTCATCTTCCTCATTAGATACTGTACGAATAATAATACCACCACCTATTTCTTCATTTAAGTTTTTCAAGCGTTCATGATATTTGGAATTTTCCACCACATAGACTTCTTTCCCTATCAGTTGCGTCACATCATTCAAAAGTTTCTTCTTCTTGTTTTTCTTCTGAACAAGCACCTGATTTGTCACATATTCATGATTTGTATAGCGTACTTTTTGCTTATAATTGTTATTAATCAGCAACGGATAGGCAATCAGATCCACCTCATCGTTTGCCAACAAATCAACCAAGCCATCCATATCGTTTGCTGTGACAACCTCCAATTTCAAATCTTTTGATTTTGCAAATTTAGAGGCCATTTCATACTCATATCCCATATCCTCTCCTTTATAGTTGAAATAGGAAGTTGAGCGAGACAAAGTACCGACCTTTAACACGCCCGTATCAAGAGTAAACGCAATATCATCAGAGAATGAGAAAACGGATTGAGATTGTTTTCTTCCACATGACCCGAAAATCAAAGATAATGAAAGAAGTAGAAGACAAAGTTTATTCATGGCAACGTGTTTTTTTGTATCTTGAACGACTAAAGATACCAAAGTTTCATAGAAAGGCAATGGGCAGAACATCTGCTATTCAGCAGTCCAACCCGTAATAGATGAGATAAATGGAACAAGCTCTGATGACATTTTCTTCTGCTGAGATGCAGATGGATGCCAATCAGCACCATAACCTAAGCTTCCGTCATGAGGAGCAAAGTCAAATCGATAAATGTTATTATCACCTGAATTTTTCAAATCCAAAGCAATTCTGTCTAGAATAGCACGCAACTCCTCCAATCCTGCACCGGGTTGTACCATACAACCTGACAGCATAACAATTTTCGTTGAAGGATAGTTTGTCCTAATCTGAGAAATGAAATTGCGATAGGCTTTTTCAAACAGATCCAAACGATAACCTGTTGTGCTTAAATCGTTTGTTCCTAAATTCAAACATAATAAATCAGGAACAAAACGGGAGAAATCCCACTGAGTATTTTCTTCTGAAATAAGTACATTCTTATATACAACCGGCATCGGACGTTCTGAACCTTCTGGCTTATCATCAAAATTTCGATACACACCTATTCCAGAACGGGCTACCACCATCATCTCTGCATCAAAAGCTTTAGCCGTTAGAGCTGCATACCCCTTTATGAAATTTGAAGTGGAGTCATTGAATGTGTCCTCTTTTTTTGCAGCCTCAACACCGTATGCACAAGTGATAGAATTTCCAATAAACTCTATTTTATGTTTTTTTGGAGACAACGACATCACTTCAGAACCTGGAGTCAAAACAAACCCATAAAATTCAGGTTTTACAAACAAGCCTTCAGAAACAAGAGTTACCTCCACAATATGGTTTCCTTGCTTAAATCCCGTCGACAAACGGTAAAGGCTATCTGGATCACATTCGGCAGAATTGAATTTTACAGGTTCTTTCCCATCTATGCTGACCGTATAATATCCAGCATTGGGTTTCAATTTTATATTAATATCGGTTCCATTGTAAGCCAATCGGATTCGGGAACCAGGATAATCAAACCTTACAAAACTATTATCAGAAAATAAGAATCGGCCTTCATATTGAATATGAGGATCTTTTACAGATACATTTAAGTTCCGATTTTCAGAACATGCAGTAGTAAGAAAACCTACCAAAAGAAGAAAAATTATGATTGATTGAAAAGCCTTCATATTTCTATTTTTTATGAGAATCAAAGCTGTCCGGCTTCTACCAAAATAATGACACGTTCTACAATTTTATCCTCATCATCTTTATCATAATTCGCCTTCAAATCGGCACCTAACAATCTTGCAAAGCCTTGCCAAAAGAATGCACGAAATCCGCCTCTATATTGTTTAATCAACTCGTATGAAGTCTGTTCACACTCTCTGTCCACCAAACGGATAAGCATCTTGCCTTGAGAAAGCGTCAACTTTTTCAACTGAGGTTCATATTTGCCAATCAAATCATCCTCCTTCGATTTCATATATGCCTTTTTGCCCTTCTCATCCAGAATTTTTTCCAATTCAGCATTTATCTCCGCTAAAGTCCTACCAATAGCCTTTGCATATGGCAATGTACGTTTTACATCACGGACTGTACGCCAATAGAACTTCTCCTGTTGTTTTGATTTAAAATGTAAAATAGGGAACACGTAAACCGGTGGTAATAAAAGCTGAGGTATTGTATCTCCATCTTCAATATAGGCAGAAACCACATTATCCACAGTCACCATTACATCCTGAGCCTTAATTTGTAAAGAGACAAAAATCAAAGAAAAGCACACTATAATATATTTTATTATCTTTGCCATGAACAAATAACATGAGTTTACCTGCAAATATAATTATTTATAGCGGTAAAATATTATTCATTAAGAATTTATAATTTCTACTTGGCAAAATTTATGCGTTTTTTGTTTTTTTTATCTGTTTTGTTATACTGTTTAGATGTGTTTGCTAATCATCAAAACAGAATTAGGGTATCCGATCCAAAGGATTTGGCATTGGGAAAAACTTCATCTAATTCGGGATATGTTCTCAATCCAGCTGTTTCTGTTTTATGCCGAAGCCCCAATTTATATATCAGCTATCTAAATCTCTACCAACAGAAAGAATTGGGAAGTTGGAAATGCGGATACATCTACCCTGGCAGTTTTTTGCACACATTTACCTCTATCGAAAGTTTTGGTTACGAGCATTACCGAGAGCTTCATTTCTCTTTGGGAATGGCCAAAAGATTATCTGCAAAATTGGCTCTTGGTTATCAGCTTCACCTTTTCGATTTTCATTATACGGGATGCGAAGAAAATGAATTTCTATTATCGGCAGACATCGGAACGCTGTTTGTCTTGAACAGGAAATTCAAGTTCGGACTTTGGGTTCAAAACCTATTGAAGAGGAACCTGAATGGAGTAGAGAATTACTTCGCAGACTTTCCTATCTCAGGACTATTAAGTTCCAATATCGCCATTGGCGAGAACTCTGAATGGAGCCTGGAAGTCGTCAACAGCGACTTAAAAGATTGGGACATTCGAAATGGTTTGGAATATCAGATGGAGATGTTCTCCATTCGTTGCGGTTTTGCAACAAAACCATTCTCCCCTGGTTTAGGTTTCGGATTTAAACTTCACGATTTTTCGTTGGATGTTGGAGGTGATTTTCACAAACAATTAGGTTATTCTTTTTCATTAGGCATTAGAGTCGATTTTTAAAGTTTCAGTCGGCAAAATCTGTTTTACTTTCGTTTGTTTTTATGAAAATATTTGTTCTGTTTTTACTATCCGTTTCATTATCATTCCGTCTCGTTGGGCAAGATGGCGAGTCTGACATTCTTATCGATTTAGGAGAATCGATCTCCGAAAACGAGGAGAACAAAATCAACCTCGAAGAGTTGGAGGAGGAGCTGTCTGAAATCCCTTTAAACAAAATCGACCTCAACAAGGCTACTATCACTGACTTACTACGCATCCCTAACCTATCGGAAACAGAGGCAAAAAGCATCTTAACACACAGGAAAAAGTTTGGATTTTTCTTCAGCCTTTACGAGCTAAAATACGTTCCGCTTCTCGACTTGGAAAAGATAAAATCCATTCTTCCATACATCTACATCCCAGATAGTGACGAACGAAAAATAACCCAAAGATTAAAACCGATGAAAAATGAAATTCAGCTTCGATACGACCGCACTTTAGAAACAAAAGAGGGCTATAAAGAGGCTGATCCAGACTCAAAAAAATCCAAATATATTGGAGACCCGAACCACTATTATCTGAAGTACAAATTGCAATGTGCCAATCTTATTCAAGCTGGTTTTGCTGGTGAAAAAGACGCTGGCGAAGCCATTTGGGATCATGACAACAAAGTTTTCGATTTCACATCCGCGCACTTACAGATCAACGACATCAGCATCTTCAAAAGGATCTGCGTTGGCGATTACAAAGCTAATTTCGGACAAGGACTCGTAATCGGAACTAGTTCCATTATCGGAAAATCAAACAACGTACTGAACTCGATGACGAGAAACCGTGGCATCATAAAATATTCGTCGGTTGGAGAGAGTGGATTTATGCGCGGCGGCGGATTTACCATCCAACTTTCCAACTGGGAAACAACCCTTTTTGCGTCTCACAAAAAGATCGACACAAACATCTCAGAAGATAGCGTCATCACCTCATTCAAAAGCGACGGACTGCACCGAACCGACAACGAGATAAAAAAAGAGAGAAACACAACAGAGACTATTTTCGGAGGAAACCTCACATACAAACAGCCTACTTATCACATTGGAGCGACCTTTCTGCATTATCGTTATGGAGATTCACTTCAGCCTGCCGACGTTGCTTACAATCAATTCAAACTGCAGCAAACAGATCGGCATTGGAACGCAGGCATCGATTACGAATTTCGTAAATATAAGATGAATTTCTTTGGAGAGATGGCAACAGACAATAGTAGACGATGGGCACTCCTTAACGGCTGTAAAATCACACCTAGCTCACGAATAGGCATACTTCTGCTCTATAGGAATTATGCACGCGAATACCAGGCCAATTTTGCCAATGGTTTTGGGGAAAGTAAAATTGAAAACGAAGAGGGTCTTTATTTAGGCTGCGAAATGAAACCTATCAAACGCGTGATACTCTCCTTTTATGCTGATGTGTTTCGTTTTCCTTGGCTGAAATTCAACGTGGACAAATGCTATTCTTCGGGTCACGATTATCTCGTTTACACCTCATTTCTACTAGCAAAAGAGACAAATCTATACTTGAAACTCAAAGGCAAAAATGTAGAAAAAAATGACATTGAAGGAACTATATCCGACAATATCCGCAGGTCTCTTCGTTGCGGTCTAAAAAACAAATCTCTTTTCAACATGGAGACCCACACTCTATTCGAAGTTAATTTTCACGATGCAAAAGGAGTTCAGGAGACATACGGTTGGGCAGCAGCACAAGACATCTCTTTCAAAATCCGAAAGCCTCAACTAAAACTTTCGTTCAGATACGCATACTTCCATGCACCCGATTACGACAACCGCATATACATCTATGAGAAGGATATTCTTTATGTATTCTCCATTCCTGCCTATTACGGCATAGGACATAGGCTTTGCCTCAACGCACAATACAATTTGTGCAATACTATTTCGCTCTATCTAAAATACGCGATTTCCATCTATGCTGATGGTAGAGAGAGTATCAGTTCCGGATTGGAAGAGATAAAAGGAAACCACACCTCTGTTGTAAAGGCGTTGGTAAGAATGAGTTTTTGAAAAATAAATTCAGGATGATTCTAGTTATCTATGGGTAAGCTGTCTACAAACAGACAGCTGACGTATTTATTTCACAATCGTAGCAAACTGATCCAAATGATCGTCTACATAATGAGCTACGACATTAGTGGATTCCTCTTCAATCTCGAAGAAATCTTCCTCCATCTCATCAAAAATTTCAAAATCCACATACATGGAGTAAAACTCCTCCTCAGTGGTCTCCTTCTCCAAATTCTTTTTATTGGCATCATAAACCTCCTTAGCCTTATATATCAACTTTGAAAGTTTAGACGCACCAAATACCCTCATTGATTTGGCAAATGGATTATCGAAAATATAACCTCCATAACCGTTTTGGATCAGCTGTACAAATCCACCCTCCGAAATCTGGTCTCGGAAAAGTTCGAAAGCCAAAAGCGTATTCTGGTATCCGTTTAGCTGAGCCATAGTATCGGCCGTCACTTCACCCTTAGTAACCTCTTTATACTTATCAATGAAGACAGCCAAAAACTCATCAGCACCTTCGTTTGAAGCCTCGATCAACTCACTTTCGTTTATTTTTATTTCCATTATATTTATTTCAAAAGTCCTAATATGTAAGAGTTTGAGAAGACAGAATCAGATGTTGCGATCAAATCATTCTTCAATTCAACAGCTTCATCTAACGTTGTTTTAGGAGAGCAAGAGACAATGAATCTACCGCCTTTGGGGTAAACATCCAAATTTTCAGCACTAGCAGAACCCAAAGCAGACAAAGAGTCCAAACAAGTAAGCGCCTCTTTCTCTGTGGAAAATCCGGCAACCACAAGATAAAATTGGTTGGGCGTTGTCTCCTGATAAAGTTTCATTTTAGGAAGAGGACTCAACGTTGCCATATCGGAAGAAGCTCCGTTATTGACAGGTTGGCAAACCAACATCACAGCCAACACAGCAGAAATACCTCCCAACAACTTAGGGAAAGACTTGGCAAAGCCACTTGACTTTTCTTTTTTTGCCTTCTCCTCTTTCTCCTCTATTTCAGGAAAATAGAACTCATGCAGACCAAAAGAATCCACATCCTCAATCTCCATCTTCTTGAAATTGAAGAAAGTTCCTGCCCTGCCTTCCGTAAAATAGCCATATTCGCCAACTTCACAGACACCTTTTTCTGCAAGGATAGCTTTTAAAGCAGCCACCTTCTCTGCAATGATACGGTCGGCCTCGTCGAATGAGACGCCTAATTTTACCATCAAAGCATGAGCTAGCAATCCGTCGTTATGAGAAAGACGGGAATTGAAAACCAGCTCTTTGCTTGGTGGCAAGAAATAATCCGAATGATGGTCGGCAACAGCCTCTTTGGCATTGATGACAAAGCCGCCCAAACCAGGGACAACCACACAGGAATGCCTCTTCATCAACTCAACTATTATATCGAATAATTCTTGCATATCTTCGTTTTTCTGAAAATTTATACAAAAATAGCATTTTTTGCCGTCTGCTGGCTAACAGTCCACTCTCTGTTTTAAACAGATTTATCAACAAATGCATTTCGTTTTGTTGATAACTTTTTTCAAAAATGATGAACATCATCCTTATAAAAAGATAAGGACAGATAAAAAATATCTGTCCTCTCCCGTTCTCTTTTACACTAAAACTAGAAACGTCAATCTGATTTCAGTGGATTATTATTGCTGTTTTTTCTTCTGGTAATTTTCGTATTCAGTCTTAAGACTGTTGAAAATATCTTTTACTGACTCTATGCTTTTCGCACGGAAAGCGTTAGAACCAGCGAAAGCATATCCTTTATCCAAATTTCCTTTGAATGCGTTATACAAAGCCATGATAATGCAATATGGACTTTTCTGGCTATCACAAGTCTTGATGCAATGACAAACACATGACTTTGGATGTGCATTACCATCTTTCATCCTTTGGATGAAGTTGTTCCAAATAGCACGGCCTGGCATACCAACTGGGCTCTTGATGATTTCGATATCCTTCTCCTCTGCGTTGATATAAGCTTGTTTGAAAGCATCAGAAGCATCGCATTCATTAGTTGTCACGAAACGAGTACCCATCTGAACACCAGAGGCTCCCAATTCCATGATTCTAGACATATCCTCACCTGTATAGATACCACCTGCAGCGAATACAGGGATTGTTTTCTCAGCTTTATATTCTTCAGCCACCTTTACAACCTCTGGAATTGTCTTTTCCAATGAGAAATTTACATCGTTGATCTGGTCCTCTTTGTAACCAAGGTGACCACCCGCCTTAGGACCTTCTACTACAATTGCATCAGGCAAATAGTTGTAAAGGTTCTTCCATTTTTGACATATTATCTTAGCAGCTCTTGCTGAAGAAACGATAGGAACCAACTTAGTTGTGCTGTCGCTCTTCAAAAAAGAAGGCATGTCCAACGGCAATCCAGCTCCAGAGAAAATGACATCAGCTTTTTCCTGAATGGCAGTACGAACCATATCCGCAAAATTGGACATAGCCACCATCACATTCACACCGATAATTCCATTGGATTTCTCTCTCGCTTTACGAATCTCTTCTTTCAAACCATAAATGCTTGCCTTAAGATAATCAGCAGAAAAATTCTTATATAATAAACCTAATCCTGCGCTTGAAATTACACCTACTCCACCTTCATTGGCTACGGCCGAAGCCAAACCAGACAAAGAAATTCCTACACCCATGCCTCCCTGAATGACAGGCATCTTAAGCGTTAAATTCCCAATATTTATACTCTTCATATATAGAAAATAAAAACAAAAATATTTTGACTACAAAGATAATTATAATCTTAACATTTTGATGTATAACAACTATGATTTTTATCAAACAAGGCAAAATTGATTGTTTCTGAAATAATTTTTAAGGAAAATGCAAGAGAAAATCAAACCATTACAGAACTGCAATAACAGGATATGTTAACCTGAAGTGGTCAGCTTCCTTTCTGACAAACATTCTATATTATTGCTGTCCGGTAAACATTTTTTCTCTTTTTCGAACTATTTAGCGGACAGCAATATTTTTAATCAACTAATGTTTCACTTCGATAAATGGCATCATTACTTATAAAAATATACTGAGTTCTCTTCGGATCTCCATCTACCAAATAAGTTATGACTGTCTTTCCCATAGAAAATCTATATCTAGTTACAAATCAAAATTAAAACCTGCGAAAATCACCATTTCTCCGGAAATTTCATCTTCAGAAAGTGAAGAATAAACTCGACGGTCTGCTGAACGCCGAGGGCGGAGACGTCGATGGAGAGGGTATAGGTCGAAGATTGACCCCATGTCTTGTTCGAATAGAAATTGTAATAGTTGGCACGATGCTTGTCTGCTAGACGCATCATCTGAATTATTTTCTCGTCGCTCGATGATTCTGATTCAGGCATACGTTCGCGAAGACGAGCAACACGATCTTTGTCTGTTGAGTGAAGAAAGATGCTGACGCAGTTGGGATTATCTCGCAACACGTAATCGGAACAACGGCCAACGATTACGAACGACTTCTCCTCTGCCAAACGGCGGATAGTGTCAGACTGCATCTGAAACAGTCGATCGTTGGTCAAACCATTGTTAGCCCAAAAGCCTCCTGAGAAGTACTCCTCAAAGCGTTGCAAGAAAAGACTCTTGTCTGACTTCTCATCGACCATTTTGAAGAACTCAGGATCCATGCCATACTCTTTGGCAGCAAGAGACAGCAATTCGTTATCATAATAATCGAAACCCAAAGCCTCTGCCAAGGCCTTACCTACTAAACGGCCACCACTTCCGAACTGACGACCAATACTGATTATCAAATTATTACTCATTTCTTTCTTTTTATTTCGTTATACAATAAACCCATAGCTATCAATGTTGACAAAAAATCCGATACTGGCATACTAATCCAAACTCCGTTTGTACCAAACATTCCGGGAAGAATCAAGAGCAACGGTATCAAAAAAATCAACTGCCTGGTTGCTGACAAAAAAACAGATCTAGAAGCCTTTCCTATAGACTGGAAGAAGTTGGCCACAACCATTTGGAATCCCACTATTGGGAAAGCTGCAACCACGATTCGCATACCATTGGTCGAGAGTCTTATCAACTCCTCATCTTTCGTAAACAACATGGCTATCTGTTTTGGAATCAACTCGCCTAACAAGAATGCTATCGTCATCACAACCGTAGCATAAATGATAGTCAGACGAAGCACCTCATACACCCTATCTATCTGCTGAGCTCCGAAATTGTAACCCGCAATAGGCTGCATTCCCTGGTTTAGACCCAAGACCAACATCACAAACAACATCACTATACCATTGATGATTCCGTATGCACCAACAGCCAAATCGCCTCCGTATCTGGTCAATGCATTGTTTATCAAAATAACGACCAAGCATGAGCATGCATGCATCACAAAGGGACCCATTCCAATGGCAAGGATACCTGAAACGATACGTTTTTCCAACTTGTAAATCCCAGGTTTAAAATGGATGAAATTCTCCTTGTTGGCAAAATGAACAAGAACAAAAATCAAAGCTACAATCTGCGCAAAAACAGTTGCCGTGGCAGCACCTCTGATACCCCAATCAAATCCAAAGATGAAGATTGGAGCCAAAATAAGGTTGACCAACACGGTAAGTAGCGTCGTGTACATTGCCTTACGCGGATAACCAGACGAACGCATAATACTATTCAATCCTAAATAGAGATGCGTCACCACATTACCCAACAATATTATCTGCATGAAATCACGTGCATACGGCAAAGTGTTTTCACTTGCACCGAAAATAGAGAGAATATCGTCGATGAAAATCAACCCAAAAATCATGAAGGCGGTTCCTAAAATGAGGTTTAACATCAACACGTTACCCAAGACTTTATTTGCACTCTCCGAATCCTTCTGTCCCATTTTGATAGAAACCAACGTAGCACCTCCCGCACCAATCATAGCACCGAAGGCTGCAGCCAGATTCATCAATGGAAATGTTATGGCCAAACCAGAAATGGCCATTGCTCCTACTCCCTGACCTATAAATATCCTATCAATGATATTATAGAGCGAAGACGCCATCATGGCCACAATTGCCGGACCAGAATACGCTATCAAGAGTTTCTTTATATTGCCCGTACCCAACTCTGTGGGCGATTTTACATCTGCCATCTGTTTTTATTTAATTATTTACGTTTCAAAATAAATATTGTATTCGAGGTATAATGGTCATTATCAAGAGTCTCAACCGAGAATCCGTTTTTAGATGCCACCTCATTTATCCGTTCAAAAGAGGTAAAAAAGAGTTTTCCTTCCGTCTTGTTGAATTTTAAAATCTTAGTAGAAAAGACCTCCGTCAAGTTCGTCACCTTTTGACGTTCCATCTTGCTGCTGTCTCCGTCACGAATCACCAGCATACCTCCATCGGCAACCTTACTCATACAATTCTCAATCAAAAGATTCTGCTTATCGTATGGTAAATAATGAAGCATATCGTTCATGATAAACACATCGCTTTCCGGCAAATCGTATGTTATGGCATTGGTTGCCACAAATTCAAGCTGCTCGTTTTTAGAAAAACAATGGTTGGCAACCGAAATTTTTTCCTCATCATAATCAATGCCTACAACATGACGTTTTTCGCCGACAAAGGAGAGCATATACGGAAGAAATCCATAACCGCAACCGATATCCGTAATCCTTGCATCACGGGAAATCAACTCATCAAAGAGACGATAATTCTTTTCCAACCTAACCTTCACCTTCATGTACCATTCAGTGACCGGACCCTTAAAGATAAAGTTGCGCGACAACAGAAAGAAATAATACGGATTATCCACATCTCTGATATAGCGTTGCATGTCTATTTCATAACGATCTTTGAAATAACGTGAGATAGATGTTTTTCGTTCCTGATAAGTTACACCCCAAGAGGTATCATCAGCCTTTATACGTGGCAAAATATCCATTACCAAAACACCGGGGTTAAACATATTATCAGAACGCCTTAATGCTTGGAAATTTCCTGCCATGACAACAGGAAGAACATCCAAATTCAACTGTTCTGCCAAATAGAAAGCACCCTTATGGAAACGTCTTAATTGATCATCCTCTGAGCGTGTGCCTTCAGGGAATATAGCAATTGAATAACCCTCTTCCACCCTTTTTTTCAAGACGTCAACAGCATCTTCATAACCTTCACTGATGTTATAAAATCCAGCTATACGAACAATTTGTCCCAACAACGGCGATTTCCAAACCCAGTCTTTTGTGATGATGATTATCTTGGGCGAAAGCGAAAGTATTTTGACAATATCGACAACCGACTGATGATTAGAAATAACCATACAAGGTTTTGAGAAATCTTCGCCCTCCGGATTCAAATTCACCTTCTTGACCATGAATGCATTGAATACCACATATCTTACAGAACGGCAAATAAGCGAATGAATATGTCTGCTGATAGCGTCACGAGAGAACGGTATACATTTCAAAACCAATGAATAAATGGTGAGAAGGATGGTCAGCAAGACAAACGTACCCAACACCCATGCTGAATTGAACACGCTGATAAATGTCCACGGCATCATGCCTCTCTTGCTTCGACTGTTGACGAAGAATTCAAAAATCAACGGCTGTAATGTGTAGGCAATCAACACCACCGCAAACATACCGAAGATGGATGTATACGAAACCGACTGCAAAGCAGGATGCTTTGCAAAGGCCAATGCTCCCATTCCAACAATTGTAGTAAAGGCAGAGAAGAAAATAGCCGTTTTATGGGCTGTCAACATCTTCTTGCCCGTCCGATATTCGGAGAGCAGACCGTCTGAGACGAATATACTGAAGTCATCACCGATACCGAAAATAAAGGTAGAAATGATGATATTCACAATATTGAACTCAATTTCAAAAATAGCCATCAACCCCAATATAATGAACCAACTCAACGCCATTGGCGTAAACGACAGCAAAGCCAATTCTAGCCTACCGTAGGAGATAAGCAAAGCCAAAAAGACAAGGAAAGAAGAGACAAAAAGTACAAAATAAAAATCGTCCTTTATAGAAGTGACAAACGACGATGCAAAGAACGGTTTGTCCAAAATAACAACCCCTTTCTGGTTAGCAAATGCCGAATAGGCAGCCGCTTTATTATCCTCTTTCAAACGCACCTGAGAAATGGCCATCGAGACATCCGCCTCATTCGTAATCCAATCTGAAAAGACCTTAGCCGTCACATCCTTGCCATTGTATTTCAAAGGTTTGTACTCTTTATCCAACAAATGCCAAAAATCCGCAAAAGACTCTTCGGTAAACTGATATCTTTCGCCTTGCTGACGAATATCCAAACGTAACTTCGATTTTCTCTCAGCTGTCCAAAACTGGTTCCAACGAGTCAAACGCTCCTTCTGCACCTCAGCAGGAACCAAAAGACTTTCGCCATTTGCATATTCCGCAATCAGACCTGTTGAGCGCAACGAATCCAACGTACGGTTCATATTCACATAACAACTCAAAGCTTCGTTTTCAGTTTCACCCACTGAAATAAAGTAGATGTTCTTGTAATCCTTTTGGAACATCGCATCCAACTTTTTCTCGGTATTCCTTAAATTTTCAGGCTGATAACTGAGTGTATTCATGTCCGAATTAAACGAAACCTTATTCGAGAAAACAAAACCGATGCACGACATAACCAAAATGACAGCGATCAGCACTTTACTGCGTTCGAAATGGATACCATTGATTTTTTCTATAAAACCAAGAAAACGATTTGGTTTTTCACCAGCCTTTGAACTACCCAAGAAATGAGGCAGGAAAACAAGACAAAAAATCGTCGTTCCGATAATGGTCAGAGAAGCAAACCAACCGAAATCCTGAAGCACCTCAGAGCTTGTAAAAACCAAGCTAAAGAAAGCGCCAATCGTCGTAAAACTACCGATGGTCAAAGGTTCGGCCATTTCCTTGATGACAGACTCTGCATCGTGCGTATGTTCGCGATGAGCCACAACATGAATCGAATAACTCATCACCACACCAAAAATAGAAGAACCCGCTCCAACGGCAATCAATGAAATATCACCCTTTATGAAATAGAGGATAGACAGCGCAAAAAGAGCACCGAAAATGACCGGAACAAAAATCAGAACGATGGAGAATTTGTTTCGGAAGGCAAAAAAGATGACCATCGCAATGATGACGAAAGCGATGCTCAACGTCAACGAGGTATCGTTTCGAATCTGTAGAGAGTTGTAGACTGCCACAGCCGGACCTCCGAAATATTCAATCGACACATTAGGTTGTGAGACAGCGAAATCTCGAATCAAAGACTCAATCCCATCTACCAACACCGCATTTTTACTTGTATTGCCTGCAGGGTAATGAGGTTCAACATAGACCATCATAGACTTCCCGTCTTTCGAGAAGATATGGTCATCATGTATATCATAATTTCCGAAAAGCTGCATGGAACGGAGTCGTTCCATTGCTTTGTTACCTATGCCAATGGGATCACGGAAAATAAAATTCTTACTAAAAATTCCCGTAGGAGAGATAAGATTCTCATAATCGATCTGAAGTTTGTGCGACAAAGAATCGGTCTGCAAAGCGTTCTCGATCCGGACATAATCAACAGAATCCAAAAATACAGGCAGGTTGTCATAGATAAAATCGGAGACCATCAGCATCCTCTCGGCATCCACCTTCGATACAATCTGGTCAACGTACTCTTGTCCCAACATCGAGTCCAAACGTTCAGAGAAGAGGTCGCCCGCCTCTATCGCCTCATCCTTGTTTTCATCATTAGGCGTAAACAAAACCACCAATTTATCCTTTACCTTTAAGTTTTGGAAAACAGCATTGATGTTCTTGGAATCAGCCGTATTAGGAATAAATTTAGTTATATCCTCCTCGTAATCAACTTTTAATGCAAAAAATCCCATTACTAGTAATGAGATTGCCAGAATAGCAGAAAGCAGAAACTTATTTTTTTTGAAAAATCTATATATGGAAATAAAGAATGACGACATAAACGCTTCTATTTCTTACTTAACTAATCTTGATATACGACAATAGAGACGTCGAAAAGGCGTCTCTATTGGTTATATTAAACACAAAAAACTCTTATTCTATTGAAAGTCCGAAAGAAACCATGTTCTCTCATTCCTCCTCTCCAACCAATTCAGCATCATCTATCTCATCAAATTCATCGCTCATTATCGGAGCCTGGCGTTTAAATCCTTCATTAAGAGAAATGATGGTTTCAGTACTGGAAATACCGTTTATAGGCTGAAGTTTCTCTTGTATGATTCGAAGAAAATCCATGTTGTTTTTTGCATATATTTTGATAAACATAGCGTACTTACCAGTTGTATAGTGGCATTCAACCACTTCAGGAATATGAGAAAGCTCGTTGGCTACGCTTTTGAAAAGATTTGCATCTTTCAAAAATATACCCATATATGCACATGTGTTATAGCCAATTTTCGTTGCATCCAACACAAATTCGGAGCCTTTTATGACGCCTATATTTTGTAGTTTTTGGATTCTCTGATGAATGGCCGCACCAGAAACATTACACTCACGAGCTACTTCCAAGAAGGGAATTCTGGCATTGCCCGAGATGAGTTTCAATATTTTTTCGTCTAATTTATCAATCTGATGGTGTCCCATAAAGTTTTCATTTTTTTAAAATACAAAGTTACATAAAATAAGATTACCTGAATTTCTTATCTTTGTTACAACAAGTGAAAATTTGAAAAAATCATCTCGCTGTCAAGAATGTTTCGTCGTGTTTAATCTTCTCTTTCATGTATTTCAGATGTTCTATCATCTCATCAATATCATGATGAAGGATTGCTTTGTTGATCTCTACATGTTTAGTGTAATCAAACGGATAAAGCTGCTTGTATTTTGAGCGGTCTTCATCCACACCATTCAAATCATTCACCAACGCACTGTATTTCTTTGCAAATTCATCCTTACAGAAGGTAACCTTCTCTTTCTTCGCCAATATATTTTCCATGATTTATTTATGAATTAAGTTATTAAAATAAGAAGACTGTTCTCTTGTTATCAAACTGATTTTCATTTCAAGCACAATCTATCAATCTTTCGTTTTTTACGTTTATAAACTTATGATTTCTTTTCGTGATACGCAAATATTTTATTTGCAAACCGTAAAAAAAATTGCATCTATTTTTCTATTTACAGAAAAAAAAATAATTATTCAAAACACAGTGTTCTTTATAAAAAACCGTTATCTCAAGCCCAATATCCTTTGGGATCGAACAAAAAAACGTTTCGGTTGTATCTGTAATAGAAGATTGCTCGGATGAAGGACGTTCCATGCGCTGGATTTCCACCCTATACGCATTTCAGTCTGAGATTTATAGCTATTTGATCACGTCCACCTATTTTGGAAATCGAGCTAATCTTTCCTCTTTACAGGAAAGGTCAATATCAGATTTATCTATTTATCAAAATGAAAGGTTGAACGTCTGTCCAACCTTTATATCAAATTATATTTTCTATTACATTAACTTAATTGCATCTTCAGCCTCTTTAAGGGCATTGATTTTACCAACATCAACCATTCTCAGATCAGAAACCAGATGCGACTTGATCTCTATCTCTGCAGCCTGCTGCAAATAGAAATCCATAATCGGGAATTTCTCAGGATAACCCTCCATGTATTTAAATATTCCGGGAGACATGACCTGAATCCCAGAAAAGGCATAACGTTTATAATTCTCAGGTCTGAAATCGGGGAACGGAGATTTTATCTCACCCGTCTTCTCATTCATCCAACCACGCAAACGTTCTTCATCATCGAAAAAAAGGTAGCGGCTCGTCTCTCGCTGGCTGACCAACATCGTAGCCATTCCGTCATGAGAGAGATGATAGCTATAAAGTTCCTTCAGATTGGCATTCGAAATGATATCCACATTGTGAATGAGAAAGGGTTCGCCATCGTCCAAAAGATGCGCAGCCTTACGGATGCCTCCGCCCGTATCGAGCAAAAGATCTGACTCGTCAGAGACGGCTATCTTCAATCCGAAGTTATTGTTCATCTTCAAGAAATCGATAATTTGGTCGGAAAAATGGTGAACATTCACCACAATATCGGTAAAACCGGACATTTTCAACTTCTCAATCACATGCTGAAGCAATGGCTTGCCGGCAATCGGCACCAATGCTTTGGGCGTTGTGTCTGTAATCGGTTTCAGACGGGAACCTAAACCCGCCGCAAATATCATCGCTTTCATTTTCAGATTCTCTTATTTTGTCTCAGCAAGAGATTTTACCTCCTCTTTTTTCGGAGTCAATATAGCATTGTACTCCTTCTTATCGTTAAAGATTTCCTTCGCACGTTTGAGCGTCAAATCTTTCTTCAACATCTCTGCTATCTCACCCTTCTGATAATAATAACGCTTCACAATCTCAATGCTGATAAGCTCTGAAATTTCATCTTTGAAGAAATCCAAATCCTTATCTATATTGTGAGAAAGTTTTTTCTCCAAAGCATCAAACTCATCCTTTGAGATATCTAAATAACCCTCGTCTTTGGCTATCTCCTTCAAACTGTTCAGCAACTCTTCCGTTTTAAGCTTGTAAGTGAAGTTTTTGTCCTTTACAAACTTTTTAAAACCTTCATAATCATTAAATTGAAAATCGTTAACAGAAGGAATTGTAGGATGTGATTTCTGATACTCTGTAGCGTAATCAAAAATCAAATTTTTAGTAAATAAATAATAACTTACTGTCGCATTCTTCTCTGGCTCCACATAAACGTCAGGATTAATACCTCCACCATCGCGGACGATACGGCCTTTAGCTGTTTTGAACTCGTGAGTCAAACTATCTGGAATACGCTGAACAGATCCGTCTTCTCTTCGGCGTGCATAGTCGATAGATTGGATGCAACGGCCACTCGGAATATAATATTTTGAAATAGTGACTTTCAAATTTCCACCGTATGGTAAATCTCTTGTTGTCTGAACCAATCCCTTTCCATACGTACGTTCACCTACAATCACTGCCCTATCCAAATCCTGCAATGCGCCGGCCAAAATTTCGGCAGCCGAAGCTGAATTACGGTTCACCAATACTACTATTGGAATATTTCTATCAATTGGATCTCTTGTTGCCTTATAAGTTTCATCCCATTGTTTTACCTTTCCTTTCGTATAAACAATGGTCGATTTTTTCTCCACAAAGAGGTTGATGATTTTCACAACCTCAGAGAGGATTCCGCCCGGATTGCTTCTCAAATCGATCACCAAAGATTCCATACCTTGTTTTTTCAAATCCAAGAACTTCTCTTTAAAGATATCGGCAGATTTATCTGTAAATCCAGTAAAATTGATATATCCCACTTTATTCTCCATCATAGCCGAATAAGAGACTGGTGAAATACTGATTTTATCTCTGATAATCTCCTTCTTGATTGGCTTCTCAACGCCTGGTCTGCTCACCAAAACGGCAACAGAAGTTTTTGCCTCTCCACGTAAAAGTTCGCTTGTCTGTGAGGTTGTCTTTCCTTCCATTGTATTTCCGTCTATCTCTAGAAAGACATCTCCTGCCTTCAAACCACTTTTGTAAGCTGGCATTCCTTCATAAATCTCTGTTATGAATACTTTTCCGTCGCGTTCGCTAATAACAGCGCCAACTCCGGCATACTCACCTGTGGTCATGAACTTCAGATTGTCCATCTCCGATTCGGGGATGTAGGTAGTATATGGGTCAAGACCGTTCAACATGGCGTCAATTCCGGCCTCTATCGTCTTTTCAGGACGGATAGAATCTACATAAAACATGTCCAACTCCTTGTACAACGAATTGAAGATGTCCAGATTTTTTGAGGTTTCAAACTCTTTACTGTTCTTCTCCTTTGACTTATTCTCTGCTGCAGAGCAAAATAAAGAAGATGTCAACAATGCGACGAGTAATATTGCACGTTTCATCATGATAATCTACGTTTCTAAATTTCCGTAAAGGTATCTAATTGTTAATATAAGGCAAGATAAAAGATATTAAAGTTTATAAGAAGCTGTTTAAATTTTATCGTTACATTATTTGAGATAGGTTTTTGAGACATTTTAGAGAAAGATAGCTAGCTATCTGACGAACAAAAAAGGCCAAAAAGTACTCAAAGAATCAAAGAAAACTAGAATTTGGTTTTAAACAAAAATAATTTGTAGAAAATATAAACTGCTTCTGAAGTCAGCAACTCTTTCTTTTTATGATAAAATCCCTTTTTTATTCAAAACGAATAGACTTTGCCGGACTGATTTTTGTAATAATATAAGATGGTCCTATTATCATTAACATCAGTACGATAAAGGTAAAGACGTTAGTCAGCAACCAATTCAACAAGGTCAAGTGCATCGGTACGGTATCCACATAATAGACATCCGGATCGAGCTGCAAAACACCTGTCAGATTTTGGATAAGGCAGATTAAAACACCAATCACATTTCCTATCAGCATTCCTTTGCCTACCAAAAACAGAGACTGGTAAAGAAATATTTTTCTGATGCACCAATCGTTTGCGCCGAAAGCCTTCATCACTCCAATCATATTGGTACGTTCCAAAATGAGAATGAGTAAACCCGAAATCATCGTAAATCCAGCTACCAACGACATTAATATTAATATGATGACCACATTAGCATCCAACAGATCCAACCAACTGAAAATCTGAGGATTTATCTGTCTTATGGTACGAAGCACGTAAGAAGAACCGGTATCGTCGAAGCGGTTTCCTACGATACTAAAGACCTTTTCATAAGCTTCATCCAATTCGTCATAATCATCTATCAAGACCTCCACGCCGCTGTACTGGTTCTGTTCCCAGTTATTGAGGCGCTGAATCATCTTCATGTCGCAGAGAACAAACAACTTGTCGTAGTCGCTGAAACCTGTAGTATAGATGCCTTTAACCAGCAACGGACGAACCCTTACCTTACCGTCTATGATGAAATAAGTCAGAAATTTGTCGCCTACCTTCAGTTTCAGAAGGTCAGACAGTTTCTGAGAAATGATGGCATTCTTACTGATTGTGGAGTCTTCTATCGTAAGAATCTCACCTTCCCGCAAATTGGATTTAAAGAATTCCCAATCATAATCGCGGTCCACACCCATCATCACAACGCCTTGGAAGTCTCCTTCGGTATTGATGATGCCCGGTTGGGTAGAAAATCTCTGCTCATGTTTGATGCCTTCTGCCTTAGATATCCGATGGAGAACATCCTCTTCAATCTTGATAGGCATTGTCTCATAAGTCTGATTATTGAAAGTTGCGCCGATCTGGATATGCGAACCAAATCCAATCAGTTTATTTCTCACCTCCTGCTTGAAGCCTATCACAATGGCGACCGCCAAAATCATCACGGTCAGACCCAAAGCGATACCACCAATGGCGATACGAACAGCCGGGCGGGAGACTTTCTTACCTCCTACCTTACTGAAATGTATTCTCTTAGCTATAAAAAGTTCAAACTTCAAAACAATCAATCAAAAAAAATGAGACAAGACAGAAAAAGATGAGACCAGCCTTCCGTCCGACGCCTTTGGCGAATCAAATAGAGAAAACGGTCTCATCTTCATCCAGACGCTTTTGAAACGTCCAGTTTTATTTACCGAAAAAGAAAATTAAATAGTTCTTCCCGGATAAACTTCCAATGCTTTTCTGAGAACGAACAAGGCTTTCGCCAAATCTTCCTTCTCAATTACGTATGCTAGACGAACCTCATCCTTTCCTAAATCTTTGGCTGTATAAAAACCAGATGCAGGAGCCATCATTACCGTCTGACCCTCGTACTGGAAATCACTCAAAAGCCAAGCGCAGAATTTGTCGGCATCGTCAATAGGCAACCTAGCCACCGTATAGAATGCACCCATCGGTATTGGAGTATAAACACCTGGAATACGGTTCAAACCGTCTATCAAGAATTTACGTCTCTCAACATATTCATTGTACATCTTCAACATATAATCCTTCGGTGTATCGATAGAAGCTTCGGCAATGATCTGACCTATCAGTGGCGGACTCAAACGAGCCTGACAGAACTTCATTACGCATTTGCGGACTGCCTCGTTCTTGGTTACCAAAGCACCGATACGGAGACCGCACTCGTTGTATCTCTTAGAGACAGAATCAAACAGAATCACATTATCCTCAATGCCCTTCAAATGGAAGGCTGAGATATAAGGTGCGCCGGTATAGCAGAACTCACGATAAACCTCATCAGAGAAGAGGTAAAGATCATATTTCTTCACCAAATCCCTTATTTTGTTCATCTCGGTCTGAGTATAAAGATAACCCGTTGGGTTGTTAGGATTACAAATCAAAATACCCTTTGTACGAGGAGTGATCAACTCCTCAAACTTCTCAATTGGAGGTAAAGCGAAGCCATCCTCAATCGTAGAAACCACAGGTTTGACAATGGCACCCGCTCCGATTGCAAACGCCGTATAGTTGGCGTAAGCAGGTTCTGGAACGATGATTTCGTCTCCTGGATCCAAACAAGACATGAAGGCGAAGTTCACCGCCTCTGATCCACCGGTAGTAACGATGATATCCTTTTCGGTCACATCAATATTGAACTCGTGATAGTATTTCGCGAGCTTTACACGAAGACTTTTTATTCCATCACTTGGGCTGTATTCAAGCACCTTTCTGTCAATCTTCTTCAAAGCATCGAAAGCAACCGCAGGTGTTGGAACATCTGGTTGACCGATATTAAGGTGATAAACCTTAACACCTCTTTCCTTTGCCTTATCCGATAGAGGGACAAGCTTTCGTATTGGGGATTCCGGCATTATTTTTCCCCGGTTGGAAGTCTGTGGCATTATATTGAAATATTTTTGAACGCGGATTTTTTAATCCTCTTGATTTTTTAAATAAAAAAAGGTCCTATTTGACCTATACAATTAAATCACAAATTTATTATAAAGATTGGGATTTACAAAAAGGAAGGAAGGGAATTTGAGAGGAAGATTTTCTGAATCATCGTATAATGACGCATTTGCGTAAATCAAGCTGGACAGAGGGACAATTTGAGATCAATAGAAACAGTCCATGAACCGTTTTCAACCACAAATTATTTTGTTTGAGGTCGACCAATTACAGGAACAAGGGTTTGTTGTGATGGACATCGGTTCAGGGCATGTGTTTGCGCGGATTTCTTGGCGGACGTCATGACGGCAGGTGGTCCGGCCGTTGGGCGGAAGGAAGGGGCAGGCCGCTGTTCATGTGCGGACATGAAAAAAGCGGGGACCAGCAAATGCTGATCCCCGCTGAAAGTGGCGGCCTCCTACTCTCCCGCTTTCGCAGTACCATCGGCGCAGGCGGGCTTAACTTCTCTGTTCGGAATGGGAAGAGGTGGATCCC
>Ga0208197_1000453_pt1 | contig 52487 bp, 45 predicted proteins | sample AD_JPNNA4_MetaG_FD_184444 | JGI IMG/M metagenome (GOLD analysis project Ga0208197, IMG submission 184444) | Active sludge microbial communities of municipal wastewater-treating anaerobic digesters from Japan - AD_JPNNA4_MetaG (SPAdes) (version 2) | ecosystem: Engineered > Bioreactor > Anaerobic...
GAATTTCACGAATCAGGTTAGAAATTCCTGGCCCCCGGGGCTGCTACGTCCTCAAACAGCGCGCTTCAGCGCGCTTGGCACCTGTCAGGCTGGGGATTCCATCCCCAGCCGAGCCGTGAGCCGTCGCAGCCGCTGCTCACGACTCACATTTTCATGCTTGAATGATGTGCGCCAGCACCTGGCATCTCCTCGGAAATGGCCCCGAATGAACCCGAATTTCACGAATCAGATCAGAAATTCCTGGCCCCCGGGGCTGCTACGTCCTCAAACAACGCGCTTCAGCGCGCTTGGCACCTGTCAGGCTGGGGATTCCATCCCCAGCCGAGCCGTGAGCCGTCGCAGCCTCTGCACACCTTCGCACCTTCACACGTGGGCACGTTCGCACGTAGGCACGCTCAAGATAGAGCATTCGACGCCGGGGCGCAGAGCAAATTACAACATCTTGAGTTGGACAAACTGCGCTCCTGCCAACAACGTTGCGGCGGGGGGGATGGTCTCGAAGAAAATCAGATGGGTAGGACAACGACAGTCCGAAGCGCCAAAACGCGGGGCCGGGATGCGCGCGCCGGGCAGCGCGAGGAGCTGCTGCGCCCAGGCGCACTCCGCCCGGGATTCCGGGGCCAGCCACAGGGCCACTGGCGTGGCCACCGCGCGCAGGGCGTCAATGTGCCAGTGCCGCCCCGTTCCCCCGCGCAGATGCCTTTGCACCCGCGCCGCCAGCCCACCCGGACCCCAGGCGCTCCCGACGTAGAGATAATCGCCAGCAGGGAAAGTGATTTCTCCCAGAGCGCCGACGTCCAATTGCCGCGAGCGGTCGAGATGTAATCCCAGCGCATAGACGCCGGGTCGAGCGTTCAGCGGCGCATCTGTCGCTGCCACAACCGTCCCGCCAGCCATGTCAGCACCACTCCCAGTCCAACGGCGAAGCTGCCGGCCACATCCATCACGTTGAGGGCATGTTGGGGGGTGAGCAACAACAGCAATTCCCCCTCGTAGGCGGCAGGAAGCGCGAACGCGATCAGCCCCAAAATGATGAAACACACGCCGGCGGTGCTGAGACCCACCAGGGTCCAATCGCCCTGGAGCCGCGCCCTTACTCCTCCGCGGGGGGTGGAACCGGCAGCGCTTCGACCGCCGTGGTCTGCCATTTGGTCCCTACCTCGATGAGCATGACGGGGATGTCCTCGCGGATGGGATACTTGCGTCCGCAATCGTTGCACACCAGCCAGACGCCGTCGCGCACCAACGTCAACTGACCGGGATCTTCCTTGTCCTTGCGGCGCGTCTCGCCGCTCACGCAGTGTGGACAGCGCAGAATGTCCAGCAGTCCTTGATCTACCATGCTTGCCTCCTCACGGTCCGGTGATGGGAAAAGTATACCACGCTGCCCAGCTCCCGCAACCGCTCGCGCGGTCAGTTCGCCGGCGCGACTTGTGAGGATTCTGAATCTGCACTACAATAGCCTTATGAGACGCCAGACGCTGGCGCACGTCACTTGTGAGCAGAGGCTGCAACGGATCGCCGGTTTAGCTGGGGATGGAATTCCCAGCCTGACACGAGCCAACCGCGCTGAGGCGCGTTGTTGGAGGAGTTCACTTCAGCGAACTTGACGTATCAGCCCAGGAATTCATTCCGGGGCAGCCTGAGAGCGAACTGAAGTTCGTGCTACCTTTTCTGATTCGTGAAATTCGTGTTCGTTCGGGGCCATTTTCGAAGGAGGAGGACCTATGGAAATTCCCGCTATTGTCACCGAAACGCCGGAGGTAGCCCCCGCTGCGGCGCCTCCCAAGGTTGATCTCAACACAGCGGATGCGACGACACTTATCACGCTTCCCGGCATCGGTCCCGCCCTTGCGGAACGGATTCTGGCGTACCGTGAAACGCGCGGGCCGTTTCTCGCGCCTGAGGAGCTCCTGGCCGTGCCGGGCATCGGCGCGAAGGTGTACGCGGGCCTCGCCGAGCGCCTCACCCTTTCGTTGCCCGTGTCGGAGGCCGCGACAGACGCCGACAGCGCCGCCGTAGCCCCTCCCTTTGTGGAGGAAGCACCTCCGCCCGCTGAAGCCCCCGCCCTGCCGGAAAATCCGCCGGCGGGACCCCTGCCCCTAGCCGATGAAGAGCCGGCCCTGCCGGCGCCGCCGCCTGCACCTCGTCCAGAACCTGCGCCTCGCCCAGAACCTGTCCCACAGGCGCCGCCTGCACCGCCCGCGCCGCCTGCCGCTCCCGCCCCCCGCGCCGAGAAACGGTCGGGTTGGGGCTGGCTCGGCTGGGTCAGCGCCGTCTTCGTGGGCGGCATTCTGGGAATGATCTTCTCGCTGCTGGTGCTCACCGGCATCAACGGGACGCTCAACACCACCTATCACCCCGCCATCATGGATTTGCAGAATCAAGCCGCCGACCTCGCTGCCCGTCAGGAGACGTTGCAGGGAGAAGTGAGCGGTCTGCGTCAGCGCCTCGATCGCCTCGAGGGATTGACGACGCGCATGGAGCGGACGGAGGCGGCCGTTAAAGCGCTGGACGGGGACGTCTCCACCCTCCGAGAGGAAATCACCGCGTTGGGGGCGGCGACCGACGTGCTCACGGAGCAAATCGCTACCGTCGAGGCGCGCACCGTGAAAGCGGAGACCTTCTTCCAGCGCCTGCAGGCCCTGCTGACGGAGCTCTTTGGTGATGCCAATGCCCCGTCGCCTGCGCCGCAGGCTCCCGTCGAACAGGAGGCGCAGCCATGACTGCCACGCAACCGTCTTCTGGCAACACTTTTGGACGCGCTGTAGGGACGTTCTTCAAATTCCTCTTGCGGCTGATCTTCGTCATCGTCCTGGGAGTGCTGATCGGCGCGGCGCTCTATTTCGGCGTGCCCTGGGTCTACCACACCTTCGTCCGCCCGGTGCAGGAGAACACCGCCCGCGTCACGGCGCTGGAGCAGCGGCTGACGCAAGAACAGACGCGCGCTCAAGCCGATCTGCAAAGCCTGGAGGAGCGGGTGACGACGCTCGAGGCGGCATTGCAGGAAGCGCGCGAGGCGGCCGCGGCCCGCGATGAGGCCTTGACTGCCCAATCCGAGGCGTTGAGTGCGGCGGACGCGCGCCTTGCAACTCTGGAAAAGGAACTGCTGCAGGCCGAGGCGGAGGTGAAAGCGGAGGCGGACAGCCTCACTGAGCTCCAGGCGGAGCTGGAAGTGCTGCAGGGCCTTGTCGTCGAAAACACCGCTGCTGTCAGCCAACAGGTCGGTGAGGTGGAAGGACGTGTGGCGTTGCTGCAGACGGCGCAGGACTTGCTCCGCGTGCGTCTGCTCTTGCTGGAGAAAGATCCACGCGCCGCCGCCGAGGCCACGACCCTCGCTGTTGCCCACCTGGAACGGGCGCGCGCGCTGGCGCCCGACCTGGACGCGGCCATCACGCCCTTGCAGGCCCGGCTGAGCGACTTGCGGGCGCTGATCGAAGAGGGCTCGTTCCGCGTGGGATTGGAACTGGAAGCGCTGTGGGCTGAGGTGATGGAACTGGCGCTGCCCGCTCCCGTCCTGGAGACGGCGCCTGCTGCGGCTGTACCCGGCGCGCCGACGCCAGCGATTTCACCGATCTCTACTCCAACGGCGCCTGCTACGGGACGCGCCACGCCGACGCCGGCGACTCCACCGACACCTATGCTCCCGGCGCCCTGAACCCGAGATGTTGATATTCCACGTTAAATTTTCACTTCAAGGGACGTCAGGTGCTGGCGCAAACTACGCGAGCATGAAAATGTGAGTCGTGAGTAGAGACTGCGACGGCTCGCTACTCACGGCTCACTGATTTCTATTTTTGGGGATGCATGACCGACTCCGATGACCTGTTCCACTTCGAGCTGCTGGCGACGGAGGGCGAGGCCCGCGCCGGCCGCTTCATCACCGCCCACGGACCCCTGTCCACCCCGGTCTACGCGCCGGTCGGCACCCAGGCGAGCGTCAAGGCCGTCACCCCGCGGCAGCTCGAGGAAGTCGGCGCGACGCTCGTGCTGGCGAACACCTATCACCTCTACCTGCGCCCCGGCGACGAGCTGATTGCGCGCCTCGGCGGCGTCCACCGCTTTATGAACTGGCGCGGCCCCATGCTCACCGATTCCGGTGGATTCCAGGTCTTCAGCCTGGCGGGCTCACGGGGACAGCAGGCCCTGCGCACCCTCGACGATGACGGCGTGACCTTCCGCTCGCACATTGACGGCTCGCTGCACCGCTTCACGCCGGAGCGGGTGATGGAGATCGAACAGAACCTCGGCGCCGATATGGCCATGGTGCTCGACGAGTGCGCCCCGCCCGACGACTACGACGTCTGCGTCCAGGCGTTGCGTCGCACCCACGCCTGGGCCGAGCGCTGCCAGGCCGCCCATTCGCGCCCGGATCAGGCGCTCTTCGGCATCGTTCAGGGCGGCATTTTTCCCGACCTTCGGGAGCAGAGCGTGCGTTTCCTCACGGAGCTGGATTTCCCCGGCTATGGGATTGGAGGACTTTCGGTGGGGGAGACCAAGGCGCAGATGTTGGCGGCGCTCGCGGTCACCGCGCCGCTGCTGCCGGCGCACAAGCCGCGCTATCTCATGGGGGTGGGGACGCCGGAGGATTTGGTGGAGGGGGTCGCTCGCGGCGTGGACATCTTCGATTGCGTGTTGCCAACGCGGGTGGCGCGGAACGGCCAGGCGCTGCTGCGCACCGGCAAGGCGAACCTGCGCAACGCGCGTTTTGCCGAGGATCCTGCCCCGCTCGATGCAACCTGCGCGTGTTATGCCTGTCAGAACTTCAGCCGCGCCTATCTGCGGCACCTCATCATGGCCGGGGAGATTTTGGGCGCCACGTTGCTCACCCTCCACAATCTCCACACGATGTTCACCCTCATGCGGGAGATTCGGGAAGCGATCCTCGCCGGGCGTTTCGCGGAGTATCGAGCCGCATTCTGGGAAGCGCGACGCTGACGGCGTCGCCGGTCACAACTCCAGCTCGCGCAGCCGGGCGGGATCGTCGCGCCATTTCGGTTTGACCTTCACCCACAGGTCGAGGTAGACCTGCCCCCCGATGAAGCGTTCCAACTCGGCGCGCGCCGCCGAGCCGATGCGTTTGAGCTTTTCCCCGCCCTTGCCGATGAGAATCGGCTTTTGCGAATCTCGCTCCACCCAGATCGTCGCCGCGATGTAGGTGATGCCGTTTTCGCGTTCCTCGAATTCCTCTATCAGGACGGCGCTCGCATGGGGGACTTCTTGCCGCGTGAGGTTGAGCACCGCCTCGCGGATGAGTTCGGCGGCGATGTGCCGCTCCGTCTGGTCCGTGATCTGCGTATTCGGGTAGTAGCGCGGTCCTTCGGGCAGGCGCGCCACGATGGCGTCCAACAGGACATCGAGCGCGCTCCCCTCCAGCGCGCTGATGGGGGGAACGCGGGCACTCTCCGGCAGCAGGGCGTGATAGGCTTCGAGCCGTGCGGTTGCCTCCGCCCCTGGAACCCGATCGCATTTGTTGCCCACCAGCAGGACGGGGCGCCGCGCGGCTTTCTGGCGCAGGAGTGTGGCGATGTACATGTCCTCCTCGCGCGGCGTCGTCGTGAGATCCACGAGGAAGAGGATCACGTCGGCGTCGGGGATGGCCGCGACTGCCTGTTCGATCATCCGACGGTTGAGGCGGAAAGCGGGATTTTTGTGGATGCCGGGCGTGTCCACCAGCAGGAGCTGGTAGTCGGGCCGCGTGACGATGCCCAGGAGCCGGCTGCGCGTCGTCTGCGGCTTGGAGGAGACAATGGCGATCTTCTGTCCCACGAGGGCGTTCACCAGGGTGGACTTGCCCGCGTTGGGGCGCCCGATGAGCGCCGCGAAACCGGAGCGGTGTCCTTCGGGCAATCCCTCGGCCTCGCGGTCGAGGTCCGTCCCCTCGACGGGCGCGCCATGCTGGCCGAGAAAGGCCTCGATCAGCGCCAGGCTTTCCTCGTCGCGCGCTTCGTCCGCCGTCGGCTTGTCCTCTTCCAGAAATTCTACTTCATCTGTCACAATGTTTCACCAGGAGTGGGAAAAGGTATCCAGCGCCCAGCACCCAGCAACCAGCAACCAGCAACCAGCACCCAGCACCCAGCAACCAACATCCAGCACCCAGCATCCAGCACCCAGCATCCAGCACCCAGCATCCAGCATCCAGCAACCAGCACCTACTCCCCCTTCACCAGATAAATAGCGGGCAGGCCCAGAAGCGTCGTGACCCCCTTCACCAGGACGTTGGCCCAGAAAATGGACCAGACGACCGCGGCGGGGAGCACGCCGCCGAACGCGCCCCAGCAAAAGATGAGGCTGTCCACGGGGATGCTGACACTGTTGCTGAGCAGCACCCGCGCCCATTGATACCGGCGCGTGATGCGGGTGACCCACAGGTGATACACCTCCGTATCGAGCAGCTCGCTGAAGACCTCCGCGCCGATGCTGGCGCTGACGATGCGCCACACCGGCGTGAGCACCCCGGCGAAGGCGGCCTGGAGTCCCCAGGCCGGGTCGGGGGGCAGGGCGCTCAAAAACGCGAAATAGCCCGCCATGAGCAGGTTGATGACCCCGGCGGCGAGGATGATCGTCCGCGCGGCCTGCCGTCCCAGCAGCTTGTGCACCATGTCCCGCAGCGTGAAGGTGAGCGGGTAGATGAAGGTGCCTCCATCAATGCTGAAGCCGCCCACCAGCGCGATCTTGAGGCTGCCGACGTCGGCGAGGATCTGCGCGGCAATGTAGGCGGCGATGACGAGGACCCCCGCTTGTGAGAACGTCACATCGCGCTCTGCAGTACGCTCCTGATTCACTTTTGACCCTTCACGCTCACTTTTGCCCAACCATACCACGTCCGGCCCAGACGACAAGGGACGGCATAAGCCCCGACCGCACCGGTCGGGGCTTATGTGAGGACGGCCCGGCCCTTCAATAATCCATCAGCACCGAGGGCAGGAGGGGGAGATGCGGCAGCGCCCCCGTCCGCAAGATGAAGGCGGCGGGAAGCCCGACTCGCCCTTGGGTCACGGGGATGTCTTTCCCACTCAGGGCGTCGGTGTAGACGCCGTCGGGCAGTTCGACGCTCACCGCTCCGTGTTCCCCCGTCACATTGAAGATGCCGTAAAGGCCGCTATTGGGCGCGTTCCACGCCGCCTGGATCGCGGGTTCGCCGGCGAGCACGGTGAATTCGCCTTGCCTCTGCGCCGGGTCTTTCTTCAGCTGCGCGAGCGTGCTGAGGAAGGGTTGCAGCTCGTACTCACCCCAAGAGATTTTGTCCACATCGAAGAGGGAGGGCGCGTGCGCTGCGCCGGATTCCTGTCCCGCGTAGATGAGGAAAGCGCCCTTGTTGAAGGCCTCGAAAGCCGTCCATGCCAGCGCTTGATCCCGATCGGGAATGTAACCCATGATGCGGGGCTGATCGTGATTTTCCACATAGCGCAATTTGACGTAGTTCGCCGGATAGATGGCGTCCTGCAAGCGCAGCAGCTCCAGATAGCGCGAGGGCGGCACGACGCCCTTGAGGGCGGCTTGCAGCATCGCCCAGATGTCGTACACGTAGGTGAGGTCGAACGCGCGGTAGAGCTCGCCGTCGGAGAGGCCGCTCAGGTGCGTCCGCCGGCGGTATTCCACAAAGCGCGCGTGCACCGATTCCGCCAGCCAGATGACCCCCGGCTTTACCCGCGCCACGGCCTCGCGGGCCTCCAGCCAGAATTCCAGCGGCAGCAGCGAGGCGACATCGCAGCGGAAACCGTCCACGCCGAACTCCGCCCAGCCCTGCAGCGTCTCGATGAGGTAGGCGGTGAGACCGGGGTGCGGATGCTTGAGGTCAATCACGTCGCTCCATTCGGGCACGGTCGTCACCGGCGTGCCGGCGGCGTCCTGATGAAACCATTCGGGATGCTCCCGCACCAGCACCGAATCGTGGGCCGTGTGATTGTAGACTACATCTATCATCACTTTGAGCCCCAGCGCGTGCGCCGTCTGGATCAGCCGGGCGAGCTCCTCGCGCGTCCCGTATTCGGGATTCACGCCGCGATAATCGGCGATGGAATAAGGGCATCCCAGGCTCCCCTTCTTGTTCTTCTGCCCGATAGGGTGGATGGGCATGAACCAGATCACGTCCACCCCCATGCTCTGGATGCGGGGCAGATCGGCTTCCACGTCGGCGAACGTGCCGTGGGGGCCGTGATTGCGGACATAGATTTCGTAGAGCACCAGATTTTGATACGTACGCGGGGTGTCTTGGGCCATGATTCCCTCCTAAAATAGTAATGGGTAATGGGGTAATGGGTGAGGGGTAATGGGTGAGGGGGTATCCAGCATCCAGTATCCAGCATCCAGCCCCCTCAGGCAGGCGCGATACACGCCGGGTCGTCGTTGGCGGGGTCGTTGACCCGCGTCGAGACGGGATAGGCGATCATTTCCTCCGCGGGGTAAGGGGCGAGCAGAGACTGCAGGTCGCGCGGGGCGCGTTCGGCGGGATCGAGCCACCCGGCGTAGGCGCTGCGCGGCAGAATGACGGGCATGCGATTATGGATGGGGGCGAGCAGGGCGTTGGGCTCCGTGGTGATAATGGTGCAGGTGAGCAGCGGCGTGTCCTCGGGACGCCACACTTCCCACAGCCCGGCGAAGGCGAAGGGCGCTCCCGAACGCAGCCGAATCGCCAGCGGCGTCTTCCCGCGCTGTCCTGGTTCCGCGCGCCATTCGTAGAAGCCATCCGCCAGGATCAGGCACCGCCGTCGCCGGTACGCCGCGCGGAAGGAGGGCTTTTCTGCCAGCGTCTCAGCCCGCGCGTTGATCAGGCGGTTGCCCATGGCGGGATCCTTGGCCCACGCGGGGACCAGTCCCCACTGCAAAAAGGTGATGCGCTGCTGTCCATCGTTGATGACCACGGGCACCGGCTGCGTCGGCGCGATGTTGTAGCGCGGGCGCCATTCGGCGGGCGGCTTGAAGTCGGGGAAGGCGGCCTCCAGGTCCTCGGCCTTCAGCGTCATGAAAAACCGACCACACATTTCAGGATCCCTCCCACACTTTTGGCAGGCTTTGGATGCGGCGCACGCGCAACATGCTGCGGACTTCTTCCAGCCGGTGTGCGATGCGCGCGACCACCCGGCTATTTTCTTTGATCACGAAATGCAACACGGCGAGGTCCTCCGCCTCGATTTGATGCGCGGAGGCGTCTGCCACGTTCAGGCCCTCATCCACGACGACCTTGAGAGCGTCAAACATCAGCCCCGGCCGGTCCATCGCGTAGATTTCCAGGGTGATGGTGTAAATCTGCCCCGGCGTCCCTCCCAACACTTCGTCGAGGATCGCCGCGCTCAGCGGCCCGGCCAGGATGTCCCCGCGCCCGACGCGCAGGCAGAAATCCTCCACCGTTAGTCCGCGCCGTCGCGCGAGTCGCTCGATGGACTCCGGCGTCCACCCGTCACACTCTCCCCAACGCGCGATCTCCTTTTCGACGACCTCGCGCCCTTGCTGGATTAATGCATCTTGCGGTAGACGGGCGAACCAGCGGCGAAGGCGGCGCAGGGTGTCGGGATGGCGCGCGTACCCCAGGTCGGTGTCCATCCACTTGCGTTCGGGGCCAGGGTCGAGCTTCGTGAGGATCTCCACCTGAGCGCCGTTGGTCAGCGGCGTGTTCAGCGGCACGGGTTGACGGTTGACCAACGCCCGCAGGCATTTATCCCCCACCTCGGTGTGAATCGCGTAAGCGAAATCCAGCGGCGTGGCGCCGACCGGCAGGCTGATCACATCGCCATTGGGGGTGAAGACGCGGATCCGCGGCGGCGTCATCTCGGATTTGAGCTGCGTGATGAAGGTTTGCGGATCTTCCTCCAGCAGCGAGGTGATTTCCTTGAGCAGCGACAGCTGCGGCAGCGGTTCGGTCTGGCCGTATTGCAGGTAGACGCCGATGCCGTATTTCGCCAGCTGGCGCATCTGTTCGGTGTAGATGCGGATCTCCACGCGGTGACCGTGAGGGCCGACCACCGTGGTGTGCAGAGCGCGGTACAGGTCGTGTTCCGGCGCGGCGATGTAGTCCCGGAATTCCTCTCGCAGTGGGGGCCACAGTTGATGGGCGTAGCAGAGTGCCAGGTAGCATTCGGGCAGGGTGGGGACCACGACGTACACCCGGAGGGTGTCGTAGATGCGGGCGGGATCGCCGCCCTGCTCTTTGATCTTGCGGTAGTAGGTGGACACGGGATTGTCGAGCGGCAGCACCGTCGCGTTCAGCCCGCACGCCTGCAGGTGCTCGCGCAGTTGCTGGAGCGTGCTTTCGAGGTCGCCGGCGAGCAAGCGCGTGCTGGCGGCGAGCAACTCCTCGATTTCGGCGTAAGTTTCGGGGTGAAGCTCTTTCAGGCACAGGTCGCTGAGCTGCTGCTTGAGGAACCAGATTCCCAGGCGGGCGGCCGTGGGCACGAAGAGCTCGTCTGTCTCGATGGCCATGCGCCGTCGCTTGTCCGGCCGCAGGGCGTCGAGGGTCTGCATGTTGTGGAGCCGATCGGCGAGTTTGATGACAATGACGCGCAAATCGGCGGTCATCGCCAGGAACAGATTGCCCAGGCTGGCGGCGTTGCGTTGTTCGGGGGACAGTTGCCCCAGATTCTGCAACCGTTGGGTGCGAAGGGCCTCGACGCGCTCGTCGAACTTGGTCAGCCCCAACACCAGTTGCGCGATTTCGATGCCGAATTCCTGCCGCAGGTCCTCATAGGTGAGGGGGGTGTCCTCCAGCACGTCGTGGAGGAGGGCCGTGGCGAGGCTTGCCGCGTCCATCCGCATCTGCGCCAGCGTCTGCGCGATAGCGAGGGGATGGCAGATGTAGGGCTCGCCGGATTTGCGGTTCTGGCCGTTGTGAGCCTCTCGCGCCGCGTGGTAAGCGTCTGCCACCAGCAGCCGATCGGCCTCGGGCAGGTACTGCAATATCGCGCTGAGGCGATGATAAGCGTGCTCGACCCGGCTCAGGGTATCTTCCGGTTCAGTCGCGCCGGTCATGAGTCTCTCTCCCCGGCTGCCGCAGCCAAACAAAACCCCGCGCTTGCTTTGAGACCAGCGCGGGATTTGAATGAAGAGCAGGTAGCAGCCACGTCTGCGGCTGCTGACGCCAGCAGTCACGCGCCATGAAGATAATCCGGCAAGGCCGGGCCTGCGCTATGGAAATCCCGTCGGCTGTCATCATCACAAACCGCCAATGGTTTCGGATCCATCAGCTCTATTTTAGCCGGAATCGTAGAAAAGGCAAAGATGCCGCGCTGACGGAGCGCCTCAGTCCCTGACAGCGGTGATCAGGAAAAAGGGCAGATGCGCGATTTGCGACCAGGGCCCCTTGAGCGCCCGCGCTTGATGCTCGATGGAGGTCAGCGTCGCGCGTTCTTCCAGGGTGAGCGGCAGCCCTTCCAGGAAAGCGAAGCGCTCGGGGGCCGGCGAAGGTAACACCTCGAAGAGCCGCACGCGCACGTTGAATCCCTGCGCTGCGAGCAGGCCGGGCAGGGTCCGCCCGACGAGGGGATTGGCGCCCGCGCGCGACAGCGCCGCCAGCCACAGAGAGCGGGTGGCAATGGCGGGCGGATATTCGATCAGACCGCCGTAATCTGGTTCGAGCGCGAGCAGCACGCCGCCGGGCGCCAGCACGCGTGCCAGTTCGGCGACTGCAGCGTCGAGCGGGGCCGTCCACAGCAACGTGCACTGGCTCAGCGCGAGATCGAAACTGTGCGCAGCGAAGGGGAGTTCGCGGGCGTCGCCGCACACGCGCCAGGCGCCCGCGAACGTGCTTTGGGGATGGGTGAGCGCCGCGAATTTCCGGTCCAGCGCGGTGACTCTGCCGTCTCCACGGCGCACCAGCTCCGCCGTCACCGCACCGTAGCCGGCGCCCAGATCGAACACGCGCTGCCGGTATGCGATGCCACTTTCACGCAGTAAACGGGAGCGGGCGGGCGCGAGCCACTGGGCTTGCAGCGTCAGCTGCTCTGGCAACGGCAGCGCCGCCGATGTGCCCATGAGCCGCTATCTGCCGCCGCCCGCGCAGGCGCAGGCGCAAGCGCACCCGGCGCAGGCACAGGCGCAACTGTGGCCACCGCCTCCGCCGCTGCGTCCGCTGCTCGCGGAGCTCTTGGCCATCGCTTCGAAGATGTCGCCGGTGACCTTGTCCATGCCGCTGAGATTAAGCACGCCGCCTGAGACCCCCGGCACTTTGAGCGAACCGGGCAGGATGGCGCCCGCCAGACCACTCGCCGTCGCCTGGGCCCAACCGGCAAAGGAGGAGCCGACATCGCCCAGCGTCGTCCGTCCGCCCGCCGCGGGCCGGCTGCTGCCGGAGGCCGGCGCCGGCAGTCCGCCGCCGCTGCCACTGCCGATGACGACCGGGCGCGAGCGGCGGATCCAAACGGGCCAGTAGTTGTAGCCGCCGGCGGTGAGCACGGTAGGATAGTTGTCGTTCATCATCACCCAGGGCAGGTACTTGTCGAGGTATTCCTCGCGCTGCGGAATCTCACCGAGAGACTGCGCTTGTTGCCAGGCGCGCTCGATGATGCGCTGATAGTATTCCTTCGTGTCCGAAAGGTCGAAGCCTTTCATCTTCTTTGCCGTGTCGGCGATCAGCTCCGACATCGCCGGACCGAAGTCAATGTCCTTCACCGCTTTCTGAGGATATTTTTCGATCAGATCGAGGAAAGGCTCCTCGTATTTGTGAATCACGGTGTTCAGGTTCTGCGCGGCCTGTCGGCGGGCTTCCAGCCGGCTCTTCGCCGTTTTCAGATCGGGGTTGGAGAGGGTGCGGAACGGCTCGGCGACCTCCACCTTGAGCGGGTCATCCTGGACTTGCTTCAGCACACCTTTGGAAAGCAGGCCAAAGATGACGAGGGTGAGGATTTTGTTGAGCGGCATTTCGAGCAGCGTGGCCGCTTCGGGTGCGGTCAGCCCGCGCTTGATGCCGCCGCCTTCGACCTCCGCGATGGGCGGCAGGTAGGTCTTCTTGCGGCGGCTCAGATGCCATTCGTTGATGATGACCAGCAGGATGAGCAGGGGCAGCGCAATGACCTGCGCCAGCGGGCTGCCGATGATCAAAATCGCCAACCCCACCAGCAGGATCCCGAAGAGGGTGCAGCCGGTGCCCCCCGTGAAGCGGAAGAACAACACGCCAAACAGCACGGCCTGGATCGCTCCCATAATGATCCGCGCGTTGGGATTGTCCTCCATCCACTTGGTGATCAGGCCCACGAGCGTCATTTTGACCACGTGCGTCATGCCCGTCTGGGGGAAGGAGACGCCGACGAGATACGGCTGTGTCGCGTTTCCCTCCTCCCAATTCCAGACGGCGACGACGTGTCCCTGGAAAATGGCCTTTTGGGTGAACTCGACCTTCTGGTACAGGACGTCATCCGGTTGGATGCCCTCCGGCAGGTGAATGGCGATCCAGATAGCGGTGTTGCCACTCACGGAGCTGCTGTCGAACCAGGTGGGGGTGATTTGCAGCGAGGCGTATTCCTTGCGGGTGGTGTCCTGATACACCATGTCCGGCATGGTAAACTCGAAGTGCAGAATGCCGGTGCCGCCGGGGGGGATGGCCTGGCTGCCGAGGTGAATTTCGACGCCGGTGTCAATGTACGTGGACTTGCGAATGTCGCTCAGGCTCACGTCGTTCATCGAGGCGCTCATGTTGCTGAGGTCGTAATTCTCATGCGGCGTGCCGATGTCCACAACGTCAATCGTCTCTCCCAGGTTGTGGAAGGTGATGTCGTATTCGATTTTGGCCGAGGCGTCGGGCTGCACGTAGACCTGCATCCGTAGCTCGGGCACCTCAAAGACATAGCTCTGTGCCACTGCGGACTGGTGTCCTCCCAGCGGCAGCAACAGCAGGAACAGCAATATCAGACTGTAGAAAAGGTGATTTGTGCGTTTCATGGTTACCTCCCTCCTGGTATACGTGCTCCGCAAGCTGGGAGTTTCACGCTTTTTGCGCCCAGCCACTGCGTTCTCGCGGGCAATCGGCGGCGCAGATGACGAGCCCGGGGCAAATCTCGCAGCGGGTAGGGGCTGCGACGCGCTCGCGATAGCGGCGAAAGGCCTCATGGTTCCAGATGAACTCCCAATCGTCGTGGAGCAGGTTCCCGGCGCTGTGATACGGTCCTCGCGGCGGGATGACGCGCCCGTCGGCTTCCACGCGCACGGCCACATCGCCCGCGCAGCGCGGCCCTTGCTGCAGCTGTTCCGCCAGCGTCTGCGCCGGGTCGCGCTCCACGGGAGGTTCCCAGAGGAAACGCGCCTGCACGTCGTGGGCGATTTCCTCGATGATGGCGGCGAGCTGCGGCATCGCTTCGGCACTCAGCGCGCCATCGTGCTGCTCCACGAGCGCTGGATCGGCGGTCACATAGGCCACAAAGGAGAAGGTATCGGCGCCCCGGCTGAGCAGGCTGTGGATCGTGGGCTCAAGCTGGGACAGGGCGCCTTCGATCAAGGGGATCTCGATATTGGCGCAGATGCCGTTCTCTTCCAGCCAGGCAAGCACGACGTCGGCGGCTTGATGGTCGCCGGCGCCGAACAGCGCATCGTGAGTGCCGATGTCCAGCGCGGCGTAGGGGAAGGTGACGTGATCTATGCCCGCGACGCGCAGATCGTTGAGCAGACCCTCGGTGAGCAGGGCGGAGGCCAGCGCCCGCACGCCGGCGATCATGCCGAGGTCTTCCGCGTGTTCTACGGCATGGAGCAGGTCGGCGGGATCAAACGCGGCCGGCGCGAAGAAGGTCACATGCGGGATGTTGACTTCCCAGAGCCGCTCCAGGAGGGAACGGAGGATGTCGGGCGGAGCGAGCGGCACGGCGGCTTGCAGCGGCGCGATCAGGTTCGTAGCGTTGGGGGCGAGCGCGGCGTCTTCGAGATTGAAGACGGGATAGGCGTCGCCGGGGGCCGCGAGCTGTTGCAGGAGGTTGTGCACGGCGGCAATGTCGCGCCGCATGAGCTCCGGCGCGGCGCCCCGGAAGGTGGCCTTGAGGGAATCTACGATCTCGCTTTCATCGCGTCCTTCCAGCAGCGCTTTGGCGATGAGGACGCCGGAAGGGGACAGTTGCGCCGCGGCTGCGGCGTTGGCGATGAGCAGGCCGCTGCCGTCACGTTCGACTCGCAAGTGGAAGCGCGTGATGCCGTGCTCCGTTTCCCACAGCAGATGGCTCATGCCGGGGGCCAGCATCACCGGCTCTTTGGGACGGAAGCGGGCGTAGAGCTGTTGTAGCCGGTCTGTGAATTTCATTTTGCGTCCTCCTCGGAAAACACGTAATGCGTAATGCATAAGTGATCTTCTCAGAAAATCAGCGAATCTCAAAATCACTTGTATTGCAAATGTAGCGCAAACTTCAGTTTGTGCTCATGCCGCTATTTTCATGACTCAGTGGTGAGCTGCAAACTCGTGGGAACTCCTCCTCGCAAAATTGGCGAATTGGCGAATCCGCGAATCACACGTGTCCACATTCGCACGTTTATCAGAAAATGGCTCACGGATCAGAATTCCTCATTACCCCTCCCCCATTACCCATCCTCATGATTTATTTTTCTATCCGCCACACCATCAAATTATCCAGGCAGAGGGTCACCGGGGCGTCGTCGTAGGTCGCGCCGCCGATGCCGATGCGTCCGGTGGGGAAGAGGGCCGTGTCTATCTGCTGGACCAGCACCCCGTTGATGTAGACGAAAAGCGTGCCCTCAATACGTCCCAACCCCAGGTAATTCACGCCGTTGGGGTTGATGTGGAGATTCTCCGTCCAGTCAATCAGCGGATCCTGCCAGGTATCATCCTGGAGCAGGAACACGGCATAGGATTGCGACGTGGTGTCCACCTCATACCAGAAGAGGTTATCGCCATCAGGACCGAAGCCCAACCCGCAGCTGGCGTCCGTATCGGCGCTTACTTCGCATTGCACTTCGGCGAAGAAATCATCCGGGCGGAAGGGCTCGTACCATTCCCAGGCGGTCATGTTGCTGACTTTGATGTTGATGCAGTATTGACCGTCGGCGGGGGCATAGTAATCCACGTCGTCGCCAAAATCCTCGCCCCAGCTGTTGCGGTTATCGGTGAAGTCGTCCTCGAAGCGCAGGACCGCGTTATCGGGCAGGTTCGCCCTCCCGACGACGGTCCAGGTAGTAGGGTCGCTGATGTAGGCGTTGTAGAGGACTTCGGCGGTGCTGCCATCGCTGTAGGTGACTTTGAGATCGTAGCTTCCTGGTTCGATTCCTTGAACCGTGGTGCTGCCGCCGGCAGGAAGGCTCTCGCTGAGCCAGTTCGCGCCCCATGAATCATCCTCCACCGAAGAAATGAAGAGCTCCTCCAGCTCGGCGCCGCTCTCGTTGAGGATTTCCAGCGTGGTGCCCGTGGCCTGGGTGGGGCGTTCGGTGGGTTTGGGCTTGGGAGTCGCAGCAGCCGGTGGTTCAGCGGTCGCCTGGGTGGGCGTTTTGGTGGGGCGCGGCGTGGCCACCTCAGGCGCCGCGGTGGTAGGCACAGGCGTGGCGGGGGTGAGCGGGGTGGATTTCTCACTGCCGCAGGCCAGGGTGCCAGCGAGCAGGACCACGACAATCAACCATAGCCAACGACGGTTATTCATACGTTCCCTCCTGAGGATGTAAAACTTCGATGACATCACCTGTGTGTACTTCGCCTGGTTCCAACACTTTGACAAAGATACCTTCCCGTGGCATGACGCAATCACCGGCAGCGTAATAGATCGCGCAGGGGGTGTGACAGACCTTGCCGATCTGTGTGACTTCGACGAGCGCTGTGCCGAGCTGCAATCGCGTCCCGATCGGTAGGGTGGGCAACTCCAGCCCCTCGGTGGTGATGTTTTCGGCGAAGCTGCCCTCTTTCACCTTGAGTCCCTTCGCCCGCATGGTCTCAATGGATTCCCACGCGAGCAAGGAAACCTGCCGATGCCAGTTGCCGGCGTGAGCATCGCCTTCCAGACCCCAATCCACGCGCAGCACCCCGCTGCCGACGTTTTTCTTGATCATCCCTTTCCTGTCACTGATGCAGACGGCACGGACTTTTCCCTTCAAGGTTGGCCTCCTTCACGTATCCAATCGCCGCTCTTGCCGCCATGCTTTTCCAGCAGGCGGATGTTCTGGATCGCCATGCTGCGATCTACCGCTTTGGCCATGTCGTAAATGGTGAGCGCGGCGACGCTGACCGCGGTGAGCGCTTCCATCTCCACGCCGGTGATGCCCGTACAGCGCACCCGCGCGGTGATGTGGATCGCGGCGTGCTGCTCGTCGAACTCAAAGTCTACCGTCACGCCGGTGAGGGGCAGGGGATGGCACAGCGGGATGAGTTCCGGCGTGCGCTTGGCCGCCATGATGCCGGCGATGCGGGCCACAGCGAGCACGTCGCCTTTCGGCACGCCGCCCGCCTGAATCAGCGCGAGCGTTTCGGGCTGCATGTGCACTTCCCCCGCCGCGAGCGCCTCCCGCCGGGTGGGCTGCTTGGCGCTCACGTCTACCATGCGCGCCGCGCCGTGTTCATCAAGATGCGTCAAGTGTGGATCGGACATGGACAGTCCTTTCATCCCCCCACGGTTGACATCGGCAGCGCGCACTCGGGGAGCGGCTGTTGCGCCAGATGATGCTCGCGGGGCTTCTCCGCGATGGCCTGGCGGAAGATGGCCTGCAGCTCGGCGTCGTCGGCGCCAGCGCGCAATGGTGTCCGCAGGTCAATGGCGTGATCGGACATCAGGCAGGGCAGCAAGCGCCCGTCGGAGGTGAGCCGCAGGCGATTGCAGAGGTGACAGAAATGGTCGCTCACCGGACTGATGAAGCCCACCGTCCCTGCCGCGCCCGGCAATTGATAATAGCGCGCTGGCCCGACACCCATCTCGCCCTGGACCGCTGTGAGCGGCCCCCATTCCGCCTCCACGCGCGCGCGGATCTCGGCGATGGGCACGCTGCTCTTGGCTGACCATTCCGCGCCCGCCCCCAGGGGCATCACCTCGATGAACCGCACATGCCAATCCGGCAGCAGCGTGAGTCGCGCCAGATCCACGATCTCATCATCGTTCATGCCGCGGATGACGACGGTGTTGACTTTCACCGGCCGCAGCCCTGCGTCGAGGGCGGCTTCCCGTCCCCGCAGCACCTGTTCCACGTCCCCCAGGCGGGTGATGGCGTGGAAGCGTTCCGGCCGCAGCGTGTCGAGACTCAGGTTGATGCGTCGCAGGCCTGCCTGCGCCAGCGGGCGCGCGTAGCGTTCCAGCAACATGCCGTTGGTCGTCATCGAGAGGTCATCTAACCCGGGGAGAGCGGCGAGCTGCTTTACCAGATCCACGATGTCCCGGCGGACCAGCGGTTCTCCGCCGGTAAGCCGCACGTGGCTGAGGCCCATCGTGACGGCAATCCGCACGAGGCGCGTGATTTCCTCGTAGCGCAACACGGCTTCATGCGGTATCGGCGGGACGCCCTCTTCGGGCATGCAGTAGCGACAGCGCAGATTGCACCGGTCGGTGACGGAGACGCGCAAATATTCGATAGAGCGGGCGAAGGAGTCCACATAAGGCATGGTGTTGATTCCCTGGTTTCAAGGCTTTGTCATGAACAAGTGTACTCCATTGTTCCTGCAGGTCAACAGGTCCGTGGGGAAAGGGGCAGCGCCACGGCTTGAAAGCGCACCTGATCGCCGGGGAGCAATTGCGCCACGAGGGGCAGATCCGCCTGCAGCACGGCGGCGATTTTGGGATATCCGCCCGTGGTCTGATGGTCCGCCAGCAGGATGATGGGCTGACCATCCGCCGGGACCTGCACACATCCCGCGATGACGCCGTCGGAGATGATGTCGGCGGCGCCGGCATGGGCGATTGCCGGGCCTTGCAGGCGCGCTCCCATCCGGTTCGAGGCGGGGGTGAGGGTGTAGGCGGCGTTCAGGAAGGTCGCGAGCCCTTCGGCGGTAAAGGCCTCGGCTTGCGGGCCGAGGATGACCCTCAGCGTGGGGTGGGGGCTGTACGGCGGACGGGATGACGCGGGCCATGGCTTCCCTGCCGCGGCAAAGGGGTCGCGCTGCCCCGGCGAGAGGGGGAGGCGGTCGCCGGCGCGCAGGGCGCGTCCCTCCAGGCCGCCAAATCCGCCGGGCAGATAGGTCGCCTGAGAGCCGAGATACGGCGGCAGGGCGACGCCGCCATCTACGGCGAGATAAGCCCGCGCGCCGCTCCGGCGTGCGCCGAAGCGCAGCACCTGTCCCGCGCGGAGCGCCACACTGTGCCAGGTGGGGACGGGGAGCCGTCCGGCCCAGAGCTCGAAGTCTGCGCCGCAGACCGCCACGAGCGCATCGCGGGTGATGCGGAGCGTCGGTCCGCTCCAGGTGATTTCCAACCCGGCAGCCTGCGGGGGATTGCCGACGAGGGTGTTGGCGGCCTGAAAGGCGACCGCGTCCAGCGGACCGGAGGGCGGCACGCCGTAGCGCAGCCAGCCGCAGCGGCCGGCGTCTTGCACGGTCGTCAAAAGCCCTGCCTCCAGGATTTCCAACGCCCCCATCGCCTTCGTCGTCCCCCTCATTATCCCCTCACCCATTACCCCTCTCCCATCATCCGTTTTCAGTCTCACCCCTCCACAAAGCGCACGACGTCTCCCGCCTGAAGTGTGAAAGGTTCCGGGCGAGCCGGGTCGAACAGCGCCAGGGACGTGCGTCCGATGAGGCGCCAACCGCCGGGCGTGTCCAGCGCGTAGACGCCGGTCTGGTCGCCGGCGATGCCGATGCTGCCTGCCGGAACGTGGGGGCGCGGTGTGGCCAGCCGAGGCGTCGCCAGGCGGGGATCAAGGCCCAGCAGGTAGGCGAAGCCGGGCGCGAATCCCAACATCGCCACGCGGTACGTCGGCGCGGTGTGCCGGGCGATGACCTCTGCCGGAGTGAGACCGTGACTTCGGGCGACTTCTTCCAGGTCGGGGCCGTCGCTGCCGCCGTAATGCACGGGAATTTCGAGCCGTCGCTTCTCAGGCAGGGCGGCGCTGCCCATGCGCGCGAGGGCTTGCTCCAACGCGGCACGAACCGTGAGGGCCGGACTGTGTTGCGGCGCGTAGACGACCAGCAACGCGCGATAGCTGGGCGTCGTCTCGCGCACGCCGGGGATGGGATGGGCGGCCAGCTCGGCATCGAGGGCCTGCACCTGCGCCACGAGGCGCTCTTCAATGGCGGCGCCGAACTCGACGGTGAAGGCGGTATCGCCAACGGGCAGGATGCGGGGATACGACGTCACCCTTCCAGGACCTCGTTGAGGGGGGCGAGCACGAGCTGGGCCGCCTCGAGGGCGTGACGCAGCTGCGCGGCGAGGATCGCTGCGCCGGGCGTGTCGCCGTGAACGCAGAGGGTGTTCACGCGGAGGGGGATCACGGTACCTTCGATAGTTTCGACTTCCCCCTGCGTGATCATGCGGACGGCGCGCGCTGTCGCGAGCTCGGGGTCGTGGATCACTGCGCCGGGGCGTTGGCGCGGCGCGAGGGTGCCGTCTGCCAGATAGGCGCGGTCGGCGAAGCCTTCCAGCGCGACGCGCAACCCGTTTCCCCGCGCGGCGAGCCGCAGCGCCGCTTCAGGGAGCGTGACGACGATGAGTGTCGGATCAAAGCTAGCGACGGCGCGGGCGATGGCGGCGGCGATCTCGCGATCGGCGACGGCTTGATTGTAGAGCGCGCCGTGGGGTTTGACATGCGTCAGATGAGCGCCGGCCGCCTGCGTGAAGCCGGCGAGCGCCCCCAGCTGGTAGATGAGGAAGGTTTCCAGTTCGGCCGGTTGCAGGTCCATGGCGCGTCTGCCGAAGCCCTGCAGATCGGGGTAGCCCGGATGGGCGCCGATGGCGACGCCGCGACGTGCGGCCAGCGTGACCGTCTCGCGCATGACCGGCGGATCGCCGGCGTGCAGGCCGCAGGCGATGTTGGCGGAGGTGACGATCTCGAGCATGGCGGCGTCATCTCCGAGACGATATGGCCCGAAGCTCTCGCCCAGGTCACAGTTGAGGTCAATCTTCATCGCGTTTCCCTTTCCTGCGTGGCGTGTGGCACTATGGGAGGGCCCTCTCGAGCCTGACTTCCGCGCTTGTTCGCACCGGGGTTATTTTCGCCCAAACGACCGCGAACGCAAGTCTGCTCCTTCGTGGCTATCATTCGTCGGTTGACATTTTCACGGGCAGGCGTATAATCATTGATGTTTGAGACCATTGAGGAGCAGCACTGTGATGAAGGAAATCATCTATCTCATGACCTGGATGAACCGCGTTTTCGGGAACGTCGGTGATTCACCTTGTCGCAGTGCGCCTTTCGGCAGGTTGACATAAAGTGAGTGTCATAAGGCCGTGGGTCACTGCGAAACCCACGGCCTTTTTTATTCTCGTCATCCCTCTTGGAGGCCGTGGGACTCGTTCCACGGCCTTTTTTGTCCTATACCAGCGGTTGACGGAGGCACATCATGAAAACAAGCGAGCGTGACATGGCATTTTCGGACATCCCGGCATCTTTTAGCGTGCGCCCCGCGACGTTTGACGACGCGGTCGTCGTCACGGAGCTGCTTTGCCGTTGTTCGTTGGAGGAAATTGGGCGCCCTGAATTTGAGGTAGAGGAGCTGCGCCATGACTGGCAATCTCCCGGCTTCGACCTGGCACAGGATACCCGGGTGGTCTTTGCCCCTGAGGGAAGCCCCGTGGGCTATATCGAGTCGTGGGCGACCGCGCCGTATGTCCGTCTGTACTGTTGGGGACGGGTGGAGCCGCAGTATCGCGGGTGGGGACTCGGGACCTCTTTGTTGCGGTGGGCGGAGGCCCGGGCGCGCGAGCAGCTCTTGCTGGCGCCAGAAGGGGCGCAGGTGACGCTGACGCAGGGGACGCACGTTACCGATCGGCGAGGGCGAGCGTTGTTGGAAACACAGGGCTTCGCGCCGACGCGCTACTTCTTGCGGATGGCGATGGAGCTGGAGAGCCCCGTACCGGAGCCAGTGTTGCCGGAGGGGATCGTGATTCGCCCCTTTGTGCCGGGGATGGAGGAGCGTGCGCTGATTCAAGCGGTCGGCGCGGCGTTCAAGGATCATTGGGGTCATGTGGAGCGCCCTGAGGAAGAGGAGTTCCGTCAGTGGCAGCACCGGATGGATGACCCGGAGTTTGATCCGTCGTTGTGGTTTGTGGCGGTGGCGGATGGGCAGATTGCCGGCATGTCGTTGTGTCACAGTCACCTCACGGAGGACCCGGATATGGGATGGGTGGGCACGCTGGGTGTGCTGCGTCCATGGCGGCATCAAGGGTTGGGACTGGCGTTGCTGCATCACAGTTTCCGTGAGTTCCAGCGGCGGGGACGGCAGCGGGTCGGCCTGAGCGTGGACGCGCAGAGCCTCACCGGCGCGACCCGTCTCTACGAGCGGGCCGGCATGAGGATGGTGCGGCAGTACGTCAACTATGAGAAGGAACTCCGTCCAGGGGAAAGCCTGGCGACGTTGAATCTGGATGCGTGAGGAGCGTCTTTTGCGGCGAGGGCGCTGCAGGGGCTCTTGTTGAAATTCAAGTTCATTCGAGGGTGAAATGATGTCGGAGACAGGCATGGTACAGGGGATTTCGATCGCCGTAGCGGGAGCGCCGGCGATTGCGGGGCTGACTTTCCGCGGCTTTCGCGGGGAGAGTGACTATCCGGCGATGGTGGAGGTGCTGCGTCTGGCGCGGGAAGCGGACGCGCTCGATTGGGTGGAATCGGTGGAGGACGTCGCCCGCCAGTATCGCTATCTGACCCACTGCGATCCCTACCGGGACATGCTGTTCGCGGAAGTGGACGGGCAGGTGATCGGCTATGGGCGCACGTGGTGGCTGCAGTTCGATGACGGGACGCGGGCCTATATGCATTTCGCGCAGGTGATCCCTGCCTGGCGCGAGACCGGCATTCAACGCGCGATGTTGCGCTACAACGAGCGCCATCTGCGGGAGATCGCCGCTGCGCACGAGGCCGAAGCTCCCGTGCAGATGTTCGAATGCTGGGCCAATACGACGGAGGAGGATTGGGCGGCCTTGTTGCAGGCGGAAGGGTATCAGCCGGTGCGCCATGGCTATTCCATGGTGCGCCCGAATCTGGAGGACCTGCCTCAGGTTCCCTTGCCGTCGGGGCTTGAGGTGCGACCGGTGCAACCGGAGCAGATCGAGACCATCTGGCGCGCGGCGCAGGAGGCCTTTCGGGATCATTGGGGCTACAATGACGAGGAATGGGACCTCAAGCACCTGCGCGAGTGGCAGGAGATGCCGATCTTCACGCCGGAGTTGTGGCAGGTGGCGTGGGAAGGTGAGCAGGTCGCCGGGATGGTGTTGAACTTCATTGATGCCCAGGAGAATGCGGCTCAGGGACGGTTGCGAGGCTACACGGAGACGATCTGCGTCCGTCGTCCCTGGCGCCGACGGGGCCTGGCGCGCGCGTTGATCGCCCGCAGCTTTGAGGTGCTCAAGGCGCAGGGGATGACCGAAGCCGCGCTGGGTGTGGATGCGGAAAATCCCAACGGCGCCCGGCAGTTGTATGAGAGCCTGGGCTTTGTCACGGTCAGAGAAACTGTGACCTATCGCAAGTCGTTGCGAGAAGGCACGCCGGGGTTGCCTCCCGGAAAGGAAGAAGGATAATGGCGCAGAATACACTCCCATTCAATCTCACGGGTGAGACACGGGGACCACAAACGATGCAAGCACTGGCCTTTGATCTGAAGCAAACGGTGACGGGCAACCGCGCGGTGGGGCTTTGGCGGATGATGACGGGCTACCGCCTGATCTACCTGGGCGCGCTGGTGAGCGTGGCGTTGGGCGCGACCGCCCACACGGCGACGTTCTTCTTGCTGCAATACGTGGTGGACGAGGTCCTGACGCAGGGCCAGCACCTGGAACAGCTGCCCTGGCTGGCGCTCGGCTTTGTGGGCCTGGCAGCGGCGGAAGGGCTGTTCTCCTACCTGCGGGGCATCTGGGCGGCCAGGACTTCGGAAGGCATCACGCTGCGCTTGCGCAACTATCTCTACGATCACATTCAGCGGCTGTCGTTCACGTATCACGATCACGCCAGGACGGGTGAGCTGATCTCGCGGGCGACTTCGGATGTGGACGCGGTGCGGCGCTTCTACGCCGATCAGGCCATCGGCATTGGCCGGATCGTGGCGCTGTTTGTGATCAACTTCAGTATGATACTGCGGCTAAACCGCACGCTGGGCTTGCTTTCGATTGTGGTGATGCCGGTGGTCATCCTCGTCTCGTATTTGTTCTTCGGACGGGTGTCGAAGGCGTATGAGGCGTATCAGGAGCAGGAGGCGCGGCTTTCGACCACGCTCCAGGAGAATCTGATGGGCGTGCGGGTGGTGAAGGCGTTCGCCCGCCAGCGCTATGAGATGGACAAGTTTGAAGAGCAGAATTCCGAGAAGTACCGGCGCGGGAAGAAGCTCACGGCGATGAACTCGTTCTACTGGCCTTTCTCCGATGTCCTCTGCGGGGCGCAGACGCTCATCGTGATGGGCACGGGGGCGATGATGGCCACGCGGGGGGAGATCACCCTGGGAACGTATCTGGCGATTATCGGGATGGTGGGTGGGGTCATCTGGCCCCTCCGCAACCTGGGCCGGCTGATCGTGGACGTGTCGCGGGGCCTGGTCTCGTTCGGGCGTGTGGCGGACATCATCGCCGAGGAGCGTGAGGACATCGAGAGCGGGCTGGCCTTACCGGACGAGGGTGGGCTGCGCGGCGAAGTGCTCTTCGACCACGTCAGCTTTGCCTATCAGCCCACGCTGCTGGAGGCGGAGGATCCTGGCGGGGGCGACGGCAAGGGGCCGTTGGAGACATCCAGGATGGTGGAGGTGTTGCACGACATCTCGTTCCACGTCAAGCCGGGACAGACGATCGCGCTGCTGGGGTCAACAGGTTCGGGCAAGACGAGCATCGTCAACTTGCTGTTGCACTTCTACGACTATCAGGACGGACACATCATTCTCGATGGCCGGGAGCTCACCGAGATCTCGCGGGCGACGTTGCGGCGGCAGATCGGCATTGTGGAGCAGGAGCCGTTCCTGTTCTCGCGCTCGATCCGTGACAACATCGCCTATGGCGCGGGGCGCGAGGTGACGGAGGCGGAAGTGATCGAGGCAGCGAAGGCGGCCGCCATCCACGATGTGATTCTCTCCTTCCCGCAGGGGTATGACACGCTCGTCGGGGAGAAGGGCGTCACCCTCTCGGGGGGACAGCGGCAGCGCGTGGCAATCGCCCGGACGCTGCTCAAGAACCCGCGCATCCTGGTGCTGGACGACGCGACTTCTTCGGTAGATACTGAGACGGAGATCCAGATCGAGACGGCGCTGGAACGGCTGATGGAGAACCGGACTACGTTTGTCATCGCGCACCGCATCCAGACGGTGATGCAGGCGGATTGGATTCTGGTGCTCGATCGGGGGCGTATCGTTCAGCAGGGCGTGCACGAGGAGCTCATCAAGGAGGAAGGGCTCTACCGCCAGATCTACCAGATTCAGGCGCGGATTGAAGAAGAAGTGGAGCGGGAAGTGGCGCAGGCGTGAGCCGCGAGGCGCCCTAACGAGATTTTTACCTGGAGTCTACCCATGTCTGACTACGATGAATTTCAAGAGCAAGAGTTTACTACACAGTTCAATGGCAAAGTGCTGGTGCGGATTCTCGAACAGGTGAAGCCGTACTGGTATTGGGTGGCAGGGTTCATCGTGATGATCGCCAGCACCTCGGTGATGGATTCGTACTTCACCTACCTGAGCAAGCGCATCATTGACGAGGGCATCCTGGCGGGGAACGAATCCCATCTGTTGCGCCTGTTGGTGCTGTACGGCGGGATGGCGTTGCTGGAGGCGGGGCTGGTGTTCGGGTTCATCTACCTGGCGGGCGTGCTGGGCGAGCGGGTGCAATATGACATCCGCCGCAAGGCCTTCAATCACCTGCAGGAGCTGTCGTTTTCGTATTTTGACCGGACACCGGTGGGGTGGATCATGTCGCGGGTGACCTCCGATTCCGAACGCATCGCGCAGCTGGTCACCTGGGGCATCGTGGACACGACCTGGGCGGCGTTGAACATCATCACTTCCATGGTGTTCATGGTGCTCATCAACTGGCGACTGGCGTTGATCGTGGCGTTGATTCTGCCCGTGATGGGGGTGATCACCTTTTACTTCAAGAAGCGCATTCTCACGGAATACCGCTGGATGCGCCGGCTGAACTCGATCATCACGGGGGCGTACAACGAGAATATCTCCGGCGTGCGGGTGGTGAAGGCGCTGGTCCGGGAGAAGCAGAATCTCGTGGAATTCGGGGAAAAGACCTCGAGCATGTATCGGGCGGCGTATCGCGTGGCATGGCTGTCCGCGCTGTTCCTGCCTCTGGTGCAGCTGGTGGGCGCGTTGGGCGTCGGCGCGATCATCTGGTACGGCGGCTTTCAGGTCCGCACTGCCGGCATGACCATCGGCGGGATCCAGGCGTTCCTTTCGTATCTGACGTTCATGATGTGGCCGTTGCAGGACCTGGCGCGGGTGTATGCGGAGATGCAGCATAGTGTGGCTTCGGCGGAGCGGGTGTTCTCGCTCATTGACTCGAAGCCGGACGTGGTGGACCGCGAGGATGCGGTGGATCCGGGCAACATTCGGGGCCGGATCGTTTTCGAGGACGTGAGTTTTCAGTATGAAGAAGGCAAGCCGGTCTTGGAGCACTTCAACCTGCACATCGCGTCGGGGGAGCATCTGGCCATTGTCGGACCGACGGGCGGCGGCAAGTCCACCATCGTCAACTTGCTCTGCCGCTTCTACGAGCCGACGAGCGGGCGGATTCTCATTGACGGGCGGGACTACACGGAGCTGACGCAACAGGGCATTCAGTCGCGGGTAGGCATGGTGTTGCAGACGCCGCACCTGTTCTCCGGCACGCTGCGGGAGAACATCCGTTACGGGCGACTCGAGGCCACCGACGCGGAAGTGGAGGCGGCGGCGAAGATCGCGCACGCGCACGACTTCATCGTGGAAATGGAGCACGGGTACGAGGAACAGGTCGGTGAGGGCGGCGTGCTGCTCTCGGTGGGACAGAAGCAGCTCATCAGCCTGGCGCGGGCCGTGTTGGCGGACCCGGACGTGCTGATCATGGATGAGGCGACGAGCTCGGTGGACACTCTGACCGAGGCGCGCATCCAGCAGGGGATGGCGGCGGTGATGGCGGGGCGCACCAGCGTGGTCATCGCGCACCGGCTTTCGACCATCAAGAGCGCGGATCGGATTCTGGTGATCCAGGACGGGCGCATCGTGGAGGTGGGCACGCACCGCGAGCTGATTCAGAAGCGGGGGGCGTACTACGACCTCTACACGCGGCAGTTCCGCCGGGCGCTGGAACAGCAATACGGCGTCTATCAGGCGGCGGGGGCGTAGGAACGCGAGCCGCATTACAAGGATGATTTCCCCCCTCCAGGGGAATTTGATACGCAAGGACGCGCCGATAGGGGGCGCGTCCTTGACGTTTATGCGCGGCGTCCTATACTGCGAACATTGGCCGGGGATAGATTCCCCGACCTGACACAGGCATGGCAGACCCGGAACTCATGCCGGGGCGGAGCTGTACCCAAATTCCATGGCGGAGCGCGTGAGGTGGCTTCCTTCCTCTCCTCCGCCGTCACACAGGCAAAGGCGCGCTATGACAAACAAACTTTCCCGTAATGATCCCTGTTGGTGCGGTAGCGGCAAGAAGTACAAGCACTGCCATCTCAAATCCGATTTGCTGGGGCTGACGGCGCCGGGAAGCGCCGGGCATCCACAACGCCCCGATATTATCATCAAGACGCCGGAGCAGATCGAGGGGATCCGCCGCAGCTGCCAGCTCACCCGGCGCATCCTCGATGAGCTCACGCCGCGCATCGCCCCGGGGATTACCACGGACGATATCAATCGCTGGGTGCACGAGTTGACCGTGGCTGCCGGCGCGATTCCTGCGCCGCTTCACTATCGCGGTTTTCCCAAGAGCGTCTGCACGTCCCTCAATGAGGTCATCTGCCATGGCATTCCCGGCGACCGGGTGTTAGTGGAAGGTGACATCCTCAATGTGGATGTGACTTCGATTCTTGACGGCTACTATGGCGACGCGAGCCGCATGTTCCTCATCGGGGAGGTTGCGCCCGAAGCGCGCCGGTTGGTCGAGGTGACCCGCGAATGTCTGGAGCTGGGCATCGCGCAGGTGCGCCCCGGAAACACGACGGGCGACATCGGACATGTGATTCAGCAGCACGCCGAAAGTCAGGGGTACAGCGTGGTGCGGATGTTTGTGGGGCATGGGGTGGGGGTGCGCTTCCATGAGCCGCCCGATATTGCCCATTACGGACATCCACACACCGGAGTATCGCTCGTCCCCGGCATGATTTTCACCATCGAGCCGATGATCAACATCGGGACCTATGAGGTGGTCATCCTGGATGACGGTTGGACCGCGCTCACGGCAGACGGTTCCCTCTCGGCGCAGTGGGAGCACACAGTGTTGGTGACGGCGGACGGAGTGGAAGTGCTGACGGCGTGACTTTGGTGCTGGATGCTGGATGCTGGATGCTGGTTGCTGGATGCTGGTTGCTGGATGCTGGTTGCTGGATGCTGGATGCTGGATGCTGGTTGCTGGATGCTGGTTGCTGGATGCTGGTTGCTGGTTGCTGGATGCTGGTCGTCACCCATCACTCCTTGACCTTGAGGAGCTTGACATGCTATCACACGATTATCCGATTCTCGAATTCGATGCCGCGCGCGAGGCCATCATCGAACCGGGGAAGCTGATCGCGCCGCTGGAAGCCATGCCGGAGCATGGCGTGCTGTGCTTCTTCGGCGAGGTGTTCCGCGACCTGGCGGCTGCCGGACGTCTGGAGACGTTGTACCATTGCGTTAGCGAGATGGGAAAACATCCCGTCCACGCCCTGCAGCTGGAAGACGGGCGGCGGGTGGCGGTCTTTCATTCCGGCGTAGGCGCGGCGCTGGCGGTGGGTTTGATGGAGGAGCTCATCGCTTTGGGCGGACGAAAGTTCGTCGCCTGCGGCGGGGCGGGGGTGCTGAACCGCGATATCGCTGCGGGACATGTGGTCATCCCCCAGAGTGCCGTGCGCGATGAGGGGACTTCGTATCACTATCTGCCGCCCTCGCGTGAAGTGGAAGGCGATCCTGCCGCGATTGCCACGCTCGAACGGGTGCTGCAGCGGCATGGCGTGCCCTACCTCGTCGGCAAGACGTGGACGACCGATGGTTTCTACCGCGAGACGCCGGATAAGGTGGCGCGGCGTCGCGCTGAAGGCTGCCTCACGGTGGAGATGGAGACTGCGGCGTTCTTCGCTCTCGCGCAGTTCCGGGGCGTGAGGTTTGCGCAGCTGCTCTATGGCGGCGATGATGTGAGCGGCGCGGACTGGGATCACCGGGATTGGGAGAAGCGCACTTCCGTCCGCGAGCGGCTGTTCTGGCTGGCGGTGGAGGCATGTTTGGAGCTCGTGTGAACGTGGCTGCACGCTGATGAGCGCTGATGAGAGAAGCATCTGCGAAAATCAGCGTCCTATAGTTCTCCGGCGTTGATTGGACGTAGAAACGGGTGAACGCAAGTGATTCGCAGATTTGCTACTTTCCGAGGGGGTTGACATGTTCTTGCGGCACGCCACTGCGAATGAAAATGTGAGTTGGGAGTTGTGAGCGGAGGCTACGACGACTCTCTCCTCACGGCTCACTGCTCTCTATTTGCTGGGGAGATCACTTACGCATCACGCATTACGTATTTTTTAAGGAGACGCCATGTGCTGGCGCACATCATCCAAGCATGAAAATGTGCGGTGACTGTTCAGCCTGGCGTCAGGTAGCTCGACGGCGATGGCTGAACCTTTGTAATCGGTAGCTTTTGCCCCTCCCCCGGCCCCCTCCCCAACGACGCAGGCGCCGTTGGGGAGGGGAGAAAAAAATAAGGGGGCTTTGCAGGCGGGCGTAGCCCGCCTGCAAAGCCCCACAAAAAAAAGTTCCCCTTCCCCCCGCGCTGCGCGGGGGGAAGGGGCCAGGGGATAGGGGGCAAAAATTGATTCTCAATCTTCAGTGGCCGCCAGGAAATTTTCCGTTTTTTAGTCAGTGGCGGTACCTTTGTCACACAAGTGATTTTTTCGCTTATTCGCTTATTCGCTTTTTCGCTGATTTGCTGACTGCTGACTCGCTGATCTCTATTTTCGAAGGAGGAGCGATGGCTAAGGAACATGCATCACCGGGCGTGGCTTTAGGAGAGGACTGGCTGGCTTTCATTATCGGCCTGGTCCTCGCGGCGCTGGTCTGGATCGGCGTCATTGTCAAAATTCCCTGGCCAGTCTTCGGCTGGCTCAAGTGAGGGGAGGCGAGCCATGAGCAAGAAGCGCGCTCAGAGCACCCTTTCAAACGCGGCGGGCACGCCGCCCGTCGGTAAGTCCCCGTTGGCAGAGAACGCCTCGAAACAGACGTCGAAACCGCCCGCTCCGCTCAGGCCGCAACTCTGGCAGATTCTGGCCGGCCTGGCGCTGGTGTTGGCGCTGGCGATCCTGGTCGCGGAGTTGGATGCCGGCATCGCGGCCTGGTTCAAGGGGCGCGGCGTGGAGAGAAATCCCCTGGAGTATCCCCTCACGGCGGTGGTGGTGGGTCTGCTGGCGAATTTCATCCTGCACCGCACCCACACCTACCCACAAGTCAAGCCCGGCGTCCGCACGGAACTCTTCCTTAAAATCGGGTTGGTGCTGCTGGGAGCGCGCATCAGCCTGGGCGAGATCATGAGCAAGGGACTGGGCGGCCTGCTGCAGGCCGTCATCATGGTGACGTCCGTCTTCTTCTTCACCTGGTGGCTGGCAGGGAAGTTGAAGCTCGCCCCGACGCTCAAGGCGGTGATGGCGACGGCGGTCTCGATCTGCGGCGTCTCCGCGGCGATTGCGGCGGCGGGGGCGGTGCTGGCGAAGAAAGAGGAGGTCACGTATGTCACCGCGCTGGTCATCATCACCGCGCTGCCGATGATGGTGGTGATGCCCTGGATCGCGCAGGCGATGGGACTTTCGCAGGCGGTGGCCGGCGCCTGGTTTGGCGGCAACATTGATACGACGGCGGCGGTCGTGGGCGCGGGGACGATGTTCGGACCGGATGCGCAGGCCGTGGCGGCGGTGGTCAAGATGGCGCAGAACGTCTTCATCGGCGTTGCGGCCTTCCTGCTGGCGCTCTACTTCGTCGCCAACGTCGAGCGCCAATCCGATGAGAAGCCGAGCGCGGCGGTGATCTGGCAGCGTTTCCCCAAATTCGTCATCGGCTTTGTGCTGCTCTCGGTGCTGGCTTCGCTGGGCGTGTTCAGCGCCGACGCGCTCAAGGCGCTGGACGGGCTTTCCAAGTGGGCGTTCACCTTCGCCTTTGTCGCCATCGGCATTGATCTCTCGGTGCGCGACCTGCGCGGCATGGGCTGGAAGCCGTTCGCGGTGTACATGGCGGCGACGGTATTCAATACCCTGCTGGCGTTGGGCGTTTCCTGGATGATTTTCGGCGTGTGGGGCTTCTAACGGCGGAGGGGGATGCTAAGGCGGGGTTCCGGTTTCCGGCCCCGCTCCTGGGGCTATTCACCGGTGAATGTCGCATGACTCGAGTTCTTGTCGCCGGCCTGATCAACATTGAGACGACCTTGCGGGTGGAGGGTTTCCCCATCGCCTATCAGCCGGTCCGTTTCCCCTTTGGGGACGTGAACAGCACGGCCTCTGGCGTGGGCTACAACATCGCGAAGGCGCTCACGGTGTTGGGCGATGAAGTGCGTTTCCTGGCGTTGCTTGGACAGGATGGCCTGGGTCAGCTGGCGTTGCAGTCGCTGGCGGCAGAGGGTATCCCCACGCAGTATGTGCTGCCGACGCTGGCGCAGACGCCGCAATCGGTCATTCTCTACGATGGCAGCGGCCGGCGCGCGATTCACGTGGATCTCAAGGACATCCAGGAGCGGGAGTATCCGCCGGCGGAGTTCGAGGCGGCGCTGGAGGGGTGTGAGCTGGCGGCGTTGTGCAACATCAACTTCGCCCGCCCTTTCCTGGCCGCCGTCAAGGCGCGGGGAATTCCCATCGCCACGGACGTCCACACCATTGCGGACCTCGAAGATGCCTATAACCGCGACTACATGGCGGCAGCCGACATCCTCTTCATGAGCGATGAGGCGTTGCCGATGGCGCCCGAGGCGTGGGCGCGGCGCATTCTGGAGCGGTACGGGCCGAAAATTGTGGTGATTGGCCTGGGCCGTGACGGGGCGCTGCTCGCCGAGCGTCGCCCCGAGGCGATGGTGCGCCTGCCGGCGGTGTTCACGCGCCCGGTGGTCAACTCCATCGGCGCGGGGGATGCCCTCTTCACGGCCTTCATCCATTTCTACGCCCGCGAGCGCCGCGCCTGGGACGCGCTGCGGAAGGCCATGGTCTTCGCCTCGTACAAAATCGGCGAGAAGGGCGCCGCGCAGGGGTTTCTGACGGAACCGGAGCTGCTCAAGTGGTGTCGAGTCGCGGGGATGGAGTCGGTTTGAGCCTCATACCCTTGCCGTAGAGTGCAAAAACGGACAAGGCAATCGCAGCTGGCGGTGGATCATCCTCCACCGCCAGCTGTGTAGAGGGCGACCTTATGCCCGCGCCGCTTCCTGTCCCAGGCGGAAGGCGACGCGGTTCACTTCATTATACTGATCCGGCACACGGCGCAGGATGGCTGTTTCCCACAGCGCCGGATCGGTATCCAACAGCGTGGAGAGCGCCGCGAGCATGATGGTGTTCACGGTGCGGGAATTGCCCGCCTGTTCCGCCAGGGGCAGCGCGTCCACGACGATGACGCGCCCGGCGCGCGCTTTCAATGCGGCGAGGATCTCCTCCTCGGCGGGATAGGTCGCGTTCCCCACGCTGACCGACATGGGGACAATGCGCTGCCGGTTGACGATGATCGTCCCACCGGGCTTGAGCCAGTCGAGCCAGCGGGCGGCTTCGAGCAGCTCGAAGGACATGAGGACATCCACGGTGCCGCACTCGCACGTCGGGGAGCCTACCGCGGGCGCCCAGCGGATGTGGCTTTCCACCACGCCCCCGCGTTGGGCGAAGCCGTGCACCTCGGATTTCTTCGCGTCCAGCCCCAAATCCAGGCCTACCTGAGCCGCGATATCGGAAGCCGTGAGCACCCCCTGCCCACCGACTCCGACAAAGAGGAAGTTCATCTGAGTGATCATAACGCCTCCTGAGTGCCTATCCATTGTTCAGCATATGAGCTTTGAGAAATTCGTCAGGGGTGAGGACTGGCATGGCCGCTGCCTGGAATCCTGAAGTATCGCGGGTGATGATGGTAGCATCCAGCCCATAGAGCATAGCGCACGCAATTTGTACATTGTCTTCGAAATCGTGTCCCGCAAGTGCTGTTGCGGCGATCAAAGTACGCTGTTCTACTGTGCAGATTTCGAAGGTATCGAGGCATAGTTTGACAGCGGTGTGGGCACGTTCGCTATTGGTGAGGCGGCGGGCAATATAGTCAATGTTGGTGAGAGTGCATGAGACGATGTATGCCGTGAGGCTATCATCATCAACGGCTTGCCAGATAGCGCTGGCTGCCTTGACCCAAGGAGCGCGATTGAGCAATACATTCAGGATCACGTTGGTGTCCAATGACACGCGCATTATCCGTATTTTTCCAGCCGACGTTCGCGCAACCACTGTTGGATGGTCTCATCCGTTGGAGCGGGTTGGTCTGTTGCCAGTAATCCCAAGGCCACGTGCAGCGTGGGACTTCGCCGCGGCTGTGCAGGTGTGGCAGGAAGGGTGTTGAGCACATCGCGCACCAACGTCAGCCGATGTTCGGGTGGCCAACGTTTGATCTGAGCCATAATGCGTTCATACTCTGCTTGTCTGAAAGTCATAGATCGCCTCCGTCGGGGATCTGTGCTTTAATTATACCTCATTGCTGGATCAGCATCCAACTGTATGGAGAGTACGGGGAGCGTGGGTGGAAAGGCACTCACTCGCTTTTTCGCTCACCCGCTTTTTCGCTTTGCCGCTCACTCGCTTTCTCGCTCGATCGCTTGTGTAGGGCAGACCTGGCTGCAGACCGTGCAGCCGGTGCAGAGCAGCGGATCAATTAGCGTTTTGGGACGCTGGTTCTTCTCGTAGAGCTCATCGCTCTTGAGGATAGCCGGGCAGCCGACCCGGAGGCAGGCGTGACACGCCACGCACTTGTCGGCAGCCACGCGCATGCGCGGTTGGAGGTGGAAATGCGGCGTGAAGACGCACGCGCCCCGCACGATGATCACGGCCGGCCCGTCCTCGTGCGCCAGCGCCGCCCTGAGCGCCGCTTCCACGGCTTTGACGTCCCAGGCGTCCACTTCTTCCACGAAAGTGACCCCCAGCGCCTTGACCAGCGGGGCGATGTCAATCGCGTGACCCTCTTCGCCCTGCAAGGTGACACCGGTGCCGGGGTGCTGTTGTTGTCCCGTCATGGCGGTGATGCGGTTGTCGAGGATCGCCACGGTGATCTTCGCCCTGTTGTAGACGGCGGCCGCGAGCGGTGAGAGGCCGGAATGGAAGAAGGTGCTATCCCCGATGGTGGCGACGGCGCCTTCCTGTCCGCCCGCCTGCTTGAAACCGTGCGCCATGCCGATGCTCGCCCCCATCGAAATGAGCATGTCCATCGCCTGGAACGGCGCCTGGACGCCCAGGGAGTAGCAGCCGATGTCGCCGGCGATGATGGTCTTGTGCTTCTGCCGCGCCAGGTCGTAGAAGAAGGCGCGATGCGGACAGCCGGGACACAGCGCCGGCGGGCGCGGCGGCACGTGGACCTGGCTGGTAGCTCCTTCTGGCGCTTTCGCCGGGGTTTCCTCGTGGATCAGCCCCGCCTTCAGCGCGCCCTGACGCACCTTTTCCAGCGTCAGCTCGCCGCAGAGGGGGAAACAATCCTTGCCGTGTGCGACGGCGATTCCTGCCGCCCGAAGCTGCCCCTCGATGAAGGGGTCGAGCTCCTCCACGACGATGAGCGTCTCCACCTGCGCGGCGAAATCGCGGAGCGCCTGCAGCGGCAGGGGATAGCTCATGCCCAATTTGAGGATGGAAGCGCCGGGGAAGATTTCCCGCGCGTACTGATAGGCGATTCCCGTGGTGACGATGCCCAGCGCACGGTCGCCCCAGAGGAGCTGGTTGAGTCCGATCTCGAACGCCGTGGTTTCGGTCCAGGCAGCGACCTCGCGCAGCCGCTGTTCGATTTCCGGGTGGCGCCGGCGCGCCACGGCGGGGACGATGACCCGGTCGGCGCCGCCCTCGCGGCTGAACGGCGGCAGGGGATGGAATTCACGCACCTCCGGCACGCGCGCCTCGACGGCCGACTTCGAGTGGGAGAGGCGGGTGGTGCTCCGCAGGATGACCGGCGTCCCGAAGCGCTCGCTCACCTCCAGGGCGATGCCCACAAAGCGCCGGGCCTCCGCGCTATCCGCCGGTTCGATGCAGGGAAACTTGCCGAAACGCGCGTATTGACGGTTGTCCTGCTCATTCTGCGAGGAGAACGTGCCCGGATCGTCAGCGCTTACCAGCACCAGCCCGCCCCGCACGCCGGTATACGAGAGCGACATCAGACTGTCGGCGGCGACATTGACCCCCACGTGCTTCATCGCCGCCAGCACGCGCGTCCCGCCGAAGGAGGCGCCGATGATGTTATCCAGCGCCACTTTCTCATTGCTGGCCCACTCGGCGCGGACGCCGGGATAACGGGCGAAATTCTCCAGAATCTCGGTCGAAGGGGTGCCGGGGTAGGCCGAGGCGTACTGCACGCCTGCCTCCCAGGCTCCCAGGGCGATGGCCTCGTTGCCCGAAAGCAAAATCTTCGTCATGCGAACCTCCTGAAATGTTTGATTCTGTGTTATGGAGAAATGGCCTGTGGCGGATTCGTGAGCAGCAGCATGGTTCCCTCTGCTCCATCTGGCAAATGTGTGGGTAACAGGGTCAATTGGGGCCACAGATACCAGCCGACCCTGAGAACAGGCTCTGTATGAGCATCCGATAGGGAGAAGGCCACGCGCTCGGTGACGGGGCGCCCCAGCGGCCAGCTGTCTGTGGGATGGTAACCACCCAGCGGAAGATGATCATTTTGGGCTATCAAGGCACCTGTATGCAGATCCAGCAGGTGCAGCGAGAGGGTATAGCTCTGGGTAATAGGGCGAATTGCTTCCCAGGTGAATTCAGAGTAGACCATGTTGTTTTGACGTTGTTGCTTGAAATTCACCAATTTCATTGGGCCAAAGGTCGCTTCGACGGAATTTTGTTGCTCAAAGCGTGGTGGATTGGCGAAAAGGAGCAGCCTCAGTTCGTTTGGCGGCCATTGTTCATTTATAATGGCCCAATGCTCGCGTAAGTACTGTTCGTACCAATTCGACTCATCGGCGGGGCCGTACCAGGTTATCAACCACACCCGTTGCGCTGACTCTATGTTGTGAAGGAATATGCTCTGTGCAAGTGGTTCTTGAGCCAGGTCTTCATACGGCGCGCCGAGTGTGGGGGGAAGGTCCCACTTGCTCAGGAGGACGTCTTGCAGCTCTGGCACCATATAGACTAACAGATCGCCTGGCAGCTGCTCTGTCTGTATAGTCGCAAGGATTGTGTCGAACTGGAACCCTGATGTCAGGATCACTTCCTGGCGGGCAGTGGGGGAGGAGATTTGTTGAAGATGCTTCAGGATTGGAGAGTGGGCAACATCATAAACCAGGAATGGCGCATGATGGTAAAGTAAAGGTTTTGTGGGGGGCGCTGGATATTTTTCTTCGAGCTCCATTTCCAGATGCAGGTAATTTACGCCGGTCGCTGCGATTTGTACCAGCGCTCCAAGCGCGGTAAACAGGATGACGCTAGCGCGCACCCAGGCAGTTGATGTCGTGCGTTTTAGCGCTCGATCAATGAGGGGTAAGCTGACGAGGGTGATGCAGGGGGTCAACGGCAACAGAAAACGCGGTCCCCATCCCCACCCGCCCCACCATTGCCACCAGGAACCAAACACACCAAGGTGGAAGACGATCAGACCGGCGATGCTCCAGGCAAGCGAGGGGTAGGCGCGACGGAAATCTCGCCATCCCATCATCGCCAGGCCTGCCGTGGGATTGTACCAGATGAATCCCCGTGCTGGACTGACGGTGAGGCCTAACACTCCCCACCACATTAAGGCGGGGACGAAAGTTTCATCTCCGCTGGCAAAATGGTAGCCGGTAGCGAACGGCGATCCAAACCGCGCCGTGTTGTAACAGGCAAGACCAACTCCTAACGTGATGACGGGAAAGGCGGTCCCCAAAAGGACGCTGATCTTTTTTCGCCGGGGTAGGGCAGCTTGGGCGTTCCACCAATAGGCCAGCAGTACCCCTGCCAGCGGTAGCAAGAGAAGATAGACGAGGTTGACGCCGATAGCCAACCCCAGGCCGCCTCCCAATTCAAGCCCTGTTTTGGAGCAGGCTTTGATTTCAGAGTCAGGATTCAATGCAAACAGCCGCCATATGCCCCGCAAAAGAAGGACGATTCCCAACGTACCGACGACTTCGCCAAAGATGGTTTGCATGTAAGGCAGGGCCATGGTGCAAAAGGCAAACAATGCTGTGGAAAGGGCCGCTGTTTTCCCCGAATAGCCAAGGTCATGGATAAGGCCATATAAAAGCCAGGCGGTAAGAGCAGTCATGAGGGAGCCCAATGTAAGGGCGAGCGCAATTGGATTGAGCTGCGGAAATACTTTGAGCCAGGATAACAGCGGCAAAAGCATAAGGATGACGAGGGGGCTTTTCTTGGTGTAAACATTGTGGTCATAGCCCAGCGCGGCGACTGATTCGCCGCGACGAGGCGTCCACATCTGAAAGGCCATGTCGTTGATGTGGGGGACTCCCCATTTGAGGGTATTGGAGGCGGCCGCAAACATGGCGGTTTCGTCAATGGACCGAAAAGCCTGAGGTCGTAACCATAGTCCAACAATCAAGACGAGGACTGCCAGACCGCAGCCCGTCAATCTCAGGAGACGCTTGTGCGGTTTCATGGGTTCTTGTCCGTCATGGCTATCTCACGGGGAGGGCGAGATGACCTCAATTGCCCACATCATGCCATCCCCCATCGCCTGCCCTGTCCCATCCGTCACGGGCAGGCGGGCATACGTGTCGGGGTCATAGAAGCCTATCTTGAGGGTGTACCTGCCTGGCGGCGTTTCCGCCGGGATAGCGAGACTGCAGGTATCGGTGATGACCTCGGCGGTGAACCAGCTGGGGGTGGGACGGCGACCTGCTCCAGGGGCCGTGTCCCGTTGGGCGATCGGTGTGCCGACCTCATTCAACAGGTGCACGAAGAGGGTGTAGTTCTCTTGCACCGGCGCTTCGGCGCGCCAGCTGAGGGTGAGGACGAGCGTTTGCCCTGGCGTGACGACTTCGGGCGCGAGCTCGGCTTCGAGGAGCGCGGCGAAGTCGCCGAAACGTGCCAGAGGGGCACGACCGGAGCTGTCGAAGCGGCGCTCCGGCGCGATGACCGCAAGCTCGCCGAGAATCACGGAAGCGCCGAGCGGTTCCCCGGCGGCGTCAAACAGCCCGGCGCGCAGCAGGTACGGCCCGCTCTCCAACGGGCGGCTGGGGACGTCGAAGCGCGCCGCCGGAATGAGGAAGCTGTGGCCATCGCGGATGACCTCGCCGCGGAGCCAGTGGGAGGTGGGCAGGTCGGCGCGGCCCGGCGGCGCTTCGAGCTGCGCTGCCACGGCGCCGCTGGCATCCACCAGCTGCAGACGTACCCTCACATCGGCGGTGGGCGTCGCCTGCGCCTGCCAGAAGAGGGTGATGAGCACCTCGTTCCCCACCTCCACACTGGCGGGGAGGTCGCCTGTGCCCACCAGGTGCAGACCGGCGCCGAGATCGGCGTCGAGCCGCTGCGCAAGCGGCAGAGTCTCCGGCGTGGGGAAGGTCTCGGGGCGGACGACGGTGAGTTCGGTGAGCGGATACGCCGTCCCGCGCCACTGCCCGCTGCTGCCCCACACATCCACTTGCCGTCCGGTGCCGGCTTCGTAGAGGGTGACGAGCAGCGTGTAATGTTCCCCCGGCGGCGTCCCGGCAAAGGGGGTGAAAGTGTAGGTATCGCGGATGAACTCGTCTGTCTGCAGCAGGGAGATGGGGTACCCGTTGGGATGTTGATGATCTTCCTGCCCGTAGAGCCTGCCCCACGCATCTACCAGGTGGACGGCGACGCTGTAGTCGGTTGTTGTGGGATGAAGTACCCGCCAGTAGAGGGTGAGCGCCGCGGGTTGATCTGTGGCCAGCGTGGGCGTTGTCAGATCGTAGCCCATCAGCGCCACGTCATCGCCGAAGCGCACTTGCAGCGGCGCGTCCACGCCGCGCAGGTGTTGGCCATCGAAATCCCAGGGATGGAAGAGCGTGTCGTGGCGGTCGAGGTACAGGCTTTTGACGGCGAAGAGGCTCAAGCCGATGCAGCCCAGGGCCAGGTAGAGGGTCACGGGTGAGGGGTGATCGGTGAGGGGGGAGGGGTGATGAGTGATGGGGCACCGAATTTTCCCCTTTACCCTTCCCTCATTACTCATTACCTCTTTTCCATTTCCCATTATCCCTTTCCCTATCCCCCACGTTCCCACTACCAGCAACGCCGCGCTGACGAGCGAGATCGCATCAGCGGTGCGGCGCAGCGGCGTCTCGCCGAAACGGACTTCGAGGGTGTGCTTGCCGGCGGGAACTTCCACTGCCAGCAGTCCCTGTGGCCCGTCGGGCAGCGTCGGGGCCGGTGCGCCATCTACGCGCACCTGCCAGCCGGGGAAGTAGTACCAGCGGAAACGCGCGCGGAAAGCGATCGGCGTTTCCAGCGTCACCTGCGCGGCGTTCAGGGCCTCTTTTTCCGCCAGCAGCTGCGCCCCTTCCGGCAGGGTGGTCGGATCCAGCCGTGGAATGAGGTAATCGTCCTCAGCGGCGGCGGTGTAGAGCGCCAGCAGCTCGTCGCCGGGGCGTTCCTGCACCCAGATGGGCAGATAGTCGCCGGCCGTGGTGGTGCCCAGGCCGCCGGTCTCGCGCTCGATGCGGATGAGAGCGGGCGGCGTGAGCGGTGGCTGCGGGCGAGCGTAGGGGGGAAAGAGCCAGGTGAGGGCAAACAGGCTTACTGCCGCCAACGCGAGTGGCAGGCGCCAGGCAGCGGAACCGGGAAGCCGCTCCAGCTCGACGCCTCCCAGGACTGCCAGTCCCAGGCTGACCGGTCCCAAAAAGCGCCAGGGGAACTGCACGAAGCTGAGCAGCGGCAGTTTTTCCCACAGGGGCGCTGAAATGGGCAGCGTCATCCCCAACAACACGAGAGAGGCCGCCAGCAGCGCCCATTTCTGAAGCCGTACGCTCGCGGGCAGCGTCTTTTTGTCGGGAAGAAACGCGCCAGCGGCGAGCAGGGGTAAAATCCAGCCCACGCTGTGAGGCACGTAGGGCGTCACCTCGCCTTTGACGGTGGGAGTCGGCCCGCTGAAAAGCTCGCCGAGCGTCAGAAAATGCTCGCGGTAATCGTAGATCTGAATCTGGTGAATCTGCACATAGGCTTGTTCCCGCAAGGCCGGCACCCAGAAGAATGCCGAGAGGCCCGCTCCCAGTCCCAGGGCCAGGAAAAGGCGCAGCGCTGCCGCCTTGCGCGCCGGATGTTGCCAGGCCAACAGCAGCGCGTATCCGGCGAGGAGCGGCATCCCCAGCAGGGCCATCACATTGTGGCTGAGCATGAGCGCCGCGCTGCAGAGGGCCGTGAGCACGAAGGGCAGCCGTCCGCCGCGGACGTTGAGTCGTTGCACCGCCCACAGCGCCCAGGCGAGACATGCCAGACCCCACACCTCGGCAAACGCGCCGCGATAGTGCAGATCGAGCAACGGATACGGCGCGTAGCCGATCAGGAGCGCCGCGCCGAGCGCCGCCGACTTGCCGAACCCCTCCCGCGTCCACAGATACGTTCCCGCGACCAGCGCCAGATGTCCCAGGACAAAGCCGCCGAGCAGAGTCGCCTCAAATGAGAATCCCAGCAGCCGCAACGGCAGCGCCAGGTAATAGCTCAGCGGCGCGTAATAATTGAAGAGCGGGAAGCCATATCCCAGGCCCAGGTCGGGGAACCAGCGCGGAAAGAGCGTTCCATGGAGCAGCGCCCGCTCGAGTTGCGCCAGCCGATACAGATGAAACACCGCATCGAAGCGCGGCAGCAGCCCTTGCAGCAGGGGCTGCACCGCCGGCAGCAGCGCTGCGACGAGCGTGAGCGGCAGAGCCAGGCGCTCCAGGCGCTGAAATCGGGATGGAGGGCGTTGTTGCTGTTCCATGCTGCCTCAATAGTACCGTGAAAGCGCGCTTGGGCAAGCTGCCGATTGTCACTTCCTGGGTTTCTGGATATAATCAGGGGCAGGTAATGGTACTTGGCGGATCGCGGGTTGAGGGGATGACACTGCGCACACTCTATCAAGCCTTGCTCGATTGCGACGGCGCGCGTTTGCGGGTGATCGCTCAGCAATGGGACGTGGCCCTCAAGGCGGAGGCGCGCCCCGATGCTGCGGCGCAGCTGGCGGATGCCATGGCGCACGCCGAGGGGGTCGAGCGCGTGTGGGAGGGGTTGCCTCCCGCCGCCCGCGCGGCCCTGGAAGACCTGCTGCGGCGCGGGGGCGTTCTCCCCTGGGCGATTTTCACCCGGCGCTGGGGGCAGGTGCGGGTGGTAGGCCCGGGGCGGCTGGAACGAGAGGAACTGTGGCGCACTCCCATCTCCCCTGCAGAAACCCTCTGGTATTGGGGATTGGTGTTCCGCGTCGGCACCCTCAGTGCTACTGGCGACCCCGTCGAAATGGCGTACGTCCCCGATGTGTTGATGCTGTATCTGCCCACGCCGCCGCCTCAAGAAATCCCTTCGCCTGAACCCATCGCCGCCCCGCCGCGGACCCTGGCGGGGGATGATACCCTCGGCGAAGCCCTGGTGACGCTCTGGACCTTCCTGCAAAACGAGAGTGTCCGTCCGGCGCCGGACGGCAGCTGGCCGGCGCGCTTGCGGGAAAACTTCCTGGCGTTGTTCCCGGCAGAGGCTCTTTCGCGCCTGCAGCTGCTGGAGACGCTGGCGTTGGAGCAGGGGTGGATTCATGTGGACGAACGTCACCTCTTGCGTCCGGTCCCCGGTCCCATGCTGGAATGGCTGCGCGGCGGGAGGCGGATGCAGTGGTGCTCGCTGGCGCAGGCGTGGGAACAAAGCCGCCTCTGGAATGACCTGGCGCAGGTTTCCTCGCTGCATCCCGATCCGGTGCGGGGCTGGCTCAACGATCCGCTGGCTTCCCGCGAGCGGGTGCTGGGACTCCTGCGGCGTTACACTCCCGGCGCCTGGTACACGCTGACGGGGTTGCTCGACTATGCCCATGAGCACGAGCCGGACTTCCTGCGCCCCGACGGGGATTACGAGAGCTGGCACCTCCGGGACGCCGCGACCGAGGCGCCCTTGCGCGGTTTTGCGACGTGGCCCCTGGTGGAGGGGGCGCTGCTGGCGTTTTTGGTGACGGGGCCGCTGGCGTGGTTGGGGATGGTGGACCTGGGGTGGACCGCGCCGCATTTGCCGCCGGACTGCTTCAGCATCAACGCGGCGGGCGCGGCTTTTTTGAAGCTTGACGGCGATTTTACGTTGCCCGAGCCGCCGCCGGTGGAGCTGCGGCGCGACGGCGTACTCATCACGCCCGCCGGCCGGCGTTACGAACGGTTTCAGATCAGCCGCATCGCCGAACCGGTGGGGATGCCCCGAAGGGCGTTTGGCAAGGAGGCCGCCTATCGCCTCACGCCGCTTTCGCTGGCGCGCGCCAAAGCGCAGCGCATTTCCCTGGAGCGGATTTTGGAATTCTTGCAGACAGCGACGGAAAACCCTCTGCCGGCGGCCTTTCAGAAGGCCATTGAACGGAGCTACAATGCCGGAGAGCAAGTGCGTCTGGCGCGGGTGTGGCTGCTGCGCGTCAAAGATCCTGAACTGCTGGATTATCCCGCCATCCGTGCCTTACTTCAGGAGCGGTTAGGCCCGCGTATGGCGCTTGTCCGCGATAGCGACCGCGAGCACCTGCTGGAGCTCTTGATCCAGGAGGGGCTGCTGTCGGAAATCGTGGAAGAATGAGGGCGGAGAGAAGCGGGAGGAGTTGACATGTGCCTGCGGCACATCACCGCGGATGAAAATGTAATGTGCGGTCATAGTTCAGCCTGGCGTCAGGTAGCTCGACGGCGATGGATGAACCTTTGTGAGCCGTCGTAGCTTTTGCCCCTCCCCCAGCCCCCTCCCCAACTGGGGTTGCGCCGTTGGGAAGGGGGAGAAAAAAATAAGGGGGTTTTGCAGGCGGGCTACGCCCGCCTGCAAAACCCCACAAATTCCCCCCGCGCCTTGCGCGGGGGGAAGGGGCCAGGGGATAGGGGGCAAGAGTTGATTCTCAATCTTCAGCAGTCGCCAGGAAACCTTGCGTTTTTTTTTTAGCCAATGACTGAACAGTTACCCTATGAGTGGTGACTACGACAACTTTCTACTCACTGCTCTCTATTTTCAGAGGAGACAGGGTATTTCATGATCACAGATGATTTATTTTCCAAAGTGAGCCGGGCATTCCGAACGCGGTTCCTGCGCGAGCCAGAACTGGTGATCCGCGCGCCGGGGCGCGTCAATCTCATTGGCGAGCACACGGACTACAACGACGGCTTTGTGCTGCCGACAGCGGTGGATCGCGCCGCCTGGCTGGCCGTCGGCAAGCGTGAGACGCCGGAAGCGATCATCCGCGCACTGGACATGGGGGGCGACGAGATCAACTTTCCCGTGGATCGGATCGCCGCTTCCGCTGGCGGGTGGGGCGATTATCCCCGCGCCATCGTCTGGGCCTTCCTGGAGCGCGGGCTGCAGCCGGCCGGCCTGGAGGCGGTTCTGGCCTCCAACGTGCCTGTCGGGGCCGGCATGTCCTCTTCGGCGGCGGTGGAGATGGCGTTCGCCTATGCCTGGAATGTTTTAAGCCTTTTCGATTTGCCCCGTGAGGAACTGGCCTTGCTGGGGCAGCACGCCGAGAACACTTACGTCGGCGTGAACTGTGGGATTATGGATCAGATGATCAGTGCGTGTGGGCGGAGCGGACATGCGCTGCTGCTCGACACGCGCACGCTGGAGCGTCGCTACATCCCCTTGCCGGATGACATCGCCATTGTCGTCGCGGACAGCTGTGTGCGCCGTTCGCTGGCCGGCTCGGAGTACAACGTGCGGCGGGCGCAGTGCGAACAGGCGGTGCGCTTACTCCGGGATGCGGGTCTGGAGGGGATTCAGGCGTTGCGGGACGTGACGCCGGAACAACTGCAGGATCACGCCGCGGCGCTGCCGCCGGCAATCCTGCGACGGGCGCGGCACGTGGTGACCGAAAACGCGCGCGTTCAGGCGACGGTCGCCGCCCTGCAAGAGGGAGATCTCGAGACGGTGGGGGAACTGTTGAAGGAAGGACACCTCAGCCTGCGGGACGATTATGAGGTCAGCGCTCCCGAGCTGGATCTGCTCGCCGAAACCGCGTGGGAGGTCCCCGGCTGTTACGGCGCACGGCTTACCGGTGCGGGCTTTGGCGGCTGCATCATCGCCCTGGCGCAAGTTGAAGCCGTTGAGGGCCTCTCCTCCTTGCTTACCGCGCGGTATTTCGAGGCCTTTGAGAAGGAACCGGCGGTGTATGTCGTGCATCCGGCCGACGGTGTGAGCGCGCAGTAATGGCCTGTTGCCTGGCGGCTGCGGCTCGCGGCTTTTCCCTTGCGGTGACATTTGCAGTCCGAAGAGATTCCTTGCACACTTGTCCCCGCCTTGCGCCTGGGGCTATAGTGGATGCGGCGTACCGACTCTGGGCTGTGCATCCATTAAAATTCAGTTCGACTGCATCTTGAAAGGAGTGAACTTGATGAACATCGGGATTCCCAAGGAACGGACAGATGGCGAGGATCGCGTTGGTCTGACGACCGCCGGGGTAGGATTGCTGACCCGTGCGGGACATAGCTGTTATGTGGAAAGCGACGCCGGCAGCGCCGCCGGCTTCGATGACTATGATTACGAGCGTAACGGCGCGGTCATTCTCACCGACACCAGGGAGCTCTATGCCAAATCCGATCTGATCCTCAAAGTGCTCCGCCCGACGCCGGAAGAGATCGGCTGGATGCATTCCGGGCAGATCCTCATGGGCTTTTTGGGCTTGATGGCGGCGCCCCGGGCGGAACTGGAGGCCCTGAGCGCTCAGAAAGTCACGTTGATCGCCTACGAGATGATCACCCCCGATGGCGCTGATTATCCCGTCCTCAAGACCATGAGCGAGGTCGCCGGTCGCATGGCGCCGTATATTGCCGGCACGTTGCTGATGCGCAATCACGGCGGGCGCGGGGTCCTCCTCAACGGCGTACCGGGGATTTCGGCCGGCGAGGTGTTGATCCTCGGCGGAGGCACTCTCGGCGTCAATGCCGCCCGCGCTTTTCTGGGATTGGGCGCCAAAGTATTTTTGCTGACCCGTTCGTTGGAACGGCTGCGCTGCCTGGACGCGCAGTTCAATGGGCAGCTCACTACGATGATCTCTCACGATTTCAACATCGCTTTTGTCACCCGCTTTGCCGACGTCGTGATTGGCGCGGTGCGTGTGCCCGGCGAGCGCGCTCCGCAGCTCATCACCCGGCAGATGCTGCGTACCATGCGCCCCGGCACCGTCATCCTCGACTTTTCTATTGACCATGGCGGCTGTGTGGAGACGAGTCATCCGACGACGCTGGATGCCCCGACCTTCATCGAGGAGGACGTGGTGCATTACTGCGTTCCCAACGTGCCGGGGGCCGTACCGCGCACCTCGACGCACGCCTTCAACAACGCCGCGTGGCCTTTTATCCGCGCGCTGGTCGAGTTGGGACCGGCGACGGCTTTTGCGCGGGTCCAGGAACTCAAGCACGCGGTCGTCATCCGCAACGGCGACGTGGTGGACAAGAAGCTCGAGGCCCTGCTTCGCAAGAGCTGAAGCGCATGGATTGGCGTGAGTGCTATCGCAGCAAGTGCGTCACCGCGTCGGAAGCGCTGGCCGCGACGATTACGTCGGGATGCCGGGTGTTCCTCACCGGCAACTGCGGGGTGCCGGCGGCACTGGTAGCCGCGCTGGTGGACTATGCGCCGCAGGTGCGGGATGTGGAGCTGGTACACGTGCTCACCGTCGGGCCGGCACCCTGGGCCGCCCCGGAGATGGCGGGACACCTGCGCGCCAATATCATGTTCATCGGCTCCAACGTCCGCCCCAGCGTGTGGGAAGGCCGCAGCGACTTCACGCCGCTGTTGCTCTCCGAGTTCCCCACCGTTTTTCGTCGCGGCGGCCTGCCGTTGGATGTGGCGTTGGCGCATCTTTCCCCGCCGGACGCCGATGGTTTCTGCTCCTTTGGCGTCGAGACGGGGCTGGCCAGGACCCCGGTCACGTCGGCCCGCGTGATTGTGGCCCAGATCAACCCGCAGATGCCGGTCGTCGCCGGGGACACGCGCATTCACGTGGAGGCGCTCGACTACATTGTCGAGGCTGAGACGCCCCTCTACGAGCATTGCATGAACGACGATCCCTCCGATCCGGTGGTGGAAAGGATCGCCGGGCACGTCAGCGAGCTGATCCCCGACGGCGCGACGTTGCAGCTGGGCATTGGCGCGATCCCTGACGCCATCTTGCGCTATCTCGTGGACAAGCGCGATCTGGGCATTCACACGGAGCTTTTCTCCGATGGCGTCATGCAGCTGACCGAAGCTGGCGTCATCACGGGCGCGCGCAAGACCCGGCATCCGGGCAAAATCGTCGCCGGCTTCGTCCTGGGTTCGCGAGAGCTCTATCGCTGGATGGATCGCAATCCCCTGGTGGAACTGTATCCTATCGAATACGTCAACGACCCGGCGGTGATCGGGCAAAACTTCCGTCAGGTCGCCATCAACAGCGCCCTGGAGGTGGATCTCACGGGGCAGGTCTGTGCGGATAGCCTCGGCCCCCGCCCCTTCAGCGGCGTCGGTGGGCAGCTGGATTTCATCTATGGGGCCTCGCGCTCCGAGGGCGGCGTGCCCATCATCGCCTTGCCGAGCACGGCCAAACAGGGCACGGTCAGCCGCATCAAAGCGCTGCTGACGCCCGGCGCGGGTGTGACGACGACGCGCAGCCAGGTGCACTGGATCGTGACCGAGTACGGCGCGGTGAACCTCTACGGCAAGTCCATTCGGCAGCGGGCGGCGAGCCTGATCAGCATCGCGCACCCCGACTTCCGGGATGACTTGCGCCGCGAGGCGGCTGTGTTGGGGTATGGATAGCGCCGCGAGTTGTCCATTTCGAAAACTGGCATAAAATCCACCCTGGAAAGGCAGAGGTGTTTTCTCGCCGACTTGTTGAGTTACGGGAGGTGTCCATTGTTCCATGCACTTGTAGCGGTCAAACAGGTGCCGGATACGACCAACATCCGCATTGATCCAGAGACAGGGAATCTGGTGCGGGAGGGCGTGCCGGCAATCATGAATCCTTACGATGCCCATGCACTGGCGGAAGCGGTGCGCTGGAAACGGCAGCTGGGCGGCAAGGTGACGGTCATCTCGATGGGGCCGTCGAGCTTCAGCTCCACCCTGCAGGAAGCGGTGGAACTCGGCGCGGACCGCGGGGTGCTGATCACCGACCGCAAATTCGCCGGCGCCGATACCCTGGCGACCTCCTACGTCCTGGCGGAGGTCATCAAAGCCATTCATCAGGAGGATCCCCTCCAGCTGGTGTTTTTCGGCAAACAGGCCATTGACGGGGACACGGCGCAAGTGGGACCGGGGGTCGCCGTCCGCCTGGGATTGCCGATCGTCACCTACGCCGTCAAAATCCGCGAGGTGGATCTGGAGGGCGGGCGCGTGGTCGTCGAGCGCAAGACAGAACGGTGGACTGAGGTCGTGGAGACCTCGCTGCCGGCGCTGTTGACGTGCGATAAGGAGATTGCCGAAATCCCCTTTGCCCCGCTGCCCGATCTGATCCGTTCCCTGCGCTATGAGCCGGAGGTGTGGACGATGGAGGGGCCGTGTCCTTTCGATCCCGACCAGGTGGGGGTGAAGGGGTCGCCGACCATCGTCTACAAGATGGGCACGCCTCCCCTGCCGCAGCCCGGTGAGAAAGTCAACGCTCGCGAGCTGGGGGTCGAGGGGGCGGTCAAATTTGCCCTCGATAAGGCGACCGCGGCTGGCATCACGTCGTTGCTCCTGGGAGGTGCGCAATGACCGCGCGACGTTTCTGGGTATTCCTCGAGCAAGAGGAGGGGAAGGTGCATCCCGTTTCGTGGGAGCTCCTGGGCGTGGCACGCACCCTCGCTTCACAGGTGGCCGACGAAGCGGCGGCTGCCGGCGACACGGTGCTCGTCGAGGGTGTGCTGCTGGGGGAGAACGTGGGCCCTATCGCGCAAGAGGCGATTTACTACGGCGCCGATCGCGTTTACCTCTTTGACGATCCGGTCTTCGCCTATTATCGCAACTGTCCTTACTATCAGACCCTGGCGGCAGCGGCGAAGAAATACGGCCCGGAAGTCTTCCTCATCGGCGCGACGACGCTGGGACGCGACCTGGCGGGCGCGGTGGCAACGGCCCTGCGTACCGGCCTCACCGCTGACTGCACTGGCCTGGAAATGGGGGAAGTCAAAGGCGCCCGACAGCGGTTGCTGCTGGCAACCCGCCCGGCGTTCGGCGGGAACATCATGGCGACCATCCTCTGCCGCAATTCGCGCCCGCAGATGTCGAGCGTGCGCCCGCGCGTTTTCCCGATGCCGCCTCGCAATCCCAACGCGACGGGTGAAATCGTGCACGAAGAGGTGGAAGCGACTGAAGAGAGCGCGATGTCCTGCGTGCTGGAGTTTATCCATTCCAAGGGCGAAAGCGTCAACATCGAATATGCGGACGTGATCGTTTCCGGCGGACGGGGATTGGGAACTCCCGATGGGCTGAAGCTGCTGCAGGAGCTCGCCGACGAATTGGGCGGTGTGGTGGGCGCGAGCCGTCCCCTGATTGACAGCGGCTGGATCGGCTACGCTCATCAGGTAGGGCAATCGGGGCGGACGGTGCGCCCCAAGCTCTACATCGCGGCCGGCATCTCCGGCGCCTTGCAACACAAAGTCGGGATGCAGAACTCGGACTTCATCATCGCCATCAACAGCGATCCCCACGCCCCCATCTTCGATGTGGCGGATGTGGGCATCGTCGGCGACCTCTATCAGGTGATTCCTGAGATGCTCAAACAGATTCGCGCGCTCAAGGAGGCGAAAGCATGAACACCACAGATGAGCGCATCCGTTTCGATGTGATCGTTGTGGGAGCGGGGCTGGCCGGGTCGGCTGCGGCGATGGTCGCGGCGCGGGCCGGCTTGAACGTGGCCCTGATCGAGCGCGGGCAGAAGCCTGGCGGCAAGAATTATTTCGGCGGCGCGATCTACACTCACGCCATCGCGGAGCTTCTCCCCGATTTTATGAGCCGTCGCCCGCCCTTCGAGCGCCCGGTGACCGAGGCCGGGTTCTGGTTTTTGGGTGCGGACGGCCTGACCCGCGTCACGGTGCAGGGAGGCAAGCTCGCCGATGGGACGCCCGACGCCTACACCACTTTGCGTGCGCCCTTCGACCTGTGGTGGGCGGAGCAGGCGCAGAAGGAGGGCGCGTTCCTGATCCCCAAGACGACGGTGGTGGACTTCATCCGCGAACCGGACGGACAGGTGATCGGCGTGAAGACGGATCGTCCGCAGGGCGAGCTCTACGCGCCGGTGGTGATCATCTGCGAAGGTGTGAACAACCTCCTCACGCAAAAACTGGGGCTGAGCGAGCACGACCTGGAGCCGGCCCATCTGGCGTTGGGCATCAAACAGGTCATCGCGCTGCCGCCGGAGACGATCAACGCGCGGTTTGGCCTGCAGGACGGTGATCACGGCCTGGCCGCTTCGGTGTTGGGGGATGTGTCTCTCGGCCTGCCGGGCATGGGCTTTATCTACACCAACAGCAAAACCCTGTCGGTGGGCCTGGGGGTCATGCTCGCGACGCTGGCGGAATACAAACTCAAGCCCTACGAGGTGTTGGAACGGTACCTCAAGCATCCCGCGATTGCGCCGCTGGTGGCGGGCGGACAGCTGCTCGAATATGGCGGCCATCTCATCCCCGAAGGCGGCTATCACGACATGCCGAAGCTGTATACGGGCGGCGCGCTGGTCGCCGGCGATGCCGCGGCCATGGTCAATGCCCTGCACTGGGAAGGCACCAACATGGCGATCATCGCGGGCAAACTGGCGGGGGAGACGGCCATCGAGGCGCATGGACGCAGCGACTTCAGCCAGAAGGTCATGGCGGGGTACGCGGAGCGACTCAAGCAGAGTTTCATCCTCCAGGACCTCAAACAATATCGGCGCTTCTCGCAGTTCCTCGACACGCACCCTGAGTTCATGGACATCTATCCGACGTTCCTCAACGATGCTCTGGGGGACTTCTTCACCGCTTACGGGCGCCCGAAGAAGGAGCTCTTCAAGGGTATCCTGGGTTCGTTGACTCGTCGTCGTTCGCTGTTTGGAGCTGCGGGCGACCTCATTTCGATGGGAAGGGCGGTGCTGGGATGGTAATGAAACGCAACGACGGTTTTGAAGCGAAGGAATTGCCCGCGGCGCTGCGGGAGACTCTGCCAGATGTCTACGTGGACGACTTGCTCGTCTCGATCAAGTATTTCATTGACGAGGAGCATCCCCACCTGTGGATTGAGGATCACGCGATCTGCGCGCGCTGCCAGTACAAGCCCTGCCTGGATTTTTGCCCCGTGAACGTGTACACGTTGGCCCACGATGGCAAGATTCAGGTGGCGTATCAGGCATGTGTGGAATGCGGCAGTTGTCGCGTGGGCTGTCCGTACGGCAATATCGGCTGGCAGCTGCCCCGCGGCGGCTACGGCGTGGCGTACAAATTCGGCTAGCCTGGGCAGGGTCGGGAGTCGGCCAGAGCGCGACTCAGGTTGGATGACGCAACGACCTCCGAGGAGGAACTCCTCGGAGGTCGTTATGTATGGAAATGGCGCGCCGGCGCGCTTACCAGGCCGCGTCGGGATCTACCCAGCTCTCCGTGGGGCGGTGATAGCTGAACAGCTCTTCCGGTTTGAACCACAGGGCAATTTCCCGTTCGGCGGATTCGGGGCTGTCCGATCCATGGACGAGGTTGTGGCGATTGGAGAGGCTGAAGTCGCCGCGGAGGGTACCGGGGTCGGCCTGTCGGGCGTCGGTTTTCCCCATCATGGCCCGCATGACGTTGATGGCCTGCGGGCCTTCGACGACCAGCGCTACTACCGGCGCGGAGGTGATGAAGCGCAGGAGTGGCTCATAGAAAGCCTTGCCGCGATGTTCCCCGTAGTGCTGTTCGGCGAGCTCCTGGCTCACCCACAGCATCTTCAGTCCGGCGATCCGCAATCCACGTTGTTCGATGCGCGAGATCAACGTTCCAATCAGCCCCCGTTGCACGGCGTCCGGCTTCAGGATGATGAGTGTGCGTTCCAAGATGGCGCCCTCCTCGGAAAATAGAGATCAGCGAGTCAGCAGTCAGCGAATCAGTGAAAAAGCGAATCTGTGAACCTCAGCTGCTCCAGAATGAATTCCGGAGCTGACAGGTCAAGTTCGCTGAAGCGAGCTCTCCCAGCAACGCGCTTCAGCGCGGTTGCTCGTGTCAGGCTGGGGATTCTATCCCCAGCCAAACTGGCGAGTCGTCGCAGCTTCTGCTCACGACTCACATTTTCTGTGTTGGAATGGCGGACCTCAGCAGCGGCGTCCCCCTGTTTTTCACAGCAGGCTGATCGCGCGCTTGTAGAGCGCCAGCGCCTGATCCAGCTGCCCTTTCTGCATGTGCAGATCGCCGAGCATCTGTAGCAGGCGCGGATCGTCAGGCTGTCGCCCGGTCAGCTGCGTCAGATCGGCCTCGATTTCTGGCAATTGCTGCTTCTCTCGAATCAATCGGCGGTAATGCGTCAGCGCTTCCTGCCATTCATTGGCGCTGACCAGGGCCCGCGCCAGTTCCAGGCGGGTGAGGTAATCTCTGGCGTCCGCTTCCGTGCGGGCGCGAAGCGCCTCGAGGGATGCCGTGGGCGCCGGCTCGGGAATCGCGGGAGCTTCGACTTCGACCATTTCTGGCCTGACCGCTTCCGGTTCAGCCAGAATGGGCCCGGCAATCTTGATTTCCTCTGGCCCTTGCTCCACCGGCCCTTGCTCCATGAGCGGCTCGCCATTTGGGCCAAAGCGTGTGAAGCCGAAGGAGGGGAGGGGCTGCGGCTCCAGGATTTCGGGTTCGGGCACTTTGGGGGCTTCGGCGACTTCTGCATCGAAAGTGAGCCAGCCGAAAAAGGTCTCTTCTTCGGTCTCAGCAACGATGGGAGCTCCGGCAGGGACGGCCTCTTCTGGCGCAGCGAGCGCTTCGCCCTCGAGCGCGGGGGCGATTTCCGGCGCGACGGCTTCCACGGGGGCGGCGATTTCTTCGGCGACGGGGGCGGCAGGAGCGGCGGGCGGGGTGGGGAGGGGCGCGGTGGGTTTGCGGCCCATGATC
>Ga0208197_1000459_pt1 | contig 51795 bp, 48 predicted proteins | sample AD_JPNNA4_MetaG_FD_184444 | JGI IMG/M metagenome (GOLD analysis project Ga0208197, IMG submission 184444) | Active sludge microbial communities of municipal wastewater-treating anaerobic digesters from Japan - AD_JPNNA4_MetaG (SPAdes) (version 2) | ecosystem: Engineered > Bioreactor > Anaerobic...
GCGCGCGCCGCTACTGACGCCTGATTTTGGTCTACCGTATCGTGTTAAGGTGCCTTTCTGCGGCAGGAGTTACTCTTGCCGCCCTGTTCATTTACCTGAACTCAAGTTATGTAACTCTAAACTCAAGTTCTGAACCGGGCGTGGCAATGACCTCGCCGGAAACTTTCTGCAGCCACTCGAAGCGCTCGCGGCTCATCCCTTCCGGCAGGATAGCGATGGAATCACAGGCCAGCAACGCGGAGTCGTAGGCGCCCCCGCGACAGTAGTTGCCGGTGGAGGGCCAGACGGCCTTCTGCTTCGTCGGGTCGAACTGACCCGTAACCAGGCGCGGAACGAGGCAGCCGAACGCCGCGCCGACCTTGTGTGCGCCCGTGGGGAACCACTTGCCCACCAACGCGATGATTCGCGCGGGCACCCCCGTCAAGGTAGGGGGCAGCTCCACATAGTTCACACCGCCGAAGCCGCCGCCGTGCGGGGTTGGCTCGTTGTGCCACGTGATGCGGAAGAGATTGCGCGGCGTGATGTCCCACAGGCCAATACGCGCCAGTTCCGCTTTGATACGGTCGGGAATCAGCGCCGGATTCTTCTGCTGCGCGAACGTGGGGATGATGATGTTGCGCTCACGCGCACGTTGTACTGCGTGTTCAAGTCCTTCTGGATGAATCGTCAGGTCAATCATAGTTTCTCCTTATTTAGTCTGATAGTCGTTGGTCGGATGGTCAGAGCCTCCGGTACAGCAGCAAGCTGACAGCTTGCGCTACAATCAATCGGCGTGTAGGGCAGACTGTCAGTTTGCTTTGCTGTAACTGCAAGCTGACAGCTTGCGCTACAATCAATCGGCGTGTAGGGCAGACTGTCAGTTTGCTTTGCTGTAACTGCAAGCTGACAGCTTGCACTACAATCAATCAGTGCGTAGGGCAAACTGTCAGTTTGCTTTGCTGTAACTGCAAGCTGACAGCTTGTACTACAATCAATCAGTGCGTAGGGCAAACTGTCAGTTTGCTTTGCTGTAACTGCAAGCTGACAGCTTGTGCTACAATCAATCAGTGCGTAGGGCAAACTGTCAGTTTGCTTTGCTGTAACTGCAAGCTGACAGCTTGCACTACAATCAATCAGTGCGTAGGGCAAACTGTCAGTTTGCTTTGCTGTAACTGCAAGCTGACAGCTTGCGCTACAGTCAATCGGCGTGTAGGGCAGACTGTCAGTTTGCTTCTGGACTACAATAGCTCCAGGGCCACTCGCTCCAATCTTGTACCAATCCGGCTTTGACTGGATTGTTGAGAACATAGTTCAAAATACGCCGCCCCTCTGCTGCACTCCGAACAACATGGTCATAGCTTTCGTGTTGCCAAAATGCGCCTCGCCGCCCCAGTATACGATTCGCCTTATAAGCAGTGTATCCCTTCAGGGACTGCATAATTTTCGCCATTGAATAGTAAGTGTCTTCGGACTCGCGTAGTGGGGTGAAGATAACATGAACATGATTGGGCATAATGCAAAATGCAAGCAATGTGTAGAACCGCGTGTCCCGGTAATGCAGGCTTTCGGATACTAATTGGGTGATCCGAGCGTCACGCAACCAGGTTGGTCCGAATGACGCCCTATTTAGAATCGAATCCCATTTCCCAAAAAGTCGGCGCTGCCCTTCACTGGCAAATTCTCTGCGTTCATCCGGGTCAGCAATATTGGATAACGCTGCCTTCAAAGCGATAGTTTCGGCGCGAAGTCGTTTTTGCACATCCACCGGCATTGATCCAGCCAGCCGGAAGGTGATGAAGAGGGTTGCGCCAGGCGGTTGTAGATGCGGCAGGTTGCGTTCGTAATAGAATTGATAATCCAATCGGTTCATATCATTCAAAGATGCGAACTAGCAGTTTGCGCTGCGTTTACGCCTGTTGATCAGGATGCTTGCGATTGCCGCACCGATGAACGTCCCGGCAGTGTTCAACAACCAGTCATCGAAACCGGAGACGCGGCTTGGAATGGCGAGCTGGAGCAACTCGATGGCCGCACTCAACCCCGCACCGACGGCAGTCGCCGCCAGAAGCCGGGTCCCGCGCGGCTTATGCGCCAGCGCAAACGCCGCCGCCGCACCCAGCGGGATGAAGACGACGATGTTCCCCAGGAAATCAATCAGGAACGGGATTGAAATCCCCTGCGCAGCAGCAGGTACAGTGAGCGGCGTCAAATCTGCCGAGGCTTGCTCCTGCGGGCGCAACGTCATCCATAGCAGCCAGGCCGCAACCACGACAACGGCCAGCCACCATAGCGTGATGCGTGATCCGTGATGCGTGCCACGCCCCCTTTCCTCGTTATCCATTACCGATTGCTCTTCACTCTTTCCCCATCACCGCTTTCACCGCCTCCAGATTCGGCGCGACAATGGGCGGTTGCGTTACGGTCTTCATCGCGCTGCCGATGTCTTTGAGGCCGGAGCCGGTGAACAAGACGACGACGCGCTCTTCGGGGTCAACCAATCCTTTCTCCACGGCCTTGACCAGCCCGGCGTAGGCCGCTGCTGCCGCCGGTTCGCTGAAGACGCCGGTGTTGCGGGCAATGACGGGAATCGCATCGAGAATCTCCTGGTCAGAGACGCGCAGGTACGCGCCGCCCGTCTCGCGGACGGCGGCGAGCGCCTTGTTGCGGTCGCGCGGCAGTCCGGCACTGATGCTGTCCGCAATTGTATCGGCGGGCTGCGGCGTCATCTCCCAGCCTTGCAGGCCGCGCTCCCAGGCATCCACCAGCGCGGATGAGCCGGCGGCCTGGATGCCCATGATTTTCGGCATCGCGTCAATCCAGCCGAGCGTCAGCAGGTCGCGGAAGCCCTTGTAGATGCCGCCGATGATGCAGCCATCGCCTACGGGGACGAAGACGCGATCCGGCGCGGTCCACTTTCCCTCACCCTGGTAGAGTGAGTGACCGGGCGTTCGGGTCAGTTGCTCGCAGATTTCGTAGGCGGCGGTCTTCTTGCCCTCGGACATATACGGATTGTAGGCGGTGTTGCGGTTGTACCAGCCGAATTCTTTGGCGACTTTGAGCGTCAGCTCGAAGGCGTTGTCATACGTTCCATCCACCAGCAGCACGCGCGCGCCGTAGATGAGGTGCTGCGCGATTTTGGCAGGCGGCGCGGTCTTCGGGACGAAGATGACGGCTTGCAGCCCCACGCTCGCCGCCAGCCCGGCCAGGGCCGCCGCTGCGTTGCCGGTGCTCGCCGTGGTGACGATATGCGCGCCGGCTTCCTGCGCTTTGACGACGGCCATCGCCGAGGCGCGATCTTTGAACGACGCCGTCGGGTTCACACCGTCGTCCTTCACCCAGACGTTTTTCAATCCCAGCAACTCGGCCAGGCGCGGCGCAGCGTAGAGCGGCGTCCATCCCACACGCAGCGGCGGGACAGGCGAATCCGGCGCGACAGGCAGCAGCGGCTTGTAACGCCAGATGCCCATATCGGTGGGGGTGTGCGCCAATTGTGCAGGTGAAAACCGCGCTTGAATTGCCGCGTAATCGTACAGCACATCCAGAATGCCATCGTCGCCGTGTTTGGGGCAGACGTAAGACACGTCATCCACGGCGTATTCCGCGCCGCAGATCGTGCATTTGAGTCCAAGAACGTGATCCATAGGTAGTCCTCTAGTCTTGTAGTCTTTAGTCAGATAGTCTTGTAGTCGCATAGTCGTTGGTCGGATAGTCACGTAGTCTCAACTCAAGTTGCCACCTAACCAAAGAAAAGGGCTTTTTACCGCTGAGAACGCAGAGTTCGCGGAGGTTTTCCAGAATTTCTCTGCGTTTTCCGCGATCTCTGCGGTGAAATCTCCCTTTCTACGCACAGGTGGCAACTTGGGTTAGTCTTATCAGAAGTAGGGCATTTGTTCACCCATGACTACCTAACTACTCGACTATCCGACTACTAGACTAGCCAGGAATAATCCTCGTCCCCGTCTCGCCACGCAGCGCCGGGATGATGTGCGCCGGATCGGTGATAATCGCTTCTTTGCCACCCGCATCCAGATACCAGAGGATCGCTTCGATCTTCGGCAACATGCTGCCCTTGGCGAAGTGCCCCTCGGCGATGTAACGGCGAGCCTCGGAGGCCGTCATCACGTCAATACCGCGCTGATCGGGTTTGTTAAAGTTAATGTAGACCTTCTCGACGGCGGTGGAGATGAGGAACAGATCCGCCTTGATCTTCTGCGCCAGCAGCGACGAAGCGTAGTCTTTGTCAATCACCGCAGCCGTGCCCAGGTAGTTGCCGTTTTCGTCCTCGATGACGGGGATGCCGCCACCGCCCACGGTGATCGCGCAGATGCCGTTGTTGAGCAACGTCTGCACCACATCAAGCTCGATGATTTCCTTCGGTAGCGGTGACGCGACGACGCGACGCCAGCCACGCCCGGCATCTTCGACCACCGTCCAGTGCTCTTCTTCCACGCGCCGGCGCGCTTCAGCTTCATCCATAAAGCCGCCGATGGGCTTAGTGGGATTCTGAAAAGCGGGATCATTTTTATCCACCAACACCTGCGTGATGACGGTCGCTACGCTCTTCTTGATCTTGCGATGATAGAATTCATTGTTCAGGTTTTGCTGAAGGGCATAACCGATCGCGCCCTGCGAATCCGCGCCGCAGACGTCAATCGGCACTTCGTGCATCCCGGCGACCTTGTGCGCGATCTCCGAACGGCGCAGGATGAAGCCAACCTGTGGCCCGTTGCCATGCCCGATCGCTACATCCCAGCCCATCTCGATCATATCGGCGATGTAATGGCAGGTTTCTTTTGCCGCCTGATATTGATCTTCCACCGTCTGGTGATTTTTATCCTTGATCAGAGAATTCCCCCCGATAGCAATCACAGCCCATTTTCGTTCGCTCATATTAGTCTCCTTAGTCGGATAGTCGCTAGTCTGATAGTCATTAGTCACGTAGTCGTTAGTCGGATAGTCGGATAGTCGGTAGTCACGTAGTCGTTAGTCGGATAGGCGTTAGTCACGTAGTCGTTAGTCGGGTAGGCGTTAGTCAGATAGTCGTTAGTCGGATAGTCGAATAGTCGTTAGTCGGATAGTCGGTAGTCACGTAGTCGTTAGTCGGATAGTCGTTAGTCACGTAGTCGTTAGTCGGGTAGTCGTTAGTCGGGTAGTCGTTAGTCAGATAGTCGTTAGTCGGATAGTCGAATAGTCGTTAGTCGGGTAGTCGTTAGTCAGATAGTCGTTAGTCACATAGTCGTTAGTCATCAAATGCCTGGCCGACTATTTGACTACCTGACTACTCAACTACTTGACTACCTGACTCTTTGACTACTCGACTACTCAACTACTCGACTACTCAACTACTTGACTACTTGACTACTCGACTACTCAACTACTTGACTACCTGACTACCTGACTACTTGACTACTTGACTACTTGACTACCTGACTACTTGACTAACTACCACATCGTCAACGCCATCACGGCTTTCTGCGCGTGGAGGCGGTTTTCGGCCTGATCGAAGACGACGGATTGTGGCCCATCCATCACTTCACTGGTCACTTCGATGTCGCGGTCGGCGGGGAGCGGGTGCATGTAGATCGCATCGGGCCTGGCGACGGCCATCTTGGCAGCGTCGGTGATCCAATCTTTGTACTGATCCTGGATGCGCTTGCCCTCGGTAGGATCGGTGGTGGTCATCAACGGCCCCCAGGATTTGGCGTAGACGACATCCGCGTCTTCAAAACCCTGCTTCATGTCGTGGACAATGTCGAAGGCGGTGCCGTACTTGCGTGCCTGCGCCTGCGCCTGCTCGACGATCTCCGGCATCAGCGCAAACTCCGGCGGATAGGAAAGGGTCACATCCATGCCAAAGCGCGGCATTTGCAAGATGAGCGACTGCGGCACCGACATCGGCTTGAGATACGAGGAGGCATACGCCCACGAGACGACGATGCGCTTTTTGCGCAGGTCACGCCCCTTCTTCTCCATAATCGTCATCAGGTCGGCCAGGCATTGGAAGGGATGATAGATTTCGCATTGCATATTCAGTACCGGCGCACGCGACGCTTTGGCGACGCCATTGATGTAAGCATTGCCCACGCCCCAATCACAGTGGCGGATGGCAATCCCGTCGAAATAGCGCCCCAGGATTTCGCCGATCTCGGTGGGGGTATCGCCGTGGGCGATTTGGGTGGTCTTGCTTTCGATGAAGGCCGCATGTCCGCCCAACTGCGCCATCCCCGCCTCAAAGGAGCAGCGGGTGCGCGTGCTACTGAAGAAAAACAACATCGCCAGTGTCTTGTCACGCAACAGCGGATGCGGTTCGCCCAGCGCGCGTTTGCGTTTCAAATCCCAGGCGACTTCCAATACGGTTTCGACTTCTTCTTTCGTAAAATCAAGGTCGCCAATCAAATCTCGACCACGTAAATTAGTAATCATTTTAGTCTCCTTAGTTTAGTAGTCTTTAGTCAGGTAGTCGGTAGTCGGATAGTCGTTAGTTGGGTAGTCGGGTAGTCGGATAGTCGGTAGTCGGATAGTCGTTAGTCGGGTAGTCGGGTAGTCGGGTAGTCGGGTAGTCGGCGGTCGGGTAATCGGTGGTCAGGTCTTCGTCATCGAGTGGGTAATCTTCGAATGCGATGCTGTCGAGTTGGTATTCTGGGGAGGGTTCACGGAGCTGATTGTTTCCTCGTAGGTAAGCGATCATACCATTGATGAGTCGTTTGACTTCTGTGGCAAGGTCATACGTCTTTTGCATATCAGCTTGCACAATGTAACCTTGGTCGAGGGCCAGATAAAGTTGAGATTGAACCTCACTGGCTGAACGCCGGGCATATTTCAGGAAGCGAATGAACTCCACGTCTGATCCCGCGTCAAAGCCTTCGGCGATATTGTGCATCACTGAACCAGCTGCACCTTGAATTTGATCACGCAACCGGAAGTCGCGGTTAAAGTTAGGTTTGCTGGTAAGTGCATAAACAGAGTTCGCTAATGCCCGTGCCTTTTGCCAGCTCTTCACATCTTCAAATCGCTCGATCTTTGCCATCCATTCCTCCCCAAAGTAGTTGTTAGTCAGGTAGTCGTTAGTCTAGTAGTCGTTAGTCTAGTAATCGTTAGTCTAGTAGTCGTTAGTCTAGTAGTCGTTAGTCTAGTAGTCGTTAGTCAGGTAGTCATTAGTCTAGTAGTCGTTAGTCAGGTAGTCGTTAGTCGAAGAGTCATACCGTTTCCCCGACTATTTGACTATCCGACTATCTGACCACACGACTATCTGACTACCCGACTGCCCGACTATCTGACTACACAACTATCTGACTACCCGACTGCCCGACTATCTGACTACACAACTATCTGACTATCCGACTACCCAACTACCCGACTACTCGACTACTCGACTACCCGACTACCCGACTATCTGACTACACGACTATCTGACTACCCAACTACCCGACTACCCGACTATCTGACTACACGACTATCTGACTACCCGACTATTTGACTACCCGACTACCTGACTTCTTAACCTACTCCATCGCCCCCAACACCAACGCGAGCAAAGCCATGCGCATCACCACGCCGTTGAAGGCTTCCTGCCAATAGCGCGACCAACGAGTGATGTCCACATCAGTGGGGATTTCGTCCATGCGTGGCAGCGAGTGCAGCAGGATCGCGTCAGACTTGGCTTTCTTCATCAGCAGCTCACGGGTGATTTTGTAATTGTCGGGGGTGAAGCCGGCATCGCCCTTGCGCTCGTCGCGGGCCTTGGTGTAGTCCGGCTGCATCACCGGCTCGACGAGGATGACATCGGCATCGGCAATCGCCTGTTCGACATGCTCCGCCTCCTTGAAGTTCAGCCCGTATTGGCGGAAATCGGCCTTGTAGCTCTCCGGCATCTGCATATCGGGCGAGTTGTCGAAAAGGGCATTGGCGGGCGGGGCCACGAAGGTGATCGGACAATCGAACTGCGTCAGCGCGTAGCCGAGCGAGTGCATCGTGCGCATCCGCATGTCGCCGACGGCCAGCCAGCGCAGACCGTCAATACGGCCCTTCTCACGCAGCACCGTGTAGAGATCGGTGAGGATTTGGGTGGGATGTTCACCCCAGCCGTCGCCACCGTTGATCACCGGGATGCTGGCCCATCTGGCGGCCTCGTGCGGCGCGCCCTGCTGGAAGTGGCGCATCACGATCACATCGCCGTAGAACTCCAGCATCTTCACCGTATCCTTGATGGATTCCTGATACCAGTCGCCCGCGCGTGTCATCTTGGCGTCGGCGAAACCGGTCACATGCCCGCCCAGGCGATGCATCGCGGCCTCGTGCGCCAGGCGCGTGCGCGTCGAGGGCTGGTAGAACGCCGTCACCAGCGTCTTCTCGGCGAGCAAGTTGACATTGCGGCGCTCGCGGGCAATCGGTTCCATCTTCTGGGCAACTTCGAAGACGTGGAAGAACTCGTTACGCTCAAACTCTTTCAAAGACAAAATATCACGACCCATAAAACTACGCATTGTTCAAATACCTCCTGTTTGAATTACGAATTGCGAATTATGAATTACGAATGGCGAATGGTAAGCGAGGGTCTGATTTGCCATTGGCTACTTGCTTACCACCTTGCGCATCACGTGAAACTTGAAATGTCCCGGTACGAAGTAACTGATCGAGTAATCTACGACTCTCTCATCACAGGTATATAACTGCGCTGTCAATTTCAACAATGCCGTGCCGAGAGGAACATGCAAACGCGCCGCGCAGCGTGGATTCGCAGCTTCCGCGATGATGTCGGTCCGTGACGTTGAGAGCATCAGGTCATTACGCTGCAGAAGCAGATCGAGCACCGAGCCACCAAAATTATCGTCCACCGCCTCTTTGCACAAGTAGAGCGAAGGCACAATATCACGTAAGTCGGCGACCGGCGTCCCTTCCACGGTGATGACGCGATCCACAACCAACACTTCGATCCGACTGTCTTGGGGAAGCGCAAGCCCGTCTATCTCATCCGGTGTAGCCGGGCGTTCCTGAACGTCAAGGTGCGCCACCTGGACCACCAGGCCGGAGCGTTTCGCCATTCGTTCCAGGCTTTCCAGCACCTCCAGACCGGTCTCAAGGATCGGAATCCGTGAAGCGACGAATGTGCCCACGCCCTGTCGTCGCACGAGAATCCCCCGCTCGACAAACGTGCGCAGTGCCTCGCGCAGCGTGGCCCGCGAAACCCCCAGACGGCTTGCCAACACCGGTTCGGTCGGTAGCCGGTCGCCGGGCTGCATCTGTTCGAGCATCGCCGCGATGGCCGCTTCGACTTGGGCATACGGAGGCCGGATGTTCAAGGCAACAGGTTCAGGTGATGTCATAAGCAACCTCAACTCTATTATATGTCAGCTGTCTGACAACTATCCAGAATGAGTTTCGTATCTAGGGATGATGTTTGTCATATACACAAGGCATATTTGCATCTCTCTCCCTTCGTGGTACAACAACAAATACGTAGGTCGCCATGCTCCCAGAAGCACCGGCTATTTTCAAACTAGAGGCCGCCGAGAAACTAGAAATTCTCTGCGTTCTCAGCGGTAAAACTCAGGTAACTGAAGAATGACCAGACGAGTATCAAACATAACGAAAGGATATATCCGTGAAACAACCCACTACTGCGCCAGAATTAGATTTGTCTGTTGTGTTGCCGATCTACAATGAGGCCGGCAACCTGGAGACGTTCATCCCCGAACTCTCCGGCGTGCTGCGCGACCTGGGACGTTCCTACGAAATTATCGCTGTAGACGACGGCAGTACCGATCCAAGCGTGGCCACGTTGCGCCGTCTGAAGGAGCATGAGCCGCACCTGCGCATCGTCCGCTTCCGCCGCAACTTCGGGCAGACCGCCGCTTTCACCGCCGGCTTTGATCTGGCGCGTGGCCGTTATGTCATCACGATGGACGCCGACGGACAAAACGACCCTGCCGACATCCCCAGGCTCCTCAAAGTTATGGAGGAAGGCGAATACGACATCGTCAGCGGATGGCGGCAGGATCGCAAGGAGCCGTTCCTCTCACGCCGCCTGCCTTCAATGATCGCCAACCGCATCATCGCCAGATCCACGGGCGTGGCGCTGCATGATTACGGCTGTTCGCTCAAAATCTACCACTGGGAAGTCGCCAAGAACGTCAAACTCTACGGTGAATTGCACCGCTTCATCCCCGCCCTGGCCTCCGAAATGGGTGTGCGCGTTGTCGAAGTGCCGGTGAACGACCGTCCGCGCCGTTACGGGAAATCCAAGTACAATCTCAACAAAACGGTGCGGGTGATCCTGGATTTGCTCACCATCACCTTCCTCCTCAACTATCTGGTCCGGCCCATGCAATTCTTCGGCCTGGCGGGATTGCTCAGCGGAGGCGTCGGCTTTATCCTGGCTCTTTACCTCACGCTTCTGAAATTGCTGACCGGCGCCGACATCGGGACCCGGCCCCTGCTCCTGCTGGCAATCCTCCTGATGATCCTGGGGGTGCAATTCGTGATGATGGGTTTGTTGGGCGAGTTGCTCACGCGCACCTATTTTGAAGTCCAGGACAAAACCATTTACATGATCCGCGCCGAAGAGTAGCGCGCAGCGAAAGTTGCCTATGTCCTGCCATGTGGTTGCGTCCCGCCGGGTGCCCGGCCTCTTACGGCAGCGTTCCCCCTGGATGGTGACCCTGGCGTTTTTTGTCATGGCGTTGCTGGTGCGCCTCGCGCCGCTCAATCGCTATGTGACCCCCGACGAGCCAATTTGGGTGCAGCGCAGCGTGGCCTTTGCCGACGCCGTTGCCGCCCGCGATTGGGCCGCCATCCCCCAAACCGGCCATCCCGGCCTGACCACGATGGCACTTGGCGCGCTGGGCATCCGAATAGCGGCCTGGCTGCACCCGGCAGTTACGGCGGAACACCTTAGCTGGATTCGCAACATTGCCTGGCTGGCACCGGAAAACGCTGCCGCCGTCACCCACCTGGCGTTTTTCTTGCCCTTCACGCGGCTGCCGGTGATGTTGACCACGGCGATCGGCGTAGCGCTGGTGTACGCGCTGGGACGTCGGCGTCTTGGGGGGCGGACGGCGCGCTGGCTGGCCTGCTTCCTCGCGCTCGATCCGTTCTGTGGTGGCCTCTCCGGGTTGCTCCACACCGACGCGCTACAGGCGACGTTCGTCTTGCTGGCCGTGCTGCTCGTTGTCCCCAGGCGACGACTGCCTTCAAATCACTATGCTCGGAGGGAATCGCCAGCTCCCCGATTCTCGCACATAGCCGGGGATCCGACGATCCCCTCGAAGCGTAAGGGCATTGTGCCGGGCGATTGCGTGAATGTGGCATTGGCGGCGCTGTGCCTGGCATTGGCCGGGATGACCAAGACACTGGGGTTGCTTGCTGCGCCGGGCGTGGCCGTGGCGCTCTTACTGCTGCCGCGCGAAACATGGGGACGGCGGGTGCTGCGTGTCGCGGCACTGACCATCCTGACAACGGCGCTGTACCTGGCGCTCTACCCGCCTTTTTGGGCCGATCCACGCGCGGCATTGACCTCGCTGATCGGCGCAGTGAACTATCACGAAGGCATCGGCCTGCGCAATGTCTTCTTCGCCGGACGCCTGACCGCTGACCCCGGCCCGCTGTTCTATCCGGCAGTGCTGTTCTTCCGGCTCACGCCGCCGGTGTTGCTGGGGCTATTGCTGGCAGTGTATGATGCCCTCCGGGCACGCCGGTTGCAAGAGGCGCGTCTCTCCTCGTGGTGGCTGCTCCTCCCGGCGACCGTCTATTTCGTGGCAATCACTTACGCTACCAAGAAATTCGACCGTTACGCGCTGACGATGATGGTCTTGCTCTCCGGTGTGGCGGCGCAGGCCTGGGCGCGCCGCAATGCGCGCTGGAAGGGCGCGTTGCTGGCGATGTTGTTGTGGCCGTGGGCGCTGGTCGCGCCGCTGCCGCTCTATTACGCCGATCCACTCGTGGGTGGGCCGTGGCTGGCGCGGCAGATCGTCCCTTTGGGCTGGGGAGAAAGCGACGGCATTGCCGCAGCCTATCTGAGCCGACGGTTGCCCGATCCCGCGACGACCACGCTGCTCACGACCGATGTGCCGGGCGCGGCGCCCTATTTCCCCGGCGACACATGGCGCTACAAAGCCGCACTTCTGCCATGCGCCGACGCGCTCATCACCGAAGGTGCCGCGCCCGCCGGCTATACCGTCGTTGGAACCTTGCGCCTGGCCGGCCTGCCATTGACGACCTCGTACACGCAGACCCTCGCCCTGCCCGCAGACTTGCCGCTGGTGCTGCCCGGCCCGCTGCCCGGTGCCCCCGCCGATGCCGTCGCGCCTTCCGCCGATATGACGACGCTGCGCGCGTGGCTGGAGAACCGTTTCACGCCCGGCGCAGCGTTCCTCTGGGTTCACGCGCCGGCCTGCTATCCACTGAACGAAGCGCAGCTCACCGCACTTTTGGACGACAGGGTGACATGCGAAGCGACAGGAGAGGTCGCGGGGCTGTCGCTGGAACGCTGCCGGATGCCCGCGACCATGCCCCAAACTGCGCCGTTCCGTGCGCGCTTTGGTGGCGCGTTGGATTTGATCGCAGCGGCGTGGTCGCCCACCGCGCAGGCGACCGCTGCCCTGGCCGTGTTCATGCGCTGGCAGGCGCAGGCTCCGCTCGATGCTCTCAACGTCTACCTGACCCTGCGCGCCGCCGATGACAGTCTCTACGCGCAGGGCGGCGACATACTCACCGACGCCCGTGCGTGGCGCACAACGGCATGGGACCCCGGTGCGTTTGTTGCCGGGACGGCTTACATTCCCATTGACCTCACTTTGCCGCCGGGCGTCTACACGTTGACCTTGAGCGTCTCCGGCGGTGCCGGCTGGCTGGGGTTGAACTTGCCCGATGGAACGTTCGGCGGGACGCGCGTGGAATTGGGTCGGGTGGAGGTACTCGCGCCGCCCTATCCGGCGACAGAACTGCCGGGCATCACGGCGTTCGACACGCCGGTCAATGCTGCTTCTGGCCTGCGATTGCTCGGCGCGGGGGCACTGCCGGCAGAACTGTGGGGCGGGGAACGGCTGACTTTCCGCCTGGCGTGGGAACGGCAGCCTGGCGATCCGCCGGACACGCTGCACTGGACGCTCACGTGCGCCGACGCCGCCCCCAGCGAAGGCGATGTACCGCTGGCCCCCACTGCTCCGGCAACCTGGCGCGCCGGACATCGCTACATCGCCCGTTACGCACTGCGCACCGATCCGCTGTTGCCTGCGGGGCCTTGCACACTCGTCGTCGAGCCGGCCTCCGGCGCACCGGCCGTCTTGGGTGAGGTTACAATCCGCCAGCGTCCGCGCCGTTTTGCACTGCCACAGGCTCCGCAAACGGCGCTGGATGTGACCGTGGGGGATTTCGCGCATCTGATCGGCGTAGACGTGAGCCGCAACACGCTGGCCCCCGGCGAAACCTTCACGGTGACGCTGTACACGCGGGCCACCGGGACCGCCGGGCGCGATTACACCGCGTTCGTCCATGTCATCGGCGCAGACGGACGTGTCTGGGCGCAATCAGATCACCAGCCTGAAGGGGGCGCCGCGCCGACAACGGCGTGGGTGGCCGGGCAGGTAATTGTGGACACCCACACGCTGACTCTTGCGCCGGACGCGCCTGCCGGGGACTACACCATCCTTGGGGGTCTGTACGACGCCGAACGCGGGCCGCGCGTCCCCCTTTACGACGCAACCGGCGCGCCGCTCCCGGAAGCACGCGCGCCGATGGGGATGGTGACGGTCAGGCCATAGGCCAGGGTATACAGGAGGTACGCAGTTTGTTTCTCAGGATGAACAGGACCAAAAAGTCGGCCTCAAGCCTCTCCCAATCCTGAACATCCTGCTCATCCTGTCAAAAGTTTGAGCGTGGCTTCGGTGGCGGAATCAAGTTGCCCGCTATCCCGATGCAGGGCGCGGATTTCTTCCAATACATTGACGGCCAATGTCTCCTCGCCGATGTCACGTGCGATCTCGAAGCTCTTGTAAAGACACCCCAGAGCTTGCTCTGGGTGATCGGTGTGTTTCAGGCTTACCGCCTGTTCGTACAATGTCGCCGCCACACCGGCACGATTGCCGAGCTTCTCATAGATATTCTGCGCCGCCTGACTGCACGCCAGAGCGCGTTGATAAGCCTCCATTTGCCGATACAGCCCGGCAAGCTGGTGCAGACAGAGCGCTTCGCCACTTCGATCGCCGATCTCGCGCATCATGCGAAGGGCAGCCTCGTATTTTTCTACCGCTTGAGAGGTATCACCTGACTGCTGATAGGCCCCGGCAATTCTTCTGAGGATGTGGGCCATCTGTTCTTTGGCACCTTGCTTCTCAAGCATGGCATACACTTCTTCATAGACTGACAAGGCTTGACCAAGATGCCCGCGGTCCAGATACAAGGTAGCCAGATTATCCATGCTTGGCGCACGTTCTGGCCCGGCAGAAACGGCAATACTGCGCTGCAATAGGGCCTCGGACAGGTCGTGTTGTCCCCAACGATTGAGCACCGGGACGATGGTGCGGACAATGTGGGCGGCGGCCTCATATTCCCCCGCTTTGAAGAGATAATGCTGCCAGGCAAGCGCATCGGCCATAGCGCGGCGGGCATGTTCAGGGTTCTGTGTCTGACGTATCCACATCCCCAGGATACCGTTGCTATCGCGGGCGAGCCACTCGATGCGCGCTTCAGGCCATGAGGCGGTGCTGCTGGTCATAATGCGACGACGAGCTTCGTCCAGGAAAGGCGCGCTGTAGTAAGCAGCGATTTGCGCATACAGGCCGGCGCGTTCCAGATCGCTCACCGTTTCGAGGATATGATCACGCACGCGGGGGTGAAAATTGTACCAGGGGGAGCGATTTTCAAGGTGATGCAGGTGCAATAGCGCCAATTTTTCCCACCGCACCAGCAGAGGTTCGGCGTATTTCTCCGCAACGTGCGTCAAGCGCGTCACCACATCCACGTTGAACGGCCCTTCAAAAACGGCCATAGTGAGAAGCGCGTTGGTTTCGCCGGGGTCAAGACGTTTAAGGATGGCATCCAGGAAATACTGTTGCCACGCCTCGGTCGCCTGAGGAGTGATGGGCGGGTTATCGCGTATATCCTGCAAATGATGGCCGGTGGCAAGCCAGCCGTCCAGCAACTTCAATGTTTCAGGATGGCCGCCCAGCAACCGGTAAACGTCCAGTTTTGCGGTCAGGGATTCCCGACCGATGTGTGGCAACGTGTTCATCAACAGGACGGCCTGGCGCGGCGTGAGCGGAGGAACATGGATTTCCAGTTTGTGCGTGACCGGCATGGCCGCCACCGCCTCCCAAATCCGGTTTGCCGTGAAGAGGTAGGTGGCCTTCCCACGGACGGAAATCAGCCCCCGCAGGATAGAATCCATGATTTTATCGGCAATGGACGCAGGAGCAGCCTCGGCGGCTGTCGGCGGCGACTCAAACCATGCATCCAGATCGTCAAAAACGATGATGGCGGGGTAATCGCCAACCATCCGGGCCGCCATGCGTGCGCGTTCTCCCGGATCGCGCCGGCTATCGAGGAGCAAAGCAGCCGCCTGGGTGTGCGCTTCGCTCTGGTGAGCGCGCCAGAACGCGGCGATTTTCTCCAGGGCGATCACCGGCTCGAACAATTCGTGGCATCCGATGACCAGCACATCCCCGGCGCTGATGCCGGAGTAGGCGATGAATTCGGCGGCGAGCGCGCTTTTGCCAATGCCATCGCTGCCCCACAGGGCCAAAACGTGGATGAATTCCCGCTGCGCGTGGCGCAAGGCATGCAACTCATTGCGCCGATCTACAAAATGGTGCGGAAGCGCCAGCCCGGCGACATTTCTAATCCACGTCGGGGCAGTGACCTTCCCCACGGCTTCCAGCGCGGGATCAATCAAACGTGTATCCTGCGCACGCAAGTATAGGGCCGGAACGCCCCAATCAAAGCGGCGATGCCCGGCAGGCCGTCCGTCATCCACTTCCTTAAGGGCCAGTCGTGCCCGATAGAGACTCTCGACAGGCGATTGGCCTTCCACAAGTTGGCCATAGAAAGTGTTGAACAGCGCAATGGCCGAATCGTCGGTCAGACTGGAGGGCACGGTTAATACGGCAGGGATGCCGAATTGCAGCAGGCCGGTGGCGACATTGTCGAAAGCATCCAGCACGCCGATTTGCGCGCTCTGACACGCCGTGACGACAAACAATCGTAGCTGTGTGGCGCTGCTCAACATAGGTCGGAGATGTTCAGCATCCGCCAGTTCGGTTCCGCCGTCGCGCTGCTCAAAACACAAGAAGCCGCGCTGTTGTTTAGGGGTGTATGTTCCGTGGCCGATGTAGTGGACGATATGATAAGGCCGCCGACCGAGAGTGTCTTGCAATGCGAGTAGCGTAGGTTCGTCAAGCCCATCCATCACCAGCCGTCCGGCACGGACGTGTTCTTCAAGTGCGTCTTGCACCACCGCCAGTTCGCGTTCCACATCCAAAGCCTTTTGATCTTCGGGGGCGGCAATAACAAACAGGACGCGCAATGGAGGTGCCACTGCGGGCAAAGATAGGGGCAGCAGTTCTTCAGGCCGGCGGCTGAGGCGCAATGTCCCGTTCAGGCAGACAAAGTCTTCGCCATCGTGGATGTATTCCCAGGGCAAACGCCACAGCGACGCCACGTCGGGATGCAGCGACAGAATCAGGTGCGCCTGGCGGTAATCGGGGTTGGCCTTCAGGAAAGCCTGCAACGGCTTGCCCTTGCCGAAAAGGTAACCATACAGTCGTTGTCCATATAAGGCCACCTGTTCCACACTGGCCTTACCGCCGGATGATACCCCCCTGCCGGGCGTATCATCCGGTGATAGCGTCCCACGCTCCAACAGCCACAACGGCCCAAGATGGGTGGTGCCGGTAGGATCATGTTGAAACTCGTTTGTGCAGATTTCTCGCCCGTTCTCCTGTTTGGTGACGGCAAAGTATTTGTTACCTGATTTGCGAATCTCAACACGCAGTTCCGGGTGTGGCAGGGACATGCAGAACGCCTCCTTCAGGAATGGTTGTAGGTGATAATTTAGAGAACTCGCCTTATAATTTTACATCTTACGTTTCGTCCGCCCTTTACTTCTCTCACGGTGCTGTTGGAACGTCATGCGGATAGGTGTGCCTGGAAAAGGATATGCCTCGCGGATACAATTCTCCAGGAATCGTTGATATGAGAAGTGCAACAATTCGGGATCATTAACAAAGAAAATAAACGTCGGGGGCGCCACGCCGGTTTGGGTGACGTGGAAAATTTTGAGCCGCTGCCCCTTCTTGCTCGGCCCCGGATGCTCGGCGACGGCGGTGCGGATAAGATCGTTCAACGGTCCCGCCGGCAAGCGTTGGAAGCGCGCCTCGACGATGTCTATGACCGCCGGCAGGATCTGATTGATGTGCCAACCGGTCAGCGCCGAAACAAACAGCACCGGGATATAGCTGAGAAACTTTAGCCCTTCGCGCACCTGGGCCTCGAATTCCTGGCGTTTGGCCCGCGTTTCGGCGTCCACAGCATCCCACTTGTTGACCACCACAACGACGCTGACCCCCTCATCGGCGATCATACCGGCGATGTGGGCATCTTGCGCCGTGATGCCCTCGGTCGCATCAATCAACAGCAGCGCCACGTCGGTACGCTGTAAAGCGCGCGCGGTGCGCAGTACGCTGTACTTTTCCACCCCCGGCTCGACTTTCCCACGGCGGCGGATGCCGGCGGTGTCAATGAGCACGATCTTCTGCCCCTCCCATTCCATTTCGGTGTCGAGCGCGTCGCGGGTTGTGCCGGCGACCGGGCTGACGATGGCGCGTTCCTCGCCGAGCAGTCTGTTGAGCAATGATGACTTGCCCACATTCGGGCGACCGAGGATGGCGACATGAATGGCTGTGTCGGCCTCCTCTGCCTCGGGTTCGGCCGGGGGAAGCAAATCCACCACAACATCCAGCAAATCGGCGACACCCGTCCCATGCAGGGCCGAGACTGTGTACACGTCGCCCATATCCAATTCGTAGAATTCCAGAGCTTGTTGATCACGGGCCTCGTTGTCGGTTTTGTTGGCGACGAGCAGTACCGGCTTCTCGCTGCGCCGCAGCAGATCGGCGACTTCCCGGTCTGCACCGGTGAGGCCGGTGGCGGCATCGGTGAGGAAAAGGATCAGGTCGGCTTCCTCGATGGCAATTTCGGCCTGGGCGCGGATCAGCGGGATGAAGGGGACAGAATCTTCCAACAGCGGAGCATTGGGAATGGGACGCTGGCCTTTTTCGACGTTCGGCGGCAGGATTTCGATGCCCCCCGTATCTACAACGAGAAAACGCTGCCCGTTCCATTCTGCCTCGGCGATGATGCGGTCGCGCGTGGTGCCGGGGATATCGCTCACCACAGCCCGGCGTTCACCGACGATGCGGTTGAATAAGGTAGACTTCCCCACATTGGGGCGTCCTACGATGGCCACCAAAGGTTTAACCATAACCACTTTCCTCACTTCTTCATCCGGCCGGCGGCGTGCACAGCGAAAGGACAAAAGCAAACGTGCTTCCCATGCCGGGATAACTGTGTACCCAAATACGTCCTTTGTGCTTTTCGATGACGGACTTCACAATGGAAAGGCCCAGGCCGGTGCCGTAGATATTGTCCGTTTCCGGTCGCTGTACGCGGTGAAAACGTTCGAATATCTTCGGTTGTTCTTCGAGGGGGATGCCGATGCCGTTGTCTTGAACGCTTACGATGAGGTAATTCTCATCCGCGCGTGCCGTGATTTTCACAAAGCCGTCGGGGCGATTGTACTTGATGGCATTGCTGATCAAGTTATCCATAACCTGGCGAAGCCGATGCTCGTTTCCCATCACCCATAGCGGCTCATCTGCAATATCGGTATACATAGATAACCCCGCTTGCTCGATCTGCATTGCGGACGCCTCTACCGACTGCCGGATGATGGTATTGATGCATACGGGCTGCATTTCCAGTTCATAACCGGCTTCAATACGCCCGATGTCCAGCAAATCGCTGATCAACGCCGTAATCTGGTCCATGCTCCCCAACGCTTTGTTGACAAAATCTTTTTGCATCTCCGTAAGCGGCCCCACACGGTCGAGCAAGGCGATATAGCCCTGGATCGTGGTCAGTGGGGTGCGCAAGTCGTGGGAGACGGTGGACACAAATTCCGACTTGAGCCGGTCCAGTTCTTTGAGATGGGTAATGTCCTGCATCACCGCCACCCGCCCCAGGTGATTGATGGGACTCAACTGAGCGTTGAAAACACGTCCGTTTTCCATTTCTATCTCGGCGCGCAAGACCTCGTTATCCTCGTTCTGGCGCACAAAAAGCTCGCGGATATAAGTGTTCTGGATGCAGTCTTCGATTTTCTGCCCGCGCGCCGCAGGGGTAAGTCCCAAGTTGGTGGCAGCACTGTGGCTCCACAGCCACAGGCGGTTCTCAGTATCGGTGACCAGAATGGTTTCGGCGGCCTGTTCCAGGATGGCGCTCAGGCGCGAGCGTTCGGCCTCCATCAGGCCAAAGAGCCGCGCATTCTCCAAGGCAATGGCAGTAAAATCGGCAATCGCGCTAAGGGTGAACAGATGGTCTTCGGTAAATGCTTGTTCGCGCACCAGGTTGACCACGCCCAATACGCCCATTATGCCGCGTCCGGGGGCCTGGATCGGCACATAGAGCAAAGCACGCACCACGTAACCGGTGGCGATTTTGGTGCTCCGTTGTAACATCGTCGGCCTGCCGGAGTGGATGACCTGCCGGGCGATGGGATCGGAGGCTTCCATAAAAAAACGCTTGGCGATGTCCTCATTCATATTCTTCGCCGCGCGCAGGTAGAGTTTCTCGTCTTCCTTCAACAGGATAAAGCCCTCTTCGGCCTGCGTGAGGTTGACCGAAGCGGTAACGATGCGTTCCAGGATTTCATCCACATCGAACGATGAGGTAATGGACTTGCCGATAACATAGATGGCGTTGATCTCCTGAAGGCGCTGGTTGAGCTTCTGATTTGTCGCGGTGAGATGCTCTCTCAAACGCTGCCGTGTGGCATGCCGCTGCGCGCGTTCCAGGGCCGTCGCCAGCGTTTCACGCACCTGCTGTGCCTCGAACGGATACTCGATCAGGGCTTGCAGGTTGTTCTCCAACAGCGCGTTGAGTTGTCCGATGGAAGGCGTCCCCCTGGTGATCCACGCCAATGTGGCATGTCTCCCGTGTTCGCGCACGGTCTCCAGCACCGCCGTTACGTGCGGCTCCGTGAGATACAGCACCAACAGCGGATTTGTGTGCGCCGGAAGTGCTTCACGCAGCGCCTCAACATCGGTCAAAGACAGCGCCGATGCCTCCGGTGGCAACAGGCTCAGTAGTGCCTGTGTCACCGCAACATCATCGCTGAAAATCAAAACAGATGGTACATCCATTGTTTTCTTCACCCTTACTTTTATCTTACCATCATAACACAATTGGACAAGTGAAGTCTTCCATATACTATCTCACGTTGCGCAGAACCAGAGGCAGATAGACCATGCTCCCGACAACGGTGCGCCGGGTTGTAGATGCGCTATGCACCGGACTGAAAACCGAAGTTGCAGTCACCGTCACCTGGTCATAGGCCTGGAACGGCGCAGTGGGCGGAATGGTCACGTGCAGCGCCAGCGTCAGCCGCTCCTGCGGTGATAGCACGCTTGTGCGCGTGATCGGCAAAACAATCGTCCCCCACGGCAGGCCCAACGTTGTTGTCCAGGCGGCTTCGCCGAGCGTCAGGTCATAGGCGTCAGACAGCGTCCCGGTGTTCTTGAGGCTCAAGGTGTGGATGACCGTCTGACCGGGCAGGCCGACGCGCCAGCTATCCCCTTCAAGGCTCAAGGCATACGGTGGAGGCGGCGGAGGTGGTGACGGCATCTCACAAGGTTGCAGGTAGGTCAACACGCGGGTCATCACCCGCACGCGGTCGGCGGCGCTGTTGATACCCTCGAAGCCGAAAGCAAAGTAGACAACACGGTAGGTTGCATCGGCGTAGGCCGTAGCGGCCCAATCGCCGTCGCCGGTGTAGCGGAAAACGCCCATACCACCATCCGCTACGGCAATATCGCTTGGAAATTTCTGGTTATTGGCCCCGTCGCCGCCCTCGATGGTTATGGTGATACCGTCAAGGAAGTCGGCCCCCGCCAGCTCGTGGAAACCGCTGGCATCGCGCAAAAAACCGGCATGCAGATAGTCACGGTAGAAGGGTGGCGACTCCTTGCGCGCAATGTCCCATCCGATGTCCTGCCCGCTAACGAAGAGCCTGCCACCACCGTCGAGGTAAGCCATCAACGCCGTCTGATCCACCGCTGTCAGCGTGAAGTCCCAGTCACGCCCGGTAAGCCAGATCACCCCACGATAGCGCCGAAGGATGTCCAACGGCGGGCCATCGGCATCATCGGGGACGGGCCACAGATCGTAGCCTATCCGCAGGTTCTCCAGTGTCTGGGTGTAGTATGCCTGATCGTCATAGGGCTGACCTTTATCGTCAAAGTCGTCGTCCACAACAAGCAGACACGGCGTCGGCTCAAGCGCGAAATCCTGACGCTGCTCGCGGTCCACAATAACGGTGCGCGAGACAGGCCAATGGAACGGTGCGTCCACCGTCAACACATGCGTACCGCTGTACAGGGTGGCGCTGTAGAAACCGTTCGGGGCGTGGATTATCTGGCCGTTGTTGATCTGCACCACGGCCGTCAACGGCTCACCGCTGGCCGCGTCGGTGATGTTCCCGGTGACGGTAAACATAGGAATGGGAGTGAGCGCAAAATCCAACCGCACCCCCGTTCCCGTCACCACGGCGACGTTGGCGAAACTCTGGGGAAAGTACCCCTCCATGACGGCGGTGACGGTATACCATCCACCGGGCACTTCAAGGGCGTACATACCGGAGAGGGTTGCTGAAGCACTGAACACACCGGCTTGCCCTACCGCCGTCACCGTTGCGGATAAGGGCAGCCTCACTGTTTCCTGCGACATCACCGTGCCGCTGATCTCACGCAGCGGGTCGGCAAGATGCACAAAGGCGGCGAGGGCGGCGCGCGCATATTCACGGAAATACGTCAGGTTGAGTGTAGCGAGCCGGTCGTTGACCGTGTGATAGTTGATGTTCCAGTCACGCGGCTCGGCAGCCTGTTCGGCCGGGTTGTAGTAGTTCTCGATACCCAGGATGGCCGCGTATCCCTTGTCCCAAAACCGCGAGTGATCCGAGAACGTGGTGCCGTTCTTCACGATTTGGGGGATCAGTTCCAGATCGTACACATCAATAACGGCAGCGACCAGATCGGCCAGGGCATCCGAGTCATCCCGGACAGTGGGGTTATTGGAGTGCAGATCAATATCCGGCCCGGCTTTGGCGTCCCAGGCAATCATGTCGAAATTGAGCACACCGAGAATGGCTTCGCGGGCGTTGTAAACCTCGGTGGCATAGTAGTAGCTGCCCCACATCCCCTGTTCCTCGCCGGTGAAGAAGACCAGGCGGATGGTGTAATCGAAATCCATATCGGCAAGCAGGTCCGCCGCAACCAGGAGCGCCGACGCACCGCTGGCATTGTCATCTGCGCCGGGCGCAGGGTCATGAGGCGCAGCGGCAGCCCGCGAATCCAGATGCGCGGTGAGCAGCACGATTTTTTCGGGGTGCACCCGCCCCGGCTTCTCGCCGATGACGTTGCGTAGGTTGTAGCCCGACAGCGTGTAGGTGTGATAACGCACCGCATAGCCCAGGGATTGCAGATGTTCGTAGACATATTGCGTGGCTTTGGCAATGGGCACGCCGCTGTAAGAGTAACGGGTGGTCAACGTGTAAGGCGCGCCGCCGACCTCGATAGCCCGCTCCCCGCTCAGGCCGCCGTCATACCAGGTGAGTGTCTCCGTGGTGACACGGGTAAGCAGGTCAGCGACCAGGGAATCGTAGAAGGGTGTCGTAGGGATCGCAGCGGTAGCAGGGGAACTGAGTACAATGGGGTCGAGCAGTGGTTTGACGCGCACCCCCAGCGCGTCCAGGCTAGAGAGCGCGACACCGGGGCGCAGGCGTCCCACCGCATGCCGACCGTCGTCGTACAGGATTGCAAACAGCGCGTTTACGGCAGCGACGGATGTACCGGGTCGGACACCATCACTTTCGAGAAGATAGTAGGATGCGCCTGTAGCGTCGGGGTCAAGAACGGTCAGCGAAAAACCAAGCCCTGTGACCTGTTTTTGTTCATCAGGGGTAAGCCGGGCGAGGAGATAATCGGCGGTAGATGCAGTGAGATGCGCGTAGACCGGCACTTCTAATGCGGCAAGGCGTCCCAGATCGTCGGCATTGATGAGATTGATGCGCACCAACACCGGTGTTGTAGAAATTTGTGCCGCGCCGGGGAAGGCCAGACACATCCATACACCGCCTAATCCCAGGCCGATAGCGAGCAATAACGCCTTAACTTTCATGGGTTCACCTCCTTCGCGCTGCTTTAGGGGAAAATAGCCTTTGATAGCTGATTATAGGTCGTTTCCTGGCCCGGAGCAACCCCCCTCCCAAGGCTTTATCATTCTCGTTACAGTGACTGCATCTGGCTTCGAGCGGACCGCCCATTTCTTAACCGCTTCAAGGGGATCGCCAGATCCCCGCCCGCTTCAAGCGGATCGCCAGATCCCCGCCGCTTCAAGGGGATCGCCAGATCCCCGCCGCTTCAAGCGGATCGCCAGATCCCCGCCCGCTTCAAGCGGATCGCCAGATCCCCGCCGCTTCAAGGGGATCGCCAGATCCCCGCCCGCTTCAAGGGGATCGCCAGATCCCCGCCGCTTCAAGGGGATCGCCAGATCCCCGTCCGCTTCAAGCGGATCGCCAGATCCCCGCCGCTTCAAGCGGATCGCCAGATCCCCGCCCGCTTCAAGGGGATCGCCAGATCCCCGCCCGCTTCAAGCGGATCGCCAGATCCCCGCCCGCTTCGAGCGGATCGCCAGATCCGCGTCTCTCAACTCTATCCGCTAAAAACGGGGAACTGGCGTTCCCCTCAGGGCAAGCATGATAAGGCCCTGCTTGCAATTGCATTAACGGCGCGTCAGTTTATAATGAGTAAAGTCTGATAAATCGGCAAGTCAACGAATCCGGTTTCCGAAATCGGAAATTGAAGGGGGAAATTGGATGAAACAAACGAAAATATGGTTGTGGGCGGTTTTGCTCGGACTCCTTGCTTTTACGGCATGCACCGAGCTTAACACGCCGATTGCGCAGCCCGTCACTACGCCTGTGAGCACGAACACGCCGGAGCCGCCGACCGCGACGCCGTCGCCGACGCCGGAACCCCAGGCCGCCCTGGTCAACGGCCAGCCGCTACTCCTTGCCGACTACGAACGCGAGGTCGCGCTCTACGCAGCCTCGATGGCCGCGGCAGGTCAGGATGTCACCACGCCCGAAGGACAGGCCGCGCTGGCGCAGGGGCGCGAGCTGGTTCTTGAAATGCTGATCAACCAACTGCTCATCGAGCAAGCCGCCAACGCCGCCGGCGTCACCGTGAGCGATGAAGAACTCGACGCGACGATCGCGACCCTCCGTGCCGAAACCGGCGAAGAGGCTTTCCAGCAATGGCTCGTGGATCAGGGCATGTCGCTTGAGGATTTCCGCAAGCGTCTGCGCAGCGACACCATCGCCACCCGTATGGCGAACCGGGCCGTCGAGAACGTCCCCACGCACGCCGAACACGTCCATGCGCGGCACATCCTCGCTAACACGGAGGCCGAAGCGCGTCAGATTCTCAGCCAGCTTCAGGCCGGAGGGGATTTTGTGAGTCTGGCGCGCACCTACTCCCAGGATGTTAGCACACGAGACACCGGCGGCGATCTGGGGTTCTTTCCCAAAGGGATTTTGACCGCGCCCGAAGTAGAGGCCGCCGCTTTTGCCCTACAGCCCGGACAGATCAGCGATGTCATCCAGAGTAGTATGGGCTATCATATCGTTCAAGTCCTCGAGCGTGTTCCCGATATGGAGATAGACCCCGAGAACTTGCGCCTGTTGCGCGAAAAGGCTTCCCGCGAGTGGATTGAAGAATTGCGCGCCGCGGCGAACATTCAACGCTTCGTTTCATTCAAACCATAGGAGGAGATGATGCGCCAAAGGGATCGGCTATTCAACACTTTGAGCCTGGTTATGCTCGGTTTAACCGTGATCACCGTCCTTTGTTATATCCTGATCGCCATCAATCCCTATTTGCCCTTCAATCCTTTCCCACCGCCACCTAAAGTGATCGCCGTCGTTGCCACCAACACACCTACGCCGACACCCAAGCACTCGCCCATTCCCACGTGGACACCGACCAGTACGCCGACCGTTACCCCCACGCCGCCGCCGACGTTTACGCCAACGCCGACCCGCACCCCACCCCCACCTACGCCGATCACTCCTTCGGCAACGCCGACGTTTACGCCATCTCCGACGCCGCGCGTGACGCGCTCACCCTGGCCTTTTACCTATGAGTTGACCTATGAAACACCACTCTATGGCTGTAACTGGATGGGGATCGGGGGGACGGTTCAGGACATTGACGGCAATCCGTTGCGCGGTTATCCCATCCATATCTGGGGCGGCGGCATTGATGTTGTCGTCAACTCAGGGGATAACCAACGCTATGGTGATGCCGGCTGGGAGCAATACCTCATGCCCTATCCACAAGAGCTTAATGGCATCTTCCGGGTACAAATTCACGCCAAAGACAATCCCAACCATCCGCCGATCTCCGAGGAAATCGTCCTGAACTTCCCGGGATACTGCTCGAAGTCATTGGCGATGATCGTCTTCACGAAGAATCATTAACGGAGAGGATGGGCACCCTTTACATCGTCGGTACGCCTGTTGGGAACCTGGAGGATATCACCTTACGGGCGTTGCGTATCCTGCAGGAGGTGCAACTCATCGCGGCGGAGGATACGCGCAAAGCTCGCATTTTGCTGGATAAATACACGATTCACACGCCGCTCACGTCCTTTTTCGAGGGCAATGAACGTTACAAAACCGACCGACTTCTGGAAGCGTTGGATAGCGGTGATGTCGCTTTGATTTCAGAGGCCGGCATGCCCGGCATTTCCGACCCCGGCTATCCGCTAATTCAGGCCGCCATCGCCAGAGGCATCCCGGTAGTACCGGTCCCCGGCCCATCGGCGCACACGGCGGCGCTGGTCGCTTCGGGGCTGCCAACCGACCGCTTCTTTTTCCTGGGCTTTTTGTCCCGCAAGGCAGCGGAACGGCAGGCGCAGCTCGCGGAGATTGCGACAGTGCGAGCGACGCTGGTATTGTACGAAGCGCCGCATCGCCTCAAAGCAACCCTTGAAGCGGTGCATGCCGTCCTGGGTAACCGTCCCCTGGCGTTATGCCGCGAGTTGACCAAGCATTTCGAAGAGATCTGGCGGGGGGACGTGGAGGGAGCACTGGCGCACCTTGCCGAAAACCCTCCGCGTGGCGAGTATACTCTGGTGATCGGCGGCGCCCCGGAGACCGTGTCACGCTGGGACGGTGAACGGGTACGCGCAGCGCTGGAAGAACGTTTGACAGGCGGGCTTTCGCGGTCACAGGCAGCGCGCGAAATTGCGGCGCTTTCCGGCTGGTCGCGGCGCGAGATATACGCGCTGGCCTCCGAGGAACTCTAATTTTCACTACTATTTCAAGGGAGAAGATAAAATGACTTTTGAATTAGACAATCTTGAGCGTTATCCGGTTTTTGATCCTGGCGGAATGCAGGAAAAAATCAAGGCTATGTCCTGGCATTTGCAGGATGCGTGGCACATCGCGCAAACGTCCCCCTTGCCCGAGGACTATCGCCAGGTGCAGCGTATCGTTGTTTTGGGGATGGGGGGATCTGCAATCGGTGGGGACTTACTCGGCGGATTGATGGCCCAGGCAGGCACGGTACCGGTGGAAGTGGTCCGGGGTTACGACTTGCCTCATTATATCGCCGGCCCCGAGACATTGGTGATCGGCTCCAGCAAGTCCGGGGATACCGAGGAGACACTGAGCGCCTTCGTCGAGGCGCAAAAGCGCGGCGCGCGGCTGCTGGCGATCAGCACCGGGGGCAAAATCGCCGCCATCGCTGAAAAAGCCGGCATCCCCACCTGGCGCTTTACCTTCGAGGGGCAGCCGCGTGCGGGTGTGGGCTATTCCTTCGCGCTGTTGCTTGGACTGGCGTGCCGTCTTGGCCTCTACCCGGATGCCGCCGAGGAACTGGAACAGACCAGCGCCCATCTGACGGCCATGCAGGCTACCCTGGTCCCCGAAGTCCCCACGGCAGAGAACAAGGCCAAGCAATTGGCGCTGGCACTCTACGGTAAAATCCCGGCGGTCTTTGGCTCTGGATTCCTCGCGCCGGTCGCGCGCCGTTGGAAGGGGCAATTCAACGAAAACTCCAAACAATGGGGGCTGTGGGAAGATCTGCCCGAACTGAACCACAACCTGGTCGTCGGCCTGCACAATCCCCAGGCTGCCGTGGATCATATCGCAGTGGTGTTCCTGCGCTCAGCGTTCGACCATCCACGGGTACAGGTGCGTTGGACGGTGACCGGCGAGCTGCTACAGCAAAACCACATCGCCCTGCACGAAGTCTACGGCGAGGGCGCGACGCCTCTTGTACAGATGTTCAGCCTCATCCACTTCGGCGATTATGTCTCGTACTACCTCGCGGCCCTCAACGACGCCGACCCAACGCCGGTAGAGAACATCGTCTACCTCAAGAACCGGCTGGCCAGGGTGTAAGTTTACAATAAACTCGCGCGGGATCGTGATCCCGCGCGAGTCTCATGGCCAGAAAGCGCACCGAACCGACGAAGCCTTTATATGCCCGCGCGTTGCGCAACCACAGCTTGCACTTCGGCCAAAAGGACCTGCGCGCGGGCAATGATGGCGTCCAGTTCGGCGAGCCAGGCTTCCTTCTGCGCCGTGTCCTGCAGGCCGGCAGCGTTGACCCGCACGTTGAGCGCGGCGCTCTGAATACTCGCCATGGCCATCCACGCAGCGGTGGCCGCGTCGGAGATGGCGTTGACATTGCCCTTAGCGGCGACACGATGCGCCAGTTCCAGTGCCGCGAGCGCATCGCGCGCTGTCGCCAGGGGCACGGCGGTGGCGCGAAGCATCGCGCTTTGGATCGCCGTGTCGCGGGTCTGTTGAGCCTCCGGCGTATCCTTCGGCAGTTTGTAAGCCGCCATCACGGCGTTGAATGAGGCGCTATCCTCATCCATACGGACGGTGAGCGCGGCACGGAGCTTTTCCGCCTGCGCCACAGCCTCGGTCGCCTCGTCTTGCACATCGGCGTAACGGCGTTTGCCCACGGTAAGCCGTCCCACCATTGCCACGAGCGCTGCTGCCAACGCTCCCGCCAGAGCCGCCACCGCGCCACCGCCGGGGGCGGGCGTGTTTGCCGCCACCGCATCCAAAAAGCCGACCGGCGCACCCTCATCGAGTGCCGCGAGCTTGTTTTCCAGAATTTGTTCCGGCTCGAAAAGATCGAGCTGCAAATACCACTGTGCCGCGTCCACCAGAGCCTGCTGCGGGATCAACCCTACCAGTTCCGTGTGGGTGATAGTGACACCGTAGCGCGCCGCCTCACTGCGGATCGTTTCCACCACGCGATGGATCGGCGTCTGCGTGAAATTGGTCAGGTTCATCGAAACTTGCGCCTGCCCGGCCACCAACAACCCCATCGCCTTGACGTAGCGATAGCCGCCGTTGGAATAACGCAGCGCCCGCGCGATCTTCTGAGCGATGCTCACGTTGTCTGTGTTGAGATAAGCGTTGAACGCCACCAGGAACGGTCGCGCGCCGATGATCGTTGCCCCGGCCTTGCCCACCGTTTTAGGCCCGCAATCCGGGTCACGCGCAGGATGGATGCCGATCTCGGCCTTGAGTGCTTCGTATTCGCCGCGCCGCACATCTTCGAGGTTGACGCGCTCCGGGCGCAACGCTGCCTGCTCGTAGAAGTAAACAGGGATGCCCAGTTCTTCGCCCACGCGGCGGCCCAGATCGTGCGCCAGCGCCACACAGTCTGCCATCGTCACGCCGCTGATGGGGACGAACGGCACCACATCCGTTGCGCCCAGACGCGGGTGCGCGCCGCGATGCACATCCAGGTCAATGAGTGCCGCGGCGGTCCTGATTCCCCGGAACGCAGCTTCCTGCACCGCGCCCGGCGGCCCCACGAGCGTCACCACGGAACGATTATGGTCTACGTCGGATTCGACATCCAACACGCGCACTTCGGGGACGGCGCGCATAGCCTCCACAATCGCTGCAATCACGTCCGGGCGGCGGCCTTCGCTGAAATTGGGGACACACTCGACCAGCGCTTTCATTTACCACACGTCCTGAACCGAAATCTGCTTTTGCTCCTGCGCGTCGGCAACGACCTCGGCTTCTACATCAATGACCGGTCTGCCGGACGCCGATTGCTCTACAGAAGGCGACGGCGTGCTGACTTCAATGTGGGGGCCTCCCTCGTACTCGGCAACCAGTTCCGGCGGGCAGACATCAATGAACAAGCGCAATCCGATTAAGAAGATCGCCAGATCGTCCAACTGTCCAAGTCCCAGAGCGACATCGGGCAGAATATCTACCGGCGAGATCAAGTAGACGAGGGTCAGAATGGGGATGATTTTGGTGACAAAAGGAACCCGTCCATCCCACAACAGATTCCAGGCCAGTTGAAACTGGTTGAAAAAGTCGCGCAGCCAACTCATAAGCGTCCTGACCTGGTCAGGATTAGCGCGCTCCAGGTATTTTGTATCGTTTTCGGACATAACGCCTCCTTCACAACAAATGACTTCGAGAGAATCAAGCCTCCCAAATTGCTTCAAGGGGATCGCCGCCCGCTTCGAGGGGATCGCCAGATCCCCGCCGCTTCAAGGGGATCGCCAGATCCCCGCGCCCGCTTCGAGGGGATCGCCAGATCCCCGCCGCTTCAAGGGGATCGTCAGATCCCCGCCGCTTCGAGAGAATCGCCAGATCCCCGCCGCTTCGAGAGAATCGCCAGATCCCCGCCGCTTCGAGGGGATCGCCAGATCCCCGCCCGCTTCGAGAGAATCGCCAGCCCCCCGCCGCTTCGAGGAGATCGCCAGATCCCCGCCCGCTTCGAGGGGATCGCCAGACCCCCGCCGCTTCAAGGGGATCGCCAGATCCCCGCGCCCGCTTCGAGAGGATCGCCAGATCCCCGCCGCTTCGAGGGGATCGCCAGCCCCCCGCCGCTTCGAGGGGATCGCCAGATCCCCGCCCGCTTCGAGGGGATCGCCAGACCCCCGCCGCTTCGAGGAGATCGCCAGATCCCCGCCGCTTCGAGAGAATCGCCAGATCCCCGCCGCTTCGAGAGAATCGCCAGATCCCCGCCGCTTCGAGGAGATCGCCAGATCCCCGCCGCTTCGAGGGGATCGCCAGATCCCCGCCGCTTCGAGGGGATCGCCAGATCCCCGCCGCTTCGAAGGGATCGCCAGATCCCCGCCGCTTCAAGGGGATCGCCAGATCCCCGCCGCTTCAAGGGGATCGCCAGATCCCCGCGCCCGCTTCGAGAGGATCGCCAGATCCCCGCCGCTTCGAGGGGATCGCCAGACCCCCGCCGCTTCAAGGGGATCGCCAGATCCCCGCCGCTTCGAGGGGATCGCCAGATCCCCGTCTGCTTCCCAAATCAACCACAGTCATTATAGTCAGTGCCCCACAAGCTGCAAATGCCCCACGCAAATTTCATTTTTTCGTTATAATACTACGTTAGAGGTGCTCAGAGGTTGCTATGCCATTTCTTATTGACGGACATAATGTCATCGCTGCTCTGCCGGACATTGACCTGGAAGACCCCGACGACGAAGCCAAACTGGTGATGAAGCTGCGTGCCTGGAGCGGACGCGCGCGCCGCAAAGCCATCGTCATCTTCGATGGGGGGATTCCGGGCGGGCCGTCGCGGGTGCTTTCGACGCCGGAGGTGCGCGTGGTCTTCGCTGCGAAGTACCACAGCACCGCCGACCGCATCATCAAAGAACGGCTAAGCGCGCTGCCCGATGCGCCCAATTGGACGGTGGTGTCGTCGGACCATGAAGTGCTTGACAACGCGCGCGAAATCGGCGCAAAGGTGCTGACCGCTCAAGAATTTGCGGAGCGGCTGAATCAGGTGTTGGAAGTCGAGAAGGAAAAGCCGGAGGCGACTTCAGCCGGCGAGGTTGCCGCATGGCTTGAAATCTTCGAGACGCCGGAGCCACCACCCGCGCCAGAACCGCAACCGCCACCAATCACGCCGGAACCCGCGCCGACCCCGCCCGCTCCCAAGCCACCGCGCCGCCCGGAACGTGTCGCGCCGGCCGCATCTGTGGGACGGACAACACGCACGATCGGCGAGCAGATAGGGATGCCGCCGCCCCCCGAAAAACCCCGCCGTGTCGCCGACAAGCCCGAAGAAGTCTCCCCGGAAGAGGTGGCCTCCTGGCTGGAGGTTTTCCACGACACGTCGGAAAGCGACGCCGCACCGCCTCCGCGCAAGCCGCAACCGCAGAAGCCAGCGCGTCCCGCCAAACCCCTGTCCGTCAAAAAGCAGGGCGGCCTTTCTGAGGATGAAGTCGAGACCTGGCTGGAACTTTTCGGCGGCGAGCCGGAAGTCGCCGAGACGCCGCCGGCGTCATCAAAGCAGCCCTCTGCGGTGGAGAAAAAGCCAAAGCCGGCGCAGTCGCGTCTGGTGAAGCGCAAACAGCAACTCGTGTCCACCGAAGACGAGGAGACGGGCACCCTTTCAAAAGAAGAACAAGAATTGTGGCGGCGGATGTATGGGCGCGGGGACGCTATTTGACCAACGTCAGCAAATCTGCCGTTGAGGACAGGATCAGGTGCGCGCCGGCCCGCCGCAGCTCGGCCTCCTCGCCAAAGCCGCACAGCACGCCGACGGTCCACACCCCAGCACGGCGTCCCGAAAGGATGTCCACCGGCGTATCGCCGACCATTGCGCAGGCATCCGGGGGCAATCCCAGATGGTTCACGGCATACAGCACCGGTTCAGGGTGCGGCTTGAGGCGTTTGGTTGTCGTCTGCGTCACGATGAGGGTGAAGAGGTCGGTTAGCTCGTGCTGGCGCAGAAACTCCAGCGCTTCGGCCTCAGAGCGCGTGGAGACGACCGCAAGCCGTGCGCGCTCCGCCAGGTGCGCCAGCATCGGTTTCACCCCTTCGATGATGCGAAACGTCGGTTTGTGGTGCCCGCTGACCATGTGCTGAAACCCGAAGAACACCGCATCCAGACCCACCATATCCACGGCGGTCAGCGCGTAGTTCATCGGTGTCTCCCCGGCCATGATGATCCGTCGGGCAAGCTGGTTGGCGCGCGCCGGCCCCAGGAACTTCAGGCGGCGTGCCAGTGATTCCACCGCTTGATCATCGGTATCCATCAACGTGCCGTCGAGATCGAACAGCCACCCTTGAATTTTATCGAATGGAATCGGCATAGTTGACATCTTCGTTTTTTCCAAACCGGAACGTAAGCTCCTGTCCTATAGGGATGCCTGAATCCCGATGCATGCACTTCTGCCCCAAAATGTCCAGGGGCTGGAAGCAGATTTGGGGTTACGGCCCCACAAGACCGATGAGAAAGCTGGCAATGGCGAGGATCAACACCGCCGCCGCCAGCGCGAAGGTGATGCGCATACCTTGCTCCCGTCGGTCATGCTCAGTCTGCAAGGCAGCATGGCGATCTGCTTCGCTTGCGCCCATCTGTGCCCCAATGCCGAAGCCGCGCAGCGTATCCAGCAGCACGGGGATTGCCGTCGCCATCCCCAGCATCAGCGACGATACACACAACGCATCCGAAAAAGCGCGTCCCGAAAATCCAGGGACGATTACCGTGTAGGCCAACACAAGCAGCACATCGGCGCCCAGAATGATTCCCAAAAGCGGCCAAAAACGGATTTTTTTGGTGTTATTCATCATTTCAACGCTTCATTTTCATATCCAAGATAGTTTTTTACGTCAGGTCAGTCTCAGAATGTAACGATTGCAGCAGGGCTTCGGCAACGGCACGGTTGATTTTGCGGAATTGACCATCGGTCTCCGGGGTAACGATCCCCATATCCGCCAGTTGCTCCACGAGTCGCGCCGAGCGTGTGTAACCGATGCGCAACCGCCGTTGCAGCAGTGAAACCGAAGCGCGGTTCTCCATCAGAAAAATCTCCACCGCCGTGGGCAAAAGCGGGTCCTCGAATTGTCCGGCGGCCGACATTTCCTCTTCAAATTCGGGGAACAACGCCGGTTGTGTAGGCGGCGTTTCTTCGATGACGGTGGCAGCTTTAGGTCTGGGAAAGTCTACCGGCTGGGGTGTTTTCCCCGGCTCGATGGCGTTGCGCCAGAAGGTGATCAGACGTTCCAACTCGTGATCGGAGACAAAGGCCCCTTGCAGGCGCAGCGGCTGGCTGACATCGGGCGGCATAAAAAGCATATCGCCGCGCCCCAACAGCCGCTCGGCGCCCGGCATATCCAGGATCACCCGCGAATCCACCGACGAGGCAACGGCAAACGCGATGCGCGCCGGGAAGTTGGCCTTGATCAGCCCTGTCACCACGTCCACGCTGGGACGTTGCGTGGCAATGATCAGGTGGATGCCGGTCGCCCGTGCCATCTGTGCCAGGCGACACAATGCCCGCTCGGTTTCCTCCGGCGATTGCATCATCAGGTCGGCTAACTCATCCACCAAAACCGCGATGTAGGGGATGGGTGACTCGTCCGGCATCTTGCTCACGCGCTGGTTGTAATCCTCGATGTTGCGCGCGCCGATTTGGGCGAAACGCCGATAACGGCCGTCCATCTCGCGCATGATCCATTTCAGGGCGGGCACCACTCGCTCCACATCCACAATGACCGGCGCCAGGAGGTGCGGGATGCCGTTGTATTGCGTCAACTCAACCCGTTTGGGATCCACCATCAACAGCCGCAGCGTATCGGGTGTGTTTTGCAACAGTAACGCGGCGATGATGGCGTTCACACACACCGACTTGCCGGCCCCGGTCGCGCCGGCGATGAGCATATGCGGCATGGCACGCAAATCCGCCGCCACCGCCTGCCCGGAAACGTCCTGCCCCAATCCCAGGCGCAAGCGGCCTTTAAGCCTGGCGAACCCTTCGGATTCCATAATGTCGCGCAACGAGACCAGTGCCGGCTCCTCGTTGGGGACTTCGATACCCACAAGCCCCTTGCCGGGGATGGGCGCCTGGATGCGGATGCTGCGCGCGGAAAGCGCCAGCGCCAGGTCATCGGCCAGATTGGCGATCTTGCTGACCTTAACCTTCGTGGTTTTGCCGTTGCGGCTGGTGAGGAAAAGCGGCTCCGCACCGTACTGGGTGACCACCGGCCCCTGGTTGATCTCGCGCACGCGCACCGGTGCGCCCAGGCTTTCCAGCGTCTTTTCGATGATGCGCACTTGCTTGCGGATGAGGTCCTCGCTGTAATATTGCTCGCTCCCCTCTTCCAAAACATCGGCCACACTGGGCAAACGCCACGCCTGTGTCCCGACCGCCAACGTCGGACCTTCAAATTCCACGCCGCCGTTGCCGTTTGCCGGACGGGTAGCGATGTGGATGTGCGGTTCGTCGTCTTCCTTTTTGCGCCCGCGCGGCGGTTTTGGTGTTGCTGCCTCGACCGTACCACCGAGAATCAGCGGCTCCGGCGGCGGACCGGTCGGCGTCATCGTCTCAGGCGGCAGGGGAAGTTGGGAGATGTCCATCGGTGGTGCCGGATGCCGGCGACGCTCCGCGCGTTCGCCCAGCAAGCGCACGGCATCGGCGGGTGAGATGCCGGCGATAAATGTGCCGACGATCAGCCAGGCCAACACCAGTACGAGGATGACCCCGGCCTTGCCCAGCGTCTTGATACCCACATCCAGCAGCAATGCCCCCATCAGCCCGCCCCCCCGGCCGCGCGCGCCGAGTTTGTAAAGGTCCACCTGCGGCTGTGCCAGGCTGACGATCAAATGCAGCGTTGTCAGGGCGACGAAGAAGCCGAGTACCGTGCCGATGACCTGTTCGGGGTCAAGGTGCGGCAGATGCTCCTCAAACCGCCGCAGGATGAGCCACAATCCCACGCCGCCAAAGAACACCGGCATCACATACATCCCCCAACCGAACGTTTGCGACAGCACGGAAATCCACCATTCCGGCAATGCTCCCCGCTGCGCCGAGATGAAGCTCAAAATCGTCAGCAGGGCCAGAGAAAACAAGGTATATCCCAGAACGTCCAATTTCTGGTCGGCGCTCATCCGGTTCCACAAGGAGACGTGCTGTGTCTTGCGCCGGGGAGCGCGCGACGCCGATGAGCGTCCACGCGAACGCGAAGAAGTTGTTTTCTTTGTCATAGGTGATCTCTTCTTTACCTTTGAGCGGCTCACAAGCCACCCACAAGCTATACCCCACAAGGGGCTACACTACATAGAATCATTTTTTCGATCCCAACGCAGCATCAATGGCTTCGCCTACCGAACGCACCGGAATCAGGGACAATCCCGTGGGGGGGCGTAGCCGTTTGTTTTGCAGGGTGCGGGGAATGAGGATTTTCGTAAATCCCAAGCGCGCCGCTTCGTTCAGCCGGGCTTCTAATTGTCCCACCGAACGCACCTCGCCGGACAACCCCACTTCGCCGACCACCGCCAGGTCTGCGGGCACCGGTTGATCGCGGAGGCTTGAAGCCAGCGCCACGGCAACGGCCAGATCGGCGGCCGGCTCCTCAATTTGCAGGCCGCCGACGACATTGGCAAAGACGTCCTGTTCATCAAGCCGCAATCCCACACGACGGGTGAGCACGGCGATAGTGAGCAGCAAACGGTTGAAATCCAGGCCGTTGACGGTACGGCGCGGGTTGCCGAAGCTGGTATGGCTCGCCAACGCTTGAATTTCGACCAGCAACGGGCGCGTCCCTTCCAGTGTAACCGCAATCGTGGACCCCGGCACGTTCACCATCCGCTCGGCCAGGAAGGCCTCGGAGGGGTTTGCCACTTCGACCAAACCCTGCTCTTGCATTTCAAACACGCCGACTTCGGAGGTCGCACCAAAACGGTTTTTCACACTGCGCAACAGACGGTAGGTGTGAAATGGGTCGCCTTCCAGATAAAGGACCGTGTCAACGATGTGCTCCAGTACCTTGGGGCCGGCAATCGCGCCCTCTTTGGTGACATGGCCCACCAGAAAGACGGGCACGTTGCTCTCCTTCGCCCAACGTTGAAAGCGCGCTGCACACTCACGCACCTGGCTCACGCTCCCCGCGGCCGAAGTCATCTCCTCGGTGTGAACGGTCTGAACGGAATCCACAACGAGCGCCTGCAACGTCGGCAGCATGGCGTTGGCCTGGGCCAGGATCGCGCCTGATTCCGTCTCGGAGAGCAGGTACAGCGGATCGCCCTGAATCCCCAGGCGTTTGGCGCGCATCTTGATTTGTTGCGGGGATTCCTCGCCGGAGACATAGAGCACGGGGCGTTCTGCTGTTCCCAGGGCGGCGGCGACCTGCAACAGCAAGGTAGATTTCCCGATCCCCGGTTCCCCGCCGATCAGCACAATCGAGCCGGGGACCAGGCCGCCGCCGAGCACGCGCGCAAATTCGTGCATCAGCACGGGGATGCGATCCACAGCACCAACATCCACCTGGCTCAAGGGCTGGGGACGCTGCGAGAGGCGCGGCGCCGCCGCTGTCGTCGTGTCGGTGTCGGTTTCCAGCAGGACTTCAACCAGTGAATCCCAGGCACCGCAATTGGGACAGCGGCCCATGTGCCGCGCGTAACTCCAGTTGCATTGCTGGCAAACCCAGCGGCTTTCTCGTTTTGCCATCATATTCCTCAAATCGTGGTGTCCGATTGAATCGCCCTCTACAGAGTTCGCAGAGATTTCTCAGTGCTCTCTGTGTGTTCAAAAATAGGCCAGCAGCACTTAACAGGGAGAGATCCAATCCTGAGAATCTTGTTCTAGCCAAATGATAAACCGCGTAACTGTCGTCAGTAGAATGGACTCTTCTCAGATTATACTATAGTTGGTGAAGATTGGAGGGCATTTTCCAGGATTGACAAAATCCTCGACCTGGCTATAATAACCTGACAGCCGAGCCTTTATGGGGTCGGCTTACATTGTGTAATAGGGCCTGTACGTCAGGCCGATAAAAGTTATAAACCTGTGGTTCACCAACGGTGGAATGAAAATAGCGTTCAAACGTTCCAGCGTTTCAACGTTCAAACGGATTTTCAGGAGAGGAAAACGTGTACGCAGTTATCAAATCAGGAGCACACCAATACAAGGCGACCGTCGGCGGTCAGCTCATTGTTGAGCGTCTACCGCATGAAGTCGGTTCGCAGGTAGAGTTGGATCAGGTCTATTTGCTGGATGACGGAGAGCAGGTGTTCGTCGGTCAGCCGACGGTCAAAGGCGCCACAGTTCGGGCCACCATTGTCGAAGAATTCCGCGGCCCCAAAGTGCGCATCTTCAAGTATCGCCCGAAAGAGCGTTATCGCCGTCGCCTGGGACACCGACAAACCTACATGCGCCTGCGCGTGGATGACATTGTGAAGGAGTAGACACTATGGCACGGAAGAAATCAAGTGGAATCAACGGTCGCGACAGTCGCGCCAAGAGTCGCGGTGTGAAGAAATATGGCGGGGAGCGCGTCATCGCCGGCAACATCATCGTCCGGCAGGTGGGAATGCACATCAAGCCGGGTGTGAATGTGGGCATGGGCAAAGATTTCACCCTTTATGCGATGACCGATGGCCGGGTTAAATACGACGTTGTCCGCGGGCGCAAGCGGGTGAATGTCATCACCGAAGGAGGCACGGTCGCATGAAGCCTCAAATTCATCCTCAATGGTATCCTGAAGCCAAAGTCATCTGTGCCTGTGGCAACGTTTGGACGGTAGGGGCCACGGTGCCGGAACTGCACACAGACGTGTGCGCCAAGTGCCATCCCTACTTCACCGGTGAGCAGCGCATCGTTGACACCGAAGGTCAGGTGGACCGCTTTATGCGTCGGCTTCAGGCACGCGAAGAGGCACTCCGCGAGGCCGAGCTGCGCAAGTCAGCCCGCACTTCCCCCGAACTGGCGATCACGAAGTTGGGGTTGGGCAAGCGGATGGAAAAGCTGTTGCTGGACGCCGGGTTGGAAAAGGTGGGGGACGTGCTTGCCCTCTTGAATGAGAAGGGCGATGAAGGATTGACCGAGATCAAGGGCTTTGGCCTCAAGGCTCTGGCAGATCTGAAAAAAGGCTTGCGTGCACAAGGGTATGTCCTCCCCGGAGATGAAGCCGCCGGGGAAGTCGCCACCGCCGCATAACGACAGTGCGAGGCAGGGAACACTCCCTGCCTCGTTTTATTTTTGAAAAAGGTGTGTCCTGTTCAGGATTTATGCCTGTGCAAGGAATTCCCCATAAATCTGCACAGTTCATCAGCGGTTGAGCGAACATCCCTATCCGACTCCCAGATTAACAACGACACGATAAGATTCGGAGGCGTCTATCATGCGTAAAGATGAGCATTATGGTTGGATTGAGGTCATCTGCGGCAGTATGTTCAGCGGTAAAACCGAGGAACTCATACGCCGTTTGCGACGGGCGCAAATTGCGCGCCAGAAAATTCAGGTCTTCAAACCTGCCATTGATCTCCGCTACACAGATAAGGCCATTGCCTCGCACAACGGCTTGCAGGAGAACGCGATCCCCGTGAATAGCAGTGAGGAGCTGCGCGCGCACCTCGATCCCACCGCCGATGTGGTGGCGATTGACGAGGTGCAATTCTTCGATGAAGGGATCGTGGACTTGTGCAACACTCTGGCCGATCAGGGCAAACGGGTGATTTGTGCCGGGCTGGATATGGACTTCCGGGGCGTCCCCTTTGGTCCGATCCCGCAACTGCTGGCAATCGCCGAGCGCGTGGATAAATTGCAGGCCATTTGCGTCGTATGCGGGGCGGCAGCCAGCCGTACCCAGCGGCTCATCGGCGGGGAGCCGGCTTATTATGATGACCCCATTGTCCTGGTGGGCGCCAGTGAGGTCTACGAAGCGCGCTGCCGCGCCCATCATCAAGTGCCACAACGTCCCGACAAGGAGCAGTAAGATGGATTTGCGTCTTCCTAATTCTATAGAACGTGTTTTGCTTGACGAAGCGACCATTCAGCAACGGGTACAACAAATGGCCGACATCATCAGCACCGATTACGCCGGCTTGCGCAACGAGGAATTCTTGCTGGTGGGTGTTTTGAAAGGTTCGTTTATCTTCATGGCCGATCTGGCGCGGCGGCTTACCGTCCCGCATCGCGTAGATTTTATCGCCCTTTCCAGCTACGAAGATAGCGCCACCGTCAGCGGCTCGGTGCGGTTGATTATGGATACGCGCACCGATGTCGCCGGACGCCACGTGCTGATCGTCGAGGATATTGTAGATACCGGTTATACGTTGCAGTACCTGTACCGCATTTTTGGAGCGCGCCAACCGGCGTCGCTGCGGACGGCGGTTTTGCTCAGCAAGCCGGAACAACGCAAGGTCGAAGTGCCGGTGGACTACCTGGGCTTTCAGATTCCCGATGTGTGGGTTGTCGGTTACGGCCTGGATTTCGCCGACCGTTTCCGCACCCTGCCCTACATTGCCGTACTCAAGCCGGAGGTGTACAGCTAGTTGTCAGTTAGAAAGCCGCTGACAGATGAACGCTAATGGCTAATAGCTGATGGCTGATCGCTGATCGCTACTCTCTTAAGGAGGTCAGGATGTCTTTACTGGATGATGTTGAAAAAGTATTGATCTCGGAAGCGGAAATTCAGGAGCGGATTGCGAATCTGGCCGCCGAGATGAACGCGCTGTACAGCGATGCCGACCGTCCCGTGTTGATCTGCATCCTCAAGGGAGCGTTCATGTTCCTCGCCGATCTGACGCGCCATCTCACCTTCCGCCACGAACTCGACTTTATGGAGATTTCAAGTTACGGGCGCGGGACGACCAGCACTGGTGCCGTGCGCATCCTGCTGGACCTGGCGACGGACGTGCAGGGCCGAAACGTCATCATTGTCGAGGACATCGTGGATACCGGCAACACGCTCACCTACATCTTGCGCAACTTCGCGGCCCGCAAGCCTGCCAGCGTGCGGGTGGCCACGCTTCTCAGCAAACCCAGCCGCCGCCAGATCGAGGTGCCGGTGGATTTCATCGGCTTTGAAGTGCCGGATGAATTCGTCATCGGCTACGGCCTCGATTTTGCCGAGCAATACCGCAATCTCCCCTTCATCGGCGTCCTCAAACCTGAAGTCTACCAGCGCTCCTGAAAAAAGTTGTCTCCCGCTTGAATATCGCTATAATACCCCTCAATCGAGGGGTATATGAGTGTGAAAGGTTCACGTATCGTCAATATTTTGGTGTGGGGCGGCGCCGTCTTACTGCTCACGGGGATCGCCGTGGTTTTTCTAAGCTCGACACCATCCTTGAGCGTGCTGTTCAAAGCGTCAGAGTGGCCCGCGGCAGTCACCGTAGTCATCGTAACGCCCACACCTGAGGCCACCCGTATCTCTGCCACGGAAGTCAACGCTCCCCTGTTACCCTCCGAGGATGAGACATCCTCTAAGATCACGGCGGAGCTGGAGCCGGTTACAACCTACGTCGCCTACTCACCGCCCCAAGACCCCAACGCCGTGCTCACGTACACTGTGCCGGAGATCGGCGTCATCCCTGTCCGTATCCGCATCCCCGCGATTGACCTGGATGCCCCCATCGTTCCGATCGGCTGGAAGGAAGTCAAAATTGATGGAGTTATGCAACCGATGTGGGATGTCCCCAACTGGCGCGCGGCCGGCTGGCATGAAACCTCGGCGAAAATCGGGGCCGCCGGCAACACGGTGTTGAATGGGCACAATACCTCAAACGGTGAAGTCTTCCGCAACTTGTATAAACTTGAGGTAGGCGCGGAAATACTGATCGAAGCGGATGACGGTGCAACGTATGTGTACACCGTCACCGAAAAACTTATCTTACCTGAAGCGGGACAGCCTCTCGAAACGCGCATGCAGAACGCCCAGTATGTCTTGCCCACAGGGGACGAACGTTTGACGTTGGTCACTTGCCATCCCTATGGGAGCCTGGCAAACCGCTTGTTGATTATCGCTCATCCGACAACGTCTGTACAAGGAGATTGATATGCTTACATCTCTGATCACCCGCACACGTCGCAATCACGCTTTGGAACATGCCACGCTCAATCTACTTAGCCGCGCATATCCTGGCGCGCAAGCCATCGGCGTTTCTGGCCCCAGGGGATTCACGATCTTCACTTCGCTAACTGCGGAAGAAGTCGTCCCCGCGGTGATGGAAGCGCTGAAAAGGCTCAAAGCCGGGGAACATGGCTTGCGCGTGCACAAGAATTGTGGCACCAATCTGGTCGTCACGGCAACGTTAACCACCTCGGCGACTCTGGTCGGCATCAGAGGGCAATCCACCTTCCGGCAACGTCTAGAACGTCTGCCCCACCTTATCCTGCTGAATGTAATCGCTCTGTTGGTGGCCCCTCCTCTGGCGGAGTGGATCCAGGCCCATATCACTACGGATCCCAACGTGGACACACTGGAGATTGCTTCGGTCTTCACCGATCACCAAAACGGCTTGCAGCGCATTCGCGTGCACATGCGACAGATATGAGCACACTCCATATCCTGCACGGCGACAATGAGCTGCAACGCGAGGAAGCGCTGGCAAGGATCATCCGCGAAACAGGGCTGACACCGGATTTGCGGCATCTCAACACGGAAACCCTTGTCGGTCCGACGACGGTTGCCGAACTGCGACGGGCGTGCAGCACCATCCCATTCCTCGGCGATGTGCGTGTCATCATCACCCGCGAGGTTCTCACCCAATCCAAAGGGACAACCGCGAAGGAGATTGCTGCGTATCTCCCGGATATCCCCCCGACCACCATCCTGATTTTCTGCGAGAGCAAGAATATCCCGGCGCAGAATCCTGTTCTGACACAGGCCAGGCTTATGGGTGCGAACATCCAAACCTTTCCTCTCCCCGATGCCAGGCAATTGCCCGGCTGGATCGTCAACCGCACGAAAATGCACCACGGTCGCATTGCCCCCGACGCGGCTAACTTGCTTGCTCAGAACATCGGCGTTAACCTGAGATTACTGGATCAGGAGATCCGCAAACTCTTGCTTTATTGTGGAGAAAATAAAACCATCACCGTTGACGATGTCAAGGTGATGGTCCCGTACATCCAAAGCGCGGATGTGGTCTTCGATATGGTGGATGCTATCGGCCAGCGCAATCCGCGCAGTGCGGCGGTCTACCTGCACCGACTGCTTGAGGTGGGAGAAAACCCATTTGGAATATTCGGCATGGTGGTGCGACAATTCCGGCTGTTGATTCAGGTGCGCTGGTTGGCTGACCGCAACGTCGGTGAGCAGGAAATCGGCGGGCGGCTAAAGCTACACCCTTACGTGATCCAGAAAATCCGTGCTCAGGCAGAATGGTTTACGTTGGAACAACTACGCCGGGCTTACCAGTTACTCACGGAGAGCGATCTGGCCATCAAACGTGGTTCGTTGGAGGCCGAGACGGCACTTGATTTGCTGGTGGTGCAGTTGACACGCCTCTAAGGGTAATCGGTCTTCTCTTTCCCCAGCCAGAAATGATGGCGCATAATGCGCGGCGAGGGGCGCACCAGAATCCCGTTGATTGTGCGATCCCCATCAGGCAATTGTGCCGGATTGACATAACAGACGTCAGGCTTATCGCCGAACCGCTCATGGTATCGCTTGGCCGCCCGCGATAGTTTCCACGCCAAATCCTCGGCGCCGCTATCGTGCCACAAAAGTCCTACTTCCATCATCGCTCCTCACCCCTTCCATCTTCATTACCCATGGCCCGGAAACTATTCCACCTGTCGCGCCAGATACCAGATATTCAACGCCGCATCCTGGCACAGGTCAAAGGTGCCCTCCGGACAGCGCACGCGGAAGAAGTGCCATGCGCCTTTGCGCTTCATCTCCGTCCATGCGCGGACAACCGCGTGGACGTTGTATTGCTTGCCGCGCCACATAAAACGCTGTGGAAAATAGTTGTGCTTGCGCGCGATGAGCCGGATCGGTTCGTGGCGCGCCGTGCGTTGAAAGATCATGCTTCACCTCCTATAATCCGCCAGGGGGTCGTCTCCACGGGTTGCCATGCCCGTGGATGTTCTTGAGCGATCACTTTGCCGATCGGAGCAATGTAGCGGGTCACGATCTTTTTGCGGTTGCCCGGAACAACGATCCCTCTCCAGGGAGCGGAATCCCAGGTTGCGTTGTCTTTTCGCCAGCCCAGGTGATATTCACCGTTGAGTTCATGGTGAAAGTACTTCAACGTCGGTCCTTGCAGTTCTGACCCGATGAAATCTGCGCCGAACTCCGGTTCTGCACCATAGGGCAGGTATTTGGTCACGATCAAATCCTTTTCGCCGGGCCATTCGCCGGCATTGAAGACGCGCATCACAATCCGGTCTCCCTCAAAGTAGCCCTCATATTCCATACTGTCACCGACCACGGTAAGGTAGTAGCTTTCCCCGGGCGTCAGCACGTCAATGTAGTTGAGCGCCACATCCCCCGTGCCAGCAATGACCTCGCCGGCATACGGCAGCGACGGCTCGAAATCCAGCCCGTACAGTGCCTTGTTGTACTTTTGGCGATTATCTTTGCGGATAGCTTGAGCCACCCTGCCGGCCATTTCACTCAGAGGCGACGGGTAACCATCCCCTGCAATGGCCTGTTCGCCAAGCACCTGGAGCAGGACAACCAGACCATTCTCGTGGGCAGCATTATATTGGCCATGCAGATAGCGGATGGTCTCGGCGACGCGCTGCTCGCGGCTGCGGACATAGGGCAGATCGCGTTGCCACTCACAAAGGCGCGGGTCGGCGAAGAGGGCGCGCAAGGCTTCGTCGCCGGCAAAAGCACCGCAATTCGCCAGCAACGCTTTCACAGACGCATAGAGGTTCTCAAAATGCATGCCCATCATTTTCCTCCTTACTCCTCACCTCCTACAATGGTGAAGGTGCGATTCTGTGGTGCGTTGTTCCACTGCCAGACCGTGTTCGGGTCACCAAAGGCCGGAGGCTGTAGCCCATATCCCAACGGGGCCTGCGATGTCACCACCACCACCGGCGGCGCTGTGGAAGCTGTCCGTTGCGCTGCCTGCCGGTTGATCTCACGTTGCCAGAGATACACTCCCAGCAGGATGGTCGGCAGCATCGCCCCCACGCCGCATGTCAGCCCCACCAATAGCGCCAGCGAATCCTGGCTGAGCCGCTGCGTGATCACCACAATGACGGTGATGGCAACGATACTGCCAAGCAGGGCCATAAACCGCCCCAAACGCTTGCTTAGCGGTTCGCGGGTTTCCATAAGCTACAATGCACTCCTTGCCAACATCGGCAACTGCGATGTGTATGTCGCAGCGCCACCATACAGCGCCGGCATCTGTTCTTTGAGGGCCTTCTCGTCAATATAGGCCGCCTGGAAGCGGATGGGATTCTCGCCACCGCTGACCGCGAGGAAGTCACCACGCCCGTTGAGCAGGTGGGCATTTGTCCCCGCCCTACCACTTGCCACCCGGGCATCTTCGGCAGAGACCACCCGTCCGACAAGCCGCAAGGGGAAGTTCGCCCGCATCACACTGCTGAGGATGGCAGCGGAAGGGTGCTGCGTTGCCGCGACAACGTGAACACCTGCCTGCCGCCCACGCTGCACCAGCCGCGTCAGCACGTCGGTGAATGGCGCTTCGCCCTGCATGAGCAAGTCGGCCAGCTCGTCAATGAAGATCACCAGGCGTGGAACAGAGGTGCCCCGGACTGCATCGCGCCCAATCGGCGGCTCTTCGCCGCGCCGGTCACGCGCTTCCATCATCCGTGCTGCCGATTGCAGAGCTTCCAATGCTTCCGGTATATCCGTGATCGGTTTACGTTTAAGGTGTGGGACGCCCTGGAAGGCCGGGAAAGTGCGTCCTTTGGGATCAATGCACAGCAGTTCCAGCAACTTCGGCGTATGCGTAAGCACCAGTGAGGCCGCCATCGTCCGCAAAAGCGCCGATTTGCCCGATCCGGTGGTACCGGCCACGAGGATGTGGGCGACCTCCGGTGCCGACAACCGTGCGAGCAAGGGCGCGCCGGCATCCGTCAGTCCCAACAGGACTGTGGCGAGAGGGAGGGGGGTAACTTCGGCCAGCAGGTCCAGCAGCGTCACCGGGCGCGGGTTGGGGTTGGAGAATTCCAGGATCACACCTTCCTTGCCCCGTTCAATGGTGAGGGCAGGTACTTGCATGGCCAGCGCCAGATCATCGGCCAGACGTTTGATCGAAGCAAAGCGGATATTCGGAGCGGGGTTCAGGAAAAAGCGGATGAGCCGTGGGCCGACGGTGCCTCCCGTCACGCGCCCCGGCGCCCGGTGGGCAGCCAGAACAGCTTCCACACGGTCGGCTTGATATTCCAGATAAGGGCGAATTGAGCGCGGCATAGTCTTCTCCAGTACAATAAGAACAAATGTTCTACTTCTATATCGAAAAAAGAACACGCCTCAGAGCGTGGTTGTAATAGAACTTATGTTCTATACGCTTATTATATAACCGGTTACAGAGTTTGTCAAGCACTTTTTGACCAATTTTCTTTATCATTCTCGTTACAACAACTTCATTTGGCTTCGAGCGGATCGTCAGATCCGCGTTGCTCAACCTCTATCGCATTCCCCTTATAGCAAGGCGTTTCCCTCAGAGCAAGAATGATAAGGCCCTGGACCAATTTTTGGGAAATAATCCCTGAGATAGTCTCCCTTACCTTTGTGGTTTTCTTATGGGAGTCATCCTTATATCTCTATCTTGTCGCTCCGGGCAGCGATGTTATACTTGCAATGATGAACACGAGAAAAGCTCCCTTCCCCTCTCTGCGACGCTGGTTGCCGTTGGCCGTGTTTGCCAGCTTCGCGTTGCTGTATGTCGCCTTCCGCAGCATCTCACTGGACGACTTTGACAGTTACAGCTTCGCCCTGGCCCTCGAAGATTTCAATCTGGAACTGCAACAGCCGCAGCCACCGGGATTTCCGGTGTACGTCTTTCTGGGACGGCTGCTGTATCGCGTCACCGGCTCGACGACGGCGGCGCTGACGCTGTTGAGCGCGCTCAGCGGCGCAGGGGTCGCGCTGCTCGTCTACGCGCTGGGGCGGACGGTGGATCGCACATCACCATGCCCCGCCGGACTGGCAGTGCTGCTCGTTGGACTGACGCCGCTCGGCTGGCTGACCGCCGAGAAAGCCTTGAGCGACACGCCCGGCCTGCTGTGGACGCTGCTGGCAATATGGCTTCTGTGGCGCAGCATCCCGAAGCCGGCGCAAACCACCGCTCAAGCTCGCGTCATCGCCGATGCTCGCGCCGGATCACAATCCGGTGCTCCGCCAGCCACCCCTTTCCCATCGCCGCTATGGTTAGCCGCGTTTGTGACCGGTCTGCTGCTCGGTGTGCGACCCCAAAACGCGCTGCCGGTGGCCCTCCTCGGCGGTTTTGTCGTGGCGCAGCATCTCGCGCTCAAGCGCCCCGTGCGCGACCTGGCATTCGCCGTGGGCTGCGGTTTGGCGGGCATCGCGCTGTGGCTGATCCCCACGGCGGCGGCAGTGGGCGGCTTGCCCGCGTACATCGCGCAGATTCGGGCACATGCGGCCCACGTGGGCCGCGCCGACTCGCTGATGGGAATGGGCTTGCCGCTGGCGACAGCGCTGCGCGCGCGCGCGTTGGCATTTGCAGATACGTGGCTTACCTCCACAATCGGCGTGGGAACGTTCGCGCCATGGGGATGGCGGGAGATCTTGACCGTGGTGGTGACGACGGCAGCGTCCATCCTCGCGCTGGTGCGCGCCGAATGGCGGCGGCGTGACGTGCAATTCCTGGCGATTTGGGCCGTCGTCGCGGCAGCGCAGGTCTTCCTCTTCGAGAATCTGGATCGGCCCCGGCTGATGTTGCCCATACTGCCGCCCCTGGCGCTGCTGCTGGCGCACGGGTGGATGAGGGTTTTGTCAACGGATGAAACGGATGGAATTCGTCTTATATCACACGCTCGCGTCGGATCACAATCCGACGCTTTCCCGGACGCGGATGATGATCCGCGAAAAGCACATAATGATCTGTGGAAATCGCGGCTACGGGGAATAATGATTGTCGTCATAGCGGCGCTGCTGCTGGCACAGGGACTACCGCTGGCGACCCAACTGGCGACGATCCCCGCGCCGCCGGCACAGGCAACAGCTTACGCCGCGGCGCACTATCCGGCGGCGGAGACACTCATCGCGGCCGCAGGCTCGTTCCGTGCAGTGCAGGTGGAATTGCCGACATATCGGCTGGTCTACCTCTATCGTTTCGACGCCGAAGCCGTAGCGCAGACGCTGACGGCGGGCGTGCGTTACGTGGTTATTTTCGACCGCGATCAATTCCCTACCGACACACTGACAGTGCTGAGTCGAGATGGGTACTACGTCCCCCTGGAAGACCGCACCTTCACCCGTAGCCGGCGTGTCCACACCCAACACGACCAGGTGCGCGTGCAGGTGCTCATCCCTGCCGATCTCGTACCGCCGGAAGCGCTCGCCCTGCCGCCGGATGGCTGCATTGACATCGGCGATGAAGCCGACGGACGCTATCTTGGGCAGGGATGGTTTCGCCCGGAGGACATCGGCGGGACGAGTGGCCGCTGGGCCGGCGAAACATTTACCTCGACGCTGCGGGTGACGCTCGAACCGGCGTCGGCGTATCAGTTGCGTTTCCGCGCACTGGCCTATCCCGCCGAACAGAGCGTCACACTCCGCATAGCTGGCCGTGAAGTCGGACGTGTATCCCTGGCGCAAGGCTGGGCTGAATATGAAATCGCATTGGCGGCAGATGTTATTCCCGCCGGAGAAACCACAACACTCGAGTTCATTCACGCCATTGCACGGTCCCCCTTCGACGCGACGGGCGGCGGCAGCTCGGATACCCGCCTCCTGACGGCAGCGTATGATTGGGTGTGTGTCGCACCGCTGCCCTAGCCGACACAGCGCCATAGTTCGAACCGCCCACACGCAGTTTCTGACGGTACCACCGAGAGGTCAGGAGTTACGCAAACTTGATAACTCTATGGACTCTGTGCTCTCTGCGGTAAAAGTTGTCCCCCTGAAGTGCACCCTCTTGTATTTCCAAACAGAAACGCGCCCAAAACTATGATATAATATAGGCACAAATGAGACACAATTGTGTAACACAGGAGGTGGACAATGGCAATAATTGGCGTGCGCGAGCTGCGCCAACAGACTTCTGAAGTCCTACGGAAGTTGAGAGAAGAGCGGGCAGAATACATCATCACGCACCAGGGTATCCCGGTGGCGCTGTTGTTGCCTCTCGATCAGGCGACAGTGGAGCAGGCGATTGTGCAAGCCGGCAAACGCAGTGCACCTCAGGCATGGCGAACTTACGAGCAGATCGCTGCGCGCGCACGCGACGCCTGGCCAGCGGACACAGAGACCCAGGCACTTCTGGATGAGATCCGGCGGTAGGGCGATGTTCACACTGGATGCCAGTGTACACATCAACGCCTTGAATCACACTGAGCCTGGGAGCGCCGCGAGCCAGATGTGTCTTCAACGTTTGGTTGAACAACAAGGGACTGTGATCTGCCCAACGTTGTTGCTGGTGGAGCTTGCTGCTGCCGTTGCTCGCGTTCTGGATGACACAGCCCTGGCGTTGGAATTGGCACAGGCCGTGCGCGCTTTACCGGGTCAGATATGGGTAGCTCTGGATGATGATCTGGCGGCTGAAGCGGCGCGGTTAGGTGCGGAGGCGCGTTTGCGGGGCGCGGATGCCGTTTACGCAGCGGTGGCGCGCCGCTTTGGAACCACACTGATCACCCGCGACCGACAACAGTTAGAACGCTTGCGTGATCTCCTGCCAGTGCTAACGCCGGAAGCCTGGCTTGGCCACTGATCTCTCAATTTTGGGAAAAAGTCCCCAGGGCTTTATCGTTCTCGTTACAGTGACTTCAGCCGGCTATGAGCGGATCGCCAGATTCGCGTTTCTCAACGCTATCAGCTAAAAACGGGGAACTGGCGTTCCCCTCGGCGCAAAAATGATAAGGCCCTGAAAAGTCCCCATAACCTCTTGACAACCCCGAATAATGGGTGTATATTATGGTTTGTAACACAAACCTATCTTTTTTGAAAACTAGTTGGTTTCTTTTGGAGGAAATACAATGCGTGAAATATCAAACAAAAACAGCAAGTTCGGACAGCGCTCCGGGATTTACCCTCACCTTCTCATTGGCCTGGCAATCTGTCTGTCGTGGTACGTTCTGGCGCTGGTCGCTGACATACCCGGTATGATTCTGAAAGTGGATGGCGCAAGCGCGCTGGGACAGAGTATTTCTCATGGCGCAAAACTGGTCGGCGGATTGCTTCTTGTCTTTGGCCTGTTGCCGGTTCTCCTGCGCGCATACCATGAAAAATACACAACGTATCTTCGCGCAACCGGTATCCTGTTTCCTACAGAGAAACATCACAGAGTCGTCTTGATCGCATTTTTGCTGGTTGCCGGCATCCTCTTCGTCGCTGACCTTGCCTCAAATGGACTGGCCGGACTGGAAACGTATCACGCAGCACACGGCATTCCGACTCTTGCGCTGGCGGCCTTTGCCAGCCTACAAGCTGCGATTGTAGAAGAGCTGATATTTCGTGGAATTGCCTTTGATTTCTTGAAAAGACGCTTCCCGGTATGGGTGGCCATCTTGCTGCCCGCCATTCTGTTCGGCTTTGCGCATGCCTGGTGGGGCTTGGGGCGAGTGGCAGGCACGGCATTTATGGGAATTTTGTTTGCCCTCCTGAGGTGGCGAACTGACAATGTGTGGGGGCCGATTGCGATGCATTTCCTGATCAATTTTGGATTTCCGATACCGGCCTGGGTGGGCTGGTTGATAGCCGTCGTGGTGTCCGCCGGGCTGGAAATAGCAAAACAAGTTCGGCGAAATGATGATGAAGTGGGCAGGTTGGAGAGAAAAATTACCTCAACGGATTGAACGAATCTTAACGGATATTTATCCGTTGAATCCGTTGAGACCGTTTTCAATGGGGGAACATATGCAAAACTTGCAACGCATACGTGCTATCGCCGCGCATTATCGCAGTCTACAAGGCTTGAGGATGTTGCCGTGGTTTTTGTGGATTCTGCTCTTTGGCGCGGTGAACCCGGCTCTGGGTCTGCCGCAAGGGCGGCTTGACTATCAACTTCTGTTGATTGTGCCAGGGCTGGTCGTGCCATGGGCGGTATCCAGGTGGATCGGCGCCTATTACGATCGCGCCTTTGGGCAGATCGAGGGCTTGCCGCCGCGCAACCGCGCGCTCGAAGCGTTGGCCGGCGTGACCTTTGTGGTCGTCGCCTTTCTCGGCTTTCTCGCCGATTCATTGCAACGCTGGCCGGTGAGCCTGTTCGGCCTGGTTATGGCTGTAGCGATGTTCGTCCAGTGGTGGCGGTCCGGGCGTTTTTTGACCCATTACCTGGTGACTGCCGCGCTACTCGCCGCAATCTCGATGCTGCCGCTGTTCGGTATTCCGGCAAGCGGCCACTGGTATACGCTGCTGGGCGGCTTTGCATTTCCGATTATGCTCGGCCTTGTCCTGAGTCTTGGCAGTGTGCTTGGTCACATTTTGCTGGTGCGTAGTCTGAAATTGTTGTCGCAGGTGAAGCCATGACGGAAGCCTTTGAAGCTCTGGCCGGTCTCGATCGGCTTGTCCACGAGCCTGCGCGCCTGGCCCTGCTGACCGCACTCTCCGCGTGCCGCAGTGCCGATTTCGTGTTCCTGCAACGTTTGACCGGGCTGACGAAGGGCAACCTCTCCACCCACCTTTCCAAGCTGGAGGAAGCCGGGCTGGTGGAGATCGAGAAGCAGTTCATCGGCAAGAAGCCCAACACGCTCGTGCGCCTCACACCGGAAGGCCGCGCGGCGATCGAGCAGCACTGGCAGGCGTTGGAGCGTCTGCACCGGGATGCGCAGCAGTGGCAAGGCGTAGACGGTAGACAGTAGGCAAGTAGACGGTACAGGATCAGGCGGGGAGCCAGCGCAATGCTGCCGGTTCGATCCAGCCGTGGACGGTTTCGCCGGGGACGGGGGGCGTTTGACCGGGGGGAATGTCCAGGTGCAGTGAGCCGCCGTCCACGGACAGCGTGAGGCGGAAGCGGCTGCCGTGGAAGGTGCGCTGCGTCACTTGCGCGGTGAAGGAATTCGTCGGTCCGGCCTCGAGGTGGACGCCCCACGGGTGGATGAGCAGTTGGCCTTCGGCACCGGGCGGCGGCGCGTCGGCGTTATCCGCCATATCCAATACACCAAAGGCGACCTCAACCTGTTGGGGATGGCGTATCCGCGCGGGGAACAGGTTCTCCAATCCCAGGAAGCGCGCCACCCACGCATCGTGGGGATGATCGTAGAGCGTCTCCGGGCGACCGGTTTGCACGACGCGGCCCCCGTTGAGCAGGACGACGCGGTCCGACAGGGCGAACGCCTCCTCCTGGTCGTGCGTCACGGTGATGGCGGTGACGCCGACGCGCCGCAGGATGACGGGCAGTTCTTCGAGCAGCCGCTCGCGCAGGTTGCGGTCGAGCGCGCCGAGCGGCTCGTCGAGCAGCAGGAGGCGCGGCTGCGGGGCCAGGCTGCGCGCCAGGGCCACCCGCTGGCGTTCGCCGCCGGAAAGCTGATTCACGTCGCGGTCGGCGAAGTCCTCCAGGCCGGTCAGCGCCAGCATCTCGGCGACCCGCGCAGCGATGGCGGCGCGCGCGTGTCGCTGCATCCGCAGGCCGAAGG
>Ga0208197_1000460_pt1 | contig 51684 bp, 48 predicted proteins | sample AD_JPNNA4_MetaG_FD_184444 | JGI IMG/M metagenome (GOLD analysis project Ga0208197, IMG submission 184444) | Active sludge microbial communities of municipal wastewater-treating anaerobic digesters from Japan - AD_JPNNA4_MetaG (SPAdes) (version 2) | ecosystem: Engineered > Bioreactor > Anaerobic...
GACATCGAATATATTCAACGCAAGCTAAATAACAGACCAAGAAAAAAATTGAATTTTTTAACACCAAATGAATTTTTATCACTAAATTTGTCTAACCAAAAAGTTGCATTTGTGACTTGAATTCAGCCAAAATAACCAATGAAGACCCGTAATTTATTTCAGATCTTGTCTATTGGCATTTCAGCATTGCTTCTAACAGCGTGCATTAACGGAACGCCTGGGAGTTCCGGTAATAGTGCCGTAAACAAGAATACTCCGGCCGTGAATGTCCCAACGGCAGATCCAAATGCGCCTCAGACCAGTGCGGCCACTCAGGAAACAGGTGTATATCCTACCACTCCGAATCCTGTGGTCAATGTGTACCTGGAAATCTCCGGAAGTATGAACGGCTACGTAAACGGTGGCACCTCGACCTTTCAGCAGGTTGTCAAGGAGTATCTTTCCGGAATCAATAATGCCGGTTTTGCGTCTGCTGTCAATTATTACTACGTGGGGAGCAAAATCACTCCCAAGGGAAATGATCTGAACAATTACATCACAAAGTTGACTCCGTCTTCCTTTGGCGCTGCAGGTGGTGGTGCGACCACCGATATTGGCGGTCTGTTCAAGACCATCCTGGGCAACATGGATAGTAACACTATTTCGATTTTCATCTCTGACTGCATCATTTCGCCTGGCAGCAATACCAATACTGCTGCATACGCACGTGGTCAGATGACCGATGTGCGCGATGCCATTGTCAGCTACACCAATCAGTATGAAGATCTGGCCTGCCTGGTTTATCAGTTTGATTCCGAGTTCAACGGTCGTTACTTCGACTATCAGAACCATCCTCGTAAGGTAAATATGCAGCGCCCGTTCTATATCTGGGTGTTTGGACATACAGCTCATGTGGCTATGATGAAACTCCAGTATGTCCCGGATAAGGATTTCAAGGTAGCCCCGATTCGCAATCAGTGGATTATCTTCAATACTCCGCTGTCAGCACTTCAAGACAACAACAAGTACGGTCTTCTCCTCCCGAACACGGCAAAGAATGGCCAGTATGTTCGTAAATCTGGGACAGAACTTCGCACCATCCAGAAGGCCGGTGATAATTATCGCTTCTCGTTTGGCGCGAATCTGCTTACAGCGCAGTTCCTGATGGGCGATGATTATGTTGAGGACACCAGGAACTACAAGCAGATGATTGGGAAAGCCGTCAAGGAAAAGTTCTACGGAGAGATTGAGAAGGATTTCAATCAGTCATCTCCGTTCTCAGAGATTTTCCGTGTGGATTCTGATTCTCCTTTCCAGAAAGGAACGTTCTCTCTCGCGTTTATTCCTGAGGTTCCTGACTGGGCATATGAATGCACGGATACCGATGACCGCATGTTTAACGGGGCCAATGATAACAAGACCTATGGCCTCAACAACATTTTCGAGGGTGTCTTCAATGGCTTCAATAATGGCGGCCACATCAACATCCTGGCTCAGTTTGACTTCGAAATAAAATAAAACACAGATATGGAATTCTTTTCACTGTTCTACCAGCTCAATGTCTACGGGCAGGATTTGTTCTATCACCTGAAGGGATGGGACAATGGAATGCAGGACTTTGTGGCGGCCAACAATCAATTCCCGACAATCTGGCTTGTCACCTTCCTGTCCGCCGTGGCAATGTTTGTAGTTTTCTACTACATTCTCAATCACCCCAGGTTTAACAAGTTCTGGCATTGGCTTATCGCCCTTGCTGTTCTTGCAATCGGAATCTTCATCTGGTCAAGAGGACTTGTACTTGCCGACATTACCGGCGCATCCATGCATCCGGTTGACCCGTCCCTGAATATCAGCGCAGACAATGCAATGATGTTCGGTGTGTACAACGCTGTCCTTTCTGCGATCTTCTTCCTGTTCTTCTCCGTTATTGGAAGATTCGGCAGCAAGAACTGCAAGAATACCCCTTGGAAGTCACTCATTAACAGGAAATAGCCATGGCAAAGTTATACGTATTTGGTATAGGCGGTACGGGTTCACGTACCCTTCGCGCCCTCACTATGATGCTGGCCAGCGGTGTTGAATGCAAGTTCGACACGGTTGTTCCTGTAATCATTGACCCCGATGCTTCAGCTGCGGATATGAGCCGCACTGTGGATGCAATGACTCGTTACATGGAAGTGCGCAAGTCCCTGGACTTCAACTCAGCCAACGAGAACCGCTTCTTCAAGACTGAGATTTGCCCGATCCAGGACATGTCTACTTTCAAACTCACGCTGGAGAATACTGAGAACGTCACGTTCCGCGATTATATGAAGACCAACCAGATGGATGCTGCCAGCAAGGCGCTCATCAACATGCTCTTCTCGCAGGCGAATCTTGATTCCGATATGGTAGTCGGCTTCAAGGGAAATCCGAATATCGGCAGTGTGGTCCTGAATCAGTTCTCTACCTCTGATGCCTACAAGGCTTTCTCCAACAACTTCGAGGAAGGGGACCGTATTTTCATCATCAGTTCCATCTTCGGCGGCACCGGTGCCAGTGGCTTCCCGCTGCTGCTCAAGACGCTCCGTAACGACCAGACATCCCAACACTGGAATTACATCAAGAACGCCAAGATTGGTGCAGTGACTGTCCTGCCATATTTCAGCGTTGAGCAGGACGACAATAGCGGTGTGGATTCTTCTACGTTCTACTCCAAGACCAAATCCGCGCTCGCGTATTATGATAGGAATATCACGGGCAACAACTCCGTGAATGCCCTATACTACATCGGCGATAGTATGCCGGCCTCGTACAAGAACCACGACGGCGGATCTGAACAGCGTAACGACGCACATATGGTCGAGTTGTTCGCTGCTCTTTCCATCTTGAAGTTCGCTGCCACACCGGATAACGAGCTGGATGGCAAGACGCAGACTTATGAGTATGGCATTGACACGAACGATGAGGACATCAAGCAGGTTATCTTCAAGGACCTTGGTTCCGAAACCCGCAGGCTTATCCAGAAGCCGCTCTCGATGTTCCTGTTGATGAACAAGTACATGAAGAACGCCCTGGCTTCCCAGTACAAGTTCCAGCCTTGGGCCAAGGATTGTGGCCTGGATGAGAATTTCTTCACCTCCCAGTATTATTCGGATTTGAAGAAATTCCAGGATGCCTACGGTATCTGGCTCGATGAATTGGGAAGGAACAAGCGCTCCTTCAAGCCTTTTGACGAGAAACGGATTGTCCCGCTCTTTGACCTGGTAAACGGCCAAAAGGCGCACAAGATTATGTGGCCGCTTCACGACCTCTTCGCCAAAAACTATGCTTTGATGGATTCATTCCTTAACACCAACTGGCCGAAATGGAACAAGACGGCCTCCAAGGAGCAGAAGTTCATGGAACTGTTCTATCGTGCTACCGCAAAGTTGACCTCCAAGAAATATAACTTCTAAGATTATGGCAAAGGTTTTCAGAATACATAAAGAAGGCTCCGGCAACATCATCGACTGGGCCAAGAGCCATTCCTACGGAGACAACGTAATCAAGCAGATTACCGACCCCTTTGGTGCCAAGGCGACCAAGGAGATTACCTCTATTCCTTCGCCATTCTCAAGAGTGGACTTGGCAGTCACTGCATTCAAAACTGTGAATGAGGTGGGCCTCGTAGGCACATCCATTTATCACAAGATCGTATCCGACTGCCTGGACATCGGCGAGATTTTCTTCAATGCGGAGAATTTCAAAGACCCGCGCGACCACAGCAAGAATAAGATTGAGATTCTTGTCTGGGACCGTGCCCAGGAGATCGAGAAACTCAAAAAATCTCCGGTAAAGGAGCACCAGATTGTCGGCGAGACTCTTGACATGTACTTGAATCAGGATGCCAAGGCCTACAATTTTGACAAGATGGACAAGGTCTACCTCCTCAACTACAAGGGACCGGACCGCAAAGACCCGCAGATCAACATTATTGGTGCAACATCTCCCGCAACGCTGTTCTTCAGTTCTGCGAATGATTTGACCTATGTGTCTGACCATCTCCGTTTCCGCAACAACGACAGGCCTTTCGATTCACAGTACACGCCGCTGTATGAGCGTGACATTGAGTTCCAGCGCTTCCTGTATGCATTCAGGCTCAGCATTGGCAAGACTCAGTTCGCTTCTCTGTTCGGTGACTTCGACACCTACATGGACCAGTCTTATGGCTTCCTCAGCGAGGAGTACAAAGCCAAGATTGATGCTCTTAACGAGGAATCCGTTGAGGATTACGAAGTCCTTACGGACGGAGGTAGCAACCGCGTAGATATTCTTGGTTATCCCGTGCGCAAGCGCAACGAAACAGGCGTCATTGACAGTGACTTCGAGATTCTTGCTACCAACAGGAGCGCCATCAAGCCGCTCGTGCTGCCGGTTGAGCCGGGTAACAAGTACAAGAACCTGAACTATGTCCAAGGCAAATGGGAAGAGACTTACAAGGCTCCGATGCATGACAGCGCAGACCTTGCAAGCCGTCAGCTTCCTTACGTCGGCCTCAAGTATCCATACTTGACAATTGACGACTTCCTGGCCAGGGATATGGTATTTCTGCCTTACACTTTCAATTCCAACGATTTCTACAACGGCAACAGAGACCCCAGGAAGAGCAACAATACTTTCCTGCTGCCTCTGACCAAGACATTCTTCCGCTACTTCACCGTGTCTGATCTGATGGGCACGATGCAGGACGGTAAGAATATGTTCGAGATCCAGCCCCTGCAGGGTGGAAGTGTCAACGTCGAACTTCGAATCCCCATTAAGAAGGGTGGTTATATCCTGTATTCGAGGATGTATGTCCCTGGCAAGACCATCGATCTGACCGACAACTCTGGCTGCATCACGGAAAAACAGTTCGGTCTTGGTGTGATGCCTCTGGTCAAGTTTGGTGAGGGAATCCTTCCAAGCTACCGTATTGCGATGTTCAGCAAATCTGCCAGAACTGAACTTGAGTTCGCTAATGGCGAGAGTATCTGCGAGATTGAACATCACATCATCCGCCGTGAGGCAGGGCAGAATGCTTGTAGTGTCGAATCCTACGTGATGGAGCACAATTTCGATGTGGTATATGCAACTGTTGATGGCCTCACCAACGTGATTATCCCTCGTTTCCGCAAGGCATCGGGCGGCTCACAGTTCACGTTCGCTATCGACTTTGGTACGACCAACTCACACATTGAGTATTCTGTGGACGGATCGGCTCCTAAGGCATTTGATATGCCGGCAGCAGAGACACAGCTTTGCCGCCTGAGCACTGATTATGATGAGCAGGAAGCCATCGATATTAGCGTGGCTTTCGATGAAGCATTCATCCCGTCTACGATTGGCGAGAATTCGGACTATCATTTCCCGATGCGTACCGTATATGCTGAATGGACTGATGTCAATTACCAGCAGCACACCGAAACGCTCGCAGAAGGTAATATTCCGTTCCGCTATGAGAAGGCGCGTAATCCTCTCTACAACAAGGTGAAGACCAATTTGAAGTGGTCTTCTGCAGAGGAAGCCAACACCCGTGTCAAGCTTTACATCGAGAACCTCTTCATCATGATGAGGAATAAGGTTCTGCTTTCTGGTGGTCGCCTTTCCGACACCAAGGTCATCTGGTTCTACCCGGCCAGTATGACGGAATTCCGCCTCAACGCTTTCCGCGGCGTATGGGAGAAACTCTTCGCCAAGTATATCAATGCCAACTCCGCAGACAAACTCCTTTGCCTGTCCGAGTCCGCTGCTCCTTACTTCTTCTACAAGAACCGTATGGGATTGACCTCCAACGCTGTGACCATCGACGTTGGTGGCGGTACCACGGATGTGCTTGTGATTAAGGATGATGTGCCGGTGGCGATGACCTCCTTCCGTTTCGCTTCTAATGCAATTTTCGGAGATGGATATAACTGGAGTCCTGAGACCAACGGCTTCGTGAAGAAATACAAGGGCGACATCAATGACCGCCTTGTCGGCAATTCCATGCACTTGAAGGATACGCTCAATGCCTTCCAGGAGATCATGAATTGTGACAACTCAAGCGATATTGCAGCCTTCTTCTTCTCGCTGGCAGGAAATGCCGCTGTGGTAAGGAACCGCATCCCGCTTGACTTTATGGGTATGCTGTGCAATGACCCGAAGATGAAATATGTCTTCATCGTGTTCTATGGCTCAGTGATTTACCATATCGCCAAGTTAATTAAGGCAAAGAACCTTCCTATCCCTCAGGTGGTTGCTTTCAGTGGTAATGGTTCCAAGACACTCAATGTTCTTTCTCCCAATGAGCAGACGATTTCCGTGTTCGTCACCCGTATCTTCCGCAAGGTGCTGGGAGAATGCCCGGATATTCGTGTTATCAAAGTGGATGAGCCCAAGCTTGCTACCAGTAAGGGTGGTATCTACTACGATAATTCGCTTTCCTATGAGGCCATCGAGAGTCTCCGATTCTCGCTCCTGGGTGCTGATGATACCACGTCTACAGAAGGGAAGAAATATAACGAGGTCAACAATGACAAGGCCATCGAGGCGGTCAGCAAGAACGTGAGCAAGTTCATTGATGAACTCTTCCATATCTCTGATGCCAACAAGTTCATGGTAGGTTCCTTGGGTGCCGATCCGAGCCTGTTTGAGCAGATTCCCGAGCTGTGTAAGTATAATCTTGTTGAATTCACGCGCCAGGGCCTCAAGGCTAAACTTAATGAGTTGAGCGATTGGGGACAAGACCCTTCTGCACCTATTGAAGAAACGATGTTCTTCTATCCGATCGTGGCTATGTTAAACAACCTCGCTCGCGAGATTAGCAACAAGTAATTATGGAGATGGATTCAACAACATTGACCCTGATTATCGTTCTGGTTGCGGTTATTCTAACGCTTGTTGTAGCCCTGATCGCATTGTTCAAGGCTAAAAAGGCCTTGGAGAAAAGCGAACGCTATCGTATTGAGAATATCTCAAAGGATGTCATCCGTAGGTACATTGGATTTGAAGGTGGTCAGCAAATCAGGTCCATTGTCCATGAGGAATTGACCAAGCAGCAGGAAAAACCGGTTGTTCAGGCTCCCATTGCACAAAAGCCGGAACCTGTTGCCTCGGCTGCAGAACCGGAAACTGCAGAACCTGTAAAGCCTGTTGAGGAGCAGCCCAAAGAGGGACAGGATGGTCCCGTAGAGATTGTCCTGCCAAAACCCGTGACGCTCTTTACGGGCTCATACAGTACTGGTGCGTTCAGGCATATTACTCCCGTTCCGGATGAAAAAACCGTATTTACCATCTATACCGACAGCGCGGATGCCGTGGAAGGTGTTCTCAACATTGACGAGAATGCTTATGAGAAAGTAGCGCAGACTCCGGATTACCTCAGGAACGCTTGCTCCTATAGTGGTGCCGGCACCCGACTTCGCGTCATCCAGACAGGAAAGGTGGTCAAGGAAAATGGCGCCTGGGTGGTAAAAGAACCAATTATTGCCGAGTTTAACTGATTGACTGAATGAACGGTATAAACATTATCGGATTTGTGCTTGAATTCGGATTTGTGGCTGTCATTGTGCTGCTACAATTCTGGTTCTTTGGCGCAAATGCAAGAAAGAGAAGACAACTAAAAAGAATCTTCCCAAAGGACATCAACGCACATTTGTCGGCCGTAAAGGATTTTGAAGGCGTCACCCAGGTAGATGTTCACGATGTGGACAGCGAAATCTTTAGGGAAGAAATCATCGGGCCTATTAACTCGTACCTTGAAAAGAACAAAGGTGCGACGGATTACCATATCATAAAGGACCTTTCAGATCGGGCTTGCGATAAGATACAGGACGAGGTGGATTCGTACAATCCTATACCTTTGTATCTTGGTCTGTGCGGTACGATGCTGGGAATCATCTTCGGTATCGTATTCCTTTGGCTTGGTGGAGGATTGGATTCGCTTTTGGCATCTGCTTCATCCACGAGTACTGTTGCCGGAGATTCCGCATCGCAGGGTATCCAACACCTGCTCGGCGGCGTTGCAGTGGCGATGATTGCCAGTTTGTTTGGTGTTGTACTAACGATTATCGGCACTCATCAAACGAAGGACGCTGTTGCTGCCAATGAGACCGGAAGAAATCAGTTCCTTTCGTGGATTCAGAGCAATTTGCTCCCGAAGATGAGCGGCGATGTTGTCAGTACACTCGGCGTTTTCTATTCAAACCTTAACGAGTTCAACGGGACTTTTGCCCAGAATTCAAAGGAACTGAAATCAGCGTTCCAGTCAATTAAGGAAGCATACAAGGGGCAGACTGAATACACCAAGGAGCTCAATAAACTGGACATTGCAAAAGCCCAGATGGCTTTTGCCGCACTCGGTAGCGCCACGGATAAAATCAATGACCTCAACGAGTTCCTGAAAGGGTCGAATGTTTATCTCGCCAATGTGGTTGCTCTGGCAGACAAACTGGACACAGCAGATGCAAGGACAAAGGCCATTGAGCGGATGGGCCAATTCTTCCAGAGTGAAATTGAGCAAATCAGCGCCCGTAAGGCTATCCTTTCCCAGACTGTCGGCGAAATTGACCTTAATCTTCAGAAGTCGCTGGCGGGCCTGCAGGAATCGACTAATACCGAGGTGGCCAAGCTTCAGAACCATCTGAACAAAGTGTATCTGGACTTCCAGAAGGCTGTTGAGGAGCAGCAGGATCTTCTGGAGAAGAAGCTGACAGAATCTTCCCTGTATCTGGAGCAATTTAAGCGGCTGGAGACCATAGAGGGGCAATTGGCCAAGTTGCTCACGGCAGAAGCTTTCGCAGGAAAGGCGGATTCGGAGATAGCAAAGCTCGATACGCAAATAGGCAGACTGGACCGCATAGAGGCCGCCATCAATCGCCTCGCGGAAATTTTGTCCAAGCGTCCGGCTTCTGCAGCCCAGGGCGTAAGGGAAGCCACACTGTTCGATAATCCCCAGCAGCCTCAGGATGTGAAAGTCAAAGTCAATCTGCCTGTACCGCGCTGGTTGGCATTCACAACCTGTGGTGTCCTGATTGCCGCCGGTTTGTTCTCCATTATCTATCCGCTTCTGATAAAGTTCCTCGGTTAAAATGGCCAAGAAGAAAAGAGAGTCCTTTTTCTGGACAAGCTACTCTGACTTGATGACGAGCCTGTTCTTCATCATGCTCACGTTGTTTGTCCTGGCCATCGCTTTGTTGCACCGTGAAGTGGTCCAGATAGGTAAGGACCGGGATGCAACCGAAGCCGAACTTCAGAAAATCAATGAAATTCGTACAGCCGTCCAGAGTATTGACTCAACATATTTCTCCTACGACCCTGCATATAAGAAGCATATTTTAAGGACGGAGGTAAAGTTTAGGGCCGGTAGTTCAAATATGAATGATCTGGACCAAGCAACTAAAGATGAACTCCTCGCCGTTCGTGATACAATCAAATCTTTCCTTGATGACCTTATAGCCAAGGACAAGAGTGCTTCTTATCTGCTGATTATTGAAGGCCAGGCATCCAGGGATAACTATCCTCTGAATAATCAGCTCAGTTACGAAAGGGCACTTTCATTGTTCAAATTCTGGTTCCCGAATCAAAAGGAAACTACGCTGCAGTTCTATAATCTTCCTTGCGAAGTCGTTATTGCAGGTGCCGGCTATATGGAAGGTAAGCCTCGTGCTCCCAGGAATGAAGATAACCAGCGCTTCCTGATTCAAATTATCCCCAAGCCTGGTATTATCGATGAGTAAGCAGTTCTCATATTTGCTCCTGAGCGTTATACTCTTTGTGAGCTGTATTCCGGCACGCCCAAATGGGAATACCGGAAAGCAGCAACGCCCAACAGGAGCAAGTTTGCTTGAGCTGCCGGCAGTGAGGCAGGGGGAAGTGATTACCGTTCATTCAGGTTACACTTCCTCATTTAATTCCACGCTGATGATTCCCAACTGGGTGGCGTATGAACTGACTGAAGAGGAAACCCGCGGTACTGTGCGCCGGCCGAGCAATTCTCCCTTCCAGCCAGACCCTGATTACCGAGGCAAGCAACCCGATCGAAGCGACTATTCCCGTTCAGGTTGGGATAAGGGACACTTGGCTCCGTGTGCTGATATGAAATGGAGTGAGCAAGCGATGTTCGAGAGTTTCTTCTTTACCAACGTATGCCCGCAGAATCACGATTTCAACGAGAAGGACTGGCAGAAATTGGAGGACAAGGCCCGTTCCATCGCACGAAAGAAAGGATCTGTCTACATTGTTTGCGGGCCGATTGTAACCACCAACGAATATGGTAAGCTGGGAAAGAACCAAGTGGCCATTCCCGACTATTTCTTCAAGGCCTTCCTTTATAAGGACGATGCCGGATTCCATTCAATTGCCTATGTGATGCCGAATCAGTACACAGGGCGGCCTGTAAATGAATTCGCTATGTCCGTCAATGAGTTGGAGAAGATCCTTGGCATAGACCTCTTTTCGCGCCTAAATGATAAGATAGAGGAAACCGTTGAGGAGCAGTTGAACCTTGATGATTGGAGGTAACGGATCATGACGAAGAAAGACACTTCCATACAATCGATCATCTTCGTGGCATTGGCGTTTCTGCTACTCCTTTGTCTCGCAAAAATGCCGTATGGATTCTATCAGATAGTGAGATTTCTGGCTTTTGCCGGGTTTGCCTATTCTGCCTACCTTCAATACAAAGCAAAGAGCACGGATAGGATGATTCTGTTCATTGTCCTCGCTCTGCTGTTCCAGCCTTTCCTTCCGCTGTCATTGGGCCGGATAATCTGGAATATTGTCGATGTTATTGTTGCCGGGTATCTGATATACCTTCTGGCGCAGATGCACCTTAAGAAGAAAAAATAGAAGCCTATGTATAAGCCTCCATACATCATTCAGCCATCATCGCTCGATTTCTTTGGCGACAAGTTGCACGGAACCGGTAAATGGACGTTGCACAAGATTTCCAGGCCGTTTGACCCTGTCCTTAGGGATGCGCCCCAAGAGTTCGCTCAGTACAATTTCTACGGCTTCGTAGGAAAATCTGTCCGGACTGCGATGGAAGTCGAACGTGAAGATGCCCAGCTCGTGAAACCACAAGCCTATGAGTCGGTCCCATATACCAGGGCGTCCTTCCAAACTCCCGAGCCAACACAGGAATCTGTCGATGCCTTATTGGCAGAGGAGGCGAAAAAAGCCATCCGTGTATCTCTGTTCGGAAGCATTGAGAAAAAGCGCCAGATGTACGTAATTGAAAGACGAGGCACCAGACTTGATGCCGAGCAGAAGAAATGGATTGCCGATAAGGATGCCTTTGAAAAAGTCGAGGACGAAAATGAGAACCGGCACAATGCGGAGGAGGCCAAGAAGAGAGAGAAAGCGCAGGAGGTAATAGACAAGTATGTAAAAGCGCATAAGGCAAACGAGCTGTTTCTGTATTCTACTCAGGAAGAAGTTGAGGAACTGTTTCAGCGACTGAATCCTCATTTCCCGGCCGATTTCAACGCTTTCTATCAGGTCGATTTGTCCCACAAACTTGTCAATATCAGTTTTGAGGCACCTTCAGAAAGAATAATCCCTGAAGAAAAACTTGTTTTCCATTCCAGAGGCTCATCTCTCAAACCAAAGACTCGCACAGAGGTCAATAAAGACTATGTGGACTGCATATGCGGCCTCGCATACGTATTGGCAGCCCAATGCTTCAATCTTACCGGGAAAGTGGACAATGTGTTCATCTCGGCATATTCCAAAGAGTTAAATCCTCAAACGGCGACATTCGAGGAGACCACACTGTATTCCATAGTCTTTGACCGTGATACATTCAATTGGGTGATCTGGCCGAAATCATTCCAACCATACGAATCCTTGGTATTCTTCCCGCATACAATAGAGTTGGGAGCACGGCTCAACATCCAGCCGATAGATCCACTGGACCTCGTTCCGGCAGGTGAACCTTTGCCCGGAGGAAATCAGTTTATTGACGCAAGCCGTACTGATTTACGTTATCCGGATATGGGGACATACACCACGACCGAAGATGACGGATTCATTATCATCAAAGAACTCGATGATCGTTTTGAAGAAGCAGCCAGATTGGTTGTAATTACACAACGGGGTTCCACGTCAGACCTGCAGCGCAAATTAGGGTTGGGATATGCTAAGGCTGGTCGGGTTATGGATCAGCTTGAGATTGCCGGAATTGTTGGGCCACAGAATGGTGCAAAACCACGAGAAGTCCTTGTCAGTGATCTGGCCGAATTGGAAGAGATTCTTGAACATCTTAAGAAATAGACTCGCAATGAATAAGATAATCATATCCTTTATCGCAGTTCTGCTGCCATTATTCGCATTTGCTCAAAGCCAAACTGGCAGCACCGCTGATTCTTCCCTGGTTACATATGGCCAGCCCAATACGGTAAAGTACTTTGGAGAAATAGTCTACACCGATATTTCAGCTCCGGCGAAGAAGACTATCCAGATAGACTTCGGCGTGAATTCCATATTCGGCAAGCGGTATCCGGATTTCAAGGATGAGAATGGAAAGACGGTCCGATTCACCACTGTTGTTGATGCTCTCAACTATATGTCCGCCCGTGGCTGGGTACTTGAACTGGAATATGAGGATGCGTACATAGATGAAGGTAGTTCGTATGGTAGCGTAAAGCACTTTGTTATTTCGAAGACGCTAACCGTCCAAAACAAGCCAAAAGAAGGGGCAGGAGCCGACTAAAGGAAAGTTATGAGGAAATCCTCCACAATATTCTTCATCGCAGTAATAGTGCCGTTTCTGGCCTCCTGCGGACAGCGCCAGCAAAGCGTTGTTCCGTCAGTTGATGCAGCCAAGGTTGACAGCTTGAGTACAAGAGTTCAGCAGTTAGAGGAGCAGAACGCCGCCCAGGATGCCCGAATCAAGGATTTGGAAGATGACCTTGAAGATGTCATCAGTTTCTTGAACGAACGAGGATACTAATTCTGTATTGACGTGTATCGCCTGCATCGGATGCGATACAAGCGATACAAACGATACAAGACCTTTATTTCTCCGCTGGCATGATAATGTCTTCATCTACCAGGCCGATATACTTGAGCAGATCCTGAACGGTGGCAGGTTCAGTCAGGAGATGTAGCAGTTTATACTTGCCGTGACGATGTTTGTCGATAGCAAGTTGGTCCCGGAGAGTGGTAGCCCGCAGACGCCATCCGGAGACCATCTCAAATCCTTCCCATCCACATTGACATTTGCCTTCAAGGTCTACGCGACCGCTGAGGGGTGAGCCGACGTAGCGGTAGGGTAAGACTATCTGGCCACATTTGGGGCACTTGTACTGAAACAGGTCAGGATGCTCCAGGGTGCAACGGATGAACGACCCCAACCAAACTGGATCAGGAGCCATCTCAATCGCTTTCCCGGCGATGCAATAAACCATCTCCAGATACAAGGGAATGAAGTAGAAACGGTCGATGTCCTTCCATTCATCGAAGCTGGCGTAAATCACGCCGGCATTGCGGTAGAACACTTTGGTGTGGAGCATCTGCTCCTGGGTAGGACGCGGTCCGCCCTGCCTGAAGAAATTGTACTTGTCTTTCATGATACAGACTGTTTTTGATTGAACATCCGCATCGTTTTGCCACCGTGGCAGTCTGGCTCGCTCGGTTGGCGCTCCTCTGGGGAGACTCTTGATGCATGATGCAAATATAGCAAAAAGACGCGGAATGACAATATGGTAGGCCGATAGAATTAGGCCGATAAGGGCCGATGCTGCCAAGTTCCAGCGGTAGTGCCGAAGCCAGCGTCGATAAAGGAAAAGGTACTTGCTCGTCTGTCAGTTTGGTCTCCGGCAGAGCCTCCGCCCAAACAGCCAGACCAGCAACCTCTATTGCCACCCTTCGCTGTGAGACTGTGACCGGACAAGCCGGCCACAGACTCACGGACGCCCTCCGCTCCATTTGCCCTCGCTGCAAGGCTCCCGCACTTATAAAGGAAAAGCGGTGTGCAAGACTGTGCCGGAGCAAGTCCGTCACAGACTTGCACCCTGTTGTCCCCCCGGCCCCCAAGGGAGAATATCACCCGGGAAGCGTAGTGCCGGCGCGACCGGCAGTGCCCGTATCCCGCTTTCCATAACATAATCCCATCGGAATTGTGTAACAGCCGCCGGCACCGTCAGTGCCCCGCATCAAGGGAGGAAGTATCAATGGGTCAGAAGCCCGCAAAAACGGCCTACAGGGCGTCTGATTACACAATTCGGATTATGTTAAGGACGCTCCGTCGTCAAGGTGCAAAGGTCCTACCTTCGAATTCCCGGGTGAGGCGGCGGCAGGAGAGGGCCTGGCGGCAGTGGCCGGGACCGTCCCGGCCCTTTGCCAGCCCCGCACCGGGCAGAGGAATCGGGGCCCCAATTTCCCCAATTCCTCTACCTCGGTGCCGCTCCGCATCAACGACATCAATATTCAAACGATATCTCCCGCATCAGCCTCAGAGCAGTGCGAGTATCCTGCCGCCTTATGCCCTTCGGGCGGGTCGCCACGTCTGTGACTCCTTGTGGCCTGACAAGCAGTCCACAAAGAGTCAAGAGCCGTTGCTCCAAGGTACGGCTTCGCCGTGTTCAACCTGGCCGCTATTCCTCCAGGCTTCTGCCGGGAAGAATCCCGCCAGAAGCCTTCCGGGCAGCCAGGATACGGCCGTCCCGGCCGTTGGCGCAGACAGTGTCAGTCATCGTTCCAGGGCATCAAGACCTTCGCCCTTGCTGCCCTTCCACGCTGCCAGCCACAGACTGCGCCGGTGCCCCCGCATCAGCGATGTTAGGTCAGTGCTTTTATTCGACTGTCAGTGCCAGTTCGCGAAGACCGTTGTACCCCGCATCAACGTCGGTGCCGCGCTCACAAGGTGGGCCGTCCCGGCCCAGGCCCTGGAGGCCGTCTGCCTTCCCACAACGTCGGTCTCTTCCGCTGTTCCAGGGAGCCTTGCGTCTCCCTTCCACGGCGCTCCAGAGCCCGCCGCCCCTCACGCTTCCAGACCGCCTCCAGGGCCACGCTCCACTCGCTTCGCTCGTTCCGCGCCCTTGGTCACTGGGAGACTCTAAGCCGGGCGTCCGCCCGGACCACATCAAGAAAGGGAACGACATAACCCGCATCAACGACCCGCCTTAGAGACTCCCAGCAACCAAGGCCAACCAAGAGACTTACGCTTCCGCCTCATCAAGAAAATCACCAGCATCACCCGCCCGAAGGGAGAGAAAAGGGTATAAATATATACAACAGAAGGAGTGCGGCTTGCGCCGCACCGCTTCGCTTGTAGTAGAATATCCTTGGAAGCTTCCTTTGAGCTATTTGGATGCCCAAGAGTTGTGTTGCCGGTACACCCCCAGGGTAGGGTATGCAAAACCCCGGCAATCCTCCTGGACTGTCGGGGCCTATTCTTATCACACTTTTTTATGCCACCCAGGTTGTGCAGTTCAGTAAACCACCTTCAAGGGCTACATCGCTATAGTCAATCGTCTCAATCAGCTTGCCAGGGAAAGCCTTCTGCAGAACAGCTACGACCTCCTTGTCCATATCATTATTGAATACAGGGGCTATAATCAGATTGTTGACTTCCAAGAAATTCACGTAGACGCCTATGGCACTGTCCGGATGTTTGGAATCGCGTTTGGGCTCAAAGAACGGCACATCAATGTAGTTCAGATGATGATTCATAAGAACCTCATTTATTCCATCCCTCCAGTATTTGAACTCTTTGGCGCGGTCATTACCAAGGATGGTGTTTCTGTCAACGAATCTGACCATGCCATCGGCATGACCAGTGATATCACCATTGATTGTAGGGATGATAATGATTTCGCATTCCAGCAGCTGGGCAAGTTCTTTCTTCAGGGATTCAGGATCTTTCTCCTTGTTCTCTGAGAATACTCTGTCGGATATAATGGCCTGGCCATCGCAGATGAGCACATTTCCTCCGTCCAGATTGATATCCGAGTCTTGTGCATTGATGTTGTTTTGCCGGCAAACCTCATGAACATCAGAACGGATTGCTTCATATTTGCTGTCTTCCATCAAGTAAGAAGGCTCATACCGGAACTGTATCAACTTTCCGGACTCAAGGCGCACCGGCATATAGTCACGGCACCAAATGTCTTTTGTTCCCTTTAAGAAGGCATAATTCACGTGATGCTTCTCGAGGATTGCTATCAGGTTTTCGCAGGTCTTGGGATACTTATCCTTCAATAATTCCGACATATAGACGGTTAGTCCAGTCGTTGGAGCCAAAGAAGGGCTGGCTTCAGGTTCTACTACTTGAGCAGCCGTGACTTTCTTTTTCTTATCGGAGTACTCTTCTCTGAATTTGGGCATATCGGCGTTCAAGAATTTCTTGCAGATGTCAGAGGTGGGCTCAATCTCATTCTCAATGCAAATCTCCTTGAAGATGGCTTCCTTTCCTCTGTTCTTCAGGGCAAACCCTTGGATGTAATCCTCTTTGATATGGGCGCCGACCAACTTACGATTCATCTTCTTAAGAATCTTCTGATGCTGCTTCGTAGAGAGCCTGCTATCCGTAAGCTTGACCATCAAGTCTGACAATGATTGCTTCTTGTAGCGATTGTATAATGCCAGGGCTAAGCCACCTATGGAAATCAGGCCACTGGTAATGCCGATAATAGATTCAACGGACATAATGCTAACTGTCTATGTGGTTTATTGGAATGCTTGCGCTCCGCAAAGTTAAGCATTTTTCCCGAACCACTACGAAAAAGCCCCAGCACCGAGGGTGCCAGGGCAGAGAGGTTTAGGTTTGGCCAGGTGGACCGGGAAGGCTAGTCGCCCTCGCCGGGATCTTCGTTGGCAGCAGGGGCCCACTTGCACTCGGCAAGCATGGTCTGGGACTTGACGCCGGTGCTGGAGTCCACCAGGTAGTAGCGGAAGAAGATCTTCGGCGCAGCTGCGCTGGGGGCACCGTTCTTGGCCACGTAGTCGGCACGAATGTCGACGGCAGCGGCAGTGGGCTCTTCTACGAGCTTGATGGCTGCAGCCTTGCTGTGGGCGCGGCTGACACCGTTGGACTGGCCTTCGGAAGCTTCGATGACCAGGAAGATACCGCCGTTGTCGGCAGGAGCCTGATCCAGCTTGAAGGTGAAGGTTTCACCCTGGCACACGATGGTGGCGGTGGAGGGGGCCTCTACGGAGTTGAGCTCCGGAGGAGTCACCATGACCTGGCCGCCGAGGGTCACGACCCAGTAGTTCAGGCGGGTGAAGAGGTTCGCGCCAGAAATCTTGGCGGAGGTGCCCAGGACGGAACGGCCGGCCTGGCTGAGAGCGAGTTTGTTCCACGCGAGAATCTGCTCGTTGGTGAGGGTTTTCCACTTGGTGGTGAGCATCTTGAAGACGCTCTTCACCTTGGCCTGGTCAGAAGTCCGGATGCTTCCACCGTAACCACGGTTACGGATGTACTTCCGGTTCTTCATCTTTGCAGCGGTCACGCCCTTGGCGCTGCCGCTCATCTCCTCGAAGGCGATGGAAGGAATGTACTTCATAGCGTTTTAGGTTTTAGAAGCGTTTGACAATAAGGTATATAAGGTATATGATTGCAAGTCCTATGAGAAGTAGGGCTACGGAGCCCAGCTTCATCTTTGCCTGCTGCCAGGCGGTCAGTTTCTTTTCGACTTCCACCGTCTGGGTCTGCACTCGGTCCCGGTAAACAAGGCTGTCTTTGTAGACAATCTTGGTTTCCACCTGGACGGGCAGCTGGACCGGCTTGGTCTCGAGAGTGTGGGAGAGGATGCCGGCACTGACGGATGCCTCGGATCTGGCGAACTTGTTCTCCAGGGTGGAGGTGGTATCCAGGGTGGCCACTTTCTCAATGATGACCGGAAGCTCCACGTAGGCGGTGTCGTGAACCGTGACTGTTTCCGTCCTAACCTCCACCTTGGTACTGTCCGTCGACGGAAGCTGGCGGACAGTACTGCAGGCGAAGGCGCCAAGAAGCAGAAGCATTGGCAGGAAGCGTTTCATAGGTTGGATTAGGTCGTAGGCTTTTTTTCGTTTTCTATTACTTGACTCAGTTCGGCTTCGAACTTCCTAAATTTTACATCATAGCTGGCTTTGACGCCCAGGATGGCTCCACAGAGGACCAGCAGCTCGCTCACAATTGATATCGCGGAACTGGCAATCTCTCCCAGCGGCGGTATGAAGAAGAGACACACGGAGGCGATGAGAACGCCACTGCTGAAGCTGGCCACAGCAATGATGCCCTGCAGGCGTGTGAGCTCTATTTTCTTCTTCTGGGCCATAGTCATTACTCGTTATTGTCACGAACCAGGAAGGCGTACACAAACGGATCGTGGCCCGTGTCCCAGAATCCCATCACACGGCGCTGGTTGCTGAGAACCTTGTTCTCGATGTGGGCTTCCGCCATACCGTCACACTCAGGGTGGAACTGGTTGCCACCGCCGCAGATGGGAACGTCTGCAGTGATGTCCGCCGGCAGCTCTTCCATCGTCACTTCCCAGAGGGAATCCCTATAGGCATAGGTACATCCGGAGAAAAACAGATGGATAAACACCCAGTGCTCAAACTCCACCATGAACGTCTCATAACCGAAACGGAGATAGTTGTCTGGCGTAGTCATCGTAAGGCGCTGCTGCGTTCCCTTGATGGTGTTGGCGCCCTGGTTCAACTGAGGATAGAGCGTCAGGATGTAGATGATGAGAGGACCGTTCTGGTCAAACCAGGGCTGCTTCTCAATCACAATCGTGTTCTTATCCTTCACCCAGGACTTGAGGATGGAGCCGCCGTCATAGATGGAGTCACCCCAAGACCAGTGCTGGTCTTCAACAAAGCGGATGAATACGGCACCCACCGCACTGCGGTCTATGCTGAGGTCCGGCACGTAGATTTCCAGCTGGTCACAAGCCTGGTAGTCTGCGTTGGTAGGGTCGAACGTGAACTTGGAATTCAGGACTACGTAGTTCTCTGCCTGATAATCCTTGAAGGAGATCTGGCCGGCACCGAAGTTATTTCCTGTACTGTTGAACATAGCCATTCAATTTGAGGGTTAATACATAACACCGGCTCCGAAGCACTCCGTTTTTGCCACGTAGTAGCCGCCACGGTGAGCGAAGGTCATATCCGCTTTGCCATAGTAGTTGCGAACCCACACCAAGTAGGACTGAGCGACAATCTTCCCGTTAGGGTCATTGGCACGCCCAAGGCAAATGCCGGTACCAATGACTTCTGCCGGCAGCTCCTTATCCAGGTGTACCTCGGAAGAAGCCACATTGCTGTGGCCAAGGCACACCGCATTGAACTGCGCCACCGGAGCCCCCGTGGAGAAGTCAACGTCAATGGCCGTGACATTATTGTCCTCTGTAGGATCAAGAGTGTCCATGGTAACTCTCACACGGCGGCCGTGAGGAGCCTCTCCGGTTACGATGACGGAATCCTGAACAGGCTGGCCGGAGAATCCGGTGGAGGTGTCCATCCAGTAGGACTCCACGAATACTTTCTGGCCAGGCACCGGCTCCACTCCGATGGTCTTCAGGTAAAGGGTGGTCTCGTCTGCCTCTCCCCAGTCATCCTCGATACCAGGAGTGATGATGACCGTCTTGCTCCAGCCATTGGAGATACCGGCCGACTGGCCTGCAGACATCTTCACCACCAGCTTGTAGGGGCTGGCCTGGTGTTTAATGCCGGTGATGGCCACCAGCTCAGGAGTGACCGCAATCTGGGAGTATTCGACGTTAGGAACGGCAACCGTTCCTGCAGGGGCAGAGGAGAGGAGAGCTTCTCCAGCCATTGCTCGGTTGACGTTGAGGCGGATATAAAGGTTCATGCCGGAAATCTCGGCCTTCTGGCCAAAGGCGGACTGCCCGGAGGTGTGCTCCGCGAGGCGGTCCCATTCCCGCATCTGATCGTTGGAAAGAAGCTTCCAGGACTTCGAGATCTTGGACATCGAGGTCCGGCGGGCCACCTGGGCGTTGGTGGTTTGACCGGTGGGCCAGCTTTTCACCGAAAGGATGGTACGGCCCGCAACTTGGCGAGCCGTAACACCCTTGGCTGAACCGGAGAAGCCCCCGAAAGCAATGGAAGGAAGCGCTTGCATAGGTTTAAGTTTAGGTTCAAGTTAGCTACACAACCCCTTGTGCACTTCAAATATAGTGTATTTCTTTCTAATTGCAAAACAATATATTACGCATTTTTAACGAAAGTTTTGCTTTAGATATAATAGACTATAAAGGGGCGTAATAGCGTGTAGCCCGGCACGAAGAAATTTCGAGCCAGGGTCGAACCTCGCCATACGTTTGGTCGGATTTTACACCAGCTTCATTGAAAAAGAGAACTCGCGCGGGATGTTGCGATATCCGGTTTGCCGGTCAAGAAGGACGTAACGGCCGTGGACTTGATACTCGTCAAGATCCAGATCCCAACGCCGGCGGAAATCGTCCACTACAATGCAAACGCGACCATCGCCTGAGTCACAGGGCGCGTCGGCCAGGAAGTTCCGCATATGGCCCTGATTTCGGCCGTAGCCGGGCTTCGTCAGCTGGATGCGGGAAAGTACCTGGTACCGGCCTGCAGGCTCCGTCTCGGGAAAATAAGAGTGGAAGCAAAGGCGGAGGTCGGAGCCATCAACGGCGGCGTCCTCGAAGTCCAGGGAATGCACCGGAAACTTCTGCCAGGCCTGCGGGTAGGGGACGTGCTCGTCTCCCAGCGTATAGAAGCCGTGATAGGCGCTTACAAAGAGATTCTGGCCGGAGATATGCGCGGTATTGTCAAAGGGCGGTTTGTGGCTTATAACGGGCTCTGCGAGGGCGTTCCAGGTCAGCTGAACGGAATGCTCAAGAGTTCTCCAGGCTGCCAGCGCCCGTCGGTGAACATCGAGCTGGCTGTTCTGCGCGTCAGTCCCGGGGAATTCACACTGATTCTTCTTCTTGAAGTAGCAGCGGCCGTCCACATGATAGAAGGTGAGGTCCCCAACGGAGCCCCAGCAGTCAGATATCAGGACAGATGGCGTGAAGCGCGGCATAGTTTGTTATAGGTCAAGTCGTTACTACAAATTTACGAAAAATCAGGCAGAAAACCTTTCCGTCCCACTTTTTTCTGATTTCGGCTCCTTTTCAGCGGTTTTTCCGTCCCACTTTTATCGTAAAACAATAAAATTGGCAAACGAAATGAGAGTTTCCGTCCCAGTTTTTTGTGAGGAAAAGCGACTTCCGTCCCACTTTTTACCCCGTTTTACAAGAAATGAACTGTAACAAAAACAGTAACAAAAAACCAGCATCAAAGGTAATAGAGTGTAGTCAAAAACGCCAGCTGAGGGCCGTAGAAGCTGTATTTTGAAGTACCACGCAATAGGGCGAAGAAAGGCCAAAAGTGGGACGGAAAGTGGGACGGAAAAAGAAAACCCGCTGATAATCAGCGGGTTACTGTGGTGCTGGGAAGAATCGAACATCCTACTTAAGGCATCGACACCACGTAAAGAACATGTATCTTCGCAAGCATAAAAAACCTATAAAATTCCACAGGCTATGAATACAAAGAAAGATATGCTTCCCCAAACTTCTGATACTAAATCTTCGAAAAAATCCGGATCAAAGAAAATATTCGTTCTCGACACCTCGGTGATTCTATACAATCATGCTTCTTTCTATTCTTTCGATGATAACGACATTGCCATACCCATCACCGTATTGGAAGAACTCGATAATTTCAAGAAAGGGAACGAAATCAAGAATTTCGAAGCCAGAGAATTCATCCGCATCATCGATAGATTATCGCATAAGAAGAATCTTACCGATTGGGTTGCAATCGACAATGGCAAAGGTGGAAGTTTCAGAGTAATTTTGGATCAACCTCACGAACAAAAGGTTCAGCAAATTTTTGGTGGATATAAAAATGACCATCGTATTTTAAATGCCGCTCTTACACTAAAAGAAATTTATCCAGAGCGCAAAGTCATTTTAGTTTCGAAAGACATCAATTTGAGAATAAAAGCCAAAGCTCTCAATCTTCAGGCTGAAGACTTCGAAACGGGGAAAATCAAGGATATTGAGAATCTCGATCCGGGCAAGAAGGTAATATCCCATATAGCTCCGCAAGTTCTATCGAAACTCTGGACTACGGGGAAGTGTTCTCCCTCCGAAATTGGTGAAAAAGAGCCTATCCCAAATTATTATTATATTTTTCAGAATGCAAGTGAGAACGAAAATCCAACGCTGGCATTTTATAACCCGAAAAGCGGAAACATAGAGCGCATCGATCCTCAGCCTGTAGAGCGCATCATGCCTCGTAACCCCGAACAGGCCATTGCACTTCATGCCATTACAAATCCCAATGTAAAGTTGGTTACTTTGATAGGAATAGCCGGAACAGGTAAAACTCTGCTGGCTCTGGCAGGTGCCCTCGAACAACGGAGGCTTTACAAGCAAATTTATCTAGCAAGGCCTATCGTACCCCTGAGCAATAAGGATATTGGTTTTCTTCCGGGCAGCGCCGAAGAAAAAATCAGTCCTTACATGGAACCTTTATACGACAATCTAAAATTCATCAAAAATCAATATTCCGAAAAGGAAAGAGAATATAAACTTTTCGATGAGATGCTCGAAAACGGAAAGATAGTCATTGCTCCTTTAGCTTTTATTCGTGGGAGAAGCCTTTCAAATATTTGTTTCATAGTGGATGAAGCTCAAAATCTCACGCCTCACGAAGTAAAAACCATTATCACCCGGGCGGGCGAAGGCACAAAAATCATCTTTACAGGCGATATTTACCAAATCGATACTCCTTATCTTGATTCACAGTCGAATGGCTTGTCGTACCTGGTGGATAAGATCCACAGCCATCCCATCTATGCTCACGTAAAACTCGAAAGAGGTGAGCGTTCGGAGCTGGCAAATCTTGCCTCAGAATTACTTTGAACTTTTTTTGATGGCACCCCTTTCGGCTTATGCTGCGCTTGAACCGGTCTATTCTAATGGATCAGGTTGTCAACCCAAATCATCCAGTAGAAAAATCTTCAATGGCAGTTGTTTCGATACGCCCAAACTGAGACAATCGGCGAAAAGAGATGGTAGAGCAAAGCTTTGCTATACTTGGTCACTGAATAGAATGGGTACTTCGATATGATCTCCGCAATGAACTGTGCAACATATCAAGCTTATTAATCTGCACATCTTAGCTTGTTCTCAAACAGCACATGCATCGAATATTTCGATCGAAGTGAAGACAGATAGAATTCACTGAACATAAAAAGCGATTCCTCAAATAATCTTCTGCGGTGAAAAACGGCTAATTCATTTAATGTTAGAAACCTCCGAAGGTTTTATATAAAAATATCCCAATGGCCTGAGAATTTTATCGAATGTGAAGAATTGAGCCAACACTATATCCTTCCCGTCATTTACTTCGGCATAAAGTCTGTCGACATCCCAGGGAAAAAGTTTTCCATTTTCGTCTCTAACTTCATGCTCTGGTTTTTTATGAAATGTCCTTATCGTGGTGATTTTCCCATTCCTGTCCCTGAGGGTAATCACAAAAAAAGGCCGAGAGGCAAGTAGCGAATCCATATCCAAATCTTCGACATGGTTGAGGAAAGATTCGAATTTAATATTATTGAACGAATTCATAAAAGCCAGTACTTTAAGTGTATCATAACCCGAAACAGTTTGTTGGGTGGCAAGTGAGACAACTTCGAGGCGATTGTCGTCGTGATGGATTACTTTATAAGATTGTTCTGGCATTTCGGGAATCTCGACGGTAACTTCGTGGATGTCGGCCAGCCGCTGGTGAAAGATAGTATGGTCTCGCCAATCTTCCAATCGGGTAGAATATCTGGGCGAAACAAATCCTCTCAATCCTGGCAGGTCAACGATAAAGGGCATATTTGCACCTTCCATGAGCATATAGGTGCCTCTTAGATCGGGTGTAGCATCCCCCACATAATACACCTTGCTTTGTTTTTCAGTGAACCATGCCTGTTTGCCAAAACAATGAATGCGGGGCAGCCATTGATAAATTTCGACCTTGACGGCATTTGCCGCTAAAAGACTAATAACATTTTTTTGCTGATTCGCCGGAACAGGCTCTTTTACCCGAATGTTCTTTATGGTTTGCAGAAACATGTCGATAACAGGTTTTGAAGCGGGGTATTCTCCATTTACTGTCCAGTGCCCATCTTCCCGACGTTCCAGTATCACCGAATGATTTCGCTTGTCAGCTAATAGAATTCTTGAAATACTCGCCGTATCTTCTACAGCAAATTTACCTTCATCCTTATCGAAGGTGGTATTCGAACGACCAAAAATCAACCAACCAGCGATTATTGCCAATAAAACTATAAGGATTATAATCAAAATTCGTTTATTCTTCATGGGCGATAGTTTTCTGTATTTTCTTTTGTTTCTTTCGAATTCATCATTATGATTTGAGAAGATTAACCGGTTATGAACTAACTGTGGGCAAAATTAAACATTTCGCTTGTTATGAGTGCTTAATTTTGTATTCGCTCATCAAGCAAAAAGAAACATGAATTTGTTCTATCGTAGCTTTGGTCAGGGACCTCATTTACTCATTCTTCACGGGTTATTTGGACTTTCCGATAATTGGGTGAGTCTAGGACATCGATATGCCGAAAGTTTCACCGTTTGGATACCCGACCTAAGAAACCATGGTCAATCGCCACATCACCCGGAAATGGGCTATCTAACAATGGTCAACGATATTTTTGATTTTTTCGAACTTCACCAGATCGAAAAAAGTGCCATCATCGGTCATTCCATGGGAGGGAAAGTGGCTATGCTTTTTGCTACACAACATCCCGAAATGATATCTAAACTCGTTATTGCCGATATTGGTCCCGGGCCGACTCCCACACCTAATTTACAAAAAACCATCATCGAAACTATGTCGAGCATCGATCTATCGACAATGAAAAACCGCAGGCAAGTGATTAAACAATTGCAAGATACTTTTACCCAGCGTGGCCTTATTGATTTGATATTGAAAAATATAGGTCGAAACTCCGAAGGCATATATTATTGGAAACCCAATCTTGAAGCTTTTTATCAGAATCTCGATGCTTTGGCCGCAAATATCAAATTTTCTGATTACTACCCAAACCCCACTTTATTGTTGAAATGTGAATTTTCAAATTATATTACAGAAAAGGATTTAACCATTCTTTATGAACATTTTCCTCTTATGAAAGAAGCCATTATTCACAATGCAGGCCATTGGCTACATGATGATAATCCACAAGAATTCTTCGAAGTGACTTGGAAATTTCTCGATTCCTGAACTTACTCATCTACGCAACAAGGTTCTTTTTGAACGATACAAATATTTATTCCCCAAATCAAAATAAGGAAAGTTATATTTTATACCTACACTTGTATAGATAATAAAATCGTCGGGTTCGCCCGCAATCACTCCATCGAGCTTATCAGTGCCAATGTTCTGGATTATAGTTTCAAAGGTTAAATCCCAGTTCTTATATAAATAAACATTGGCGCCTACTCCATAATAAATCATAAATTCCATCTTCTTCTGTACCGTGTTTAATTCGATTTTATTTCCACTTTCAAGGTTATATAAGCTGGGACGCATTTTTGTTGAACCTACCCCAAACAACAAATAAACGTATATATCAGGATGAGGTTCGTTAGGATAGGCCATGAGATTCACCAGATCGAGCTGCAAATTGGCCCCTATTACATAAGAATAACCTTTGAGTTTTCTATTGAAGATTTCGTTGCTGGTTTGATATCGATTGAAAATGAAACGACCTTGTATGGCCAGATAGGATATAAATTTGTTGCTGATGATAAAGCCGCTGCTCAATTTACTTTCCTTGAATATTTTGTTGATCGGGTCGTTGTCATACTGGCTTAAATCTCCAAAATACAGGCCAGGTCCAATATTCCATTGAACCGACCAATTACGCTTTAAATCCTCATATATCTTATTTTTTCCATATCTACTTGTTTGAGCAAGAACTGGCGTGGTAAAGTCTTCAAGGATAAATACAATGAATAAAAAACATACCGTAAGTTGTAAAGTTTTAAAATGAGGTTTAATAGGCATTTTTACAGTTTCTTATATCCAACAAAGTATTAAAAAAAAGTAGAATATCCAGTCAGTGTTTTTCTATTGCTCTTACAAAGGAAATAAATTTTAATGATTCACGAAAATGCATTTCTATATTCTAAAAAAATGTTAATTATCAGGAAATTATAATAAAATTCATAAAAATGAACTTATTTTCGGTTTTTTGCAGCCAATGTTGCCACATAAATACTTATCTCATAGAGAATTAATAAAGGGATGGCTACCATTATCTGACTGAACATGTCGGGAGGTGTAATAATTGCAGCTACTATAAAAATCACCACTATCATTACTTTTCGGTATTTGCGCATCCATCGGTCGGTAATGATTCCCAAGCGTGAAAGCACCCAGGCCAGGGCAGGCAATTCGAAGATGATTCCCACCGACAGGGTTACCCCAACCACAGTGCTTATGTAAGATGAAAGTGAAACCTGATTTCTTACCACTTCACTTACTTGATAACTCCCTAAAAAGTTAATGGTTAAAGGAACTATGAGGAAATAACTGAACATAATTCCCATGATAAAGAGACAGCTTACAATGGTTATAGCTATGCTGGAATAACGGAGTTCTTCTTCGCGCAGGGCAGGTTTTATAAACCTCCAGAGTTCATAGAATACATAAGGTGAGGCAATGATGAGGCCAGCTATCAGAGAGATATAAATATGTTGCGTAAACTGGCCCGACATCGAAATATTTATAAGCGACAATTTGCTGTTGTCGAGACATAAAGCACTTATCCCCAGTTTTTCTCCCAAACTACACAAAAACCTAATCGTAATGAAATCATTGCTTTTTGGTCCAAGTAATACCGTATCGAAAATGAAATCTCGTTTCATGAAAGCAAAGGTGGCGCCCAAGGCGACGGCAATAATGGAGCGTACCAAATGCCAGCGCAATTCCTCCAGATGTTCCCAAAACCCCATCTCTTTTTGGGGGTTTGATTTCTTTTTCATTTTTGATGGGCTAGCATCCACCATTTTATTATAACTTGCGTCAAAATTACGAAATTCTAAGGCCTTGATGAATTCATCCGATGATTAACACTTTGGAAATATGTTGATGGAAGAAAATTTTCGCAAAAAGACAGCCCATGACGTGGCTCGTTTAATGATGGCTGCAGCGCGCACAGCTCCTAAAGGCAGAGGTCGCGATTCATTATTCATTGCTTTAGCCAGTGATGACGAAATGCAGCAAATTGCAAAAACCATGAAAATATTTGCCGAAGAATGGGAAACACAATTTTTTGCACGTGATGCCCGAAATCTTTTGCATTCCGACGCGCTTGTACTGATAGGGACAAAAATCGAACCTCTCGATTTGAGAAAATGTGGATTTTGTGGTTTCGAAAATTGCAGTGAAAAAAATCTACACCCCAATACTCCTTGTGCCTATAACAATATCGATCTGGGAATTGCAGTGGGTTCGGCTGTAGCTGTGGCAGCTCAGCATCACGCCGACAACAGGGTGATGTATTCGGTTGGGAAAACGGCTTTGTACATGGGTCTGGCGAAACCTGATGTAAAAATACTTCTGGGAATCCCTCTCAGTATTCGTTCTAAAAATATCTACTTCGATCGTTAGAAACGCATCAACTTTTTAACTTCTGAAGGAAGAACCAAATTTTTCTCTCTTAATTTCAGCACGAAAATTCCAGCCAAAATGGCTTCGGCAGTATTATCGTCAAGACGTGATGAAACCTTTTTGGCACAGCATGAAACCACAATTTTGGCCAATTCTATGGCCTTTTTCTTGGCTTCGCTGCTATGCAGCATAATGGCGGGATTAAAAAAACAACTTACGCCATTGCTGAGCATGAATCATAAGAACTTCGGCTTGTTGCCTTACAGCTTCCAACAGCCAGATCTCGGCTAATTCTCCCCCTCCTTCCAGAACAAGCAGTTTTACCGTTTCATATCTTTTCAAAATTCGAGGTATATTTCTTTTTAAACGATTTATATCACCATAATTATGTGATCCATAGAAAAGTAGCTTGCCTTCAAAGTTAAAAACTGCCATTCCAAGTTTTACACCAGTATCGATGGAGATCAGGGTACCCATGTCTAAGTTTAAAAATTTAGGTAAAAATCTTCGGTAAGTCTCCTATATTCTTGAGTATAAGAATTCATTCCAGCAGGATGTATGCTTAAAGATTCGCTCTGGCAAGCTCTGTCCGAAAGCGAATATTCGGCAAGCACGAGATAGGGATCATAACCCTCTTTGCTTGAAACAAAGAGTTTTCGTTTAGGAATGAACCCATTATCCATTGCCATTTCTTCGAAGTACCTGGCTTCAAATACGGGCAGTATAATGCCAAAACTACCTTTGTCATTCAGTAATCTTTTACAATCCACAAGCATGAGTTTATGCCGGAACTCATCGGTATGTCTTGCGAGATTCCTAACAGGATTTTTTACTTTTAAACTATTGATAAAAAAAGGAGGATTGGTGATAATGTAATCAAAGGAGTTCCCTTCGTAATCTTCGAGCGCAATGTGTTTTGCTTTCAATCTATTTTTCCATCGACTTTTTTTAAAATTTTCCTGGGCTTGTTCAATCGAAGGGAAATGAATATCTATACCTGTAATCCATGCCTTGCTTCTCTGAGCACACATCAAAGAAAGCAATCCGCATCCTGTTCCAATATCCAAGATCCGCTCAGCTTCACCTATAGCTACCCATGCACCCAATATAACCGAGTCGGTGCATACCTTCATGGTACTCTGGTTATCTTCTATCTCGAACTGCTTGAAACGAAACATTCTTATGATAACTATGATAATAACAGTCTTTATTCAAATAGGAACCAAATTTCGAAAGTTTTCGGAAGATAACTTTCCGCACTTTTTGTAGGAAAACGATTTCACGGTTTTGAACTTGTCTTATTGATTCAGGAAAAGCAAATCATCAGGAATATCTGTTTTGATTGATTTATTGTTAAAGTCGATATTCTTTATAAAATGCTCATTGATAGGGAGGAGGACTTCCATATTCTGAAAATCGAAAATAACCAGAGGGTTATCGGGAGTGCCGCCAAGGCGTTGTACCTCGCCAAGTTTACCTCGATGAATGTCGACGATTGTAAATCCCTCAATTCGTTGGGCAGGAAATCGTGTTGGCCATATCGAGGGAAAATAGCTTTTATGAATGTAATAGGAACGTTTGCATAAAAAGGAGGCTTTCCCAGGATCGGGAATATCTTCCAGATAAATAATCCAGCGGCCACTTGGTCCGGGTTCTGAATTCAGTATATGAAAGGGAACAAAGCTACCATCAATGGCAACGAACATAAAGTCTATTCGGGCGTGTTCGAAAGGGTTATAGTTTAACTCGACTGAGATTGCAAGTGCGCCTGAAATGCCATAAGTTCGGAGTATTTGTCCGGTTTTGATATAGTCTTCTTGCTCGATCATGAAGTGAGGATTCAAGCTTCTAAATTAACAAAAAACCCGGTGATGGCCGACCGGGTTCAAAGTATCACCGAAAAGATGTTATTCTTCAGTTGAGGGTGAGATTTCAGCTTCTTCCGAATTCGAAAGTTCCTCGTTGAGGGTTTCAGTACTGCGTTTTTTGGCAATTTGCCTTGCTCTTTCTTCGGCAATTTTGCGTTCAGCTTCCAGTTTGCTTTTCAGATGATCACGCTGGAAGGCTTCTTTGCTTGTAATCTTAGCCTTGATTTTGGCTTCTTTTTCAGCAGACCATTCCTGAAATTTAGCTTCGGCCTGTTCGGCAGTCAAAGCTCCCTTTTCAACACCCCTTAACAAATGTCTTTTCAGAAGTACACCCTTATATGACAATAAGGCTTTAACCGTATCAGAAGGTTGAGCTCCGACGTTCAACCAGTAAATTGCTCTATCCATATCGATCTGGATTTCGGCAGGATTAGGAAGGGGGTTATACGTTCCCAGTTTTTCGATAACACGTCCATCGCGTGGTGCACGACCATCTGCTACTACAATATGATAAAAAGGCTGACCCTTTTTACCAAATCGTTGTAATCTCATTCTAACAGCCATAAATTATTGTTTTTTAAATGGTAATAAAATATCTTGTTTGCAAAAAACAAGGGTGCAAATTTGCAAAAAAAATTTAAATTCTCTTAAATAATCGGTATTTTCCTTTTAAAAATCATCATCCGTCTGAAGCAATCGTTCACTGCCTGGTCCTTTAATCAAGCCACGTGAAGAGCCTTGAATGAAGTTCAAGATGTTTTGAAGTTCGGGTGAAAAGGGAATTTCTTCTTGAATGGTTTGAAGAGCATGTGAAACATTCAATCCTTTCAAATAAATAATTCGGTAGATATCTTCGATGAGTCGGATGGTTTCGAGTGGGAATCCCCGCCGGCTGAGGCCTATGGAGTTGACACCCGTAAAGATCAATGGTTCACGTGCAGCCTTGACATAAGGTGGAACATCTTTTCTTACCAATGAACCACCTCCTATCATACTATGAGCTCCAATACGTACAAATTGGTGCACTGCCGACATTCCGCCAACGATGGCCCAATCGAAAATTTCGATGTGACCGGCTAAATTCACTGCATTGGACAAAATTACATGGTCGTGAATATGACAATCGTGAGCAATATGCACATAGGCCATGATCAGGCAATCATTCCCTACCACAGTTTCGCCGCTGGCTTTCGTTCCCCGGTTCACAGTAACGAACTCTCTGATGGTGGTATTGTCGCCAATTTTTACTAAGGACTCTTCTCCATTGAATTTCAAATCCTGTGGTATGGCCGAAATCACTGCTCCAGGAAATACCCGGCAGTGCTTGCCTATACGGGCGCCTTCCAAAATGGAAACATTAGGCCCAATCCATGTTCCTTCATCTATTTCGACGTTTTTATGTATGCAGGTAAAAGGTTCGATCACCACTGAAGGATGGATTTTAGCCTCGGGATGAATACTCGTAAGTGGTTGATGCATTTTTTGCGGATTAATTTGCAAATGAGTCCGGGATTACTATATTCATTTTAAACAACTTAAATAACTTAAACAACTTCGACAAAAATAATTAATTCGAAGGAGTGGGTTTTTTGGAAATCTGTGCAAGCATCTCGGCTTCCATGACTACTTTGTCACCTACAAAAGCTTTCCCTCTCATGTGGCATAAACCCCGCCGTATTGGCGAAATAAGTTCGAGAGAAAAAATAAGTGTATCACCGGGAACTACTTTATGCCTGAATTTTACCTCATTGATCTTCATGAAGTAAGTGAGATAATTTTCAGGGTCGGGCACAGTACTCATTACTAAAACGCCTCCTGTTTGAGCCATGGCTTCGATTTGTATGACTCCAGGCATGACGGGCTCGTCGGGGAAATGTCCGGCAAAAAACGACTCATTCATGGTTACATTCTTTAAGCCAACGACATGAGAATCAGTCATTTCTAATATTTTATCAATCAATAAAAAAGGAGGCCTATGGGGTAAAAGTTTTTTAATGTCGTTAATGTCGAGCAAAGGCGGCTTATTGGGATCATATTGAGGAGTATGTTCCGTTTTTCGGTGCTCTTTCAAGTAAGCTTCTCTCATTTTGCGCGCAAATTCCACATTAACGACATGTCCCGGACGAGTAGCAAGTACATGGGCCTTGAATCTGAAACCTGTCAATGCTATATCTCCCAAAAGATCCAGGAGTTTATGGCGAGCAGGCTCATTCATAAAATGTAACTCGAGATTGTTCAAAACGCCTTCTTCGAGTACCTTCACTTCAGGCCTGTCAAAATAAATGGCAAGCCTTTTCAGTTCTTCCTCTGACAGAATCCTGTCAACCAATACGATGGCATTGTTTATATCGCCACCTTTAATAAGATTATGCTGGATTAACTGTTCCAGTTCGTGCAGAAAGACGAAGGTACGGCAGGGAGCTATTTCTTTTGCAAAATCGTCTATCCTGTCGAGAGTGGCAAATTGTGTATCCAGAACCTTCGAGTTGAATTGAATCATTGCCGAGAAACGTTGAATATCAGAAGGAATAGCAATGATTTCCGACTTTCGGTCGGATTGGGTATGAATTATATTGTGTTTGAGTTCGAAATATACACGTTCGGCTTTCTGATTTATCAAACGGGCTTTATGAATCAAATCGACCCAGGGAGCCGAACTTCCATCGAGAATGGGCACTTCATTCCCATCCATTTCTATTAATATATTGTCGATTCCACTTCCGTATATAGCTGCAAGCAAATGTTCAACTGTACTGATGTGTATATTATCTTTTTGCAAATTGGTGCTTCTGTCGGTATTGTTTACGTAGTCAACCAAAGCTTCTATCTGTGGATACCCTTCTATATCGCTACGAACGAATTTATATCCATAATTTATAGGGGCGGGTTTCAGAGTTAGGGTAACAAATTCCCCCGTATGCAGGCCGGTGCCCGAGATAGTTACTGAAGAGGCTATCGTTTTTTGTGGATCATTTGTCGACGGCATTTCCTTATGAGATTAAATAATTTGCAAAGGTAGAAAATGTGCAAAAACTGAAGAAGTCGAAGCTATTCATCTTTATTGAGCTGCTCAAGCTCTTTCAGCCTTTCTTCTAACTGGTTTATCTTTTCATAGAGTTGATGGAGGTTTCTGAAATGCACATAAGATTTTTGGTATTTTTTATATTCAAAAGCAGGACTTCCTTGCACAATGGCTCCTTTCTGGGTGATAGAACCTCCTATCCCCGATTGGGCTGCAATTTTTACTTCATCGGCAATACTGATGTGGCCAATGATCCCAACTTGACCTCCTATCATACAATTAGCTCCGATTTTCGTCGAACCCGAAATTCCAGTTTGAGAGGCTATTACAGTGTTTTCGCCAATTTCGACATTATGAGCCACTTGTATTAAATTGTCGAGCTTTACACCCTTATGAATAATCGTACTTCCTAAAGTTGCCCGGTCAATAGTAGTATTGGCACCAATTTCCACGTGGTCTTTAATGATTACGTTGCCGATTTGAGGTACTTTCTGATAATCGTTGCCCTGAGGAGCAAAGCCAAAACCATCGGCCCCAATCACCACGCCCGAATGCAATGTGCACTCCCTACCAATAATATTCATGCTGTAAACCTTGACTCCCGAAAACAATGTAGTTTTTTCGCCTATTTCGCAATGATCACCTACGTAAGTCAAAGGATAAATCTTTGCCTCATCGCCTATTTCGGTATCTTCGCCAATATAGGAGAATTCACCAATATAAACGTTCTTGCCAATATGAGCGCTGGGATGTATAAATGCCTGAGGCGATATTCCCTGCCTGTTGAGAAAAATCTGATTGAATTTTTCCAGTAAAAAGGCAAAAGCTACATAAGGATTGTCAACTCGCAGAAGAGTGGATTGAATGGGGTGTTCAGGCTCGAAATTTTTGCCTACAAGTACCAATGAAGCTTTGGTGGTATATATATAAGGTATATATTTTGGGTTAGCTAAAAAAGTTAATGTACCCGGGTTCGACTCTTCGATCTTCGCCAGATTATTGATCCGCGTTTCTGGATCTCCTTCGATATCGGCATTAAGCATGGCAGCTATTTCTCGGGCAGTAAATTCCATTTTTCTATCGTATTATGAGAGTACAAAAGTAGATGATTGTCGTAAATAATGAAATTTCACATTTCTACTAATTTTATACCGAAATCTCACAATAAGACAATCAAGGTGAAAAATTTTTATTCTTTCCTTATGAAATTTTAACAAAGAACTATATTTCAACACAAGAACACCTCTGGGAAGATCTTGTTGTTAGCATTAAATAACAAATTATGCCACAGTTTTATTATAAAATCATTTATTTTGAAGTCCTGAATCATAAAGGTAAAATTTAAAGAAATATGACGCTTAACGAAGCTCAACAAAAGGTAGATCAATGGATAAGAACCATTGGAGTAAATTATTTCGATGAATTGACCAATCTGGCGTTATTGATGGAAGAAGTGGGAGAAGTAGCTCGTATTATGGCGAGAAAATATGGCCAGCAGTCCGCCAAGCCTGAAGATGTATCCACCACTCTGGCCGATGAGTTTGCCGATGTTTTATTCGTGTTGATATGTCTGGCCAACCAAACCGGAGTAAACCTTACAGAAGCATTTCGTTCGAATCTCGAAAAGAAAACTACACGTGACGCTTTACGCCATCAAAATAATCCCAAACTGAAGAAATAATAACCTATTCATTTATTCTAACTCTGGATGAAAATATTCGTTTTTAATTTTTCATAAAAATCGAAATCGAGGAATGTTGAAAAGCCTTTGTTTGTCTATGAATTTTCTGCGTTCTTATATCCTTAGAAGCTTTATTAAACTGATACCCCGCTTTTTAGCGGCCTGTTTCCTCTTGAACATACCAATGGTATATGCGCAAGTTCTCTATTCTATTTCGGGAAAAGTAGTGGATGCTCACAATGGGTTGCCCCTGGCCTTTGTAAATATTCAGGTAAACGACAAAATGGTGGGCACAGTGAGCGACATTGATGGGAATTTTAACTTTTCCTCATCACAACCTATCGAGAAATTACGATTTTCATATATCGGCTATGAACCACTCGTATTAGAACAATCGTCATTAAAGCAAAAAATTATCGTTAAGCTCAGAAAAACAGAAATAGAATTAAAAGAGGTTACCGTTTATCCAGGACAAAATCCAGCACTACGGATCATCCGGAATGCCTTGAACAATCGCCAACGCAACAATATCGAAAATTTACCGGGTTTTTCGTATAATGCTTATGAGAAGACAGTATTCAGCATCAAAGTTGATTCACTTTTGCTTTCAGATACAAATTCGCTGGATACTAACCTGAGGCAACTAAAGGAATTCGTAAACCGACAGCATCTATTTATTATCGAAAACTATATCGAACGCCAGTATAAATCACCACGTAAGAATTCCGAAAAAGTAGTTGCCACTAAAATTTCGGGTTTGAAAGACCCCATATTCGTATTTCTACTTAGCCGGTTGCAATCGAGTACATTTTATGAAGACGTTTTTAGCATTGGTGGCCAAAACTATATTAACCCTTTGGCTGAGAACAGCATAGATAAATATTTTTATCAACTCGAAGACACAATTATCAGTGGTCAGGATACTACTTACATTATTTTTTACCGCCCATGGAAGGGAAAGAATTTTGATGGATTGAAAGGGGTTTTGCATATCAATAGCAACGGTTGGGCAATTTCGTCGGTTACTGCCGAACCCTACCAAAAAGACGAAAACTTCGAGATAAAGGTTCAACAACTATATGCACAGGACTCGAATGGAATATGGTTTCCGCGCCAGCTAAACATGGATTTGATCATGAATATTGTTCAGGTGAATGCTGGTAATAAACAGACGCCGTTTCGAATCATCGCAAGCGGAAAGACTTATATAGAGAATTTCAGAGTTATCGAAAGCTCAGTGAAGAACATTTCCTCGCATATTGAAATAGATGTAATACCCGAAGCTGCGTATAGAGACGAGGATTATTGGCAGAGAGTAAGAGCAGTACCCATCGACGAGCGAGAAAAGGAAACCTACCGTGTGATAGATAGCTTAGGCGCCGCCCAAAATCTCGACAAGTTTACCTATACGCTCGATGCTTTTATGAAAGGAAAAATTGCTATCAAAAAAGTAAATCTTGATCTGGAAAAAATCATGCATTACAACGCTCACGAAGGATTTTATGCCGGTTTGGGATTAGAAACCAACGATCTCTTTTCCCGTCGCTGGCAAACCGGGGCGTATTGGGGTTATGGATTCAAGGACAAAACAGCCAAATGGGGAACATTTCTTCGACTTAATCTTTCCAGCCTGCATGATTCTTATTTTCGCTATGATTATAGATTCGATAAGCAAGAAAGCGGAGCAACCGAATTTACAGGACGGAATTTGTCGGAATTCGATCCTTATACCTTCCGAAATTTCCAGATTAACAGAATGGATGGCCTCAATGCACATCAACTCATCTTTTCAACCCGGATATTCGAATATACTAATGTCTGGTTAGCCATGTCCATAGCACAAATGAACCCTGCCTATGATTACAGATTTCAATACCAGGAATTTGCTAAAAACGAAACATTTGGTTTTTCCGAGCTATCGGCCTCTTTTCGCTGGGCTTATGAGGAAAAATTCATTCGTACCACACATGGTAAGGTTTCGCTCGGAACTAAATTTCCCATAGTTTGGTTCCAATATAGTAAAGGACTCGACTTTTTGCCAGGAGGAGATTTCGATTATTTTCGTTCCCTTTTCGATATAACTTATTCTTTCTATACCCCTTTCGTCGGGAAAACCTCCTTCCGCCTGAATGGTGGGATGTCTTCTTCGAATCTTCCGGCAGGTAAACTCTTCAATGCGCGTGCCAACCATGCCGATTTTACGCTGTTTTCGCCCGGAAGCTTCGTAACCATGCGCATGAATGAATTCTATTCCGACCGTTTTATAGCCCTATTCGTTCAGCATAACTTTGGTCATCTATTATTCAAATCGGGAAAATTTCAACCCGACCTGGAGATTTTTTCTTCGGCTTTGTTTGGAAGTCTTAAACATCCAGAATATCATGAAGGCATTTCGATGAAAGTTGCCGAAGAAGGGTACTTCGAATCAGGCCTGCTTATCCACCGTCTGATCGATTTTGGCTTCTATAATTTAGGATTGGGAGCCGCTTGGCGTTATGGAACGTACAGTTTATCTAAACTCTCCGATAATTTGGCTCTAATGCTGTCATTGCGCTTTGCCATGTAATCATTCGTTGAATCCATCCTAATATTGTCGATATTGCTTCATTTCGAAGTTCGACATGGGTTCTTGAAAATAAAGTTGGTCCCTACCAATTCTGAAGGTTTTCATGCTTGCCATAATTAGGAAATTCTATTTCGAAAATACTGGCGACCTTTCATAACCCAACTTGAGCATTTTACCCTGAAAAAACAGGGAAAAATAGGGTTTTTGCTATGATTTAAAATGTTATGTTACTGATTATTAAATATTTAAATTTTTAATAATTTTTGTAGTCCCAGAAAGTTTGCCTATTATTTGGTTCTTATCTTTCCTTGTTATATCTTTGCCGCATCTTTATCAAAATATCTTTGTAACATGTTTATCAAAACAGCAGATAAGAAAGATAAAAATACCGGCAAGGTTTATCACTACTACAAACTTTGCGAAAATTACCGCATTGGCAATAAGATCCGTCACCGCATTATCCATATATTGGGTAAACTCGATGAGATTCAGTCGGATAAGGAGAAAAAAATGCTTGCTGACCGCATAGAGCATTACCTGAGCGGCGGTTAAAGAATATTCGTAATGGATGTACCCGAACATGTAGAAAAGCTCTTTCCCTCCTTTGTCGTGCAAAATAATTTCTCTTTATCTCTTATTTCCCCTGAAAAAGTTGCATTAATTACTTGAATTTACATGATGCCATTTTACAGGAAAGAATTTGTGTTCCCCGAAAGTTGAAATTCAAAAGGTCAACTTGCTGTATACAAGGAAGTTACAACCCTAAGGCGCTCAAGTTGGGATAAGTTTCTCAAACTCTCCACCATCGGCTGAATGCATACCATTGATCGGGATGTTCTTTTATGATGTTTCCAATCTCGTCCATAAAAATCTGTGTATTTTCGAAGATGTCTTTTCCTGTGTCACCAGTTTTTATCAATGGGATAGGAGGTTTTATGACGAGATGGTTTTTGCCGTTGCTTGTCACTATACTGTATATGGGTAATACTGGGCAGCCCACTCTCAGAGCCAAGGCTGCAGGTCCTTTGGCCGTAAGTTTTTCACGTCTTAAGAATCTTACTTTTACTCCTCCTATCAATCTTTGGTCGCTTAACATAATTAAAATGCCATTTTTTTTCAAGAATTTGACAAGAGCGAGTACATTACTCTTCGATTCGTTCTCATTTATCCATTTTATACCAATCTCAGTTCTGAGTTCTGTAAAAAGTTTTTCTGTCTTTACGTCACTTTGTTCTCGCATGATAGTGGCACAATTAGGGAATCCTGCCAGGGTGAGAGTATGAGTGAGCATGGTAAAATTTCCAATATGAGCCGTAAGAGCAATAACGCCTTTCTGCTGTTTCAAGGCTTCTTCTAAATATTCCTTTCCACTGATATCTTCGATAAAATCTTCATAAGCAGGCATACCACCCATCTTGCAGTAGTAAGCCATTTCGACTGCTTGATTCAAGAAAAACTCAATCAATTCTTTCGCCTTCTTATCTAAAGTTTTATCTTCTACTGTATCCCCATAAAGAATTCTCAGGCTTGTTTTGGCTCTTTCTTTGAATTTTTTGGGAATCAAAACCGCAGATAATGTATGCAGGAGTGCTCTGAAGGTTGTTTTGGGCAGGATTCTTGTAAGTGCCAATGATAGCTCGATAAAAAACCTTCCCAGCGATTTCTGCAAAGTATTGCTATGTATAGACATCTCAGTTCCGTTTGATCAGAGCAGCCTTGTTGATTTTTCCCGAGCCAGTTTTGGGAAGCTCATCGAGATATTCTATTTGCCTTGGCATTTTGAATCTCGAAAGGTGTTCCCTGAGGAATTCCATCACATATTTTTGAGGCAACACAATACCTTCTTTCAATACTATATAACATTTCACCACTTCGCCTCTCAGTTCATCAGGAACACCAACAGCAGCAGCTTCTTTGATGCAAGGATGTTTCAGCAGAATCTCTTCGATTTCGGCCGCCCAAACCAACTCGCCTCCCACTTTAATTGTATCTTTTGATTTTCCAACGATATACAAATTCCCCTTCTCGTCGAACCGGCCTAAGTCGCCAGTGTAGAACCATCCATCCTTGAAAGCCTCCTGATTTAACTCGGGTTCATTGTAGTATCCACAAAATACGGATTTGCCTCTGGCAACCAGCTCGCCGACTTCTCCGGTAGATATTGCATTTCCTTTCGAATCGAAAATTTTCAGTTCCACATTGGGTACATGCCTGCCTACCGACTTGATGTTTTCAGGCGAAGAAGCCGATATGGGCGGAATAATCTCAGTCATTCCCCAACCATTTAATATTACGGCATTGGGGCAAAGTTTTTGAAAACGCATCATCAAATCGTAAGATGATGGTGCCCCAAATACATTCGCCCAACGTAAACTATCCAAAGAATACGATTCCACTTCCTTTAAATACAAAATGGCATAATACATGGGGGGAACCATAAATACGCCCGTCACTTTCCATTTGTCTACCATCTTTATAAAATCCAAAGGTGAAAAACGAGGCATAATCACATGGCTCATTCCATATTTTACCGCAGTCATCACGAATAAGATCCCTGCTGAGTGAGATAGAGGAACTGCAGCTATTGTACGCTCGGTTTCATCTATCCTTAAAATGGTTTTCAGATATTCGTAGGTGGTAAAATATTTCAGTTGTTCGGCACCTAAATGAATATGCTCGTAATTCCATAAGGCGCCCTTGGGCCTGCCCATAGTACCCGAAGTGTAGAAAATACTCGAAAACATTTGGGAATCAATGTTCTGATCGTTCAATCCATCTTTCCCGCTTTTTGTCAGATTACCAAATGATACGTATCGCGAATCATCTTCTATCGTAATGATTTCTTTAAGCGTACTAATGCGCCCCTTCAATTCGAAAAGATTGAATTTTGCCTGCTTAGTAGTGATAATCCCTTTCAAACCGCAATGATTCGATATGGAAACCACTTCTGTGAGACTTAAAGCAAAATCAATGGGTACCGCAACACAACCCAGTGAATAAATGGCAAAATAAGAATAAATGTATTCTATACAATTAGGCAGGTATATGGCAATTTTGTCATTTTTCCTGAAACCCATATCGAGTAAACTATTGGCCAGTTGTAAAGAACAATCTTTAAGGGTGATGAAATCATATTCTTTATCTCGATAAATATAGGCTGTGTTTTTGCCATACTTGTCTGCTGCATCAATCAAAAGTTCTCTCATGTCCATATTTTTCTCCATTAAGCGCTTTTATACGTGCTTAGCAAAAGTACATGAAAAAAATTAAAGGTAAGATTAAATTAAAATAACCAAATACTACAGTTAAGGTATTATCTTATATTAATATACATATAAAATAAGATTTATATCCCCATGCGGAATGCAAATCAAAACATTGATTAACCCTAATTTATCGATTTTACTTTAATACTCATAACCCTTTCTTTATCTTTCCTTTAGTTAAATTTACGAAAGGTGCCTACTACTATCGAAGAAAATACAATTGATGCTACTTCGCGATTTTTATTTTATATAATCCTTTAAAACATATATACGGTTTCATTTTTATTCTCTAAATAATTTCTTCAACAATTTATAACAGAATTATCTTGAATTTGATTACGATTTTGTATCTCATTTTCTTCATTGTTGCTTAAATTTGTCATGGTTTTCAAAAGAGGCAAAATGGAATGAAGAATTTTGACCGGGTTTTGTTTACGGAATAATTGAATTAGAACGTTTTAAAAACATATATCATGGAAAATTTGTCGATTACCCATCAGCTGTTCAGAATGTCGAAATTACCTTTTATTCAGGGATACTTGCTCAAAAAAGTCGATAAGTATCTTTATGATATTATCGTCGAAGAAAATAAGCGAAATCTCGAATCGGTAAAAATGAGGAAGTATCATTTCATTTCGGCCATGATGCACTCGGCGATGAAGAATGTGAGGAAAGGGCGAATATCCACCTATGCCATTCAAAGGCTCAATGAGGTGCTAGTTGAGAATGCTTTTTTCAAAGCGCCCGAGCAAATGAAAAATGCCAAAGAGGCATTCAAAGATAAATTTGGCTACGATGCCCCCAGTTTTATAACGCTTTCACCTACTCAGGCCTGTAATTTAAAATGCAGCGGATGTTATGCCAGCTCCGATCCTCATGCTATGGCTAGTCTCCCTTATTCTATCGTCGACCGTTTAACCGGCGAAGTTCATGATTCCTTTGGAAGCCGTTTTATTACCATCAGTGGAGGTGAACCTTTCCTTTATAAAAGCGAAGGACATACTTTAATCGATTTATTCGATAAATATAAGGATATGTTCTTCCTTGTTTATACGAATGGCACACTGATTACCAAAGAATTAGCACATGAACTTGCACGAGTAGGCAATGCCACTCCCGCCATTTCGGTGGAAGGATTCGAAAAAGAAACCGATGACAGACGTGGCAAACACGTCCATAAAAGAATCCTTGAGACATTCCATAACCTCCGCAAATCTGGAGTACCCTTCGGAATTTCAGTCACTGCTTCCAATAATAATATCCAAACCTTACTTCAGGACAAATTTTATGATTATTATTTCGATGGATTGGGAGCAACCTATATGTGGCTGTTTCATTTCTTTCCGATTGGCAGAGGCAAAGAACAATTCGACCTCATGCTAAAACCCGCCGATCGCCTCAAACTTTACGAGATGTGGGAAAAACAAATTGCCCAGAAAAAACATTGCATAGCCGATTTCTGGAATAGCGGAGTGCTTACCTGCGGATGTATTGCCTATGGCGGAAATCGCGGCTTCCTCTATATCGACTGGAATGGAAACATCATGCCCTGTGTGTTCGTCCCTTACTATCAACACAATATCATCGATTTATACAACTCAGGCAAGGATCTCACTTATGCCCTTCAATCCGATTTCATGAAAAATGGCCGAAAATGGCAACAGGAATATGGATTAAACAATCAAAAATCGCCTAACAACTGGCTCATGCCTTGCTCTATACGCGACCACTATGATAACTTTCGAAAAAATATTCTTACCCCGGAGGCAAAAGGTGAAAACCAGGAAGCTCAGGAAATCCTCGACGACTCCCTTTATTATGAAAAAATGACTTTGTTCGACGAAGAACTGAAAAAACTGACCGATCCAGTCTGGAAAAGTAAATATCTGAATGAAGGATGAAACCTACTACATTATCCTCTCTGGTAAAAATTCCAAGACAGTAGGATAAAATCGACAATATGGCCTAAACTTCCTAAATACTTTCATTTTCCTTTGCAAACCTATCTATCGAAAATTTTCCTTCCACTCAAATTGTTGTTTGAACGGCGAGGAAGATTCTATGGCAATGATTCCTTTCAACCATCTTGCGTTAAATAAGTATCCATCAGTTTACAATGTGGTTTCATTCGTAAACAATTTTTGAATGAAAGGATAGAACATTTTGATTGAATTGGTTGTTATTGAATAATAGTTCCATAACCGGCTCTGTTTTCAAAAGCTACCTTCTATTTTATAATAACCAATAAATCAATAATATAATATTAAATATCAAAAAAATCAACAGAAATTTAAAATTAGATGTCATAACATAATTTTTATATATTTACATATATTAGTAAAACTTTTAAAATGATTTATAAAAGAAAAACGAATGAAACATAAACTAAAGGATATCAACAATCAATAAACTATTAAAACATCTTAAATTATTAAAAACATGATAAAAGTTGGAATCATCATTGGAAGTACGCGACCCGGGCGCAACGCTGAAGCTGTTGGCAAATGGGTCTACGAAATTGCAATCAAAAGAAACGATGCCACATTTGAGTTGGTAGATTTGAAAGATTATAATCTTCCCTTGCTCGATGAAGCCATTCCGGCCTCCATGCACCAATACGAACATGAATACACCCGCAAATGGGCTGAAAAGATTGCTTCATTAGATGCATATATCTTTGTCACGCCTGAATACAATCATGCTCCCACAGCGGCTTTGAAAAATGCCCTCGATTATATTTATACCGAATGGAATAATAAAGCTGCCGGATTTGTCAGCTATGGTTCTATGGGTGGGGCACGTGCGGTAGAACAATTGCGCCAGATTATGAGTGAATTGCAAATAGCCGATGTACGCGCTCAAGTTTCTCTTTCACTTTTCACTGATTTTGAAAATTTCAGCGTATTCAAGCCAGCTCCAATGCACGATACCTATCTGAATACGATGATCGACCAATTGGTGGCCTGGGGCGAAGCCCTGAAGACGGTCAGGAAATAAACCATGAATGCTTCTGAAAAATTACCCGTATTCTATACCCCTCATGGAGGAGGACCATGGCACGTAATGGAAGATTACATGGGCGATCCTGAGGGATATGGAATGCTAAAAAACTATCTCGAAAAACTTGGAAAAGAATATCGTGAAAAAATAGAATCTCTTTTAGTCATTTCTGCCCATTGGGAAGAACCCTTGCCTGCGGTACATTTTGGCTCTAATCCTTCCATGTTTTACGATTATTATGGATTCAACAAATAGAAAATAAATTCATAGCATTAAATAACCCATCATTTTCGCAAAAGGATGAAAATTGATGATGAAATCAACGGACACCTCAGAAATGAGTATCGTAGAGGTTTGATCAATCTTATACGAAGAAGCGAACGAGCTCAACCGCTTATTGGATAAAATCAAAGAAAAGGATTCTAAATGTCACTCAAAAAGAAAAATCCATTCACCGCTATCGGGCTTCATCAAATTTCGGTATCAATAAAATCGAGCCTTGTCTTGCTCGAACTTTTTATTTTGTTTTCACATGAATACTTCCTGAATGTGCAGAATATTCTGGAGCGTAAAGACATTGCAAACTTGCAAAACCGCTGCTGTAGGATCCTTTCTGAAATACTCTCAGTGAATATTCATAGACTCTTTTCCCGCGTGGGAGGTATTCGAAAAAGAATTGTGTAGCTACATCACTATTGGTAAGATAATAAGCGGTACCGTTCTGCCATCGATAACCCGAAATTACATCCATGGGTTCGAAACCCGTAGCCCTGTAATCCTTCAAATGAACATAACTCAAGTCGTTGTCGTTTTCGACGATGAGGCGAACGACTACCTTATTACCCGCTTCGAGCTGCCGGGAAGGAGAAATCGGCATCAAAACGGGTCCTGATGATTCTCCTAACCTTTCCATAAAAAGTTGCTTTTCGATTTTTAAACCACCACTGGAGGCTTCTACTTCATCTATTGGCTTGAAATATTGAACGTACATTCCTCCCCAAATAGGTATATCATTGAGATTTTCGATATGAATCTTCATTATGTTGGGAATATTTTGAGAATTTGTCCATGTCTTCCTGAAATACCCACTTCCAGCTTCAATGGCTAAATCTCCCGATTCGTTTGCCAAAAGACTTTCACCGTTAACAGTAATTTTTACTGGCTTATTTTCATTCAAAAGAGGTTTCCCTTTCAAGAGCAGGGCATAAACCGCCTCAGTCGTAGCCATGGAGGTTCCCCAGTTTTGAGTCCGTTTTTTATAAATCAACCATTTTTTCATGTTCTCTACATCCGAATAATAGCTTTCATCATACATAAAGGCTTCTATCATGGCAGCTTGGGTTTCCAATTCACCTTCGGCCATCCATCTATTGTGTTTTCGTACCCAGTAAAGTCCTTTCTCATTGTCGAAAAGAGCCCGGTCGCGGAGCGATTTCAAAATTGTTCGCGCTTGCCTATCTTCCTTATTTTCGAAGAAAGATATGGCCAGTAAGGCTTGGGTGCCCAAGGATTGTTTTATCCAGTCGCGCCTGGCCAAATTCATATAATAATCCCATGATTCCTTATATTTTTTATCAATAGGAAAAGCATTTACCAATAAACTTCTGGCATATAAATATTTAGCCATAGTATAACTCAACTGGCCTTGATAATTTTTATCTCTAACCAAATGTTCGAGTTCATTCTTATAATCTTCTAACACTCGTTGGTCGAGATAATCCACTGCCGACGAAAGAAGCTTGTCCAATCCATCATAATCTTCAATATCAATCATCTGTTGATGTAGGAGCCTGCTCAAACCTTTCACAATTTCCAAAGTAATATATCTTGAATCGGGCATACCCTCGAACCAGTTAAATCCGCCATTGGATGATTGCATTTGACTAATCTTCTGAAAAGCTATCTGCAAGTCATTGTTCATTTTATTTTCATCGAGAAAATCGGCTAATTGATTTTTAGAGGCAGATTCAGTTTCGGCTTGGCCTACCCATGGCGTTTCATTGAGCACAATATTTTTCAAATCCTCATTTTTCTGAAGATTCGACTGCAAAGCAGACGGCTGATATCTTTTCCATGCTTCAATAACAGGCCGGATGGAAGGATTTTTCTCGATAATGTTTTTCCCGATGGCATTGGCATAAAATGAGGCAAACCATGCATCAACCGATTGGCGTTCGGGCAAAGAAATGGAGGGCAAGGCTTGAAGTACAATCCATGCAGGATTTGTAGTAAACTCGAAGGTTATATGGGTTCGACTATCATGCAAAATTTCAGGATTCATAGAGATTTCGAAATCGGTAGTTTGCGAAGCGGCAGCAAATAAAGGATGCGCATCGCCAAGCCAGATTTGGTCAGACAGAACAGGAATCAGGTCTTCGAGAGCATCACTATGGCTTTCACATTGCGCAGTCAAGCGATAGCGCAAAACACTTGTGCCTGAGGGAACTATTATCTTCCATTCGTATTGATCACTTAGTCCTGCTCTGGTCGAAAAAATCTTGACAGAGCTGTCACCTTTCGCTATTAAATGAAGAGGTTTGTCCGAAAGTAAATCGAAGAATTCGAGACGAATGTTGCCTTCCAAGTCATTATCGGACATGTTGGTGAGTTTTGTCGGGAAAATCAGTGTATCGCCTTCACGCAAGAATCGAGGAGCATTCGATACGACCATAAGCTGTTTGGCGGTAATAATTTCTTTCTCGATGAATCCAAGTTTCATGTCTTGCGTATGAGCAAACAGCCGGAATTTCCATCTCGTGAGCGATTCTGGCATCTTAAATTTCAACTGTAAGCGTCCATTGCTATCAGTGGTCAAATGCGGCATGAAAAAGGCGGTTTCGCTGAAATCCTTACGAATTGAAACTTTTTTTGGTGTTCTATCATCATATATTTTGTTATAGACCATCACTCCTTCATCAGCTTCTAACTCCTCAGCATTTTGTGTTACCACAAGCTCGTAGTTTGGTTGTTGTGTTTTTCCAGCCGAAACTGCACCTCTATACATTTTGTATCGTGCATAAACTGGATAACCAAACCAATCTATCCTGTCGAATTTTATTTCTTTAACAGGTAAGTATGGCCCAATGTTGCTATTCAGATAATATCCCCCTACGCTATTTTGATTAAAAATTCTCCACCAGCTAAAAATAGAATTTGGGGAATAAGAGGGAATATTCCAGGCTGAATTTTGGAATACGTCGAGGGAGGCATCATACATATTGGCCAACACTTCCGCTAATACTGGCTTGTTTGAAGGTTCTTTCAGGCTAATTTGCCAAGTCTCTTCGGCACCGGGTTCCAACGTCGAACGAAAGGTGCTGAGCGTAAATTCGATTTTCTTGTTCGAATAAGGAACTTCAATGGTTTGGCTCTCATAAAAAACATGATTGTTCTTGAAAAATAAGAGATTGATCTTAAAATTCCCTCTATATCTTTCTTTTACAGGTATTTCAACCAACTTTTGCTGATTGCTTAGTTTGATCCAATCTTCCATGATCACACTGTCAGGGAGTACAACCTGAAGAAAAATTTTCGCATTTTTTTCGGATGAACCTATTATGAATCGAGCCGTTTGTCCTGGTTCGTAAGAGTTTTGTTCAGCAACAAACCACAAAGGTGTAGGATAAGGTGGCTTTTTTTCGTGAGTGTCATATAAAACAAAGTACCTCTGATTTTCAACTGGCTGGCCAAATGTATCAATGGCATAAATACTGACCCTGTAAACACCTGAAGGCCAATTCCCCAATTCATTTATTCTTAGAATGCTATCTTTCTTTGTATCATAACCTTGTGATAGCACAACTTCTCCTTTTTCCCATTGATCAAATTCATCTTCATTCTGAAAAGGATATTGAGGAAAAGATGTTTGGAATATATTCATGGGAATAACAGGTAGGTCGGGTTTACTAAAAGGTCGGGGATAATAGATTTTCTTGGGAGAAATCATCCGATTGATATAAATAGTTCCGCGCGAATTCACCGGTTTCCCGGAAAGATTTGTTGATATAATTTTAAAGTTGACCGGCTGATTTTTATCAACCTGAGAGGGAACCTCCACATAGGATATCAATGCTCGATTCCCTATCGAAAGCGAGGTTCCAGCTTCGTGTGTCTCGTTGTTAAGGTCTACTATAGTAGCTTCAATAAAGAAGCGATAAGCTATTTTAGGATCATTTGCCGATGAAGGATCGGGATAAGCAGTAAAATCAACATTGAAGAATCCCTTTTCATCTGTTGTTGTGGTCATATTGCAAATCTCCGTTTCTTCGGATGGAATCAGCGGAGGCCACCATTTCGAGCGTGGATAAGGAGAGAAGGCAGACCTTGTTACTCTGTAGCTTACCTTAGCTTGCCCAATTGGGAAGCCACTGTAGGCAATGGCTTTACCTCTCAGGCTCACTTTCTCTCCTAACTTGTAAACTTCACTGGGGGATTCGAAACTCACTTCAAAATTTGGCCGTTTATATTCTTCCACCAAAAAAACAACGCTTCCATAAGGTGTTACAAGAGAATATGAACCATTCAATCCGGCCGAAGGTAAGGTCATTCTTCCGCTGAAAGAACCAAAACGATTGGTCTTGTGGGCTTTTTGCTCAATTTGTTTCCCATTGGCATCAAATAATTGCACATTGCATTGTTCATTCGTCAGAAGTTGGTATTGTTTTCCCGTCGTTTCCGTAAAAATTCCTTTATAGTAAAGGGTTTGCCCTGGTCTATATATTTTTCTGTCGGTAAAAAGGTAAACTCGCTTGATGGGTGTTTTCACCGGATTATAAATATTTTGAGGGAAAAAATTCTCGAGATACAGCGTATCGCTTTGAAAAATTATCAGACAGCTGGGCTGTTTGAGCTCACTATGCCGTATGAGCGGGAAAAAAGCCATGCCCTGCAAATTAGTCTTTGTTTCAGCCGCTAAGTGTTTTTCCCATGTTCTTGTAGAAGGCTTATAATACTGTTCGAATAATTTTATCGCAGCATCAGCAACCGGAAAGCCCTGTATTCTATCGACTACATAAACCACTGAACGCCTGTCGGGCAAAGTGCTTGTGGCTGCATTTAAACCACTTATACGTAATGACTGAACGACGAGAATATCCCTGATGGTATCGAAATTTTTTCCCGTACTGGCCAAAAGAAAATAGCTTCCATTCTCGAGGCCTTCTATAATAATTTCGGTCGAATGTACCTTTAAATCTCCTGGATCGATTACCTTAACTCCAATATTTCGCAAGTATTTCTTAGAGAGTAAATTCTTGAATAAATCTTCTTGTCTCATCCCTCTCGAACCTGCCTTTCTTTCATCATAGCGATAAATTCGATAAAAAATAGAATCCGTGTTTTTGTAAAAAAATTGAGTGAGAATAGGCGAATGTGGCGGAAAAGTATTTTGACAATAAATCTGAAGACTTGGCTTATAAAGCTCATTTAACAAAGAAGCACAATTTTTTGCTCCTAAGGTTTCAGGGTATTTTTCTATGGCATTGCGACATATATTAGCAGCTTTCAACAATTCATCCTTGTCGTAATACCATAGAGCCAAACGATGATCGACCAAGGTAGAATGAGGATTTTCGGAATAGACGTTTTTGAGATTTATCAAGGACTGTAGATAAAGACTGTCTTTATCGCTCAATCCCGTATTTTGATACACAAATTCTATTCTTTCCAGATCGTTGTATATCAATGGAGGAAACTCTTGATAAGTCAGGTGCAATGCAGCAAGTTGCCGATAAATCTGCAAGGCGAGCTTTTTGAATCCTGTTCCTTGAATTTTGTCTAAGTTTACCTTAATGAAAGAATTGGCTGGAGAAAAAAAATCAGGATGATCGGGTTGAAATTCCTCAAGGGAGTGAGTGAGAGCAATGGGTTCATTGCTAAAAAATTCCAAGGCACGATGCGATAATAAATCGAGAAGGGTAGGCATGAAAATTTCGCTGCCTTGGGCTGTATCCAAAATAGGAATAAATTCTCTGGCTTTGATCTGATAAAGTTTTTCAGGGTCATCCATCGAAGCAAGGTAATAACTGGCAATAGTATCAGCAAAAGTTCTGGCATCCCACAATCGGAAATCCGATTCCAATTTATCACCCATTATTCCTCTCCCTCTTAATTCCCATTGATGGTTATTGTACCATAAATAATAAAGTTCAGCCGTAATACTTTTTAATATTTCCCGAGCAGGCGTAGTGGTTACATTGATGAGTTTTTTACTGGCCTCTATGGCTTTCAACTCATAATCTTCTTCATATTGCGCCCATAAGCCAATACGATAAAGATGTGCTTTCAGAATTTGAGGTGAATTGTTTTCCTTCAATGCCACAGATAGCAGTTCTTCGGTTAATCTGGCGGCCGTTGCAGGCTGTCCCAGCTCTTTTAAACTGTCGATTTGCCTCCAGTAATCAGAATAACCCCTTTCTTCGATTTGAACAGAGCCTGTATGAAGTACGGATGCAGCCATACTCAATAATGCTATTGAAGCCAAGACGAGTATTAAAAAATATATTTTAGTTTTCATTCCATAAATTTCAATAAAAATTAAGGGGACTACTAAAAATTCATTTTTTATTTTTTGGTTGAGTTGAAAAGTTAAGGCAAATTTATAATCAATTTTTATCAGTTTTGACAAATTATGACAATCTTTTGAAAAATTTTAGTGGGAAACTCTCTATTTCAATTCTATATCTATCTGTTTTTCAATAATTTATTTATTTAAGATATTCAGTCGCACAATCTGCTCATATCGAAACAGATTATATATCAAATTGGTCAAACCTATAATCGCCTTAGCTCAAAATTTTCCTATTGTTTTCATTACAATCCATGCATGCTTTGCTCCATAAACGCAAATACATGCGCAACTCTCCCACGTATTCTTGATTTTTCCTGGTTATTCGCCTTCTGTTCTTCGGTTAATGGCTTATTCCTGTATCCCTTCTCGTGAATGTGATTGATCATTTGATATTTGACTATTATTTGCTCTTGTGCTTTTCCAACATAAGCTTAATCTCCCCATTGTCTATGCCCTATATCTTTGTAACTTAAGATATCTCCAAGTACTTGCGAATCATTTAAAGGTGCATATTTATAACGAAAAAAAGACGCCATAACGATTAACGGCATCTCAACCACTATTTGAGTATGTTGTTGAGAATTAAAAAGTGATGAATTTTGAACAGATGAAAGATAGTTATAAAACGGGATTTGTTCTGATTTCGATAGATGAATACATCAGGAAGCATTTAGAGAGTCAGCAAACTGAGACTGAAAAGGATCTTAGGAAACGATTAAACGCGGCATTGAACGATTATAAGAAGGGCATATAATGTTTTTGTGGTAACGATATTTGGGTAATAGGGTCGGCTATTGTTAGAAATGCTTGCTTTACGTGTATAACAGGCGAAAGTTGCCCAGACCATGATTATGAAATAGATGAGGCGATCATCAAGAGACCATCTACAAAAAGACGAAGGCATATTGACACCATGGATAAAAGTTAAATTCATGGACTTTTTAATAACGATGGATTTGAAATTAACCCTAAACTTATTAAAAAGCCTTCATTATGTTTGATTTGTACCAATAATGACAATCCCAATGAAGAAATACTATGTAATCTGACCCGCTACGACCAAAGGGATAGGGATGATTTCACATGCTTTGTATATATAAAGAGTATGATTGATTCAAAAAAACGCACGACGGTACAACGCGCAGTCATAAGCTTTAGTGACACACCAATGTTATCAATTTCTGCAATGCTCCCCGATGCGAGGATTTGTAATCCAAGGCGAGATGAGTTACAGTTCTTGAAGCCATGAATCACGAAACGCAGGGATTGCAAATCTCAAAGAACCGAAATTGGATGGTTGGTTATAACATTTCCAGCGGGCTCTTGATGCTGGATTTGGCAATATCGGTAATATGCATGTAGATTTCGGTGGTTTTGACTGAATTGTGTCCAAGAAGCTGTTGAATGTACCTTACATCTGTTCCATTTTCGAGCAAATGTGTAGCAAAACTATGCCGTAGGATATGTGGCGAAACCGGTTTTGTAATTCCTGCTTTCGTTGCTGCCGTTTTCACAATCGTTTGGACACTCTTTGCGGAATATATTCCACCGTCCTGCCCTTCAAATAGATAGTCTTTCGGATAGCAGACTTTGTAATAATTTCTCAATTCAGGCAATAAGGTAGGCGGCAGCATTACCACGCGGTCTTTATTTCCTTTGGATAGGCGGATATGAATCAACATGTTTTCTGGGTCGATGTCCGAAATTTTTAAATGAAGCAGCTCGTTTAAACGCAACCCGCAACCATAAAGCAGCTTGACAATGCAGGCATTTTTAGGATTGTCGATTGAAAGGAACATTCTTTTTACTTCTGCTCTGGTTAAGTATTTTAGCAATTCATGTTTTTTTTCGGGATGGATACAGGTGTCTTATATTAAAGTTTTTACCTACTACCGAGTTGTAGAATTTATTGATAGAGGCTACAATCATACGCTGATAGGAACTGATGATATGATTTTTCCTTATTTTCCAGTAAACATATTTTTCTATTTCCAATTCGCTTAATTCAGCAGGGTGCCTAAATCTCTTTTCTGCCACTTGAAGGAAACTCCTCACCGCACTACTGTAATTCTTGATGTAATTAACCCTGTACCTT
>Ga0208197_1000461_pt1 | contig 51624 bp, 49 predicted proteins | sample AD_JPNNA4_MetaG_FD_184444 | JGI IMG/M metagenome (GOLD analysis project Ga0208197, IMG submission 184444) | Active sludge microbial communities of municipal wastewater-treating anaerobic digesters from Japan - AD_JPNNA4_MetaG (SPAdes) (version 2) | ecosystem: Engineered > Bioreactor > Anaerobic...
CTGGCATTGGTTGGCTGGGGTGTCTGGGGGTTGAACCGTGCCCTGCTGGCGCCGTTTACCCGTCCCGGTCAGCCCATCCTGGATACCGTCACCACCTATCGCAAGCGGGACCGCGGTCCCCGGATTGTGGTGATTGGAGGGGGAAACGGGCTGGCATCCCTCCTGCGGGGATTAAAAGCCCACACGCACAACCTTACGGCAATTGTTACGGTTGCCGATGACGGTGGTTCCTCGGGCGAATTGCGCAGAAACATGGGCGTCCTGCCGCCGGGTGACATCCGCAACTGCCTGGCTGCCCTCTCTGATGATGAAGAACTGCTTACCCAGATCTTCCAGTATCGTTTTGCCACCGGAACCGGTTTGAGCGGTCACACCTTGGGCAACCTTTTTATCACTGCCCTTGCCGATATCACCGGCAGCTTTGAACAGGGCGTCTCTGAATCCGCTCGCGTCCTGGCGGTCCGCGGCAGGGTGCTGCCTTCCACGCTGCACGACGTCCGGCTGGTGGCGGACATTGCCATGCCCCGCCAGAACCAGGAAGTGGTGGTTAAGGGCGAAAGCGAAATCCCCAAGGTCTCCGGGCAAATCCAGCGCGTCTGGCTGGAGCCAAACAATCCGCTTGCCTACCCCCCTGCCATCCAGGCAATTTTTTCAGCAGATTTGATTATTATTGGACCGGGCAGCCTGTACACAAGCATCCTTCCCAACCTGCTGGTTCCCGACCTGAGTGCGGCAGTGCGCTCCAGCCGGGCGATCAAGTTTTACATCTGCAATGTTGCCAGCCAGCCCGGCGAAACAGATTCCTACCTGTGCGGAGATTATGTCCGCACGATCGAAAAACACAGTGGCAACGGGTTGTTCGACATGGTGATCTGTAATTCCTCGTTTGAAGGAAATCTCCCGGATGGCATTCAATGGGTGCGCCCCGAAGCCAATTTGGATCAGCAGTATCCCCTCTACAAGGCAGACCTGGTGGACCCTGCCCACCCATGGAGACATGACTCCATTAAACTTGCCAAAGTTGTGATAGACTTATTCAATGAGCGGACGGGACCTCTCTCCACCCGCAGCGAAGAATACTGATAAAAACAACCATGCAGAAGCATGGCAATCCTTTACCCAATCGAACGGAGGTTTGAAATGGCAGTAAAAGTTGGTATTAATGGTTTTGGTCGGATTGGTCGGCTGGTCTTTAAAGCCTTGCTGGAACGCTATCCGAATGAGCTGGAAGTGGTTGCAATCAACGACTTGTTTGATGCCAAACAAAATGCCCACCTGCTCAAGTATGATTCCACGTTTGGGATTTACCCGGGATCGGTGGAAGTTGTTGGCAGCGACCTTGTGGTAAACGGGCACACGGTCCGTGTCTTTGCGGAAAAAGATCCCGCCAACCTGCCCTGGAAGGACTTGGGGGTGGATATTGTGATTGAATCCACCGGCATTTTCACCGACGCCAAGGGCGATCCTGCCAAGGGAAAAGCCGGCGCCAATGTTCATATTGAAAAGGGCGGCGCCCGCAAGGTCATCATTACCGCTCCTGCCAAGAACGAAGACCTGACCATCGTGCTGGGTGTGAACGACGACAAGTACGATCCGGCAGTCCATCACGTGGTTTCCAATGCCTCCTGCACCACCAACTGCCTGGCGCCCGCCGCCAAGGTGGTCAATGACCGGTTTGGCATCGTGAATGCCGTGATGACCACCATTCACTCCTACACCAATGACCAGGTCATTCTCGATCAGGGTCACAAGAAGGAAATGCGCCGCTCCCGCGCCGCCGGGCTGAACATCATTCCCACCACCACCGGGGCAGCCAAGGCTGTGGCACTGGTGATCCCTGAACTGAAGGGCAAGTTTGATGGCTATGCCCTGCGCGTCCCCACCCCCACCGTCTCAATTGTGGACTTCACTGCAACGGTTGAAAAGCCGACCACCAAGGAAGAATTGAATGCCGCTTTCATTGAGGCTGCCGAAGGTCCCATGAAGGGCATCCTGGGTGTTACCCGCGGTGAATATGGCGACCCGCTGGTCTCCTCCGACTTCAAGGGTGATTCCCGATCTTCGATTGTGGATCTGCCCAATAACATGGTGATGGGCGGCAACCTCGTCAAGGTCGTTACCTGGTACGACAATGAGTGGGGATATTCCTGCCGCACAACCGATCTGGCATCCATGATTGCCAAGAAACTGTGAGGCTTGCATGTTCAGCAAGAAAACCATTCGTGATATTGAAGTCAAGGGCAAGCGGGTTCTCGTCCGTGTGGATTTCAATGTCCCGCTGAAGGATAATGCAGTTGGTGACGATACCCGCATCCGCTCCGCTTTGCCCACCATCCAATACCTGCTGGATCACGGCGCAGCTGTCATCCTCTGTTCGCATCTGGGTCGTCCCAAGGGCGGTCCGGATCCCAAGTACACCCTGAAACCCGTGGCTGCGCACCTTGCCGGTCTGCTGGGCAAACCAGTTGCATTTGCAGAGGACTGCATTGGGGCACCGGCGGAAACCGCTGTCAGTGCACTGAAGCCGGGCGAAGTTCTTGTGTTGGAAAACACCCGCTTTCACCCTGAAGAGGAAGCCAATGACCTGGAGATGGCGCGCCAGCTTGCCAGCCTGGCTGACCTGTTTGTGAACGATGCCTTTGGCACAGCTCACCGCGCCCATGCTTCGACGGAAGGCGTTACCCATTACCTGCCGGGTGTGGCTGGTTTCCTGCTGGAAAGGGAAATCCAGTACCTGGGACAGGCAGTGGCGGAACCCAATCATCCGTTTGTGGCGATCCTGGGTGGCGCAAAAATCAAGGACAAGATTGGTGTAATCCGCAACCTGCTGGGCAAGGCAGATACCCTGTTGATTGGCGGCGGCATGGCAAATACCTTCCTCAAGGCACAGGGCTATGAAATGGCAGACTCACTGGTGGAAGATGATGCCCTCGATACCGCCCGCGAACTGCTGGAATTGGGTGGAAGCCGGTTGATGCTGCCTGTGGACCTCGTGATTGCTGATGCATTTGACGCAAACGCCGAGCGCAAGGTTGTCCCCCTGGGCAATGTCCCGGCTGGCTGGCGTGTGCTGGACATCGGTCCTGAGACCGTCAAGGCGTATGGCAAAGTTCTTTCCGGGGCTGGAACGGTTGTCTGGAACGGTCCCATGGGTGTTTTCGAATATGCCCGCTTTGCCGAGGGCACCTTTGGGATTGCCAAGGCAGTTGCCGAAAGCGGAGCCGTCAGTATTATTGGCGGCGGCGAGTCTGTGCAAGCTGTCCAACAATCCGGACTGGCGGATAAAATTACCCACATTTCCACGGGCGGCGGCGCTTCGCTGGAAATGCTGGAAGGACTGGTCCTGCCTGGTGTGGCTGCCCTGCAAGACCGGTAATGGCAACCTTTTAAACCGGAACGGCTGCGAACCTGGTTCGCAGCCGTTTTCTTTTTGTTGAGAATTCGAGTACAATTCCCTCACCGTGGAAACAATTGACAGGACCATCACTGTGATCCACCGGCGCAAGGAACATCTTCTTCCCGCTGGAATTCGTGTGCGCAAAGCGTTGGAAATGCTGGGGGTTTCCCCGGAATCTCACCTTGTGGTGCACAATGGAAAACTGATTACAGAGGATGTCATCCTCCAGGCGGGTGATGTTATCCGTCTGGTTCCGGTCATCTCCGGGGGCAGCCAATGAAGTGCCGCAAATGCAGGCAGCCCGCCGTCCATCACCTGCGCCAGCACCGCCTTGCCCTTTGCCGTGAACACTACCTGGACTGGTTCGTGGAGCAGACCCGGCGAACGATTGTCCGGTATGGCATGTCCTTTCCCGGCGAACGCATCCTGGTGGCTGTATCCGGCGGCAAGGATTCGCTTGCCCTTTGGGACGTTCTCTGGCGGCTGGATTTTCCGGCAGATGGTCTCTATATCAACCTGGGCATCCGGGGGGAAATTCCCTACTCGGATCAATCCCAGCAATCTGCCGAGATATTTGCCCGGGAGCGAAATCTTAATCTGAAGATTGTCCAGGTGGAGGAGAGCTACGGAAAATCAATCCCGCAGCTTGCAGAGCAAACCCGCCAGGGAAAAGATCGTCCCTGTGCTGTCTGTGGAACCGTCAAGCGGCATATCATGAACCAGGCTGCCCGGGATGGCGGCTATTCCGTGCTGATGACAGCCCACAACCTGGATGATGAAGCCGCTGTTCTTCTGGGTAATTCCCTCAACTGGAATTTTGACCTGCTTGCCCGCCAAAGCCCGGTTTTACCCGGGCGCGATGGGCTGGTACGCAAAGCCAAGCCATTCTGCCGTTTCTACGAGCGTGATACGGCTGCCTATACCCTGCTGCGGGGAATTGCCTACATTGAGGAGGAATGTCCTTTCTCGGAAGGCAGCCAATCGTTGTATTACAAGGATGTGCTCAATCGGATGGAAGCCGACCGGCCTGGTACCAAGCTGCAATATTACCTGACCTTCCTGCAAGCCCGCCAGCAGCTTTTCCCCAATACCAACCTGGAAGAAGCAACCACTGCCGTTCACCCCTGCCCATCATGTGGTCAGCCAACCTCCAGCGCCGGGATATGTAGCTTTTGCAGGCTGGTGGGAACGTCCCTTGACAACTAGAACATTTATGCTATCATCATTGTATTGGCATGTCAAAAACACTGCGGTTTGCACTGTTCCGACATATAATAGAATCAATTCATAACCAGGAGAAAACGAATGGCGCGCAAACCCACCACCCCCATCCCCCCTTCCGAACACATACCCTCCAGCATGGATGAAGCCCGCCGTGCAGTACTTGACCGCGCCCTGAGCGATATCACCAAGCGCTATGGCGAAGGCGCAATCATGCGCATGGGAGAGGCACACCAGATGGCAGTTGAAGCCATCCCCACCGGTTCCCTCTCGCTGGATATTGCCCTGGGCATTGGCGGCATCCCCCGCGGGCGGATTACCGAAATTTATGGCCCGGAATCATCCGGCAAGACCACCCTCTGCCTGCATATTGTTGCCGAAGCGCAACGGATGGGCGGAACAGCGGCGTATATTGACATGGAGCACGCCCTGGACCCGGTCTATTCCAGCCGGTTGGGCGTGGATGTGGACAGCCTGTATATTTCCCAGCCCGACATGGGTGAACAGGCATTGGAAATCACCGAAACCCTGGTGCGTTCGGGGGCAGTGGATGTGGTTGTGATCGACTCGGTCGCTGCCCTGGTGCCGCGGGCGGAAATTGAAGGCGACATGGGGGATGCCTCAATGGGTATGCAGGCACGCCTGATGTCCCAGGCATTACGCAAGCTTTCCGGCGCCATCAACCAGACCAAGACCGCAGTGATCTTCACCAACCAGCTCCGCCAGAAAATTGGCATCATGTTCGGCAACCCTGAAACCACCCCGGGCGGCATGGCGTTGAAATTCTATGCATCCATCCGCCTGGATACCCGCCGCATTCAATCCATCAAGGTTGGCGCAGAGGTGGTAGGCAACCGGGTGCGGGTAAAAGTGGTCAAAAACAAGGTGGCACCTCCCTTCCGCACTGCCGAGTTTGACATCATGTACAACGAAGGGATATCCAAGGTCGGCGATATTATTGACCTGGCAGTCCAGCTTGATATCATCAACAAGCGCGGCGCCTTCTTCTCCTACGGGGATGTCCGGCTGGGTCAGGGACGCGAGAATGCCAAGGAATTCCTGCGGCAAAACCCGGATATTGCCAACGAGATTGAATCTGCAATACGCCAGCAGGCATTGAGCGGCGAGATGCCGCTTGCCTTCGGCAGCGGTGGAGCAGATGACTCGGAAGAAGAAGCATAAAACGGAGGCTGCCCTGCGCCGCTCATCCAGGCTGGTTGTGTTCCTGTCTGCGTTACTTCTGGTGTCCGTCCTCAGCGGATGTACACTGATTCAACCTCACCGCAGCGCACCCGATGCCAGCGCCCCCCCCTTTATTCCGGTTACCCCCGCTCCACCCACCCCGGTATTGATCGTCACGCCAACCGCGACCAATACAGTCTCCCCGGCGGAGTGCGTGGATGGACTGGCTTACCTGGCAGACCTGACCATTCCCGATGGCAGCCAGGTGCAGCCCGGATCCTCACTGGACAAGCGCTGGGAAGTACAGAACAGCGGCTCCTGCAACTGGAATGAGAATTACCGCCTGCAATTGATTGCCGGATCAGAACTGGGTGTATCCGCTGAACAGGCGCTTCCACCCACCCGGGCAGGGAACAACGTGGTCATCCGAATCATCTTCCAGGCTCCCACAGAGCCGGGAAATTATCGCAGTGCCTGGCAGGCATATAATCCTGGCGGGGAACCTTTTGGGGATCCAATCTTTATTGATTTCGCAGTGATCCGTTCGGAGACGCCCGCCCCCACCCCCAGCTTTTCTCCGTAAATAAAAACGGGGCTGATCTTCTGGATCAGCCCCGTTTTTTTTATTTTCCAACAGGGACGAGTCTAGGTCCCTTCCTCCCAGGAATTGAGGTAGGCTAGCTGTTCGGGGGTGAGCGTATCAATCAAAACACCCATTGCTGCCAGCTTGATGCGGGCAATTTCTGCATCAATATCCGCTGGAACGCTGTAGACGCGCTTTTTCAGCTGGCTGCCGTATTTGACCATGTATTCCGCCGAGAGCGCCTGGTTGGCAAAGGACATATCCATCACCGAGGCAGGGTGACCTTCCGCGGCTGCCAGGTTGATCAGGCGTCCCTCGCCCAGGATAAAGATTGCCCGACCATCGGGGAGATCATATTGTTCCACGAAGGGGCGCACAAGCTTCTTGCCAGTGGACATTTCTGCCAGCGCGGGGATGTTGATTTCCACGTTGAAGTGACCGGAGTTCGCCACAATCGCGCCATCCTTCATGACTTCAAAGTGATGGCGGTCAATCACGTTCAGGTCGCCAGTGACGGTGCAGAAAATGTCACCAATCTTCGCAGCATCCGCCATGGGCATCACCCGGTAGCCATCCATGACAGCTTCCAGCGCCTTCAGGGGATCAACCTCGGTGACAACCACGCTGGCACCCAGGCCGCGCGCCCTGGAAGCCAGACCGCGTCCGCACCAACCGTAGCCTGCCACCACAAAGACCTTGCCCGCCAGCAGGACATTGGTGGCGCGCACAATGCCATCCACCGTGGACTGCCCCGTACCATAGCGGTTATCAAAGAAATGCTTGGTCATGGCATCATTGACAGCAATCACAGGGAATAAAAGCGCTTTGTCTTCCGCCATGGCGCGCAGACGCACCACACCGGTGGTGGTTTCCTCCGTGCCGCCAATCACGCCGGGGAGCAGCTCGCGCCGGTCCTTGTGAAGCGTGCTGACGAGATCCGCACCATCGTCCATCGTCAGGTGCGGGCGGTTATCCAGCGCAGCATGGATATGCTTGTAGTAAGTGGCATTATCTTCGCCCTTGATAGCATACACGGGGATCTCCATGAAGGAGACCAGCGCTGCTGCCACATCATCCTGTGTGGAAAGCGGGTTGGATGCCGTCAACACCACCTCGGCGCCACCAAGCTGCAGGGTGCGCATCAGGTTGGCGGTTTCAGTGGTCACATGCAGGCATGCAGAAACTCGGATGCCCGCCAGGGGGCGCTCGCGTTCAAACCGTTCGTTGATGGATCGCAGGACGGGCATTTCCCGGGCTGCCCATTCAATGCGCCGGCGACCGCCTTCCGCCAGCTTGATATCTTTTACGTCATAATTTGCCATGGATTCTCCTTTTAACTGAATAGATGTGAATTATACCAATTCCTGGCTTTCCGGCAGAAAGACATCCAGTGCACCCTGGTCATCAAAGTGCTCACGATAACGGGCAACAAACTCTGCCGGGGTGTAGTTGTGAAGCTGTGTGCCGCGCTGCTCCAGGCAGTAGGTGGCTGCCAGGGAACCCATCTGCCCGATGGTCTGCCAATCCAACCCCAGCTGCAAGCCGCGCAGGAAACCACCGCGGAAGGCATCCCCCACCCCCGTTGGGTCGAGGATTTCCCGGGGCGGAACGACCGGGATGGAAAATTCCTGGCTGCCAACATACAAGCGGGCGCCCTTCTCTCCGCAGGTAACCACCAGGATGTCCACCTGCTCGCGAATTTGCCGGGCAGTGAGACCGGTGTGCTTCTGGAGCAGTTCAAACTCGTATTCGTTTACAAAGAGGCTCTGCGCCCCTTCCACTCCCCGCCGCAGTTCTTCACTGGGAATCCGCACCACCTGCTGGCTGGGGTCATACAGGTACGACCAGCCCAAAGCCTGGCACTCTTCCACGTAACGGTTCATCGCACCGGGATCGTTCGGGGAAATCACCACCATAAAGGGCTTTTCCTTGACTTCATGAAGCGAAAGGGAGCCTGCATGGCGCATGGCGCCAGTATAAAAGCTGGCAATCTGGGCATTGGATTGATCGGTGTTGGCAAAGAACGAGGCAGTATATTCGCCGGGGATCACGCGGGCGAAGGATGTATCCACCCCCTTGCTTTCCAGCCAGGAGCGGTAGTCTTCGAAGTCCTCACCCACCGTGCCAAACACCAGCGGTTTGTCCCCCAGCAGCGCCAGGGTGTAGGCAATATTGGGAGCCGTCCCCCCACGCTGCCGGACCATCGAATCCACCAGGAAGGACAGCGAAATGCAATCCAGCCGTTCCTTGAGGATATGATCCCGGAAATACCCCGGGAAGGTCATCAGATAATCATACGCAATGGAACCTGTGCAAACAATTTTCATACCAACTCTCGATTCTTGAACTGCTCCCGGGCGGTTACCCGGCGCGGGAGATTGAATTTGGGTCTTTGCCCAGCACCTGTGGCAGAGTATGCTTGAAAGGCTGCCGGGAAATTCCCCGTTCGGTCACAATTGCATCCACCAACCCATGGGGGGTGATGTCAAACGCCGGGTTGCGTGCTTTCGCCCCGGCAGGAGCCACCGATTCGCCGGAGTACTGCAGGTTCAGCACTTCATCCGGGTCGCGTTCTTCGATGGGAATATGGGATCCATCCGGCAGGGACAGATCCACAGACGAGGATGGTGCCACACATACCACCGGGACGCCATTGGTATGGGCTGCCAGCGCCAGCATATAGGTGCCAATCTTGTTGGCAACATCGCCATTGGCTGCCACCCTGTCTGCGCCAAACATTACTTTCTGCGCATCCCCCTGCTGGAGGAAGTACCCGGCAGCCCCGTCCGTAATAATTTCAAAGGGGATGCCGTACTGGCTGAGTTCCCAGGCAGTCAGGCGGGCACCCTGCAGGCGCGGGCGGGTTTCATCCACCAGCACATGCACCCGCTTTCTCTGCTCAAATGCCAGGCGGATTGCCCCCAACGCCGTGCCCCAATCCACCACTGCCAATGCCCCCGTGTTGCAGTGATGAATGATGGTATCGCCATCTTCAATCAGGGAAGCGCCATACTCCGCCATTTGGTGATTGATGGCGACATCCTCCTCCGCCATGCGGACGGCTTCCGCTTCCAGGCGGTGGCGGAGCTTGTCAGCTGTCAAGCCGGGAGCCTCCAACACCGCCAGCATGCGGGTCAACGCCCACTGGAGATTTACCGCCGTGGGACGGGTTTTCCGGAGGGTATCTGCTGCTATTTGCAGGTGGCTGCGCAAGGCATCCGGGGAATCCGTTGAGCTGTTCCAGCCAGCAATTGCCATCCCAAACGCGGCGGTCACGCCAATTGCAGGAGCACCGCGCACAATCATCAACCGAATGGCATCCGCCACTTCAGCCAGGTGATGGCATTCAACAAATTCCAGGTGTGCAGGAAGAGCCCGCTGGTCAATCAACCGCAGGACCTTTTGTTTGGGATCCCAGGTAAGCGTTCGCATGTGTCCTTACGCTAAAAGACGCTCTGTTTCGCAGAGCGCCCGGAATTAAGCAGGGTTAGTTTAACACGCATATCCCAAATTGTCAAAAGATTGACTGGACATGTCAGATATTCCCCAGCGGGTTTTCCCGGGATGAGAGCAAGAGCAGCCCTGTTTGCGCTATAATTCTTCTATGGCGAAGACACAGACTCAATACGTATGTCAGGAATGCGGGCGAACCACTCCCGCACCCATGGGACGCTGCCCATCCTGCGGCAGTTACGGGACGATGGTGGAGGAGATTCTCAACCCGCCCGCTGCGCCCACCCCGCGCGGGCTCAGCAGCAAATCGCACCCCCAAAAGCTCTCGGAAATCTCCGGCGACCCGGAGGAACGCTTGCACCTGTCGATTGGCGAATTTGCCCGGGTGCTGGGCGGCGGCGTGGTGCCCGGTTCCATCATCCTGGTCGGCGGCGACCCGGGAATCGGCAAATCGACCCTGATGCTGCAGGTGGCAGTGGAAATGGCGGAAAGCGGTCGCCCGGTGCTGTATGTCTCGGGCGAAGAGTCGGAGAAGCAAATCCGCATGCGCGCCCTGCGCCTGCTGGTGGATGACCAGGGGAAAAGCCGCCCCGTACCGGAATCGCTTTACCTGGTGACGGAAACCAACCTGGAAACCATCCTTGAGCATGTTCACACCGTACATCCTTTCATTTTAATTGTGGATTCCATCCAAACCGTGTACCTGCCGGACATGAGTTCCTCCGCCGGTTCAGTGGGGCAGGTGCGGGAATGCTCGGCACGCCTGCGCGAGCTGGCAAAAAGCAGCAACGTTGCAGTGTTTGTCATCGGGCATGTCACCAAGGAGGGTGTGATTGCCGGTCCGCGGGTGCTGGAGCACATTGTGGATACCGTGCTCTACCTGGAAGGCGACCGGTTCCTCTCCTTTCGCCTGCTGCGATCCGTCAAGAATCGGTTCGGCGCCACGTCGGAGGTGGGCGTATTTGAAATGCGCGAGCACGGCATGATTGAGGTTGCCAACCCATCCGAAGCGTTCCTGGCGGAGCGGATGGTCAATGCCCCCGGGTCCGCCATTGCAGTCACAATGGAAGGCACCCGCCCCATCCTGGTGGAAGTTCAGGGTCTGACCAGCCCCACCAACCTGGGCAACCCGCGCCGCACCCCCAACGGGATTGATTTTAACCGCATGCTGCTGGTGGTGGCTGTCCTGACGCGCCGGCTGGGATTGCGGCTGGGCGAACAGGACGTATTCGTCAACATTGTCGGCGGACTGCGGGTGGAGGAACCAGCGGCAGACCTGGCAGTGGCAGCGGCAATTACTGCTTCCATGCGGGATGTTCCCATCCGGGCGGATGCCGTCCTGATTGGTGAAGTGGGGCTCTCCGGCGAATTGCGCTGGGTGGGGCAAATGCCCGCCCGCCTGCGCGAGGCAGCCAAGCTGGGTTTTAAAACCGCCATCATCCCCCGCCGGGTACACCGCTCCGAACCGCTGCCGGAAGGAATCCAGGTGCTGGAAGCGCGGTCCCTGCGCGAAGCCCTGAACATGGCAATCCTCTCCGACAAGGGAGCGCACACCAACGAATCATCCGCCTGACCGGCTGTTACAAGAAAGGAAGACAATCCCATGACAGGCAAATCCATCCTGAATATTCAACCGCTGCGCCGCATCCGCCAAAACCATGCCCTGGAGCATGCCACCCTGCAGGTACTTGCAGGTAAACATCCCAAATTGATACTGGCGGGGTATTCGGATGCGAGCGGTTTCTGGATTCTGGGGGATGTGGAAACCGGGGAATTGCTGAAAGCGGTTGAGGAAGCCCGGCAGCGGATGCTTGCGGGTGAGAAGGGACTGGCGGTTCACCCGCACTGCGGCACCAATTTTGCCCTATCCGGACTGGTGGCAGGCACCGCCGCCTGGGCAGCCATGCTGCCGCCCGCCCCGCTGAAAAAACGGGCGGACCGCTGGTCGCTGGTGGTGGTGCTGGTGACACTGGCATTCATCCTCACCGCCCCGCTGGGACCGATGGTGCAGGCGAATATCACCACCGAGGCAGACATGGGCGACCTGCAGGTGAAGGAGATTGTGCGCTACCCGCGGCAGAACATGGTCACACACCGGGTGCGAACCAAGGGCAGTTGACGGCAGTAAATTCTTGACGATTCCGGGAAAGGATGCTAAAATCCTGACACGTAAATTGCGGGCGTGGTTCAGTTGGTAGAATGTCTCCTTGCCAAGGAGAAGGTCGTGGGTTCGAGTCCCATCGCCCGCTCTAGAAACCCCCACCAGTGGGGGTTTCTCTTTTGATGGAGGCACTCCAGCTGGAAGACCCGCACAAACAGGTTTCTGCAGATTTCCTGAAGCAGGGGATCCAGCAGGTTCCAGCGGTCTCCCGGTTGTCCGCTTCCGGTAACGGGGAGGGTGCCCGGGAGAAGGACGAGTAATCCTGGACAATCCGGGACAGTTTTTGGGGGAATACCTGTTTTCTCCGGGGAATAAACTTACACGGGGATATACCATCCCTCACTCACACCTTCTGGTGGGAGATTATCCAATTCCACAGGGTGGAATTAAATCACAGATCCGCTTGCACCAGGTGTAAACCTTCAAATCACCCGTCGTAATGGGGCATTGACTGAAATGCCCGGGCATTGACCCTATTTCAAAAGCTGGCTCACAAAGTGGGCTGAGTGAAGGTAGAGTAATGCCAATAATCCCGGAGTTAATTTTCAGTTGGAACACGATCTACCCTCTTTTTTGAGCATTCGAAAACCGCTAATTCTTATCAAGTTTAGGGCACAGGAATCCATTTGTAACCAATTTGTAACCGCGTCTTGTTATGATGAATAGGTTGACAATTCTGTCTTCGTTTTTTCCATATTCCTGTCCAAAATATCATACTTCAGGAGGATTTGAGATGCGTCTGAGCGAAAAAGTGGCATTGATTACCGGTGGTGCAGCTGGAATCGGCAAGGCAACTGCACAAGTTTTTGCCCGGGAAGGGGCAAAAGTGATCATCTGCGATGTGTCCGAAGAACTGGGAAATTCTCTGGTGGAAACACTGGGACCGGATGCCCAGTTTAATAAAGTGGATGTTACCAACCGAGCCGATGTCCAGCAATGGGTGGAAGGTGTGGTTGCCCGCTACGGCAGAGTGGATATCCTGGTCAATAATGCTGGCATCACCCGGGATGCGCAATTCATCAAGATGAAGGACGGTGAACTGGTCAAGCAAATGAGCGAGGAGGCATTTGACTCGGTTCTGTCTGTCAATTTGAAAGGTGTTTTCAATTGCACACAGGCGGTTGCCCCCTTTATGGTTCGTCAAAAAAGTGGTGTCATCCTGAACGCTTCTTCCGTGGTTGGCTTGTATGGCAATTTTGGACAGACCAATTATGTCGCCACCAAGGCGGGTGTCATTGGAATGACCAAGGTCTGGGCTCGCGAGTTGGGTAAATACGGCATCCGTGTGAATGCGGTTGCACCAGGGTTCATTATGACAGAGATGGTCGCCAAGATGCCCGAAGAAGTCCTTGCCGGGATGCGAGCCAAGACTCCATTGGGACGCCTGGGTGAACCGGAAGATATAGCCTACACGTATCTCTGGCTGTCAACGGATGAAGCAGCCTACGTCAATGGTGCCACCATCAGCGTTGATGGGGGCATTGTACTGGGTACCTGATTTTTACGGGAATAAAGGAGATGATCATGCGACATGCAACCATTATTTCCACAGGTGCCTATCTGCCAGAGATTGAACGACCCAACTCGGCAATGTTTGAGCGGTTTGGCGAGGTGATCAATAAATTTGAAAATTCCTCCGGCATACGCACACGGTTTTACGCTCCCGATGATTGGGCAACCTCTGATTTGGCAGTGGAAGCTGGCAAACAAGCGCTGAAAAAAGCTGGATTACAACCTGAAGATCTCGACTTGATCATCCTGGGAACTGACAGTCCGGATTATATAACTCCGGCAACCTCAGCAGTCACCCAGTACAAGCTGGGAGCAAAGAATGCCGGTTCCTTTGATGTTGGATGTGCCTGTGCTTCTTTCCCAACCGGTTTGAACATTGCAGCCGGGCTCATTGCGACCAATCCCAATCTGAAGTATGTAATGGTGATTGGTGCCTACATGATGCACAAACTTTCCGACTGGGAAAATGATGTCATGTCCTTCTTCTACGGGGACGGAGCCGGAGCAGCCATTCTAACAGCAAGCGATCAACCCGGATTTGTTGCCTCCTCGTTCTTTGCGGATGGGTCATACCACAAACATTGGGGGATCTACTCCGGAGGAACCTATGAACCGGCAAGCGAGGAGAGCGTCAAGGCTGGCAGAACCAAGGTGAAGTTGATCACGCCCTTCCCCCCTGAAGTCAATCATGAAGGTTGGCCTGCCCGGATGCGCGAACTCGCCAGGAACGGTCATTTTGACCTGAAAGATGCCAAGCTGGTGATTTACACCCAGGTGCGTCTCAACAGCATCAAACTGGTGCAGGAAACCCTGGGTCTCCCCCTGGAACAAGCCCACTGGGTCATGGACCGCTTTGGTTATACCGGCTCTGCCTGCCTGCCGATGGCATTTAATGACGCCATGGAACAGGGCAAGGTTCATTCTGGTGACCTGGTTCTCTTTGTCGGATCAGGGGTTGGATACAACCAGGCCGGGTCTGCATTCATCATGCCCTAGGAAACCATGAACCCTAAAGACATGTATCAACAGAAATTAATCAGCATCCCGGAAGCGGTGGGGAAATTAAAATCCCACCAGACCCTGGCTGTTGCCATGGCTGGGTCGGAACCTCCTGGATTGCTCACTGAACTGGGCAGGCACCGGGATCGCCTGGAAGGTGTGCATGTATGGATATCCCTGCCGATGGGGGTATATGACTTCATCACAGAACCCAGCATGGATGGACACTTTTTCATTGAGAACTGGTTTTACGGGAATATTGACCGGAAAGTCCACCCACAGGGTCGGGAATCCTATATCCCCAATAATCTCAATTATGCTGCAACCAGAAAGTTATATGCAGCTGGCAACCGTGTCAATGTGTTTTTTGGGACAGCCACCCCGCCGGACACCCGGGGATACATGTCGCTATCCCTGGGATTGGTCCTCGAAAAACAAATGATCGAAGCCGCGGATCTGGTCATTCTGGAGATCAACGAAAATCTCCCGTGGACCCTCGGAGATACCCAGGTGCACATTTCTGATGTGGATTACGTGGTTGAGAATCATGTGCCCTTGATGTGCTTACCGGTTGTGCCCCCCACTCCCGCAGAGGAAGCCATTGGTGGGTATATTGCCGAATTAATTCAAGATGGTTCCACCCTCCAACTGGGAATTGGGGGCATTCCCAATGCCATTACACCATTCCTGTTGAATCGCAAGGACCTGGGTATCCATACGGAAATGTTCACAGACGGGATGGTGGATCTTTATAATGCAGGTGTCATCACCAACCGTCGGAAGACCCTCTGGAAGGGAAAGATGGTGGGCGCTTTTGCCCTTGGGACACAAAAGCTATACGACTTCGTGGACAATAACCTGGGCGTGGAATTCCAGCAAGGCAAAATCACCAATGATCCATTTATCGTGGGAAAAAATTACCGCATGATCAGCATTAACACTGCCTTGCAGGTGGATGTATTTGGTCAGGTTTGTTCACAATCGATCGGTTATAAACACTTCTCCGGCACTGGCGGTCAACTGGATACGCATCGTGGAGCCCAACTCTCCGAAGGAGGGCGTGGAATCATCGCCCTGCGTTCCACTGCCAAAAATGGTGAGATTTCCACCATTGTGCCAGTCCTGGCAGAAGGTGCCGAGGTAACAGTCCCCAGCCAGGATATCGATACTGTCGTGACGGAATTCGGTATTGCGGATTTGAAAGGCCTGACAGTCCGGGACCGAGCTTTGGCACTTATCAACATCGCCCATCCAGATTTTCGTGAAAAGATCAAGGATGAAGTGATGCGCCTCGGGATTGTCCCCAAATTTTAAAACCCATGCAGGAGGAAACCATGAATCCACTGATCGGAAAATGGACACAACCGGCAGGTCAGCCCTATCCAGGTCTTTTCTTTGTCTTCAATGAGGATGGATCATTTCGGGCGGAATTTGCTGAAATGGGCATCACATCCTCCGGAACTTACTCAGTTTCAGGGGATATCCTCTCCATGAATCAGAGTCAACACACATTAGGACTGGTTGGTCAATTTGAAGGACGGTTTGCCGTTGAGGACGACGCATTAAAGCTGGCTCTCGGAAATCCAGGGGAAAAAGCCCCAGAAGATCTCAGTAAAGCACGGATTTATATCCGTTCATAAGAAAGGATGATATTGTATGCCAAACCATAAACTGGCGAGAGGTGTGGCTCTTGTTGGAGCCGGGATGAGCAAATTTGGTGCATTTAAGGGGAAAACATCCCGTGACTTATTCGTCGAAGCCTATGTGGAGATGTTGGAATCGGTTGACCTGGGAATTAATCCCAAGGAAATTGAAGCCCTATACGTAGGGAATTACTCATGCGATTTATTTGAAGGACAGGGACACATCGCCCCCATTATGGCAAGCTGGACAGGCTTGAATCCCCTGCCGGCGGTCCGCGTGGAAGATGCCTGTGCCAGCGCCGGACTTGCTCTGCGGGAAGGTATTCTGGCAATTGCCTCCGGTATGTATGATGTGGTTGTCGTCAGCGGCGTTGAAAAGATGACCGACCTACCCACCGAAAAGGTAACAGATACCCTGGCAACGGCAGCCGACGTTCAGTATGAAATTCCGGCAGGATTCACTTTCCCCGGATTTTACGCTGCCATGGCAACCGCATATATGCATGCCTATGGTGCCACGCCCGAAACCTTCATGCGGGTGGGAATTAAGAATCACCAAAACGGCTCCATGAATGAAAAAGCCCAGTTTGGAGCGACGATTTCATCCATGATGGAAGGGAGAAAAGCAAGTGCTGCGAAAAAAGGACTCCCAATTCCTGAGTGGAAGGATGAAATGGACTTCCTGCATGATGACCGCGCCAACCCAATCATTGCTTGGCCAATGCGATTGTATGACTGCTCACCCATCTCTGATGGTGCTGCTGTGGTCCTGTTGGTGAGTGAAGACCTCGCCAGTAAATATTCCAGGAATCCGATTTATATTACCGGTACAGGACAGGCAAGTGACGGTGCCCTCCATGATCGCCAGATTCTGACCTCTATCCCATCAGCCCGTTTGGCGGCAAATCAGGCGTATCAAATGGCCGGGATCACTCCAGCCGACATTGATTTTGCGGAAGTTCATGACTGCTTCACCATCGCTGAAATCATTGCAACTGAAGACCTCGGATTTTTTGAGCCCGGAAAAGGTTGGATTGCTGCAGAGCAGGGAGATACCAGCCGCATTGGTCCAAAGCCTATCAACCTGTCCGGCGGACTGAAATCCAAAGGACATCCAGTTGGAGCATCTGGAGTTGGTCAGGTTGTTGAGGTGTGGAAACAATTGCGTGGGCAGGCAGGCGAACGCCAGGTGCCCGGAAAACTGCGATATGGACTGACCCATAATGTCGGAGGGACCGGACAAACATGCCTGGTTCATATTTTTGAACGGAGGGACTAACATGGAGAACGTTTTCACACATACCGCCTATTCTTCTTACCTGAATGATCATCGCCTCATGGGTTCAAAGGATTTGCAAACCGGTGAAGTCTTCCTCCCTCCCCGTCCCATGAATCCGGAAACCTTCTCCACCACCATGGAATGGGTGGAGTTAAAGGGGGAGGGAACCTTGCAGGCGTTCACCATCGTGTACATTGCCCCCACGGCAATGATTGAAGCCGGATATGATCGCAAGAATCCCTATTGTGTGGGAATTGTCAAGCTGGAGGAAGGGCCGATGATGAGCGGACTGATCCTGGGTGTGGATGTACGAAACCCAGCCAGCATTCAGATTGGCATGCCCTTAAAAGTATCCTTTGTAGACCGCGGGGAAGGCGAAGGAAAACAAACCTTCCTGGCTTTTGAACCCGCCTGACAGAAGTGTAAAGTGCCATTGATCCAGGTGAATGACATCAACCTTTATTATGAACTGCATGGACCGGAACATGCGGATGTTGTTGTACTTTCCAATGGCATCTTTATGTCCACCGCGAGTTGGGCATTTCAGGTTGCAGCATTCCAACGACATTTTCGCGTTCTGGTTTATGATTGCCGGGGGATGTGGAAATCCGATCACCCGGCTGGGCCATATTCGATGGAACAACATGCAGACGATCTGGCGAGCCTGTTGAATGCCCTGGGAATTTCCAAAGCCCATATCGCTGGAATTTCCTATGGGGGTGAAATCAGCATGGTTTTTGCAATCCGGTACCCGCAAATGACCCGCAGCCTGGTGGTTTCATCTTCCGTCAGCCAAATTGATCCCCTGTTGAATGCGATTGGTCAGAGCTGGTCAGGTGCACTTCAATCCCGGGATCCCGGCACCCTGTTCAATGTGACCCATCCCTTTAATTTCTCAGAGGATTGGATCCGGAATAACCAGGCTGTTCTGGCTGCCTCCAGAAAAGGGTATGAATTAATGGATTTTACCTCCGTATCCGAATTGATGGCGGCTTTCACCAGGCTGAGTATTACAGATCAACTATCCCGGATCACCTGCCCCACCCTTGTCCTGGTTGGGGAAAATGATCTCCTCAAGCCGCGCAAGTATTCTGAAATCATTACCAACAACATTCCAGGAGCGGAATTGATCATCATTCCGGATGCCGGGCATGCGGTCTGTTTGGAAAAACCAGGCGCTTTCAACAGTGCAGTCTTGGGTTTCATCCTGAAACACAGTGAGGTTGTTGCTTGAGCATTTCGGTTTCCCTCCCGTTCCGCGGAACGTTTGACAGGACCATTTCTGCAAAGGATTTGGTGATGTATGCCGGGCTGGTTGGAATTGAAAACACGTTGCAGGTACCCGGATACGTGGAAGATACCGATCCTGCTCAAACCAACCACACAGCCCAACTGTTTCTTTTGAGTATTGTCAGCGGGTTCCTGGTCTCGCAACTTTCCGATCCTGACTCAAAATGCATCAATATCCAAATTGAATTTCTTACCAAGGTCAATTGTGGTGACCAGATTGAGACAACGATTGAATTGTCTGACCAGAATCCTGAAAAACACCTGGAAACGTATAAGGTCAACAGTTACAACCAACGCAAAGAACAAGTCATCACAGGTCAGGCTGTGATGCTTGTCCCTGGATAAAAAACAGCCCCAAACAAGGGTTTCCATTCATCAGGAGGTGAATCCCACAAAAAGAACCGGTTGATTTTTTTACGAAACAAGTCTGTATATCCTATAATCCAATTGGAGGAGAAAATGAAAAAGTTTAGTATGTTCTTCAGTCTTCTGGTTGTTTTTGGCATGATCTTGAGTGCCTGCACGACAACCGCACCAACAGCTGCCCCAACTGCTGTACCCACCGAAGCCCCCACCGAAGTAGTTACAGAAGCGCCAACAGAAGCCCCCACCGAGGCTCCCACGGAAATTCCTTTGGGACCCGTATTGAAAATTGGGCAGATTACTTCTGCATCGGGTGCAATGATGCTCTACAGCCAGCAACAGGTCCGTGGATTTGAGATTGGTCTGGAGTATGCTTCCGGTGGCAAAAAAGATGCCGATGGTCACTACATTATCGCCAACCGGCCGGTGGAAGTAATCGTAAAGGACGATGAGCTGAATCCAGAAAAGGGTGTGGCTCTGGCCCGTGAACTGATTGAAAAAGATGGGGTGGAAATCCTGCAAGGACCTGTCAGTTCCAGTGTTGCTGTTGCATTGACGACAGTTGCGCTTGAGAACAAAATGGTTCTCATGATCGACCCTGCCGCATCCGCGTTCACCACTGGACCGAACTTCAATCCCTATGTGTTCCGTACTGCCCGCACCAGCTATGATGACACACTGATTATTGCAAAATATTTGGTGGAGAATGTGGGTGCGAAGTTTGCCCATATTGCAGTTGACAATGCCTTTGGACAGGGATCCGGTGCAGCCTTGAAATTCGCTGTTGAGAAATTTGGCGGCGAATTGATTGCTGATATTTATGCCCCATTTGAGACCACCGACTTCACCCCTTACATCCAGCAAGCCATGGATTCTGGCGCGGATTGCCTTTTCCTCACCTGGTCTGGAATTGGTTATGTTACCCTGTTCCAGCAGCTGGTCGACCTGGGTACACTGGATGAAATGCAGGTTGCAACCGGCTTTGGGGACAATGCCTCCTTTGCAGCCGTTTTTGGCAGCGCAGTTGGATCCATTGGTTTGAATGTGTATCACTACACGGTGCCCAAGAACGAAGTCAACGATTATCTCGTTGCACGCCATCTGGAACTCTACAATGAACCCCCAGATCTGTTCACGGCAGGCGGCATGGCATCTGCAATCGCCCTGGCTGCAGCACTTGAAAAAACCGGTGGCGATGCAACCGGTGATGTCCTGGCAGCTGCCCTGGAAGGGTTGAAATTTGAAGGACCCAAGGGAACCTACTACATCCGCCCCGGAGATCATGTCTGCGAACAGCCGATGAATATTCTCAAGCTGGTCAACATTAATCCCGACACGGATGGGGACGGCGTGAACGATTACAAGTTCTTTGAGACAGTCTATGTGAGTGAATATAACGAACTGGGTGTGCCCTGCACGCTCCAGGGCGATTATGCCTCACGCTGTGACATGAACAAGTAACCGATTTTCTTATTCACATCAGGGGCAGGTATTGGCATTCAATGCCAATACCTGCCCCACCACCTGATATAAGGAAAGTTGTATGGATCCTGATCATAAAACCATTCTGGAAGCCAGGAACTTACGGAAAGTATTTGGCGGTTTGGTGGCTGTGGATGATGTCAACATCGATATCCAGGAATACAGCCTGCATTCCATTATTGGTCCAAATGGCGCAGGGAAGACCACCTTATTTAACATGATTTCAGGAGTCCTGCGACCCACCCGGGGGCAAATCATCTTCAAGGGACGGGATATCACCCATTTGCCAACCCACCAGATTGCCCATGCGGGAATTGGCAGATCCTTTCAAATCACCAATATTTTTCCAACCCTTTCTGTTCTGGAGAATATCCGCTTGGCGAGCCAAGCCATGGGGAAAGATTCACTTCGATTATTTCACCTTGCAGATGGTCTGAATAAATATATCCAAAAAGCAGAAGAAGTCATTGCCCTGGTCGGACTGACTGGAAAAGAATTAATACCTGCAATGAGTCTGTCTCACGGGGAAAAACGGAAACTTGAAATCGGGATCATGCTGGCTGGTGACCCGGAGCTCCTTTTGTTGGATGAACCAACCGCAGGCATGTCCAGTGAGCAGGTACCGGCACTCTTGGAAATCATCCAGAAAATTCGCAATCTCGGGACCAAAACCATTGTTCTGGTGGAGCACCGCATGGATATGGTGATGACCATTTCAGACTATATTACCGTAATGCATCTGGGTAATGTACTGGCAGAGGGGACGCCACAGGAAATTTCCAATACCCAGTCTGTCCAGGACGCTTACCTCGGCGCACTGTATGGACACATCACTGAGAAAAAGGAGGCATGAATGGAACCCATTCTCACCCTTGATTCCATCCATACCTTTATTGGGCAATTTCACATCCTGGAAGGTGTGACATTATCTGTACCTCGCGAAAGCATCACCGTTCTACTGGGAAGAAACGGAGCAGGCAAGACAACAACATTAAAATCCATTATTGGGTTGACGCCCCCGCGGCATGGCAAGGTCATTTTTGACGGAATCGAATTACGCGGCAAACGGGCTTATGATATTGCCAACCTGGGGATTGGATATGTTCCGGAACACCGGGCCATCTTCAGAAATTTATCCGTTTTGGAAAATCTTAAAATTGCCGAAAAGAAACGCGGTGATTTGGATCGAAAAGCCGACTTTATCTTTTCCCTATTTCCCGACTTAAAACGTCTGTATCGATTGCCGGGCAATCATCTCTCCGGCGGTCAGCAGCAAATGCTGGCTGTTGCCCGGGCACTGGTGGCGGATAATAAATTGTTGCTGATTGATGAACCCAGTGAAGGTTTAGCTCCCATCCTGATTGAACAAATGATGGAGGCCATTAAGGAACTGAGTAAAACAACAACCATCCTGTTGGTTGAACAAAACTTTATCATGGCAAGCCAGTTAGGTGAATTCTTTTACATTATTGATGATGGTAAAACTGTGGAAAACGGCCTCATGTCAGAACTGGTGAACAACCAGGATTTGGTCAAAGAATACCTGGGTGTCAGCATTGGAAAAACCGGAGGTGTGGAATGATCCAGAAAAGAAGTTGGAAAAATGCCATCCCCGGTTTTTTGGTTGCCCTTGTGGTCATTCTTTTGGGAGTGGCGGGATATAACTTCATGGGGGAGGCAAGCTTTGTACGGACTGCGCTATCCGGCTTAACACTGGGGGCGCTGTATTTTATGGTGGCAGCAGGACTGACCATTATTTTTGGGTTGATGGATGTCCTCAACTTTGCACATGGTGCCATGTTTATGACTGGCGCTTACATTGGCTGGCAGTTTTATGCCAATCCCACATTTTTGTTTGGTCTCCTGCCCTTGATTCTTGCATTCGTCACTGGATTGACTACCACCAGCCTTTGGCTTCCTTATGTAATCAAATGGAACCTCACCGAAGTCTGGCAAACCAGAATCCGGACCATTTTTATTGTGGCTGGTCTGGGGCTGGTTGTGATCGGTTTTTGGAAATTGGATATCCTGGGGCTGGCACAAACAGCCATGGTGGCTGCCATGACAGCTGCCAACCCTCTGGCAGAAGCCACTCCTCAGGAAGCACTTTCCATTTTCTGGTATCGTCCTGCTCTGGTCATGCTTGGTGGCATCTTTCTTGCTGTGGCGTCTGCCAGACCCGGTGATAAAACCCAGATTATCCACACCGATCAACCGGCATTAAAGTGGATTCGCTTGGGTATATTGATCGTGCTTACCCTGATTGCCAGCATCTATCGGGAGGACGCCTCGATTGCCGTCTTGAAAATGAACGGTGATTTGCGTTTTATCCTGGCATTGATGGTTGGAATGGGAGCAGGCGCAGGGTTGGGTGCAGTTGTGGAAATCAGTTTAATTCGTCCCTTATATGCCAGACCCTTCTATATCATCCTGGTAACATCCGGGATCGGGTATGTCTTAAGGGAGGTTGTCCAACTCTTATGGACCCCGGTTGCGTATGCCATGGAAAGACCACCCGCGTTTTCCCAACCAGGCAAGGCAGAAAACATTTTTGCCTGGTTTAGCGGACATAATTTGACCATCAATATCATGGGAGTGACCTTCCCAAGCTACCGCCTCTTTATTATTGCATTGGGACTGGTCATGTTGTTAACATTGTGGTTGATCATGCGCTACAGCCGGTTTGGAATGATCATTCGGGCAGGTGTGCAGGATCGGAACATGGTGGAAGCACTTGGCATTAACGTGCGTCGGGTGTTCACTACCGTATTTGCCTTTGGAATTGGATTGGCTGCCTTGGGCGGGATTGGAGCAGCTCCGTTTATACCGGTTCAACCAAACATGGGGGATGCATACCAGCTCCAGGGATTTATCACGGTCGTTATAGGAGGAATGGGAAGTTATGGGGGAGCCGCGGTTGGAGCAATTCTTTTGGGCATGGCGCGTGCTTTTGGTGATTTTCTGGCATTAAAGTTCACGCTATCACCAGCAATTGCAGAGGCGTCCACTGTGATCATCATGATCATTGTCCTTCTGGTGCGCCCATCCGGTCTATTCGGAAAAAAGGAGTAGAACATGGAAGAAACAAGCCTCAAACCCAATACTCCTGCGAACCCGATCAATATATTTCTCAAGGGCATTTCCAAATACTGGGGTTCCTTTGCGGTACTTGGTGTTTTTATCCTGTTTCCATTTGTATTCGGCTGGATTACGGGATCTTCTCCCACCCTTGGCCCATCCAAGTATTGGCAGGGGCAGTTGATCACATTCTTCATTCTGGCTGTGTATGCCATGAGTTATGATCTGCTGATCGGATACACAGGGATTCTCTCCTTTGGGCATGCCGCATTTTATGGCGGCGGTGCCTACACCATGGCAATCTTTTATAAACACATTGCGCCGCGATGGCTGGAATCCGGGAATTTTCACCTGGCGATTGGTTCCATTAATCTGACAGAGGCTGCCTTGTTTATCATTGCCATCCTGTTGGTTTGTGTGGTTGTGATTCTTTTGGGCTTGCTTTTTACAGCAGTCTCTGCAAGAGTGAAGGGTGTGTACTTTGCCATGATCACCCTGGCAATTGCCGACGCATTGTATATCCTCTCAAAGGCAACTGATTTTGTGAAGTGGACCGGTGCGGATGAAGGTTTGCATGGTGTTCCCGTGCCGACCTGGATTAATCCCAATACACACCGCCTGCAATTTTATTTCATTGCACTCGGTTTTGCGGTGCTGATGTACCTGATATTACGGCGTGTTGTAAATTCTCCGACTGGGAGAGTGATGGTGGCGGTCCGTGAGAACGAAAGCCGGGTGAGTATGATCGGTTACAACCCGGCAATTTACCGTTCTGTGGCTTTCCTGGTATCGGGATTGGTGGCTGGTCTGGCAGGCGGCTTGACTGCACTCTGGAATCTGGGTGCCACCCCAACCATGACCAGCGCTCTTACCACCATTAACGCACTCATCATCACCATTTTGGGCGGGGTGGGCACCCTGGTGGGTCCAATCATAGGGGCAGGCATTATGCAATTAATCAGCCAGTTCTTTTATGAATGGTTCGGCGCCCGCTGGCCACTCGTATTTGGTTTATTGTATATCGTCCTTGTCATGTTCCTCCCCTATGGAATTGTGGGAACCTGGCGGATGAAGCAATTTGATCGTAAGCAAGGCTGGAAGCGGTTCTTGAATCTGTTCAGGACAAAATAGGATTAATGAAAATCAGCTTCTGGACGGGTTTGATCCGTCAATTGCTGCCATAACCTGGTAGTATCAGGTGATGGAGGTACGTCCAGATCCTGCCTTAAAACAGCACAATATCGTTGATAAACAGCATGGACAGCCGAGCGATTCCCTCTGGCTGCATGACTTCGCATTAAGAATTGGAAGGCTTGTTCATTGCAGGAGTCCTGGACCAAGATGTCATGGCAGATCTTGATGACAGCATCCCACCGGGAATGTTGATAATATCGATCCGCAAGTCGAATAGCTGCATCCAAATAAGAATCCCGGATCTGATCCCGCACTAAATCAACGGAATGGTCGTCCAGATAGTCTATTAAGTAATCCCCGCGATAAATTGCCAGTGCATCGATGATCTCTTCTTCTTCGGTGGACTGACACCAGGTTGCAAAATCATCCACATCAACGAATATTTGCGCAGAAGGATTCAAGCCATAGAGATTGTCCTTGCGGACAACAAAAAAGGGCCGTTTTCCTGTCTCCCGCCCCGGTTCAAGTGCCCGATTCAACGCATTTAAGGCAACTTTAAAATTTTGCGCAGCACTATCTGGATCCATCTCCGGCCACAGTGCCTCCAGGATCTGATCCCTGGAAAACCACCTGCCCCGTCCCGCAATAAAGAATTGAAAGAGTTGTCGTGCTTTATCTCGTTGCCAATCTTTCAAGTTTATCAAATCCCTGCCCCGCCAGACTTCCAGGGGACCAAGGCAGCGGATCTTCAGACCATAACCAGGGTGAAAATCATTACCACTCAGATTATAATCTCGCAGGAATTGGGTAATCCATTCCGTGGAAATTCCCTGCTTTTGTGCTTCCAGCAACAGAGGTAGGTAGATTTGTGGATCCTCCATTCCCAGGTATGTTGGACGGGTTATCAGGAATTCAAAGTGATGAGATTGCAAGCGGGGAACAATCCGCGCCAATGAAAACAGAGCTTGATCCTTCTGTCCAGTTTTCCATTCGTTTGCTATCTCTGCACACTCAGTAGCTGCCTGTCCAAAATCATCTCCGACCCGGACAAATCCATCTCTTGCCTTCTGTAACCATTCCTTTGCCTGATCGAAATCACCTGCCAAAACATAGGAAGTACCCATTGTTGTTTTGATGAGGGCGGCAAACCAGTGATCACCAGAAGTCTCTGCAATTTCAATGGATTGGATGGCATATCGATAGGCATCCGTAAGATTTCCCTGGTACCCATGATACCGACATAAACCCCACAGTGGTTCCACCTGAACCCGCATGACATTAAATGGTTTCACCAATTCGATGGATTTTTCGTAGCACTCCCGGGCTCTCTCCATCCGGTTTTTCCGCCAGGGAGTAAACGCAGATAACTGGTAGGCATGTCCAAGCCGCATAAAGCCAACAGCCTCAACAAACGGAGCATCCAACTGATGACCAATTGCGATTCCCTGCCGGGCGTACTGATCACTCTCCTTTACATTCCCCATCATGGAATGGATCAACGAAAGCAGCAATGGCATCTCCCGGTGAAATCGTTGAGGGCGTTGAGTGATCGGATCCTCAGAGAGAGCTCCTGAAGCCTCAATCAAACGGCTGGCTTCCTGCAACCGTCCGGTTCGTAACAATGACCGGGATTGGAGATAGATATCATCGGGAATGGATTCTGCCCGGAGCATATTGGCTTCTTTATGCAGTGCCTGAGCTTCATCGGGCTTCCCAAGGTTTAACTTATTCTCTGCCAAAAGATCCAGTAAATCCGCCATATAAACAGGATAAACCTGGGGCTCCAGTAACGAGATGGCTTCCTCCAGGAGGCTGGAAGCTTTGATCGGGCGAATAGTATCCAAAAAAACCTGGGCTTTACTACGCAAAGCCAAAGACCTGCCCAACAGATCATGCGTTTGAATGTAGATATCCTCAGCTTTTCCGTAACAGGTAAGCGCTTCTTCAAAATTTGAACTCAACCGATAGGCATCTCCCTGCATAAGGTAAAGCCCAGGATATCGGCTCAGGCTTGGATGGTCCAGTTGTTCAATCCATTGGATCAATGTTTTATACCGCCCTATTTCCAATAACTTTCTTCCAATGGAATTGATTAACTGTGCCGCAGCTGATTGATCGCCAGAGGCAAAAAGGTGGTAAATAGCCTCCTCGTACTCCTGCAAACCGATGTAATAATTGGCAGCCTGATGGTGCAGCTGGCGAGTCTCATTAACATCTTCATTCAACCGGCTAAGCAGAAAATCTTGAAAGAGACGCTGATAGCGGTAGTGAATGGAATCCGCAGTTGTAATAAATAATCCCCTGTCAAATAATTGCTGTAATATGACTTGACCATCAGATCTCTCAAGAAGATGATTACAGACTTCAGCATCCATTTGGTGAAGGATGGAGGTTGATAGTAAGAACTCTTGGATTGGTTGAACCTGGCGCATCAAAACTTCATGTGCCAAAAAATTGAAAATATCTGATAATGCCGTGGGAAGCTCAGAGAGGATATTATCCAGGCGTTTGGAGCGGCTATTTTGCAGGCGCTGCCAGACCATTTGTAGCGCAATAATCCAGCCATCTGTGTACGTATAAAGGGCTTGTGCCTGGTCCCGAGTGATTGGGAACTGGTAATGGGTTGAAAAAAGATCGAATATTTCTTCCAGATTAAAAGATAAATCTACCTGGGTGATTGTTAATACCATTCCTTTCACCCGCCAGCGAATAAATGCAGGGGTATCGGGAATTTGTCGGCATCCAATTGCGAAATGTAAGTATGGTGGTCGGTGTTCCACCAACTGTTCGAGCCATCGATTAATTTCAGTTACATCGCTGACAAGATGATAATCATCCAATACCAGAATTGCTTCTTCTTCCAGGTCCGTCGTAATATGGTTGATCAACCCATTTAATACACTTCTGGTTGCTGAAATCCCACCCTCTTCCAATCGTGTCAATAAATATTCCGTTCCTGGTAGAAAAGCAGAAATCAAATGAGCAAGAAAAAGAGTCGGATCACGATCTGGCTCGGTAATATGATACCAGTGGACTCGATTGTAATATCCATTCAACTCGATCAGGGCTGTTGTTTTACCAAAGCCCGTCCCTGCATGAATCAGAGTCAAGGGATAATCATATGACTTGGAAAGCTGATCTTTCAACCGGCCGCGGTGAAAGATTGTCTGGTTTGGTTGGGGAGGAATCAGTTTACTGCGAATGACCATTTCAGAAAGGATCATGGTTTTATTTTATCGCAAAGCACAGAGAGGAATGAATATCTCGATCTAAAAAATACCGCCGGATTCGTAATTATTGAATGCTTCTTCAGATGAATAAACTAAAAGCAATGACATGCATTTCCAGACACATTCCATGGAAAATATCCACCAATCCGAGGCTAATCCGCGTTCTGATCCACCCACAGCAGCAGATCGGCAATGTGCACCGGGCGGCAAACCGCGCAGCATTCTCCAGGGTGATCGGATCATCTACTGCTGAGCGTTGATGGGGAACTCAACAACAGGGATCGTTTGCACCTGGTGCAAGCGATCGGGTCACTCCTCGTATAGGGGGATCACCCTGTCTGCAAGACATACCCATTGATTGCAATTCCACCATGTGGAAAAAATCAAGGAAAAGGAGTAGATTCACGGACAGGGTATTCTGTGATTTCTTCTACAACGGAAATCCAAACCAGGATCAATTAACCTTAAAGAAATTTAAGTGGGTGTGATGAAGGTCACACCCACTTTTGATACCCTAATCTTAAAACCTTAACGAAGGATTCTTAACAAAATTGCTTTTCTTTCTCCATGTCGTGAGTAGTTGTGAGTAATTAGGGTGGAAAGCATGGAAAATATTGACTGTGTGGACTCGCTTGACCCCACATATGGCTATTGCAAGGAAACCATACCACCACATGTACTGTGCGGACTCCCTGGACAAACGCATAAACGGATTGCCAAGGAGAAGGTCGTGGGTTCGAGTCCCATCGCCCGCTCAAGAAACCCCCACCAGTGGGGGTTTCTCTTTTGGTGGAGGCACTCCAGCTGGAAGACCCGCACAAACAGGTTTCTGCAGATTTCCTGAAGCGGGGTGTCCATCAGGTGTCAACGGTTTCCTGGGGTACTAAGAAGGATCTGCTACCAACAGGGAAGCGCGGGGTGCTGCCGCTCCCCTGGCAGACCGGGCAGGGCAGGTGGCGGACAACCACCTCACCATTGTTGTTGGTTGCTTCTGCCACGGGGAGGTAGGCCTTTCCTTTGCACTGGGGACAGCGGTCGAGGATTTGGACTTTGATCATTTGCTTTTCCTTTCCGGCTTTTCGCCTTAACGCAAAAAAGCCCGTCCCAACTCGTTGGATGAGTCGGGACGGGCGTGGATGGTTGCCGTGCAATGTTCCCGGCGGCTGGCTGCACGGGGACCGGCTGCCGGTTGCCCACCTCCAGGGTGGGGATTCCATTTTTTGCACCCCCCATGTTCACTTTGAGGTTGCGCAATCCTCCATCATTACCCTGTGAAAATCACGCCGGGGAAAATGGGGTACAGGAAAATGTTCGATGGTTGTCTGGACAATTGCGGTGGGTATGATACAATGCCGTTATGAATGAGATCACCAAGTCAACCCGCAGGGATGCCGTGACCCGGGTTTTGCACTCGGTGCAAACCGGAAAAAGCGTTTCCGCTGCCTGCCGGGAAGTGGGAATCCCCCGCAGTTCCTATTATGCCTTCCTGGACCAAAACCCGGAGGTGCTGGCAGAATTCCAGGCTATGGTCAAGGCGAATACTCAGATGCAGCTGGCAGCCATTCTGGCGAACGATACCCCGATCCTGATGCGGATCATTCAGGATGCGCTGGCTGACAGCACCAGTCCCCGCGACCGCCTGGCGATTTACATCGCCCTGCAAAAGATGATCACTGACGATGTGGAGGCACTCCAGCTGGAAGACCCGCACAAACAGGTTTCTGCAGATTTCCTGAAGCAGGGGATTCGGCAGTTACCAGTAGTGTCCCAGCTATCCGCTTCGGGTAACGGGGAGGGTGCCCGGGATAAGGAATAATCCTGGACAATCCCGGACAGTTTTGGGGGATATACCTGTTTTATTCGGAGAATAGACTTACACGGGGGTATACCGTCCCTCATTCACACCTTCTGGTGAGAGGATTGCCCAATTCCACGGGGTGGAATTCAGTCACCGATTCGCTTGCACCTGGTGCAAGCTTATACAATTCCATGTGGAGGTTGTCAAATTAAGTTGAGGTTTGAGCCGGAAAAATTTCCCACACTTCCAATTAACACTTAAGTGCTCTTTCCCCTGGCATCAATGGAGATCACTCTTTCGAGAGTCGTATTTCGAAACCCATACACTTCATCCACCAGATTTGTTACAACACAGGCATGGTTGGGGATGATCGCAATCCTGTCACCTATCCGCAAATGATGTGGTTCCTTGCTTTTGATAAAACCATGCTCTTCATTCAGCTTGAAGAGTTGTAGATCTTGTCTTCCAACCACAAATCCATAGTTACTGCCTGTACTTGGGAATGAATCGCTTGATAACGATTTTGTGCCTGCATCGATAATTGCAGTATATTCATTGGGGATGGAGACTACGGTTGCAATCACACGCAATGCACAATCTTCCACCGCAACCCGATCGAAATAAAGCTGGGCACAGTCATTGAATATGTAATTTCCTGCCCGAATCTCAGTGAGACCTTCCAGACACCATGGCACTTTCCCTGACACCGTATTACCACCGCTCAAAATGGTAATATTAAATCCATCGGCTTCCAATAATTGTTTGGTGACAAGTAATTCGTCTCTTTCAAGATATGAGACTCTTTGGATACCTTCCAAAGTATGCTCGGCATAATTTCTTCCTGGATAGTACATTAATCCAACAATGGAGATCCCATCCAGCTTATCCAACGAACGGGCAAACATTAATGCAGGTGAACCCGGTTTAATGCCACCCCGATCAACTCCCCCATCGATATCGATTAATACTTCGTACCTGACTCCGCTCTTCCTGCCAATTTCAGATAAACCTAAGGCACCTTCGTAGCTATTGACAATGGAACGAAGAGTGCATTTCTTCGCCAGTTCAGAATACCGTTCCAATTTATCTGCACCAATCATCGGATAGGCAATCAAGATATCATTGATACCATTTGCTGCCATTACCTCGGCTTCCCCCAATTTTGCGCAGGTAATGCCTTTCGCACCATAAGTAAGTTGTAATTTCGCCAGCTCCGAACTGCGATGGCTTTTCACGTGTGGACGGTGTGCCAATCCATACTTGGAAGCATTTTCGATCATCGTCCGAATGTTTTTCTCAAGAATATCAAGTTCAATAACTACGGAGGGTGTAGGCAGGCAGGTATACATGAAAGATGTTCTCGCTTTCACTGAATCACAGATTATTGAGAGTCTTACATCATTTTGGCTGTTTGACTAGATCGAATCGATTGCTTCACAAAGTTTCTGAAGCTCATCTCTATTCGTTTTGGGGAAATGGACTGATAGATACCAGGGAAAAATCTGAAACAGCCACAGCTGATATCGATTGGTCAGGGTAAACATATCCTCCAATGCGCCGGACATTTCTTCCATGGTCTCTATTTCAGCTGACAATTTTCTAAATTCCACAAGCATGTCCCCATACTCGCGAAGCCCAAAAAAGGCAATCACACCACAATCCAACCGGAGCATGGAATCAATCATATACTTCAGTTGTTCAAGAGAAAATTTCCCACTCCGTGCAAACTCCAATAGCCTGGGAAAAATCTGGATCCCCAGAGCCCGTACCTCACCAGATAACATCACCAACGGTGAGAAATATTGATTTGCTCGTCCAGCTCCACTTGGGATATACCCATTTTTGATTAGAAATATATCTTTCGGTTCATCCACCCAGATGTCTTCTGTGTGTTTCTGTACCCTGGCTCGAAATTCCGCTATTTGATTCATCCGCGCTGACTCCCAATATACAAAAATTCGACCAAAATGTAATCCTTTTCAAATAACAGGTTATTCCATGCAGCCACACCAATCCCTGCCAATTTTGGAATATCCCCTTCAACAACCTGGGCAAGAGCTGCAGCAGGAACCGCTTCAACCATTTTCCCATAATTGATCGATAGGTATTGGAAATCCAATTCCATGTTGATCCGACCATCCGGTTGTTTGCTCATGTCCTCAAAATTACATTTTCCCGAATCAACGGGAAGTCGATATGGACAATATAACTGATCACCTGCAACTACCGCATGACTTTGAATGCTTTTATTCGGCAGGGTTTTTTTAAAAGCTTCACAGAGGTAAGGGTTGAAATCAGTCAGAAGTTCTGCTGCTATTTCAGCATTAAGCTTGTGAAATATGATTTTGATGTATTCTTTCATGGTTTCTCCGATCCATACAGCGTACATCTGACAAAATGATTCGGGGTCACTTCTTTGAGTTCCAACTCGCCCTGTGTGCAGATGGGTTTTACATGAGGACACCGGGGAGCAAACCGACAACCCGGCTTGGGATTGATCGGACTGCTGACTTCCCCTTTGATCAAATAGGGTTTCCTCGACCTTGCAGCCAAGCTTGGAACCGGGATCGCTGACAGTAAAGCCTGGGAGTATGGATGTAGTGGATTGGCAAAGATTTGATCTTTCGGTCCGTGTTCTACACACTCCCCAAGATACATGACTGCAATATTGTCGCTGATATGCTTTACAACCGAGAGATCATGCGTGATAAACATATATGTCAAGCCATATTCATCTTGCAGATCCATCAACAGGTTTAAAATCTGTGCCTGGATGGATACATCCAGTGAAGAAACCGGCTCATCGCACACTATAAATTTTGGATTTAATGCCAATGCCCGGGCAACACCAATCCGCTGCCTTCTGCCCCCATCCAGTTCATGGGGATAAGCCTTGATCAAACGGGATGCCAATCCAACAGTATCCATCAATTTCCGAACCCGCTTGTCCATGTTTTGTTTTTCCAATCGCGTTCCAGAGGAACGGATCGGTTCAGCAATAATGTTATAGACAGTCATTCGGGGATTGATACTGGAATATGGATCCTGGAAAACAATTTGCATATTCCTGCGCATTTCATGCATTTGTTTCCCCGAGTACTCCAGGATATTTTCCCCCCGAAACAAAATTTGTCCTGAAGTGGCTGGAACAAGTCGGAGGATTGTCCGCCCCAATGTCGTTTTTCCGCACCCACTTTCCCCAACAACCCCAAGTGTTTGGGATTCTTGAATGCTCAGATTGATATTATCAACAGCATGTAATTCGCCCGCCTTGACTTTATAGTATTTCTTCAACCCGACAGTCTGAAGCAATGGTTGATTCATTGGATTACGTTTCCTTCCTGAGTGAACAGATGACACATAATCTGATGAGTACCGGTCTCATAGACTCGGGGCGATTCGGTTTTACATATATCCATACACTTAGGACACCTTGGATGAAATTTGCAACCTTTTGGTAAATCCGTGGGATCTGGCATTAAACCATTAATAGGTGCCAACCTGAGCGTGGATACCTCCAAGTTTGGGATCGAGCCAAACAAACCCACGGTGTAGGGATGATTTTCGATCCTGGAGAAAACATCTTCCATCGTGCCGGATTCAATGATTTCACCAGCATACATCACAGCCACCTTGTCGCAGATTTGGGCAACGATCCCCAGATCATGGGTGATGAGGATTAATGAGGTGTTGAGCTTTTCCTTTAACTCCCCCATCATTGCCAAAACTTGAGCCTGGATCGTTACATCCAACGCAGTGGTTGGTTCATCAGCAATTAACAGGGCAGGATCACATGCCAGAGCAATGGCAATTACAACCCTTTGCTTCATCCCGCCTGAAAATTGATGGGGGAAATCCGTCTTTCGATTTGGAGAAATGCCAACCAGTTCAAGCATTTGATCCACCCTCTGCTCAATTTCAGCAGCTGTTCTGCCTTGTGTATTATGGAGTTCCAGCGACTCCGCAATCTGTTCACCGACAGGGATCACGGGATTGAGGGAGGTCATCGGATCCTGAAATATCATGGATATTTTATTCCCCCGGATTTTACGCATCTCGCCTTCCGTTGCTTTCACAATATCAACCCCATCAAACATGATGGATCCACCAGTGATCTTTCCAATATTTTTCGGCAACAGCTTTAATATGCTGAGGGCTGTGGTTGTCTTTCCTGCACCGGTTTCACCAACCAATCCCAGTGTCTCTCCGGCATTTAAGGATAGGGTAACCTTGTTCAATGCATAGACGTTTTCAAAATCCGTCTGATAAACAACTTCCAAATCTTTTAGTTCAAGTAACATATGATTGTCCATAACACATCCACTATTGTTTCAATCTCGGATCCAGAGCGTCGTTTAAGCCATCCCCCAACAAATTCAAGGAAAGCACAGCCAGCATGATCGCCATTCCGGGATAAAGCACAAGATTGGGTGCATAACGAATATACTCTTTCCCCTCGGATAACATGGCTCCCCATTCTGGATTGGGCGGTGAAATTCCCAAACCCAAAAAGCTCATCCCGGCTGCCGATACAATTGTCTTTCCAACCGCCAGGGTGGAATTGACAATCAATGGACCCATTGCGTTTGGAAGGAGATGACCAAAAATGATTTTCCAGGTATTCGTTCCCGATGCCTTTGCAGCTTCCACATATTCTGCATCTTTCAATGGCAGGATTAACGACCTTAATAACCGCGCATAAGCCGGGATCATGGATATTGTTAATGCGATGATCAGATTGGTAATGCCCGGTCCCAGAGCTGCCACAACAGCAATTGCCAGCAATATCTGAGGAATCGCAAGAAAAACGTCCATAATTCTCATCAAGACATTATCGAGGATCCCCCCAAAATACCCTGCAATGGCACCAATGAAACCACCAATCACCAGAGATGCGCCAACTACAATGAACCCGATTAATAAAGATACTCGTGCGCCGTATGCAATCCTGGCAAACACATCCCGTCCAAAGGCATCCGTACCCAGGGGATGTTCTGATGTTGGAGGTTGCAACCGATTCCTCAGGTTTTGGGTCACAATATCGGTGTTGTAATCATAGATCATTGGTGAAATCAACGCGATAATGACCAAGAGGATAAAGATGACCATTCCCAAGATGGCCGATTTGTTTTTTCGAAACCGTACCCAAACTTGATACCATTGGGAAGTACTTGTTTTATTCATACGCTTTACCCTATTCCGTCTTTATTCGCGGATCAATAAATCCGTAGGAAATATCGACCAATAAATTGATGATGCTGAAACACAAAGCCAGGAACGTAACAGAACCCATGACCAGGGGAATGTCTTTTGTACGGATTGCATTGATCATTAATGTGCCAATCCCAGCCATTCCAAAAACCTGCTCGATGAGGACTGTTCCCCCCAGCATGATTCCCAAGTTCACACCCAGTACGGTCACAACCGGAATAAGCGTATTTTGGATGGCATGTTTTCGAACAACACGCCCCTCTGTCGCTCCTTTTGCTCTGGCTGTTCGGATATAGTCCATATGAAGAACTTCAATCATCGTCACGCGAGTCATGCGGCTGATGACGGCGATGACACTACCAGCCAAGGCAATCGTGGGCAATATGAAGTTTTTCCAATTTTCATTCCCCGTTGCAGGCAAGATATCGAGATTTAAAGCAAAGATAATAATCAGCATGAGCCCAAGCCAAAATACAGGCATGGATGCCAAAAACAAAGCCAATAACATGCTGACATTATCAATTATGGAATATTGTTTCAATGCCGCAATCGTCCCCAATGGGATGGAGACAATAACAGTCAGCAGGATACTGTATATTGTTAGTTTGAATGTAACGGGAAATCGATTCATGATTTCCCGAGTTACAGGTTGGTTATTGTACCAGGATGTACCCAGATCTCCTTGGACTGCATTAATCACAAAATCGAAATATTTAACAAAGAATGGATCATAAAATCCCAGTTCTTGATTTTTCGCATCAATTTCTTCTTGAGTAGCCATCGGTCCAAGAATGAGCGTACCTGGATCTCCTGGAGAAAGCGACATGATTGTGAAAACCAGGAGGGTGATACCCAGCATGACAGGGATCATCATTATTAGTCGTTTGATTATGTACTTAATCATAGGTTGGACCTCTCATTGGAAATTGGTTCTGTTGACAATCACTTTTCATGATTGTCAACAGAACCGTTACAAACTGGAGATTACCAGGAGAAATTCACATACCGATATTCGGTTGTGGGATCCGGCATAATCCCCTTAAGCTCAGCATTGGCAGCAATTGCCGAGACCTCAAAATAGACGGGAATGGATGGCACGACTTCGATCAATACTTTCAATAATTCGGAATAAGCAGCACGCCGCTGATCCAAATCACTGATTGTACGCCCATTGTTTAATAGTTCATCAATGGTCGGATTGTTTACACGAACAAAGTTCATGCCACCAATATTGGAGGAATGGAACAGGAAATACAGGCTGTAATCCGCGTCAGCTACGGGGGATGACCAGGTATTGATCATCATTTCATAGTCGCCGTTTTTGGCTGTAGCAGTAAATGCACTGGTTTCCAAGACCTGAATCTCAGCAGTGATATTAATTTTGGTCAGGTTTTCTTGAATGACCTGTGCCAGCTTCTTATCCGGACCATCCTTCGTAATGATCGTGGTGGTAAATCCATCAGCTGCGCCGGCTTGCGCCATTAACTCTTTTGCTTTCTCGACATCCATGTCTGGCGCTTTAACGCTGTCGTCGTACCCAAACAAACCGTTGATCAGGAAGTTTTGAGCAACGGTCCCATTGCCTTCTTTTACCGCAAGCAGGGCACCTTCCTTATCAATTACATAAGAAACAGCCTGGCGAACCAGTGGATTCGAGAACTTTTCATTCTCGTTATTCATCCCCACATATGAAACTTGATACGATGGGACTTCATAAAGAGCAAGCTCGGAATTCGCCTTGATGTTGGGCTTGTCAATGTCATTAACTTCAATCATAACATCAACCTCACCCTTTTCGAGTGCAATGGCAGCCGTGCTGGCATCCGTGATGATTTTGAAGACCAGGTTTTTAATCGGCACATTTCCACCATGCCAATTTTCATTGGCAACCAGTACCACCTTGTCACCCGTCACCCATTCCACCACCTTATATGGACCAGTTCCAATACCATGCTGACCATATGCTTCTCCAGCATCCGTGACAGCCTTGCGATTGGTAATGGCTGCGCCACCGGGTCCAGCCATGGCGTACAAGAATGCTGCATAGGGGTATTTCAGGACAACTTTTACTGTGTAATCGTCAATTACTTCGGCATGATCCACAGGAGCCCAGATTGCACCAAGATAAGCCGATTGTTTTCCTCTATCAACTGTGAAGACAACATCATCCGCTTTCAATTCTTCACCGTTATGGAAAAACACTCCTTGTTTCAAATGGAAGGTGTATTCTGTTCCATCATCACTTACGTCCCAGCTTTCCGCCAATCCAGGGGCTGGATTTCCAGATGCATCGGTAGTGACAAGGTTTTCATAAATCTGCTTCAAGACACGCATACAGCCACGTCCACCAGACAGGACAGGATCCAGAGACGGGGGATCTGCAGGCAAAGCAACTGTCAGGGTGTCTTTTTTCGGTGTTTCAACAATGCCAGGATCTTCAGTCTTGGATGCTGTTTCTGTCTTCGCAGGAGCCTCATCCGTGGTGCTGGTCGTTGCAGCAGGCGTAGTACAACCTGCCATTGTTGTGAGCAACAACACAGCCAAAAGAATCATTGACAACACTTTCTTATTCATGCAATTTTCTCCTTTGAGATTTGACCGTTGAATTGGGTAAACAAATTTAGACTAAGTAGTACGGACCTTTCGATAATGCGCCTCCTTTTCGGTTTCTTCCCCTGCCAGTATTGGTTTCTGATACTTTGCCTTCACTTCTCCTCTCACAACAGTAGTGGACTGTTGGGAAATTCACTTCAATCCGAATATTCATTGCTATCCAATAGTGGCGATTGCTTCAATTTCAATCAATGCACCATGTGCAATGGCAACAACCTGGACACAACTTCTTGCTGGGGGTTCCTCAGGGAAATATTCAGAATAAATTTGATTAACGATCTCAAAATCAGCGAGATTGGTAAGATAGATGGTAGTTTTTACAACGTTTTGCATATTAGTGCCTGCACACTCCAATACAGTTTTTAAATTTTGAAGTGTGCCCCTCGTCTGGGACATGATATCCATACCGTAAAAGTGCCTTTTCACCGGATCGAAGCCAACCTGACCGGCAACAAAAACCAGATTACCCACCACGACAGCTGGAGAGTACGGTGCAGTAGGCACACTATCCGGGAGGTTCACCACCTTTTTATTCATTACATCTCCTTTTCCAAATTTTCTGCTGCTTGCCGCTTCCAGATCTCCAGTTTTTCTCGCTTGACACCCACCCCACCACAGACAATCACCAGGATGGATTGGGCATCACCAAGTATGGGTGAGTTACTATAAACAGCTGATAGTGCAACCCCACAAGCAGGATCGACTAAAACGCGATGATCATCCAGAAAGCGCTCACATGCACACATGGCAGCATAATCCGTTGTTAAATATGGAATCAAGCGGTGATTCCGACGATATTCCATCACTTTCTCTGTAATTACCTCCGCACTGATACAGGTAACCATGCTGGTTACTCTATCAAGCCGGATTAATTTATCAGCCTCCATCGAAGCAGCAAAGGCATTGGCTCCAAATGTGCCGCATCCAATTATGGGGATGTCTCCCCAATGATGACGATCCAACCCCTCAATCAAACCGCACATTAAACCACCGCCGCCAATGGACAATACAATGGTATCTGGCTTTTCACATTGATTGACAATTTCATCAACCATGGTGCTGTAACCAGTCCACAGGACCGGGTTTTCGTAGGGAGATACGTATTCCGTGAACATTTCCCGGCCGGCAATTTCCATTGCCAAATCGTTCGATTGATACCAGGTTTCACCATGGACAATAACTTCACCGTCCAACATTCGAATGGCATCCTGGGCTTCAATCGATGCACCTTCCGGCATCACAATTGTGGATCGAACACCCAATTTTCTACCAGCCCAGGCAACCGCAAAACCAGCATTTCCCCCGGAGGGACATACATACCTTTGGCAACCCTGGCGTTTCAGAAGTTCACATACTTTTCCCACGCCGCGGATCTTAAAAGAGCCTGCTTCCTGAAAGCACTCCATTTTCAGCAATACTTTTTTACCAATTGGATAGCCCATTGGAATGGATTCAAATACTGGAGTGAGATTGGATAAAGACATGAATACCTTGTTGGATTAATCCTTTTCGCAGAGAATCAACGCATCAACCCCGCAGCCCGTTTTACCGTGTTCATAAACAAGAAACGGATTGATGTCAATTTCAATAATTTCCGGGTGTTCCTGGACCAACCTGGAAAGATTTAGTAGAACTTGAATGACCTCTTCTTCGTTATACCTGGCACCCCGCGCCCCCTGAAACACCTTTCCCAAAGGCGTCTCACGGATCATTTCAAGAGCATCCAACCGAGTCAGTGGAGCAAGCCTCATACTCACCGCATTCAGGATTTCCACATATATACCGCCAATTCCAAACAGGAGGACATGGCCAAACTGAGCGTCACGATTGACCCCAAAGATTAATTCCAATCCCTTGGATTGCATCTCCTGAACAATCACACCCTTGATGAGCGCTTCCGGGCAGTTTGTTGTTACATTCATGAGGATTGTCTGGTAAGCTTTGCTCATTCCATCTAGGCTACTGATGCCCAAAATTACCGCCCCCGCATCTGTTTTATGAAGAATATCCGGTGAAAGGATCTTCATCACAACCGGAAATGTGACATCCCTGGCAATTGCATCCAATTCATTGAACGACTCGCAAATTACCGTCTTCGCCATCGGGATTCCGTATGAGCTTAATAAGTTGCCAGCTTCCACTTCATCAAGTACAAATGTTGACATCATTGACCTGTCTGTGTTTCTTTCTCTCGTTTCATATTGTAAATAATCATATTTTTGGCAGCTTTCACTGCCTCTGTTGGAGAGTCAAACGTCACCAAACCGGTTTGTTCCAGCTCCCTGCGGCATGGTATGACCGCCTCACCAGCCATAATACAGAAATAAACCGGCTTTCTGTATTTTTCATCCAGACTCCAATAAGTATCTGACAATTCTTTCCCCAATTGAGCGGACGGCAAAAATGGGGTTACAACCGTGATAAAACAAACGCCGTCAACAGAAGGATCCATTAAGACATAACGAAGGGAATCGCAATGCTGCCGGATTGTTGCAGATGCTGTAATGTCGGCATATCCTTCAGGAACACAGATGGCTGCCATCCGTGGCATCGTTTCCTTCAGTTGATTTTTCGTGTTCTCCGAAACCATGGGGGTTTCAATGAAATCGTACTTGCTGATTTCGTCAGAGCAATAAATCCCCGGTCCCCCTGCCTGGGTTAAGACAAACAATCGATTTCCATCTGGCAATCGCATTTTGTCGAATGCCTGCAGGGTATCCAATAATTCCCAAAGGTCTTCCACACGAAGGATTCCATATTGCCGAAAAGCAGCATCATAAACCTTATCCGAACCAGACATGGAACTGGTGTGCGAGTTTGCCGCAACACTTCCTTTACTACTTCGCCCCACTTTCAATATAATGATGGGCTTCTTTCGGGCAATTCTTCCCATGACCTTTATCAATTGTTTACCGTTCTGGTAACCCTCCATATAAATACCAATCACTTTTGTTGAGGGATCCTGCTCAAGGAATTCGAGCAGATCAATGAAATCAATATCCGCCATATTTCCAACCGAGATGAATTTGTTGTAGCGGATACCAATAACCTTGGACGCTCCCCATGCCAGAATGGATGCGGCTACTGACCCACTCTGCGAAATAAAGGAGATCCCTCCAGGAGGACCAAATCGATCTTCCGAAACACCCGTATCCACAAAAGTTGTATTTACCCGGCTCACCGTATCAATCACACCAATACAATTGGGACCGATAATTCGGATTCCATACTTATCCTTGGCTTGCATCAACCGCTCTTGGCGCTTGATCCCTTCTTCCGTTTTGGTTTCAGCATAATCAGCCGCAGCACATACAATAAACCGCACATCATTTTTGCTCGCCATCCGTTCATCAAGGTCATCCATGATGGAATAAATGGCGGAAGCCGGCGTAATCAATACAACCAATTCCACGACATCGTCAATATCAGACAGCCGGGCATAAGTGTTCAGCCCTGCAACATTTTCCTCCGATTGATTTACGGGGTACAACTTGCCTGGAAATTTCCCCTTGATCATATTATTGATAATGATGCATCCAGCTTTTAATGGATTATTTGACGCACCAATAACAGCAATTCCCTTTGGTTGAAATAATCCATTCAGCTCGTGTTCTGTCATCTTAGAATTTCACTCCTCTACGTGATTGATCCTGTCCATTAAAGTGTGCAGAGATGTTTTAGACGGTTAATCTTGAAATCTGTCCATTCTTGTAATTCTTGTATATCCTCGTCAGTCAAATGGCTGAACTTTTTAAACCTGCTGAGGAATTCCTTAACCGGTTTGGGGTTTCTGATTTCAACAGACATCTTAAATTTGCCATTCTCCACTTCATACAATGGCGCGAAATTGGATTCCACCGCAAGCCGTGACACCTCGATAGAGAAATCCGATTGGAAACCCCACCCAGTAACACAAGGGTTATAAACATGCAGGTAGACAAGCCCGGTTTTAATTTCCTTGGCTTTCTCCAATTTCCTAACCATGTCCGGTATGTATGCCGGATTCATCGTTGCCATATAGGGAATGTCGTGCATTGCCATGATCAGTGGAAAGTCTTTTTTATTTTGCCGTTTCCCACCCTGTCCCGAATGGTTTACTGGAGTTGTGGATGTCCAGGCACCTTTTGTGGTGGATCCACTTCTCTGATAACCGGTATTCATGTAGCCTTCATTGTCATAGCAAATATAGATAATCTTATCGCCACGTTCTGCAGCCCCTGACAGACACTGCATACCTGCATCAACTGTTGCGCCATCTCCGGCAAATGCTACAACATTCACATCCCGCCCGATATGTTCATAATGCAACTTAATTCCTGCCAACATGGAAGCCACATTATCTAGAAGCGGGAAAAACACAGGTGTCTTGGCACCAGACTTTTTATCCCAACCAACCACCCCTACGCCTCCCATGCATCCCGGGGGAATAGCAAAGATGGTATTCGGACCCATCACCTTCATGCAGGTGCGGAGTGTAAGCTCTACATTGCAACCGACGCATGCAGAAATTCCAGGAGAAATTTGATCTTCCCAAGTCGCCAGTTTATCAATTAGATTCATGGTATATCTCCTGACCTAAACGATTTCAACTTCACGATTCAACCAGATCGTGTCCTGGGAAATTTTTCCTTCGGCACGTTCCTGGATCTTTTGAATGGCATAATTGATATGTGCTTTTGTAATATCTTCTCCGCCCAAACCACAGATGAACGGTACATTCAATACATTTTGATTTGAGCGATACATTGATGCGCAGATCTCCTGGTAGATGATCCCCGTATTCCATCCAAATGACACGTTGCGATCAATCACACCATATGCCCGTTTTCCTTTGAGAACTGCAGCAATTCTGGCTGCCGGGAAGGGTCGAACCATTCGAACCTTGAGTAATCCAATCGGTATTCCTTGTTCCCGGGCAAGATCCACACAATCCTTGGCAGCTCCCGTCATGGACCCCATTGTCACCAATATAAAATCAGCATCTTCGCAAAAATATGTTTCAATACTTCCCCCATATTCCCGTCCAAACATTTTCCCAAATTCCTGATCCAGTTCGTCAATCAACTTGAGTGCATTCTGCTGTGCCATCATATGCTTCATCCGGTATTCAGTCAGCAGGTACCCATTCGTCAAAGGATCAACAGCCATGGGACGTTTTGGATCCAAGATAATATGCTGGGGTTGATACTCTGGAATAAAAGCATCCACCAGTTCTTGGGATGGAATCTCCACCCTTTCGGCACTATGGGAAAGGTAAAAGCCGTCGTAGCACACATTCATGGGCAACAAGACACGTGGGTCTTCAGCCAGCCGGAATGCCATAATAATGGAATCCAAAATTTCCTGGTTATCCTCAACGTACAGTTGCAGCCAGCCTGCATCACGCACGGTAAGAGAGTCTTGGGGGCCTCCCCACAATGTCTGGGGAGAGATCATTTCACGGTTGGCAATTGCCATGACAACCGGGAGACGAAGGGTAGAAGCCCGGAAATAAGGCTCATACATTAGTGCAAGACCCTGTGAGGATGTTGCCGTAAATGTTCGGGAACCTGCCAATGAAGCGCCAGTAAGAACACTCATTGCCGATAATTCCGATTCCACTTCACAAACGCTGCTCGAGATCCTTCCATCAGCAGCAAATTCCGCCAAATATTCAACAAGCGGAGTCTGGGGTGTAATTGGATATGCCGCAATCACCCCAGGTTTACATAACGCTGCCCCAATTGCAGCCGCCTTATTCCCATTCAATACTTGAACTTCTGACATCACTTACCCTCTTCTTCTGGAATCATGTGAATCGCTGAGCTTCGACACTCGTTGGCGCAAATTCCACAACCCTTGCAATAGTCGTAGGTGATCACAATCCTGCCTTCATCCGTCTTAATAATTGAATTTACCGGGCAATACATCAAGCATCGTCCACAGAGGGTGCACTTATCTGGCAGAAGAACAGGTCTCCTTTTCCGCCAATTTCCCGTCTGGATCACATGTAAGCCCTCACAACCAATTGGTACTATGTAATCACTCTTATTTTTCATAACCGATTTCACCTCACGCTATTTGCAATAATGGATATTGACACGGTCATAACCACTTCGGAAAGCATTAACATTTTTCGTTCCAAAGAATTCTTCGATGACCTCTTCCAGGTAATCTTTACGGACCCAACCTGTAGCTTTTATGAATGCACCCAACATTACTGTATTGGGAATTGCGCGTCCCAATGTTTCCATCGCAATGGATGTTGCATCCAGATACGCAAAACATTTAATGTTTTTATCGTGTATAAGCTCCTCAATATTTTGCGTCTGGATATTAAGAATAAAAAAAGAATCCTCGGCAAGACCATCAAACACAGGGGCTGAGATCAAAAGGCTTGGATCCAAAACAACCACACAATCCGGATGATAAACCTGGTTCTTTGCCCGGATTTTGGTATCACCAAGTCTGACAAAAGAAGTTACCGGTGCCCCCTGGCGTTCAAAACCGAAGAATGGCGAGGATGTTCCATACTTCCCATCTTTTACAGCAGCGTGAACCAACATTTCACCTGCCTTTACCGTTCCAAGTCCACCGATCCCATGAAATCTAATTTCTTTCATGCAAATCTTCCTTCCTTACCCAGATAATGAATTCGATACAATTGCTTTACAGGATGGTCGCTTGCCCGTTGGTTTCCCATTCTGGGCAACCATAATCCCGTTTTTAATTGTCATGACCGGCCAACAACAAAGTTCCCGTCCCTGAAACAGGGAAAAATCCGCCCGCGAATATAAATCCTGCAGGTTTACTGTTTTACACAAGTTCATATCCACCACAACAAGATCTGCATCACTTCCCGGTAAGAGGGTCCCCTTGCGAGGATACAATCCAAGCAATTCAGCAGGTCTTTTTGTCATGGGGACAACCAACTCCTCAATTGGGATGCCCCGATTCACCACACCCTCATTTAGAATTGACATTAGGTGGGTTGCCAACGCCGGGTACCCCGGGAAAGCTTTCCAAACATTGCTGGTATCCCCCTTTTCCGCCAAAGTCAGCGTCACATTATCGGTACCAATCGCGTCAATTTCTCGCTGAACAATGGCTTGCCACAACCGATCCTGATCTGCTTGCTGGCGTAAAGGAGGCTCCATCAATCCAATCGTGGAATTAAATTGATCTGCTGTGACGGTCAGGTAGGGAGAAGTCGTCTCCGCATACACATAAGGATTTTCTGCCTTGATCTTTTTGATCATCTCAGCGCCTTCTGCGCTGGAAACATGGACCACATAGATCGGCTGCTTGTATTGATTGGCAAAAAAGGCGACCCGCATAATGGCTTCTGCTTCAGCCATTGGGGGATGGGTATCTTCCCAATCAGAGATTGTCGCCTGGTCACCATACTTGAGGTTTGCCATTCGAGTCGCCCGCCGGACCAGGGCATCATTTTCACAATGAACAAACAACAGGCAGGGTATTCCAGTTCTGGCAAGTTCTTCCATGACATCGATAACAAATGCATCATCCATCGCAGGGATTAAGCCATCAATGCCATGAAGATATACCTTGAATGTCCGGATTCCGAATTCCTTGATCAATACGGGGATTTCTTTAATCTGCTCACTGGTACCAATGACAAAGTGCGGTACAACATCGGTATAAGATCGTTGGCGGATGATTTCAACCAGGCTGGCATAGGAATTAACCCTGGCATCCTTGGAACCGATAAAACAGCCAACTGTGGTAAGTCCACCTACCGCGGCTGATAGGGTTTCGCTCTGCAAATCGAGATCAAAATCAGTTCCAATGCCAAAATGGGTGTGTGGATCAATGATCCCTGGTAACACATACTTTCCCGAAACGTCAAATGTCTCGGTGGCTGGCAGAATTTCCTGCGATATACCAGACACCCTCCCATCCTTGATATACAGGTTTGTTTTTAATGAACCAATATCAGGTAAAACCAAGGTACTGCCAATCAGGGCGATATCTGCCCGATGGGTATCCAGAACATTTGCAACGTTAACGGGTGCATTGCCATTCCGCGCCGACAAATACCTGCCATAAATATCGTTTCTAACCCCTTGAATCACTCCTGCCTGGGTTTTGGTGCGCAGTTCCGTCAATGTTTTTTTGTATGCATCAATAAACATGTCCGCGTCGGAATTGAATACAATTCCATCAAACCCGCTATCCAAGTACTGGCGGCTTCGCTCCAGATTGGTTGTGAAAATCATCACAAATTTATTTGCCTTACGGCAGGCTCGCACGATCTTCCGGATAGCCGCAGTAAATTCCGGGGTATCAAAATCACCAGGCTTACCCAAAGCCAGCGACAAATCGTATGGTCCAACAAATATCCCATCAACCCCCTTAATCGATACAATCTGTTCAATATCATCCAGGCAAGCACGCGTCTCACATTGGGGGATCACCAATACTTCCCGATTACTGCGTTCAAGATATCGGTTGATATCTGTGGCGGACCCATCATAACCATAGGCAGAGGTTCTTGTCAGGGATAAACCCCGTGATCCTTCTGGCGGATACTTGGCATATCCCACCAACTCCTGGACCTGCTGGACAGTTTCAACTCCCGGGGCAACCAACCCTCCCGCTCCAATATCCAGCGCATTTAGTACCGTATCCCTGGAAATCCGTTTCAGGCGGACAAAGGGAGTGATTTTTCGAATTTCCGATGCAAGAATAAACAATCGGATGGATTCGACATCCACTGGTGCATGTTCAGTATCGATAATAAAGAAATCCAGTCCGGAAATACCAAGACATTCAACGGCAGTAGGACACCCCAGTTGAAACATGGTGCCAATTACTTTTTGCCCGTTTTCAAGCTTTTCCTTGACCAGATTTACCACCAGTTCTCTCCTAAACCTTCCTGGGATTGGCTATGAGCGTGTGCCGGATATTGATTCAATGGCTTCGATTGCAGCTTGTTCTGCAATTCGAATTTCCGAAATATCATCCGCGGAAAGATACATCCTTCCATACTTACCCACCGGATCAAATGAGACCAATTTGATGCGAGCATGCTTTTCAGCCTCATTCACAGCAATCGAGATGTACGCGGCAGGTTCAACTTCCATGATGAGAAGATGTTCCCCGGGCAGCAACAAAGAACCATACCGCCCCCGGTTGATCAATTGCGCCTGGTAAGGGTCAACATTCTGAACGATTTGCACAGAGACAATGGATGGTTTGATGCGGTCTGCAAGCGATAATTTTGTGAGATCCAAAATGGAACGACCCGCTTCCATCACATCATCAATATGCATGGAGTGCAGTTCAATTTCTCCGTACTCGCGTTCCACCACCAGGAATCCGGGCTTTGCTGAAGAATTTTTGAGCGCCACATCCAGCAATCGGAAAACTTCACTGCCGGGAACCATCTCAATATACAGCTGAGCCATCCCGGCAAGACACGGATCACCCTTCACAACCGTTCCAGTTGATGCCGCATATTGAGGCTGCATATTTTCAACCAATGCATATGTTCTTAGCTGGATGTGATCCAAATCAAACTCCTTTCAGCAATTGAAGATGGCTCCTCAACTGTGCTGGAATTTATCGACTGAGGTTTTGTTCCAGTTTGGAACCGGAAAATTAAATAATACGGTGTACTGAAAAAATCCCTTATTTCACATCCGGAATTTTTTCGTTGAATAAGGCTTCCACAGCCTCCTGGGGACGTGCAATAATGTGAGCAGCAACAACCTCACCAACTTTTTTGGCAGCTGTGACGCCCGTGTCTACTGCTGCTTTTACAGCTCCAACATCGCCCTCAATCACCACGGTAACATACCCGCCGCCAATGATATACCTGGCAATCAGGTCCACATTGGCTGCCTTGGTCATGGCATCGGCTGCTTCATATGCAGCAACCAGACCTTTTGTCTCAATAAAACCTTTTGCTTTCATGACCTTTTCTCCTTATCTAAATTTGTTGGATTTGATGATCAACAATCCCAATAACCGCCAAATCAATCGGCGCGTTCTGACAACCACCAATCAGGCGTGCTGCTCCCCCACCTGCCACGATGACGATATTTCCTTCTCCACAACCAATGGTATCCACCGCAACCAGTAATCCTTTTTTTGTGGATTCACCGGATCCGAGGAGTTCCACCAAAACCATGCTCATCCCCTGAAGCAATTCGTTTTTGACGGTACAAACAACTTTCCCTGTGACTTTGCCAATATACATCTCTTTCACCTCCTTGTTCAAAGTCTGTTCTGGTCGAGAATGCTGCGGATTTGTTCCATCGCAAATTCGACCTCGTGGGGCAATGTATAAAAATGTGGCGCAACTCGAATGACAGAGCCACGAGCAGATGCAATGATATTGCGTTTCTTTAACTCGACCTCCATCTCATGAGAATTCATATTGATCTCAATGGCGGTTGTGCCGCCCTTCTTCCGGATATCCCGAGGGCTGACACATTTCAAGCCTAATTGATCCGCCTTATTGATTGCAACCTGGCTCAAATAGTCTATTCTCTCACCAATCGCCGGCACAGTAATCTCATTGGCAATACTTAATCCTGCGGTTACCGCAAAGCAAACCAGTACATTCGGAGTGCCGGTATCGAAACGTCTTGCATCCGACGCATAATTTAATTTCCTCACCTCAAAAGAAAATGGATTTTCCTGACCCCACCATCCTGTATGGGCTGGTTCCAGGTATGGGATCAGGTCCTTGTTAACGTAGGTGAATGCCATGCCGGGTGTTCCAAATAAGTATTTACAGCAGCCGGAGGTGATGATGTCAATTTTCTGTTTCTTGACATCAACCGGATGAGTGCCCAATCCCTGGTAGGCATCAATTAACACCAGCGAACCCTTGCGATGACAGATATCGAGGATCGCATCAATATCCTGCTTGAAGCCATTCCTGTAATAAACCTGGGTAATGGACGTAATGATGGTGCGTTCATCCACATACCGTTCATAAGCCTCCAGAGGAATCTCTTCCCCCTGGACAGGAATAAACTGGAGGTCATAACCATATTTCTGATGCGCCAACCAAACATGCCCCACGGTTGGAAATTCAATTTCCGTGGTAACCACCTTGTTCCTTGCGCCGCTATAATCCAAGCCACTGGCAATCGAAGAAACCGCATCTGATACAGAGCTGGAAATGGCGATTTCTTCTGGTTCTGCGTTAATCAGTTTGGCGAACTCCCTTTTCCCCCTGTTCATCTCTTCCATCCAATAATCCCAATCCATTCCTACGGTCAACCAGTTATCCAGGTAACGGTTCACCGCGTTTCGAACCCGGTGGGACTGGGCACTTTGGGAACAGTTTGCCACATGAACAACATCCTGCAAAATAGGAAATTCTTTTCTCCACTTGAGAATATCTTCTTCAGACAAAATCCCACCTGCTGCACGCCTGATACCAGAATTGGCAACCGGGAAGTGTACAGCAGCAGACGATGAGCTTTGACCTGGAGCTTGTCCTCCAGAATCAAGGGACCCCTGCTCCAGAATTTGAAATGTAACACCTTTTTGTTGGGCATAATCATGCGCAGCCGATGTGACCACATCGTCTGGACCAAGACAGATGACTTGTTGACCATTTTTTATTGCTGCTTCGATGTCATTAACTGTTAGAAAATTTTTCATGTTATCCTTTTGAGATCTATGTCAATCCAAACAAGATACATTTCTTGCCAGCAAAATACGAGAATTAAATTCCTTGTGGGAGGTCTCCAAAGTGAGCGAATTGTTGCCCGGCTGTCCAAAAATTTTCGGACCCACCCCATGATGGGTGCACTTGAAGATAAATACGGAAGCAACTAAAACATTTCTAGTGTGACCATATATGTAACATATCCCCCATTTAATTGATGTCGTGCTGCAGACAAAATTTCAGATTTTCTAATGAAATATCCTGGCTAATATACTTGTCGAAGTTCAAAATCCTGGTTCATGATGGGAAGTCGATTCCATCCGCTTACCAAAGCTGCATATTTGAATCTTTTTCGAGTTGGAGTAATGCGTTCATATCCCGGATGACATAAAAGCCACCAATTTTTTCAATAATCCCGTCTTTTGTAAGCCTGCTAAATATTCCGCTTACCGTTGTGCGGCTTGCATTAATCAAATTGGCGACTTCCTCGTGGGTGAATTTTATGGTAATCAGCATTCCATCCTTGGTGGGTTCGCCATAATCTTTGACAAGGTGTAAGAGCGCGCGTACTGTTTTATTGAGCGGAGAAGCAAAACTCATTTCCATTACCTGATAATGGAGCAACCCGGATTTTCTGCAAATGGAGTTGATCACCAATTCGGCGATTTTCCAATTTCTCTGCATTTCCTGATATAGATCAGCGGATGGAATTTTATATACCTTGCAGTAAGTCATGGTGATGGCAGATCCAATATAGGATTGGTTCCGGATGCAGGACACCTCTCCCAGGATTGAGCCAGTATCTCCAATGTAAATCTGTTTTGCATCCCCATTGGGAAGAATTGAAAACATGCCAACGCGACCGGTGTGAATAATATACACATTTTCTGCTGGTTGTCCCTGTGAGTATATGGTTGTATTTTTTCGGAATGCCACTGGAACATAATTGTCCAGAAATGGCTTCCAATGACTCATCTCAACCTTGATCCAGGGAGAGGTTTCACTTGTCATGTAATCGGTCATATTATTTACTTCCAATATTCCACTTAATCAAACCTCAATCTGGGATGGCAGCAATCATGATGTGTCCTGTTCTTACAATCCCAAATCGAAAGGTGGAGGTCCGAGTAATGCATCGAGGATGAACTTCACCATGATTATAACAAATGGAAATCATCACGTCACTCTGCGTTACCAGGTTTTGATGATTGTGAAAACCAAATTTTAAAACATCCAACCTGCACCTGTCTTCCTTGAACCCTAATTTTTCACAGCGGATACGGGCTTCCCGCATTGGGATATAATTAACCTGCCAGCGGGGATTCTCTCGGCTTGCCACTCCATGTTCTCTTTGAGGCTATGCAATTCTCATTCATTACCCCATGAAAATTACGCCAAGAAGAAGGATGGGATGCAGATAGACGGGGGAACATCCCTTTTATGATTTGGACAATTCCACGGTATGGAATTAAATCACCGAATTGTTTGCACCTGGTGCAAACGATCAGGCCGCTCCTCGTGCAGGGTGATTGAAATAACCCGGCTATGCCCTGCAGAATCCGATCAATCGGTGCTGCATGGCGGGGGGATCACCCTGCCTACAAGACATTCCCATCGCCCGCTCAAGAAACCTCCATATCACTCAGACCTGGCGCGCATTCACAGCCCGCCAGGTGAAAAATCCAAAACTGCCTGATCCCAGTCAATGCCAGTGCAGTTCTTTTTGTCCAAACTATTTTCGGGCGGGGATGAAACCCCTGCCAGCCTGCCGGGATTAATCCTCTTCTGAGTGGTACTTGAAGGATACTTTGATCTTCGCCCGGTAAGTCACCACCTCATTGTCCTCCAGTTGCATATCCAGCTGGATGACTTCTGCAATCCGCAGATCGTGCAGAGTCTTTGCGGCGGTCTCCACGGCAGATTTGGCGGCTTTCTCCCAGGATTCAGTGCTGACACCCACCAGTTCAATGATTTTATAGACACTTTCACCCATGGCTGACTCCTTTTGATTGTAGTTTCTCTGATAAGTATCGCGCATTTTCCATAATTTGGAATGAAAAATTTGCACAGATTGCAGGGATAAAAAACTGTCGGGACGTTTCCACAATTGACAATAATTTGACACACCTTGTCCAATATGCTAGACTGAGGTTATCCAAATGATATGATTCGAACCAGGAGGTAATCAATGGCTATTCGTGATTCGTCTGCAGTATGGAAGGGAAACCTTGTCGAAGGAAAAGGGAGCATGCGGCTTGGCTCCGGTGCTTATGAAGGGGAATTCAGCCGGGTTTCACGCTTTGAGGATGGTCCCGGAACCAACCCGGAGGAATTGATTGGTGCTGCACATGCAGGTTGTTTTT